>Ga0164290_1000591_pt1 | contig 105751 bp, 103 predicted proteins | sample Micstemetagenome_FD_108782 | JGI IMG/M metagenome (GOLD analysis project Ga0164290, IMG submission 108782) | Contaminated culture microbial community from soil near Moab, Utah, USA - Microcoleus steenstrupii SON62 (Illumina Assembly) | ecosystem: Environmental > Terrestrial > Soil > Soil crust...
AGCCCTCCCCCGTGTCGCGAAGCGGCATGGGGGAGGGTTGGGAGGGGGCCGGCTGGATCAAACGTGGAAGGATTCGCCGCAGCCGCAACGGCCCTTCTCGTTCGGGTTGCTGAAGACGAAGCCCTTCTTCAGCTTGTCCTCGGCCCAGTCCATGGTGGTGCCGAGCACGAACATCAGCGCCTTGGGATCGATCAGGAGGGTGACGTCGCCGACCTGCACGACATCGTCCCACTTGCCCTTCTCGTCGGCGTATTCGAGCGTGTAGGAGAGGCCCGAGCAGCCCTTGGTGCGTACGCCGATGCGCACGCCGACCGAAGGCTTGCCGCGCTTGGCGAGGAGCGCCTTGACCTGTTCGATGGCCGTGTCGGTGACCGTGATCGCGGGCTGGGCCATGATCGTCCTCAGATCCCGCGCTTGGCCTTGTAGTCGGCAATCGCCGCCTTGATCGCATCCTCGGCGAGCACCGAGCAATGGATCTTCACCGGCGGCAGCGCCAGGTGCTGGGCGATCTCGGTGTTCTTGATCTTGCCGGCCTCGTCCACCGTCTTCCCCTTCACCCATTCGGTGACGAGGCTGGAGGAGGCGATGGCGGAACCGCAGCCGAAGGTCTTGAACTTGGCATCCTCGATGATGCCCTGATCGTTGACACGGATCTGCAGCTTCATCACGTCCCCGCAGGCCGGCGCGCCGACGAGGCCGGTGCCGACATCGGCCGCCGACTTGTCGAGCGTGCCGACATTGCGCGGGTTCTCGTAATGATCGATCAGCTTCTCGCTATAGGCCATGACTGAAACTCCTGATCCCCTGGATACTATGTCGTGCGGAATACCCGCCGATCAATGCCCCGACCATTCGATCGACTTCAGGTCGATGCCCTCCTGCGCCATCTCCCAGAGCGGGCTCATGGCGCGGAGCTTGTTGACCTTTTCGACGATCGTCTGCACGGCGTAGTCGACCTCGGCCTCGGTGGTGAAACGCCCCAGGCCGATGCGGATCGAGGTATGTGCCATCTCCTCCTCCACGCCGAGCGCGCGGAGCACGTAGGAGGGTTCGAGCGAGGCCGAGGTGCAGGCCGAACCCGAGGATACCGCCAAGTCCTTGATCCCCATGATCATGCTCTCGCCCTCGACATAGGAGAAGGAGAGGTTGAGATTGCCGGGGATGCGCTGCTCGCGGTCGCCGTTCAGGATCACCTCGCTCAGGCTCTCGGTGACGCCCTTGTAGAAGCGGTCCGACAGCATGCGCAGGCGCTCGTTGTCGGCGCCCATCTCGGCCTGGGCGATCTCGGCCGCCTTGCCGAGGCCGACGCAGAGCGCCGGCGCCAGCGTGCCGGAGCGGAAGCCGCGCTCCTGCCCGCCGCCGGAGAACAGGGGCTCGAGGCGCACGCGCGGCTTGCTGCGGCGGACATAGAGCGCGCCGATGCCCTTCGGGCCGTAGATCTTGTGGCCGGAGATCGACATCAGGTCGATGTTCATCGCCTCGACATCGATCGGGATCTTGCCCACCGCCTGGGCCGCGTCGGTGTGGAAGAAGGCGCCCTTCTCCCGGCAGATCTTCCCGATCTCCGCCAGCGGCTGGATCACGCCGATCTCGTTGTTCACCGCCATGATCGAGACCAGCGCGGTCTTGTCGGTCACCGCGGCGCGCAGCTGCTCCAGGTCGATCAGGCCGTTCTGCTGCACCGGCAGATAGGTGACCTCGAAGCCTTCCTGCTGCAGGTGCCGCGCACTGTCGAGCACGCATTTGTGCTCGGTCACCACGGTGACCAGATGGTTCCTCTTCTCCTTGTAGAAGCGCATCACGCCCTTCAGCGCGATGTTGTTCGATTCGGTGGCGCCCGAGGTGAAGATCATCGATTTGGGATCGGCATTGACCAGCCGCGCGACCTGGCGGCGGGCCTCTTCGACCGCCTCTTCCGCGTCCCAGCCGAAGCTGTGGCTGCGCGAACTGGGATTGCCGTATTTCGTCGTGAAGAACGGCATCATCGCGTCCAGCACCCGGGGATCCATCGGCGTCGTCGCCTGATAGTCCAGATAGATCGGCAGCTCGATATTGGCCTTGTTGACCGTCGCCATCTCGGACATCACAACCACTCCTTCAGGCAGCGGCGGAGGCCGAAGCCTGCCCCGCCCTACGCAGATAAAACTCGCTCCACGCGCCCACCAGGCGCTCGATATCGGCCGGCTCGCTGTTCCAGCCGAGGCTGACCCGGATGGCGCTGCCGGCATCGACCGCGTCCGCGCCCATTGCCGTCAGCACATGGCTCTGTCGCACCTTGCCCGACGAGCAGGCCGAGCCGGCGCTGACCGCGACGCCGGCGAGGTCGAGTGCGATCACCTGGGTCTCGCTCTTCAGGCCCCGCACACCGAAGCAACTGGTATTGGGCAACCGCGCCGCCCCCTCGCCCCAGATCCGCAAGGCGCGCGCCACGGCCTTAAGCCGGCGCTCCATGCGATCGCGCAGGATCGCGACCGGCTGCAGGTCACCGATCGCCTTCGCAGCCGCGCCGAAACCGGCGATGCCGGGGACATTCTCGGTACCGGCCCGGCGGCCCGACTCCTGTCCCCCACCGGTCAGCAGGGGCGCGACCTCGAGACCGGGCCTCAGCGCCAGGGCGCCGACACCCTGCGGCCCGCCGATCTTGTGCGCGGAAAGCGCCAACGTATCGACACCGAGATCGAGCAGACCGAAGGGCAGCTTCCCCAACGCCTGCACGGCATCACAATGAATCAACGCCCCGTGCGCCCGAACGATCCGCACGGCTTCGGCCACCGGCTGGATCACCCCGGTCTCGTTGTTGGCCAGCATCAGCGCCACAAGCGCGGGCTTCGGCGCTTCCGCCAGCATGCGGTCGAGCGCCGCCAGATCGATCACGCCCTCGGCGGTGACCGGCACGCGGACCGCCCCGGCGGGCAATGCGCTGTCGTGTTCGATCGCGGAGACCAGCAGGCTCGCGGAGCGGAGGCCGCGGAGCGCCAACTGGTTCGCCTCGGTGCCGCCGCCGGTGAAGATCACATCGGACGGACGGGCGCCGACGGCTTCCGCCACCGACGCTCGCGCCTCGTCGACCAGACGCCGGGCCATGCGGCCACGGCTGTGGATCGATGATGGATTACCACCTGTGCGCGCAGCCTCACCCATCGCCGCCAAGGCCTCGGGGCGGATCGGCGCCGTAGCGTTGTGGTCAAGGTAAGCGCTGGTCGAATGCATGGTCAGGCAGCCAGAGACTGGTTCAGGTTCAGCACCCGGCGTTCCACCACGTCCGCCAGCGAAACCGAACTCAGATAGACCTGGATCTGCCGGCCGAGCGCCTCCCACAGGTCGTGGGTCAGGCAGCGCCCACCGCCGGACTGGCAGCCGCGCGGGCTGCCGTCGGCGCAGGCGGTCGCCTTGATCGGCTCGTCAACCGCCAGAATTATATCGGAAATCCGCGTATCGCCGGCCGCGCGCGAGAGCAGGTAGCCGCCGCCCGGCCCGCGCACGCTCTTCACCACATCGCCGCGGCGGAGCTTGGCGAACAACTGCTCCAGGTAGGAGAGCGAGATTTCCTGCCGCTGGGCGATGTCGGCCAGCGCCACGGGCCGGCCGCCCGAATGGGTGGCCAGATCTGCCATCGCCATGACGGCGTAGCGTCCTTTAGTACTCAGCTTCACGGCTCGACCCCGATTCGCTGCGGCGGATTGCGCAAAACCTTGAAAAAGCAAAGCGCCGATCGCTATCTTGCAGCAACGACTTGCCGCCGGACCCGGTCCGGGGGCAGATCATCCTGCACTGACCGGATACCTATGATTCCCGAGCAGCGTAGTCAAGTATCGAGTCGCGACTATCCCTAATCCAGGCCCTTTCGGGCCATAAATACCCCACTTGCGCGGTCGGCCTCTGGCCGCGCAGGCAAGCCTGAAAAGAACAGACCGACTATGCCCGACGTTATCTTCACCGGCCCCGAGGGCCGCCTGGAAGGACGCTACCAGCACGGCGCGGCTCCCAACGCGCCGATCGCCCTCTGCCTGCATCCGCACCCGCTCTATGGCGGGACGATGAACAACAAGGTCGTCTACACGCTGTATCAGACCTTCGTGAAGAAGGGCTTTTCGGTCCTGCGGTTCAATTTCCGGGGTGTCGGGCGCAGCCAGGGCGGTTATGACCAGGGCCAGGGGGAGTTGTCGGATGCGGCCTCGGCCCTCGACTGGCTGCAGAACATCAATCCGAACGCGCAGTCCTGCTGGGTCGCCGGTTTCTCTTTCGGCGCCTGGATCGGCATGCAGCTCCTGATGCGCCGGCCCGAGATCGCCGGCTTCATCTCGATCGCGCCGCCGGCGGGAAAGTTCGACTTCACCTTCCTCGCCCCCTGCCCCTCCTCCGGCCTGATCGTGCATGGCACCGGCGACGAACTGGTGCAGGAGCCGGAAGTGGCGAAACTCGCCGCCCGCCTCGCCAACCAGAAGGACATCACGGTCGAATACAAGACCATCTCGGGGGCGACGCATTTCTTCGAGAACGAGCTCGAGGAGATCGGCGACCTGGTCGACAAGTATCTCAGGAAGTCGCTGAAGCGCTGACCGGCCAGAACCGGCCGCCCACCACCGGCGAAGGCGCGCCGGTGGTGCCCGGGAAGCTGTTCGGCAGCCCCAGGCGGTGACGCACGGCGAGAAAGGCGAAGGCTTCCGCCTCCAGCGCATCGCCGCGCCAGCCCACCGCCTCCACGGGATCGACCGGCACGCCCATCGATTGGCGCAGCAGCGCCATGAGGCTTGCGTTGTGACGCCCGCCGCCGGTCACCAGCCAGCGAAGCGGCGGGGCCGGGAAATGTTCCGCCGCGCGTGTGACAGCGCCGACGGTGATCGCGGCCAGCGTCGCCGCGCCGTCTCGCAGGCCAAGTCCATCGGCCATCGACCAGGTGAAATCATCGCGATCGAGCGATTTCGGCGGCGGGCGATCGAAAAAACGATGCGCCAGGGCCGCCTTCACCCGCACGGGATCGGCACGTCCCGCCGCGGCATGAAGGCCGCCCTCGTCGCATTCCAGACCCGTCATCCGGCGCATCCAGTCGTCGATCGGGGCATTCCCCGGACCGGTATCGAAGGCCAGCAGTTCGCTGCCGGGGCGGCCGATCCAGGTGACGTTGGCCACCCCCCCGATGTTGAGGACGGCGAGCGGCTTCGGCAGATCGGCGGCCAGCGCCGCATGATAGACGGGTACCAGCGGCGCCCCCTGCCCGCCCGCCGCCACATCGGCTGCGCGGAGATCGTTCACCACGGGAATACCGAGCCGGGCGGCGAGCCGCCGGCCATCGCCGATCTGCCAGGTCCGATGCAGATCGGGCCGGTGCATGACGGTATGCCCATGGAAACCGATCAGGTCGATCGCGGCGGTGTCCAGCCGCATACGCTCGACCGCCACCGCATGCAGGTCGGTCAACGCCCGCTCGACCTCGGCGACGGGGCCAAGGCCGCCCAGGACGGCGCGCAGCCGCTCCCTGAACTCCGGTTCGTAAGGCAGCGTGGCACAAGGCCCGAATTCGTGGATCCGCTCCCCGTCCGTTTCGATCACGGCGGCGTCGATGCCATCCATCGACGTGCCGCTCATCAGTCCGACTGCCCGGAATCGCATGCCGGTAGTCTATCAGCACCCACGCCCACTTGCTTATCCGGCGCCATCCCCCTTTGATGCCGCAAAGCGCCGCGTCATGGCGCGGTTACGCGTGGTCGGGGGAAATGCGGCGTATCACTATTCGCTTCGAGAAGGGCGAGACAGCGGGCATCGCTTTCGGCGCCGCGGGCCCACCGGACCTGATTTTCCTGCATGCCACCGGCTTCAATGCATTGACCTACAGGTCGCTGCTGGAGCCCCTGGGCGAGACATACCGCGTGCTCGCCATCGACCAGCGCGGCCATGGTCTCTCGCGCCTGCCCGCCGATCCCGCACGGCTCGACAGCTGGCGACTGTACGCACGGGATTTCCTGTCGCTGATGAAGGTGATTCCGCGCGGCGCGCGGCCGCCGGTCCTGGCCGGACACTCGATGGGCGGCGCCGTCGCGCTGACCGCGACCGCGGCACGCCCGGGCATCGCCCGCGGGCTCCTGCTGCTGGACCCGGTGATGCCGCCGCGCGCCTCGATCCTCCATTCGCAGAGGAAGCGCCCACTCGCGGCGCGGATCGACGCCTTGCCGATCGCGCTCGGTGCCAAGCGCAGGCGCGCCGACTTCGCGGCCAAGGCCGATGCCGTGAACGGCTATCGCGGCCGTGGCGCCTTCGCCACCTGGACCGGTTCGTTCCTGGAAGACTATGTCGAGGACGGTTTCATCCCCGGCCCTCGGGGCGTCACGCTCGCCTGCAGACCCGAATGGGAATCGACCAGTTTCGCGAGCCTCAATCACTACGCCGCCGGCCTGCTCACTCATGTACGTCAACCGATCACCCTGATCCGGGCGGCGGAAGGATCGTCGGTGCGGCTGAGCGATGCCGAATTCAAGCGCCTGAAGCCCGATATCAGCGTCGAGACGGTGCCCGGTACGACCCATTTCGTGCCGATGGAGCAGCCTGACCTGATCCGGACTCGCCTGACGGACATGCTGGATCGCCGCTGACGTAAAGGTTGTACACGAAGAATATTTTTCTACATCACATACCCCTCGGACGGGGGCAAGAATGCGGCATCCATCGATCTCACCCGGCCTTCTGCCCGTCGGCGGCTGCACCACCAGCGGGCTGCAGAACGGCAGCCGGTTCATCCAGATCTCCGCGCCGATCCCGAACCGCAACAGCCGCGGTCCGCTGGCGGATTCGAGCGGCACGGTGATCGGCGTCGTCTTCTCCAAGCGCGGCGAGCTGCAGATGGCGCGGTCCACCGGCGCCTTTCCCCAGAACGTCAATTTCGCCATCAAGGACACGGTGGCGAAGACCTTCCTGCAGACCAATGGCGTCCCCTTCTCGCAACGCAAGCGGCCGGCCGAAGCAGGCGCGGCGGCGATCGGCGAGGCGATGCGCCAATACGCCGTGGCACTCACCTGCGAGGTAGACTGAGGGGCGCGCCTTCCGGAACGGCCGGGAAGATGCTAGACGGGCGCCCCGCTTTACCCTCGAGCCAGCCAGACCGATGACGGCCCCGAAATCAGACTTTCTCGCCGCGATGATCGCGCGCGGCTTCCTGCACCAGTGCTCCGACCTAGAGGCGCTCGACGCCGAGGCGACGAAGGGCATCGTCACCGCCTATATCGGCTTCGACGCGACCGCGGATTCGCTGCATGTCGGCAGCCTCGTGCAGATCATGACGCTGCGCTGGCTGCAGAAGACCGGCCACAAGCCGATCGTGCTGATGGGCGGCGGCACCTCCAAGATCGGCGACCCCTCCTTCCGCGACGAGAGCCGCAGGCTGCTCGACGACGAGCAGATCGGGCGCAACATCGAGGGCATCAAGCAGGTCTTCTCGAAGTACCTGACCTTCGGCGACGGGCCGACCGACGCGGTGATGGCGAACAACGCCGACTGGCTCGACAAGCTCGAATACATCCCCTTCCTGCGCGAGGTGGGGCGGCATTTCTCGGTCAACCGCATGCTGTCCTTCGACAGCGTGAAGTTGAGGCTGGACCGCGAGCAGTCGCTGTCGTTCCTGGAATTCAACTACATGATCCTGCAGGCCTACGACTTCCTGGAGCTGTCGCGCCGCTACGGCTGCGTCCTGCAGCTGGGCGGATCGGACCAATGGGGCAACATCATCAACGGGGTCGAACTCGGCCGCCGGATGGACGACCGCAGCCTCTATGCGCTCACCACGCCGCTGATCACGACGGCGTCGGGCGCCAAGATGGGCAAGACGGCGCAAGGTGCCGTCTGGCTGAACGCCGATCGCTGCTCGCCCTACGACTACTGGCAGTTCTGGCGCAATACCGAGGATAGCGACGTCGGCCGCTTCCTCCGCCTGTTCACCGAACTGCCGGAAGCGGAGATCGCGCGCCTCGAATCGCTGGACGGGGCCGAGCGGAACGACGCCAAGAAGATCCTGGCGACCGAGGCGACCATGCTGTGCCACGGCCGCGAAGCAGCCGAGCAAGCGGCGGAAACCGCCCGCGTCACCTTCGAGCAGGGCGGCACCGCCGCCGACCTGCCGAGCATCACGGTGCCGCGGGCCCGGCTGGCGGAGGGATTGCAGGCTTTCGAACTGGTGGTGACGACCAGGCTGGCCACGTCCAACGGCGAGGCCCGGCGGCTGATCCGCTCGGGCGGGATCCGGATCAATGACGCGCTGGTGACGGAAGAAACCACGCGCTTCGGCCTCTCCGACCTTGCCACCGACGGCGCCATCAAGATTTCCGCTGGCAAGAAGCGGCACACGCTGGTCAGGCCGGACTGAGGGCGCGTGATGGCGGTCACCCCCGCTTCGGGTTGCGCCGCCGCCGCTGGCATGGAACGATCCCATGCTTGGTCGGGAGGGGTCATGGGGCTTTCGCGTAGAGGGTTCGTGGGTTTGGCCGGCGCGGCCATCCTAGCGGGATCGGGCTGGCCGGGTTTTGCCTGGGCAGCGACCGACCCGCAGGGAGCGGCGCAGTTCATCCGCTGGCTGGGCGACCAGGCCCTGGCGTTGTTGCGCAACCCGTCGGTATCGCTGGAACAGCGCGAAGCATCGTTTCGCAGCCTGCTGCGGGAAGGCTTCGACCTCGATTTCATCGGCCGATTCACCCTCGGTCGCCACGCCGGAACGCTGACGCCGGAACAGAAGATCGAGTTCCAGGAGGCCTTCGCCGAATTCGTGCTGAAGACCTATGCGCGGCGCCTGAGCGCCTATTCGGGCGAAACATTCACGGTTGGCGGGGCCCAGCCGGCAGGCGAACAGGACGCCATCGTGTCGACCCGCCTCGAACGCAACGGGGCGCCCCTTCTGGGCGCCGACTGGCGTGTCAGGGTGATCGACAATCGGTTCCGCGTGATCGACGTCGCCGTCCAGGGGATCAGCATGTCCGTCACGCAGCGCCAGGAGTTCGCCAGCGTGATCAGTTCCTCCGGGATCAGGGGATTGATCGCGCAGTTGCGGGCCCGTGCCGACAAGGCACCGGCCTCGCAGGCCATGCGATAGGAAGGACGGACATGCGCAAGCCCGCCATCGCCCTCCTCGCCCTCGCGCTCGGGACGGCAAGCCCGGCCTGGGCGGATTTCGACCAGGGCTGGACCGCCTATCAGAAGGGTGACTTCGCCGCCGCTCTCAAGGCATGGCAGCCTCTCGCCGAAGGAGGCGACGCCAGGGCCCAGTTCAACATCGGGGTCATGTACGACGAGGGGCGTGGGCTGCCGGAAGACGCCGGCACCGCCCTTCGGTGGTGGAACCGGGCAGCTGCCGCTGGCTATGCGCCGGCGATGCACAACCTCGCACTCGCCCATCTCGGCGGTGAAGGAACGGCGCGTGATACGGCTGTCGCCCGCGACTGGCTGGAGAAGGCGGCTGCCACCGGCTATGCGCGCTCCGCCTATACGCTGGGCAAGATGCTGGAAGCCGGCGTGGGGGGGCCGATCGACCCGCCCAATGCGTTCCGGCTGGTGAACATTGCCGCCGAGGCCGGGCTTCATCGCGCGCAATACTCGCTGGCCAAGATGCACCGCGACGGGTTCGGCACCAATGCCGATACCGCGGCGGCGGTACGCTGGTTCCGTGCCGCCGCGGAACAGGGCTATGCACCGGCACAGCGCAATCTCGGCCGCCGCCTCGCCCGTGGCGAAGGCGCGCCGATGAATGCCGTCGAAGGCCTGAAATGGTTGACGCTCGCGGCGGGACAGGGCCTGGAGGATGCAGAAGTCGACCGAAGGGCACTCCGGGCCAAGCTCCCGAATGCCGACGTGGCCGCCGCCGAACGCGACGCCATGAGCTTCCGGCCGGCCCAGCGCCGCTGACGATGCGCGCGCCCGGGCGACTTGCGCTGGCCGCTGGGCTCTACGCCCTGGCGACCGCCAGTGCCCTGGCCCAGACAAGCCTGCCTCCCGATCTGTCGCAACGACTGGGTGGCGCGCTGCAGGCGGCCGAGCGTAGCGCCACCGCCGATCACGGGATCTATGCGGGCCTCGGCAACCCGGCCCTGGCCGAGCGCAAGGCGGCGCAGGCGCGCGAGCGGGCAAACTCAGAGGCGGTGCGCGCCGTGCTGGCGGCGATGGCGGAGCGGCCCGACCTCGGACCTGCGATCATCGACTACGCGAGCGCGACGGCGCCGGGCGCCGCGGCTTCGATCCGGGCTGCCGCGGGCATGGCTTATCCCGCTCTCGGCAGGGCTGCGCCGGTTGCCGCCGGCGGCGTTCCGTCGCGCTGGTATCCGCCGGTCGAGACGCCGCAGCGCTATGTGACGCCGGGGACACCCGGGACGATGGCGAGCGCCGTCGCCGCCCCCGCCGTCCCGGTCAGCTGGTACGATCAGCCTAGCCTGCGCCGCTACGGAGGCGGGGCGCCCGCCTATCCGCAACCGCCCTTGCCGGCGGGTGTCGCCCCAGGGCCGGACCGCGTGCCGATTGCCCAGGCGGGCGAGGGAAGTGCCGCAACGCCGGACGGACCCGAGCCGGTATGGGATCCGCTGGAGCCGATCAACCGCGGCTTCCATCTGTTCAACCAGGGTCTCGATTTCGTGCTGCTCAGGCCGGTGGCGAAGCTCTACAGCTATCTCCCGGCCGAGATCAAAGGCATGGTGCGGAGCGCGCTGTTCAACCTGAACGAACCACTTCATTTCGCGAACAACCTGCTGCAGGGCGAAGTCGGCCTCGCCGCCGAGACCGTGGGCCGCTTCGTCGTCAACACGACCATCGGCATCGGCGGCCTCGCCGAGGCGGCGGAACCGATCTTCGGCCTGAAGCCGGCGCGCGCCGATCTGGGCCAGACCTTCTATGTCTGGGGTGTCGGCGCCGGGCCGTATATCGAAGCGCCCCTGCTGGGACCGACCAACGCGCGCGATCTGGTCGGCTTCGCGGGCGATTTCTTCGCCGACCCGTTCAACTACGTGATCCTCGACCAGACGGCACGCTATGTCCGGGCGGGCAGTGGCGTCGTCTCGACCCGCGAGGCGCTGCTAGATCCGCTGGACGAGTTGAAGGCCGGTTCGGTCGATTACTACGTCTCGCTGCGCGAAGCCTCGCAGGCGCGGCGGCAGATCGAACTCGATCGGGGCCAGGCGAAGCCCGGCGGGACCGGTTCCGGCGCCGTCGACAAGATGTTCGACGAGACCAAATAGCCGAACTTCAGGCCCGCGCGGAGGGCCTCGACGACACCTCCGCCCACCAGCGTGACAAGCCCGGCAGCCCGTCAGGCAGCGGCGTGCCGGTATTTTTGCCCAGGAGAAGTGCGGCCTGCGCGGTGATATCCGCCACGGTGTAGCGATCACCCGCAAGGAACGGCCTGCCAGCCAGTTCACGGTCGAGCCAGGCCATCGTCTTCAGCGCATGATCGCGCGCCAGCCCCCCGAACTCGGCGACCTGCGGCCGCCGGCCGGCCCAGAAGGGGGAAAGGTGGACGAACTGCTGCACCAGCGGCAGCAGCAATTCGAGTTCGGCGCGCCGGTTCCACATCTCGATCCGGGCGCGCTCCAGCGCATCCCGTCCGAACAGGTTCGGCTCAGGCTGCAGCTCCTCGAAATAGCGGCAGATCGCGATCGATTCGGTCAGCACGCTGCCGTCGTCCAGCTTCAGCACCGGAAGCGTACCGAGCGGATTGAGCGCGAGGAATTCCGCGGTGCGGTTCTCGCCCTTCATCATGTCGACCGCCGTAACCGGCAGGCTGATGCCCTTCTCGGCCAGAAAGATGCGCAGGCGGCGCGGGTTGGTACCCGCTTTCAGGTCATAGAGTTGCATTGCTTCCTCCCCCCTTTCGCGGATTCGATCAGACCTGCGAGGTGATGCCCATCTGGCCGAACTGGCCGAGCAGGTCGGGATCGTAGCGTCCCGCGCTGCCGCCGCCATCCACGGGAAGGATCGCGCCGCTGACATAGGCGGCGAAGGGCGAGGACAGGAACATCGCGGCCCAGGCGATCTCTTCCTTGCGCCCCCAGCGGCCGAGCGGCACGCCTCGCTTCGAGGCCTCGGCCGCCTTCGGTGTCGGCGCGAGGCGGCTCATCCCCTCGGTCCCCTCGATCGGGCCGGGCGAGATCGCGTTTACCCTGATCCCGTCCGCGGCCCATTCCATGGCGAGGCTTCTGGTCAGCATGTCGATGCCGGCCTTGGCGGCGCAGACATGCGCCTGCAGCATCATGGCGCGCTGGGACTGCGGCGCGGTGATGTTGATGAAAGACGCGCCGGGCTTCAGAAGATGCGCATGCGCCGCCCGCATGACGTGGAAAGTGCCCAGCAGGTCGATGTCCATCACCGCCTTGAAGCCGTTCGAGGACATGCCGAGCGCCGGCGCGACGAAGTTCCCGGCGGCGCCGGAGATCAGGACGGCGATGTCACCGAAGGCGCCATGCGCCTCCTTCAGCGCTCCGGCCACGGCCTCGTAGTTCCGCACATCGGCGGAGAAGCCGCGCACGCCGCCGCCATGCGCCTTCAGTTCGGCCACGGCAGCGTCGATCTTCTCCGCCTTGCGGGCGAGGATCGAGATATTCGCCCCGGCGGCGGCGAAGCCGTGCGCGATGCCAAGGTTGATACCGCTCGACCCGCCGGCCACGAAGACGTGGGCGTTGTCGAAGCGGAGGGGAAATGTCTGCATGCTGGAGTCTCCTGTATGGAGGCGGCCTCAGGCCTGCCGGAAGTTGCCGTGGAAGCCATAAGGCACGCGGTGGCCGAGCATCGCCGTGCCGATCGGACCACGGTCTATATTCATCGCATCAAAGGCGCAGAGGTCACTGCGCCTCTCCTCGCCGCGATAGACGACGGCGAGGAGCCAGCCGTCCCCTTCGGACGCATCCGGCCGGCGCGGAACGAAGACGGGCTCCGACACCGCATCGCCCGACGGCGCCCGCCAGAGCTTCCGCGCGCCCGTCTGCCCGTCGCGATGCGCGAGGCCGCCGAAACTGCCGGTGAAACGGCGCTGCTCCGGCTCGTAGAAAGCGTAGAAGCCATGCCGGTTGGCAAGGCCGGCGAAACGTTCGTCGAAGCGCGGAAACTCGCCCAGCAGGTCGTCGAGCGGTTCCTCCTTGTAGGTGTCGGTGTTGCCGGCGAGGTCGAAGGTCCAGCGTACGAGCTTCGCCACCGCCTTGCGCTCGTCGCCCGGCGTGCCGTCCGGATCGGGGAAAAGCGGCGCCGCCTCGTACTGCATCACGTCGGCCGCGATCAAATCCCCCTCCTCCCAGGCGTTCATGGGGTGGAAGACATAGGAGGCCGGACCGTGGAACCAGCGGATGGCGGACACCGGCTGGTCGCGGCGCAGGATGCCGATGCGATTGCCCTTCGCGGGCTCCCAGGCGAAGGCGGGCTTGCCCGAAACCGCCCGGTCCAGGCTGCCGGTCAGCGGCATGACCGGTAAGATCACATGGTTCCGGGTGGCGATGAAGTCGTGCACCATGGCCGAATAGGGCGCCTGGAATACATCCGACCGCGTCATCGTTCCCGCACTGTCGATCACGTAGTAGGCGAGCTTGTCGGTGAAGAAACCGCCGACCGAATAGGCGAAACCCAGCATCTCGCCGGTCTCGGGATCCGTCTTCGGATGCGCGGTGAAGCGGCCCTGCACCCTGTCCTTGAAGGTCTCGTAGCCCATGGGCGCAAGGGTTTCCGGATCGACCTCGAAGGGAGCATGCGCCTCCTCCAGGGCGAACACCCGGCCGCCATGCACGACGACGTTGGTGTTGGCCACGCCGCTGTCCTTGCCGAGCGCCGAGGCGTCCGTGGTCATCGGGTTGCCGAAGAAGCCATAGAGCGGTCGCCCGGCGTCGCGTTCGAGTTGGAACCGTGGCGTACGCACCCAACGGTTCCGGTAATGGACGCGGCCGTCCTCGATCCTGAAGGCGTGCAGCATGCCGTCGCCGACGAACCAGTGGTATTGGCCGTCCTTCGGCGAGAATTGAGGGTTGGGCCCGTTGCGATAGAGGGTGCCGGCGAGGTCCTCGGGAAACTCGCCCTGCACGGGCAGATCATGCGCCTCGGCCTCGAAGGAGAGCGGCGCGAAATTGCCGCGCAGGAAGGGGTGTTCGGGAAACGGTCTGCTCATGTCTGTCTTCCTGTCGATTCCGCGGGTGGTTGAGCCGGTGCGCGGGGCGGAAGACCTGCCCGGGCGCCGTTGAACAGAAGCCTCATGCTTTCGCGCAGGAGATCCTCGGGCGCCGGCCCGTGTTTCAACCGGCCGGCCAGTTTCAGCACGACGATGCCGTGCGTCGCCGACCAGATGACATGGCCGAGCAGATCAGGATCGCCGTCGATACGGCCCGCTTTCACGAGTTCGCGGATATGCGCCGTCATGCAGGCCCGCGCCCTGGCGCCGGCACGCACGAGGTCCGGATAGCGATCGTCGTCGGGCTGGGCCATGTCGAACATCAGCCGATAGGCGCCGGGCTCGCGCATGGCGAAGTCCCAATAGGCCCGGCCCACCGCCGCCGAGCGCTCGACCGGCGAGCCGCGGCGCGCGAAAGCCGCCTCGATCGTTGTGGCGAAGCGATCGAAGGCGGCGGCCCGCACACTCGCCAGGATCTCTTCCTTGTCGGCGAAGTAGCGGTAGGGCGTGGTCGCGCTGCAGCCCATCGCCTGAGCGATCCGGCGCATCGAGACACCGGCTACGCCCTGTTCAGCGAACAGCCGCTCAGCCGCGGCGAGCAGCCGTTCGCGGAAATCGGCGACATCCTCCTCGTCCAGCACCTTCGGCATCGGCATTCCGAAATAAGTTACAGTGTAAATTTACACTGTTTACTTCATGGCCGCAACAACCTCCTGCCCTCCTGCCCGAGATTCGAGGATGGATCAGTAGAGCCCGCCGGTACCCGAGGCCGTGGGCGCGGCGCCGCCGGAAGTCGCGGCGGGCGAGGCGGCTGCGCCGCTATCCGACGAGGGGTAGGCGAAGCCGCTACCGTCGCCGGAACCGTCCAGAACCTGCCGGTCCGCCGCCCCAGGCTCGGTACCGGGCTTGAATGCCTCGAGAATCGCATTCCGCTGGCCTGGCTGAGCCGGTTGACCGGTCTTGGGATCGACACGGACGAGCCGGATGCCCGGTGGCACCCGAAACGGCGTCGAGGGTGCCTCCGCCAGCGCCTCCTGCATGAAGGCGGCGAAGATCGGCGCCGCGGTGCCGCCGCCCGTCTCCTTCTCGCCCAGGGTGCGCGGCTGATCGAAGCCCACGAAGACACCGACCAGCAGATCCGGCGCGAAGCCCATGAACCAGGTATCGAAATAGTCGTTCGAAGTGCCGGTCTTGCCAGCCAGCGGCTTTCCCACCTTGCGGGCGACCGTGCCGGTCCCGCGTTCGACAGCGCCCTGCAACATCGACGTAACCTGATAGGCGGTGGCGGGGTCCAGCACCTCGGGACGCACGTCGGGAAGCTCGGGCTCGGCTCCCCCGTCCCATGTCGCCGCCCTGCAGCCGGCGCAGTCGCGGCGGTCGTGGGCGAAGATCACCCGGCCGTGCCTGTCCTGGATGCGATCGATCAGCGTAGGCGTGATCCGCCGGCCGCCGTTGACGAAGACGGCGTAGCCCGAGGCGAGGCGGATCGCCGTGGTCTCCGCTGCGCCGAGCGCCATGGACAGAACGGCCGGCATGTCGTCGATCACGCCAAGCCGCTTGGCATAATCGACCACCGTGTCCATCCCGACCGCCTGAGCCAGCCGGACGGTCATCAGATTTCGCGACGCCTCGATGCCGACACGCAAGGTGCTCGGCCCGTAGAATTCGCCCGAGTAGTTGCCGGGCTTCCACTTGCCCTGTCCCGGTCCCTGGTCGAGGACGAATGGCGCATCGAGCACCAGGGAAGCCGGCGTATAGCCATCGTCGAGCGCCGCGGCATAGACGAACGGCTTGAAGGAGGAACCGGGCTGCCGCTTCGCCTGCGTCGCGCGGTTGAACTGGCTGGCGCCGAAATCCCAGCCTCCCACCAGCGCCAGCACGCGCCCGCTATGGGGATCCATGGCGATCAGGCTGCCGCCGACATCGGGGACCTGGCGCAGCCCGACGAGGCGCTTGGGTTTCTCGGCGATCTGCTCGACCAGGAGCACGTCACCCACGGCCAGCACCTCGGCCGAGGTCTTCGGCACCGGTCCCTTGACCTGGTCCGGAAGTACTTTGCGGGCCCAGCGCATCTCTTCGAATGGCATCTCCACCTTGCTGCCGTCGGCGAGGCCGATGCTGGCTCCTTGCCGGTCGAGGCCGAGCACGACGCCCTTGACCCACGGCGCGACCCCGGGCGGCAGCTCTACCTTGGCCAGTTCGACCGCCCAATCCTTGATATCCTCGATCCGGCCGAGCGGGCCGCGATATCCGTGCCGGCGGTCATAGCCGACCAGGCCCTCGCGCAGCACGCGCTCGCCGATCTCCTGAAATTTCGGATTGAGTGAAGTACGGACGCTAAGCCCTCCTTGATAAAGGGACTTGTCGCCGAAACGCTCGATCAGTTCGCGACGCACCTCCTCGGCGAACCACTCAGCCTTCACCAGCCCGATCTCGCGCCGCGGGGTGGAGCCGAGCGGCGCAGATTGCGCCGCCTTCGCCTCCGCCTCCGTAATGTGGCCATCTTCCAGCATGCGCTCGATCACCCAGTCGCGCCGGGCCTTGGCGCGATCGGGATAGCGGACGGGGTGATAGTTGGTGGGCGCCTTGGGCAACGCCGCCAGGAAAGCGACTTCCGGGGTGGTCAGGTCGGCCATCGGCTTGTCGAAGTAATAGAGCGCCGCCGCGGCGACGCCGTATGCGCCGACACCCAGATAGATCTCATTCAGATAGAGTTCGAGGATATGGTCCTTGGTGAAGGCCTTCTCGATACGGAAGGCCACAATCGCTTCCCTGACCTTTCGGGTCATCGACACTTCGTTGCCGAGGAGGAAGTTCTTGGCCACCTGCTGGGTGATCGTCGACGCCCCAACCGGACGGCGCCCCTGCCCCAGCTGGGCGATATTGGTCATCACGGCGCGGGCCACGCCCAGGAAATCGACACCGGGATGCTGGTAGAAGTTTTTGTCCTCGGCCGAGAGGAAGGCTTCGATCACCTTCGGTGGAATGGCCGCGATCGGAACGAACAGGCGCCTTTCATGGGCGTATTCCGACATCAGGCGGCCATCGGCCGCATGGACGCGCGTCGTCACCGGCGGTTCGTATTTTGCGAGTTCGGCATAGTCCGGCAGGTCGTGGCTCACCTGCCAGACCAGCAGCCCCGCGGCCCCCAGAGCGAGGAGGCCGAGAACGACGCCCACCGCGAAAAGCTGTGCCAACCGATGCATCATACGCTTGAACAACGGGGAGCTCCCGGATCGCCTGACCTTCAGAATGTATATAGAGAAGCCCGGACGGCAAGGCGAAGGCGGATCGGATGGCGGCCCGAGCGCCGCCAGCGCGGGTGATCAGCGCCTTCCGGCGGCGAAGTAGCGGTCGACCGCGTCGACCAGGGCATCGGCAAACTTGGCCTGCCCCGCGCGCGATCGCACGACCGCTTCATCCTTCTCGTTCGAGAGATAACCCAACTCCACCAGCACCGATGGCATATCTGGCGCGGTGAGAACGCGGAATCCGGCGAAGCGGTGCGAGTTCCTGTTCATCGCGACCCGATTGCGCAACTCGCCGGTCAGGATCTGGGCGAATTGGGCCGAGAGGTTCATCGATTCTCGCTGCGCCAGGTCGATCAGGATCGACAAGACCTCCTTGGGCTGGTTCACCAGATTGACGCCGGCGATGATGTCGGCCTTGTTCTCGCGTGCGGCGAGGGCCTCCGCCTCCTTGTCGGAGGCTGTCTGCGACAGCGTGTAGACCGTTCCGCCACGATGATCCCTGCTGCCCAGCGAGTCCGCGTGAATGGAAACGAAGAGGTCGGCCTCGGCCTCGCGGGCCACCTTCACGCGCTCGTCCAAGGGCAGGAAGACATCCGTGCTGCGCGTCATGAGCACCGAGTAGCGCCCAGAGGCCTGCAGCTTGCGCCGCATTTCCAGGGCAACCGCCAGAGTGATCTCCTTCTCATAGATCCCGCTGGCGCCTATCGCTCCCGGATCGACGCCTCCATGGCCGGGATCGAGAACGATCAGGCGCTTGCCCCGCGGCTTCGCCATGGGCGGGGGCGGCAATGCCATGGCGGCGGCGGCGGGAGCCGCCTGGGCAGAGGCGACGATTGCCGTTCCGGATTCTGCCGCAGAGGCCCTGGGCGTGAGGTCGAGGACGAGGCGGGAACCCGCCCCGTCCTGCGGCGGCAGAAGGAAAGCATCGACAATGGCCGGCGCCAGCAGATCGAGAACGACGCTGGAGCCCAGTTCCGTGACGTGGACCCGGAAACCCCTCACAATGCCGAGGCCGTCCTGGCCCACTCCCGGCGACAGCGACCAGCGCATTTCGGGCAAGAGCAGGACGGCTCGATCGGGATCGCCCAGCGTCTTGACCTGGAAGGCGACCGGCTCCGACAGGTCGACGACAAACCGGGTGACGGAACCATTCTCGCCGAGCCGCGCTCCGGACGCGGAAACGGCTCCGGCCTCGAGGCCGAAGAGGCAGGCGAACAGAACAAAGATGCGGAACGCCCATGAGCGCATGAGGTAGATATAGCCCGCAACCGGGGGGGCAACGCAAGATGTTGCAAGCGATAGCCGTCGGTTCCCGGATGAAATTCTGTTGTTTCTTAACCGTGTCAGTCCCTATGATCGTGTCGCGAACCTCCGCTGCCCGATTCCGAGCCGAGTTGCACCGGCCAAGGATCGGCGCCGATCCGCAACAGCTCTGAGGCCGGTCGGAGCCGCCCATTGACTGTTGCGCCCGACGCCCGTGACGGCGCGAGCCTGATTTCCACCCGAGCGGCCGGCTTTCCGGCCGCGGTCGACGGAGCCGTGAAGGCCCTCAATTTTGGCGAAACCGTAGAAATCGGCACTTGATGAATCGGAACGCCCCAGGCCGCCTGCTCTGCGACCATAGCCGCTCCCCCAAGACAAACGGCGACCGCGCGTCATCTGTTCGCGCCGACCTCGCGGTCGCCTCGGAGTCCACAAGGCATGGCCAGCAAACGTATGTTGATCGACGCCACGCACCCGGAAGAAACCCGGGTCGTGGTACTGAACGGTAACCGCGTCGACGAGTTCGATTTCGAGACAGCGAGCCGCAAGCCCCTCAAAGGGAATATCTATCTCGCCCGCGTGACGCGGGTGGAACCGTCGCTGCAGGCGGCGTTCGTGGAATACGGCGGGAATCGCCACGGGTTCCTGGCCTTTTCGGAGATTCACACCGACTACTGGCAGATCCCGGTAGCCGACCGGCAGGCTCTGCTGGAAGCCGAGGCGGCGGCGGCCGCCGAGGAAGACGAAGACGAGGACGACGAGGAAGAAGATCTCGCGGGCGCGCCCGCCACTGGCGGCGATGACTCATCCACTTCCCCCGATGCCCCCGTGGGTGGAAGTGACGGTGCATCCCTGCCGCTCAGCGCGGAGCGTGATGGCGGGCAAGCCGAGACGAGCATGGCGGCGGAATACAGCCCGCCGCGCCTGAGCGACGACGCCGCTCCCCCCGCCGAGGATCCGTCCGCCCCGACCGAACGGTTCGAGGAAGGCGAACTCAGAAGCCACGTGGAGCAGGTCGAGACCTTTGCGACCGTCGAGACGATCGGCGGCGACGTTCCCTCGCTCTATTCCGGAGAGGTACCCTCCGAGCCGGAAGCCACCATCGAGGGCGAGATCGTCAGTGCGTCCGAGAGTGCGGCGCGGGAGGACGAAGAAGGAGACGGGGACGGCGACCGCAAGCCGCGGGAACGCCAGCGCCAGCGTCGGCGCTTTCCGATCCGCCCCTACAAGATCCAGGAAGTGATCAAGCGCCGGCAGATTCTTCTGGTGCAGGTCGTCAAGGAAGAGCGTGGCAACAAGGGCGCCGCGCTCACCACCTATCTGTCGCTGGCGGGCCGCTATTGCGTGCTGATGCCGAACACCTCCCGCGGTGGCGGCATCAGCCGGAAGATCGTCTCACCGACCGACCGGAAGCGGCTGAAGGCCCTGGTCCGCGAATTGGACGTGCCGCAGGGCATGGGCGTCATCCTGCGCACAGCCGGCCTCGATCGCGCCAAGCCGGAGATCGGCCGCGACTTCGAGTACTTGCTGCGGCTGTGGGACAGCATCCGCGAACTGACGCTGCAATCGACCGCCCCCTGCCTGATCTATGAGGAAGGCGACCTGGTTCGCCGGTCGATCCGCGACTACTACGCGTCGGACATCGAGGAGATCCTGGTCGACGGAGAGGCGGGCTATGCTTCCGCCCGCGATTTCATGCGCATGCTGATGCCGGCGCACGAAACCCGGGTAAAGCAGCACCGGGACCGCGTCAGCCTGTTCCAGCGCTACAAGGTCGACCAGCAGGTCGACGCGATGTACAGCCCCGACGTCACGCTCCGGTCCGGCGGCTATATCGTGATCAATCCGACGGAGGCGCTGGTTGCGATCGACGTCAATTCCGGGCGCTCGACCCGCGAGCACAATATCGAGGAGACGGCCTACAAGACCAACCTTGAGGCGGCGGAGGAAGTCGCCCGTCAGTTGCGCCTGCGCGACCTCGCCGGCCTGATCGTCGTCGATTTCATCGACATGGGCGATCCGCGCAACAACCGGCATGTGGAGCGCCGGCTGAAGGAGTGCCTGAAGAACGACCGCGCCCGCATCCAGGTCGGCCGGATCAGTCCCTTCGGCCTGCTGGAAATGTCGCGCCAGCGGCTTCGGCCCAGCCTGATCGAGAGTTCCACCCAGGTCTGCCCGCATTGCCAGGGCCGCGGTCATGTGCGGTCGACGGAATCCTCCGCGCTGCAGGTGATGCGCGCGATCGAGGAGGAAGCCGGCCGGGAGCGCGCAAGCGAATTGACGGTGAAGGTGGCGACCGCCATCGCGCTCTACATCTTCAATCGCAAGCGGGCGGTGCTGGCCGATATCGAGGAGCGTTACGGCGTCAGCATCGTCATCGAAGGCGATGACAGCCTGATCCCGCCGGAGCATCGGATCGAACGGCAGAAGGCAAGGGTGCCCGCGGTGATCGCCGAGGGCGCCCGCCCGGTGAACAGCGACGCGCTCCGCCTCCCGGAGGTGGTCGAGGCGCCGGTCGAGGAAGAGGAAGCAGCCGAAACCGATACGCCTGACGCGCCGGAAGCGGAACGCCCCGGCGAGAGCGAAGCCGATGGACAGCGCCGCCGCCGCCGCCGCCGCCGGCGTCGTGGTGAGCCCGGAGGTCCCGTCAACGAGCTGACCCGCGAAGGCGAGGAAGGCGGCGAGACGGTCGAAGCTGTGCAATCGGCGTCCGAGGACGAGGCCGGAACACCCGACGAAGGTGCCGCGCCACCGGTCGAAGGGTCGGAAGGCGACACCGAAGCCGCCGATCGCCGGCGGCGTGGCCGCCGCGGAGGACGCCGCCGGCGGCGCGGTCCGGAGGCCGGTGCGACGGAAGAGGCCATGCAGGTGGCCGAGGAAGTCGCCGAGCAGACGTCGGTCGAGCCTCTGATTCCGGAAGTCGAGGATCGGCTCGTCGCGGTGCCGCCCGCCCCCGCAGAGCCCATGCGGGCGGTCGAGCCATTGGTTCTGCCCGCATCGAGGGTGGAGCCCGAGGAGCCGACGCGTCCGATTTTCCAGGCCTATGTTCCGCCGACGCCCAGCGTCGTCGAACTGACTGTCGCGGAAGCGCCGGCGAGGGAGATGTCCGCGCCCCCGTCCGTCCCGGAGCATGCCTCGGCGGAGCCGGTAGTTGCCGAGGCCGCACCGGCGACGGTCGAGACACCGGAAGCCGCGCCGGCGGCAACGACGCCGGCAGCGGATGAGGCCTCCGCCGGCCCGCCCCGCCGTGGCTGGTGGAGCCGACGCATATTCGGCGAGTGAGCGTTACCAGCGTCTGACAAGGGCGCCGATCAACAGCGAGAGTTGACGCCAGGGCATGGCGACCGGCAGGACCGGAGCCGCGCCCTGGCGGCGCCAGCGGGCGAGGTCCCTCGATGCAAGCCTCGCCAGAAGCAATGCCGGATAGGCCGCGCGTGGCATCCGGGCGCCCGCGCGAGCCTCGGCCAATCGACGCAGGGCAACGACGGCGAGACGATCGGATGCCAACCGCACGGCATCCGCATCGAGACCCGCCAGTACCCGATCAGGGTCGGTGCCGGCCTCGGCCAGCCAGTCGGCCGGGAGGGGTAGACGCCTGCGCGCGAGCATGGCCGATAGTCGTTTCAACAGGTCGCCCAATCCCCAGGCCGTGCCGACCCGCCGCGCACGGGCGAGCACATCCGGCGCGCTGAGACCGAGGGCGAGCAGCACCGCCTCGGACAGCGCGCCATGGACGGCATCCGCATAGGCTTCGAGTGCTGCGATATCGGCGGGCGGCGTTTCGTACAGATCCGCGGCCCGCGCCTCGATCATGCCGTCCAGGAGCGGCCGCATCTCCGCCGTCACCGACGGCGCCAGTGCCCGGGCGACCGGGTGCGCGCGCGGGGAGCCCGCGAACACGCCCTCCAGCGCTTCGCGCCACCACTGCAGGCGGATCTCGCCCAGCATCGGCTGGCTCGCGGCATCGACGGTGCGCGACAGTTCGACCCCGAAGGCCAGCAACGCATGCAGCCGCGGCCTCGCCGCATCGGGCGCGAACAGCGCCGTCAGCCAGCGGTCCGGATCGTGGGCGCGGACCTCGCGCTCGCAATAGGCGGCGTCATCGGGGGAAATGGGCAAGCCGCGCGTCCCTTCCGGCACCCCGAACAGCGAACCGGGGCCGCGAAGGCCCCGGTTCTGTCTTCAATCCCGCGTGTCGGATCAGACCGACATGTTGGATTCGGCGAACTCCCAGTTCAGGAGCTTGTCGATCACCGCGCCGACGAAATCCGGGCGGCGGTTCTGGTAGTCGAGGTAGTAGGCGTGCTCCCACACGTCGATGGTGAGGAGCGGCTTCACGCCGGCCACCGTCAGCGGCGTTTCCGCATTGCCGGTCTTGCGGATGGTGAGCTTGCCGCCTTCGAGGCAGAGCCAGCCCCAACCCGAACCGAACTGGCCGACCGTGGTGGTGGAGAACTGCTTCTTGAATTCGTCGTAGGAACCGAAGCTCTCGTCGATCAGCTGGCCCATCTTGCCCGAGGGCTTGCCGCCGCCGCCGGCGCGCAGCGAGTTCCAGAAGAAGGTGTGGTTCCAGATCTGGGCCGAGTTGTTGAAGATCCCGGCCTTCGAGGCGTCGCCCGCCGAGGCCTTGATGATCTCGATCATCGGCTTCGACTTCAGCGCGTCGTTGTTCTCGAGCAGGCCGTTCAGGTTGGTGACATAGGCGTTGTGGTGCTTGCCGTGGTGGAAGCCCAGCGTGTTGGAGGAGATCACCGGTGCCAGCGCTTCCGGCGCATAGGGCAGCGGCGGCAGCTTGAAGGGATAGGTCTCGTTGCTCGCTGCTACGGTTGCATTGGCCATCTGAGCGTCCTCTCGCTTGTGGTGTACACGACCCAAACGCCCGAGCGTCTCTCCCGGGCCCAAGGCAAGAGGAGTAAATGCGGGCCGCTGGCGTTGCAAGGGGTGGATCGCGATCGGCCGGCGATTGCAGCCGCGGCGCGGTTGCGGGCAGGCCCCCCGTTGCGGAGAATGCGACGTAGCAAGGGGATCACGTGAGCATCGAACAGCCGCCGATCGGAGGCGCAGGCACCGGGCCGCCGGGCCTCGCCTTGCCGGTTTCGCTCTATCTGGATGCGGCGCGTTTCCTCGCGGCGGCCGTGGTCTTCATCGGCCATATCGGGACGCAGCGCATGACTGCCGGCTGGCTCTGGCAGGCCAATGCCTATGCGCATGTGGCGCTGATCGGCTTCTTCGTGCTGTCGGGCTTCGTGATCGCCCATGTCGTCGCGACCCGCGAGCAGCGGCCGGCCGACTACGCGGCGAGCCGCCTCGCGCGGCTCTATTCCGTCGTGCTGCCCGGCATCCTGCTTACGTTGCTGGCCGATCGGATCAGCGCGATGCCGGCGCCGAGCGGGCAGCATGACGACGCGTTCAGCTATCTTTCCAGCCTCTTCTTCCTGCACCAGACCTGGGGCCTGAACCGCTTTCCGGGCAGCAACATGCCCTATTGGTCGCTCGGGCCCGAGGCGATGTTCTACCTCGCCTTCGGGCTCAGCTGGTTCAGCCGGTCGATCTGGCCCGGCCTCGCCGCGATCGCCCTCGCCGGCCCCGCCATCGCCTTCCTCTTTCCGCTGTGGCTGCTGGGTGTCCTCGTTTACCGCGCCCGCGCCCGCCTGCCCGAGACGGCGGCCTGGCTCCTCTTCGCCGGCAGCATCCTCGCGCTCGCGGCGGATCCCGAAATCAGGCGGCTGACGCAGGGCCTGACCCTGCCCCTGCTGCGGCGCCCGCATCCGATCGCGGATTATGCCGGCGCCCTCGCCTGCGCGCTCAACCTCTTCGCCGTGCGCTCGCTCGCGCACCGGATGGAGGGGCTGAAGCGGCTCGCCGGTCCCATCCGCTGGTTCGGCTCCCTCACCTTCGCGCTCTATCTCTTCCACTATCCGCTGGCCGCCTGCCTCGCCTCCTTCTTTCCCGCCGGCGAGGGCAGCGTCCTGCGCTACGCGGTGGTCTGCGGCGGGACCTTCCTGATCGTGGCGACCCTCGGACGCTGGTGCGAGGGCCGCAAGGAGGGGCTGCGCCGGGCCATCCTCGCGCTGCCCGGATTCCGGCGATGAGCGGGCGGCTGCCGCCGCTCGACTGCGTCGCCGCCTTCGTCGAGGCGGCGAAGCGCGGCAGCTTCAAGGAGGCCGGCAGCCGCCTCGGCCTCACAACATCGGGTATCAGCCGGCGCATCGCCCAGCTGGAGGCCGACCTCGGCACGCCGCTGTTCCTGCGGCTGAACCGCCGGATCGAACTGACCGCGGCCGGACGGAGCTATCTGGCGCAGACCGGCCCGGCGATCGAGGCGATCCACCAGGCTTCGGCCGGTCTGCGCCGGCGTCAATCCGGCAAGCGCCTCAGGCTGCGCAGCCTGCAGTCCTTCGCCGCCATCTGGCTGCTGCCACGGCTGCCGCGTTTCCACCAGCTCCACCCCGACATCGAGATCGAAATCGCCACCAGCGGCTCGCACGAGGAACCGCCGCCGGCCGAGGGCGAGATGGCGATCCGCTTCGGCACCGGACCCTGGACGGGCCTCGCCAGCGACCGGCTGCTGACGCTGAGCGCCTTCCCGGTCGCCGCCCCCGCCCTGCTGCGCGAGCGTCCCTTGGCGCAACCGAAGGACCTTGCCCGCCATACCCTGCTGCACGCCCGCCACGTGCCCGAGATGTGGCCCGACTGGCTGCGGGGCGCCGGCGTCCCCGAACTCGGCCCCAGCGGCAACCGGCGCTACGACAACACGCAACTGCTCTATCAGGCGGCGATCAACGGCCTCGGCGTCGCCATGGGGATCGGCGCGCTGATCGAGCCGGCGCTGGCCGACGGACGGCTGAGCGCGCCCTTCGCCTATCGCCTGCCGATGCGCAAGAGCTTCCACCTGGTGCACCGCCCGAAGGATGCCGGGCGGGCCGCGGTGAAGGCTTTCCGGCAGTGGCTGCTCGGCGAGGCACAAGCCGCGTCGGTTGACTGAAGCGCAACCGAGAAGCCTGCATTCGCGTTTGCCGGCGGCGGTGGCCCGGCGCACCCTCCTCTCCGTGAAGAACGACCTCCCCTTCTTCCCAACCAAGTGAAGCGGGCGGGGAAGAGGGCGGAAACCGGCCCCCGCGGCCCGCATGGCCGGCGGGGGCCCGGTACCCGACTTGCCATCGCCGGAGGCTGGTCCATGATCCCCGGAACAAGGGAGGGATCGTCATGGGAGTCGCGCCGCCCCCCAATGAACTGCCGCACCGGGCCGAGCATATCGGCAGCATGCTGCGCCCCCGGGCGCTGAAGCAGGCCTTCGCCGCCCGCCTGAAGGGCGAGATCGCCCCGGCCGCCTATGCCCGCATCCTGGCCGAGAACGTCCGCCACGCCGTCCGCCTGCAGGAGGCGACGGGCCTGCAGACCATCACCGACGGCGAGTTCGGGCGCAGTTCCTGGTTCGGCTTCTTCTTCGAGGCGATGGAGGGCTTCCGCCTGGACACCGCCGCCTTCGCCTTCAAGGACGGCGAGGGACACGAGTTCAAATGGCCGACCTGCGTCGCCTGCGGGCGGATCAGGCGGCACCGCGGCATCACCACCCGCGAATTCACCGCCGTCCGCGCCCTGACCGGGCGGACGCCGAAGGTCACCATGCCGACGCCGTCGGCCTTCCACTTCTTCCGCTTCGACCACCCGGTCGATACCTCCGCCTATCCCGACCTCGAGGCCTATTGGGAGGACCTGGTCGTGGTGTACCGAGCGGAGCTGGCCGAGCTCGCCGAGATCGGCTGCGACTACGTGCAGTTCGACGAGGTGCCGCTCGCCATGCTCTGCGATCCGGGCGTGCGCGCCCAGGTGAAGGCGCGCGGGCACGACCCCGAGGCGCTGGTCGATACCTATATCGACGTCATGCGCCGAATCCTGTCCGGGCGGCCGGAGGGCATGCGGATCGGCATGCATCTGTGCCGGGGCAATTTCCGGGGCCGCTGGATGGCGGCGGGCGGCTATGGCCCGGTGGCCGACAAGCTGTTCAACCAGATGCCGGTGGACGCCTTCTTCCTGGAATACGACAGCGAGCGGGCCGGCGACTTCGCCCCTTTGGCCCATGTACCCGCCGACAAACGGATCGTTCTCGGTCTCGTCTCCTCCAAGTCGCCGGTGATGGAGGCGAAGGACCTGCTGCGCCGCCGGCTGGATCAGGCCGCCCGCTTCGTGCCGATGGAGCGCCTGGCGCTCAGCCCGCAATGCGGCTTCGCCTCGGTCGCCGGCGGCAACGACATGGAGGAAGCGGTGGAGATCGAGAAGCTGCGCCTGGTGGTCGAAACCGCCGAGGCCGTGTGGGGCCATGCCTGACCTCCTGGTCAATATCGACGTCGAGGACATCGCCCGCGCCACCGCCTTCTACGAAGCCGCCCTCGGCCTCGCGGTCCGCCGCCGGCTGTTCGGGGGCAGCGTCGTCGAACTCGAAGGCGCCTCCTCCCTCGTCTACCTGCTGGAGAAGCCGGCCAGCTCGCCCGCCTCCGCCACATCGACCACGCGACGCGACTACCGCCGGCACTGGACGCCGGTGCATCTCGACATCGTGGTCGACGACCTCGAAGCCGCCATCGCCCGCGCCGTTGCCGCCGGGGCGACGCAGGAAGGCGAAACCGGCCACGCCGCCTGGGGCTCAATCGCCCATTTCACCGACCCCTTCGGCCACGGCTTCTGCCTGGTCCGTTTCAGCGAACAGGGCTACGGCGCCGCGCCCTGACTACTTGCCCTTCGCCAGTGCCGCCTCGCGGATCGAGGTGAGGGTGGCGCGGGTGGTGATTACCTCCGGATCGATGCGAAGCTCGATCAGCGCCGGCTTTCCCGCCGCCAGCGCGCGATCGAGCGCGGGGCCGAAGGCCGCCGTCTCCGACACCGTCTCGCCATGCGCCCCGAAGGATTTGGCGAAGGCGGCGAAGTCCGGGTTCACCAGGTCGGTCGCCGGATAGCGGCCGGGAAACTCGCGCTCCTGGTGCATGCGGATGGTGCCGTAGATGCCGTTGTTGACCACCATGCAGATCAGGTTGACGCCGTACTGCACCGCCGTCGCCAGTTCCAGCCCCGCCATCATGAAGCCGCCGTCGCCGACCCAGGCGACCACGGTGCGTTCGGGGAGCGTCAGCTTCGCCGCGATGCCGGCCGGGAAGCCGTAGCCCATCGCGCCGCAGGTGGGCCCGAGCTGGCTCGGGAACGTCGTGAAGCGCCAGAAGCGGTGCACCCAGCCGGAGAAGTTGCCGGCGTCGTTGGTCATGATGGTGTCGGCGGGGAGCTTCGCGCGAATCACCTCGATCACCACCGCGAGGTCGAGCGCGCCCGGCCTCGGGTGGTCGGGCTTCTGCCCGGCCTCGTAGGTGGCGCGCGCGGCCTTGGTCTCCGCCGCCCAGGCGGGGTTCTGGATGGGCGGCAGCGCCTTCGCGGCCGCCGCGAACTCCGGCATGCCGGCATTGAGGTAGAGCTTGCCCTGGTAGACGCGGCCCAATTCCTCCGCGTCCGGATGCACATGGATCAGGGTCTGCGGCGGCAGCGGCGGGGCGATGAGCGTGTAGCCCTGGGTGGTGATCTCCCCTAAGCGCGCGCCGACCACCAGCAGGAGATCGGCCTTCTTCACCCGCTCCACCAGCGCCGGCGCGGTGGAGGTGGAGAGGTCGCCCACATAGACGGGCGAGGCGTTGTCGACCTTGTCCTGGCAGCGGAAGGAGACGGCGGTCGGGATCTGGTTCGCCTCCGCGAAGGCGGTGATGTCGGCCACCGCGGGCGCGGTCCAGCCGCCGCCGCCCACCAGCATCAGGGGGCGTTTCGCCCCGGCCAGCAGCTCGCGAAGTTTCGTCAGGTCGGCCGCGCCCGGATGCGGGCGAACGGCCTGGTAGCGCGCCGTGTCGGGGACATCGACCTCGTCGACCAGCATGTCCTCAGGGAGTCCGAGGACCACCGGGCCGGGGCGCCCCGCCGTGGCCACCTGGAAGGCGCGGTTCACCATCTCGGGGATGCGCCGCGCATCGGTGATCTCGGCCGTCCATTTCGTCGTGTGCCCGAACATCGCCTTCAGGTCGATCTCCTGGAAGGCCTCGCGCTCGGTCATGTCGCGGGCGATCAGGCCGACGAAAAGGATGAGCGGTGTGGAATCCTGGAAGGCGGTGTGGATGCCGACCATGGCATGCGCCGCACCGGGGCCGCGGGTGACGAAGCAGATGCCGGGCCGGCCGGTGAGCTTGCCGTTCGCCTCGGCCATCTGGCTCGCCGCCGCCTCGTGCCGGCAGGTGACCAGGCGGATCTTGTCGCCGACGTCCCAGAAGGCGTCGAGGGCGGCGAGATAGCTCTCGCCCGGGATGCAGAAGGCGAGATCGGTCCCGTGTACCAGAAGCTGGTCCACCAGCACCTGGCCGCCGCTCCTCAAATTGCCTCGCCCCGCCATCATCCGCTCCACTGCTCTCTATTGAGGGCGCGCATTCTGGGTGCCGCCCCGGGAAACCTCAAGCGCGCGGGGGCGAGCCTCTCCTTCGCGGACAATTTTGTCCGCCTGGACGCGGCGCGCCCTGCCCGCGCTGGTTGCCGGCGAGGACCGACATGCCGAGCCGTCGGAACATTTGTCCGTTCGGACATTCCTGTCCGCTGCCGCAAGCGGACATTTTTGTCCGCCTCGCCTCCGCGGACAAATTCGTCCGCCACCGAGCCGGCCGAACCCGCCCCGGCTTTGAATTTTGCATGACCGAAGCTCGGGCGGATGCTCGAATTTTCTTCAATACATTGAATAATAAGAAGAAATATCGATTTCACGGCGATGCCGGCCGTGCCTAAGTCAGCCAATTCGAGCCAATTCGAGCCAGAAATGGCCGATCCGCTGCCGGACGCGGGCCAATCCGAACCCATCGTCGCCAGTTCCAGCCAGGGCGTCGGCCCGCGAATGGGCCCGATACCATGCCAGGCGCCGACCTGAGCATGGCGCGGGGAACGCAAAGGAGATTGACGGCGAGCGGCCATTCGCGCATTATAAGGCAATCTATAACCTCAAGCGAGGAATATTTCCCTCTAGTCGCGATTCTCTCCACTCGGATCGCCCTGCTGCGGCAGCGGGGGCGCTGCGGGGAGGAACCATTCCCTCACAACCACGATGAAGGAGAGGCCCCACGCTCCGGGTAAAACCATGACCGCCCCGAAGACAGCACCGCCGCCGAAACCGGCCCCAGCGAAGGACAAGCACGGCCTCAGCCCGGCCGAACTGCAGAAGAAACTCGGCGACAAGCACATCACCGGCCCAGATGGGTCGGGTGGCTATGCCGAACCGGGCTTCGACCGGCCGAAGGAGCGGGCGCGTGGGAAAGGAGAATCCACGGGCGATGGCCGGCCGAGATAGGACAGAGCGAGACAACTCGTCCCCGAGCGGTCCGGCTATCCCTCATCCTGCCGCCAACAGAGCATCCAGCAGTGCATGCCGTGGCGACGAAAAGGGATTGACCACGGTCACACCGCCCCAGGTGAAACCTTCCTGAAAGTCTTCGGACAGGAGCAGACGACAGCCCGCCTGCGACGCGGCGGACAGAATGACTGCATCCCACATACCCAGTCGATGATCCGTCGCGAGATCGGAAGCCGCGAGCATAACTTCGGGTGAGGTCGCAACAGCGGGGAAAGTATCGCGCCAACTCAACAAGGCATCGCGGGCATCAGCACGTGACCTTCCGCCCTTTCGAACGAGCACATTGAAAAGCTCTCCCAGAACCTGCACCGGCACGATCGTCGTCTCTTGCGGTAGACGTCGAATGAGGCCCAAGGCGACGTCACGGCGCTCACCGCCGTTGAGGCCTTCCGCATAGGCCAGCAGGTTCGTGTCGAGCGCGACCTTCACGGATCGTCCTCGTAGAGTTCATCGCGGCTCCACGCTCCGGCATCGAGAACAGGCTGCCTTTCGAGGCGGGACAGCAGAGTCGAGCGGGAGTTGATCGCCACCTTGTCGGTCCGGTCGGCGGGAATGAGGCGTGCGACCGGCTTGCCGTGACTGGTCACGACATAGCTGTGCCCCGACCGAACGCCGCGCAAAAGCAGCGAGAACCGTCGATTGGCGTCCGCGGCCGATATGGCTTCATCCATAGCGCACCCAGAATATAGTGATATTGCCTACATTAATTCTCCCGCTGGAAACTGCAAGGCCGTGATGGAGGCAGCAGGCTTCTGAAGCGTTAGAAAACTCGCTAGCTTTGCGCGCATGGGGGAGGGCCATCTGGCACAAGCAGCAACGCCACCGGTTCCGCTGGCAAAACCGCTGCCCGCTCCGGCGCAACCCGCGCCAGCAGCTTCCGCCCCACCCGCAGAAATCCCGCCTACGCCGTCCACTGCCGTCAGCAGCGTGAACATCAGCAGGCAGTCCGTATCGGAGCCGCAAGCGGGGATCATCCGATCCTCGCTGATAGCCAGCGGCTTGTTCCTGCTCGCCGCCGTTGTCCTGGTCTGGCTGGAGATTCGTCGCCGCCGCAGGGCGTCGGCCTTCGCTGCGGTCTTTGCCGATCGGGTTGAGGCCCCGATGCCCGTCCCTCCTGCGCCCATCCGGGTTGATGTCTCGGCGGAGGAGCATCGGAGCGACAAGCGTTCGAGCCGGCCGGATCTCTCGATCGCGCTCGGCATCGACTATGTCGACGCAGCGGGAGCTTTTACGCGTCGGCGCCTCAGCCTCACAAACCTGGATCGGGAATACCTCGAAGCCTGGTGCCACGAGCGCAGAGCCTATCGGACATTCAGACGAGATCGCGTGCACCAGTTGTGGGATGCCCGAACGGGCGAGATTCTCACTTCCTTCTCCGAATTGGAGGAGCGGGTGGAGGCCCATCGCCAGATGCTGTCCGCGGCCCGCGATGCAGAACAGCGAATGCATCGCGCGCAAGCGGAAGCCCGCGCCAAAGATGCGGAGCATGGACGTCAAGTCGCGGCCAATGAACGACTGTTGGCCGAAGCTTGGCGACGGTGCGGCGAAGGTGCCGTCGTCCTCATCTTCCTTGCCCGATCCGACGGAGCGCTGCATCACGCAGAAGCCACGATCATCCGGCAGTATCTCGATGCGCGCTGCGGTCGCTACAAGTCGTTAGCAGCAATGTCGGCAGATCTGCGGGATCGGCTCAGGCATCGGGTCATGGAGCTTTGGCCCAATCCAGACAGAGCTACGGCTGCCATCGCCGTGCTGACTGCAGAACGCCAGGGCGCCCATCGGCGCCAAGTGGCGGAACTCGCAATGGCGCTGATCGAAGCCGATGGCGTGGTTCACAACGCGGAAAAGGACTTCGCCGCCGGTCTGAGCGGGTGGCTGGGCCGATCCGCCCGCGCCCGATCAAAACCGCAGTAGCCACGACCAGTTCGCGCGACGCAATCAAACCTGCGGCTACTACCCGGGGTACTGGACGGCAGCTACCACTTTCCAAATGTTTCACCACATCGACGCGTCGTACGCCTGCTACTCCGCTCTCGGATGCTCGAGAAAGAAGCGCAGCATCGCCGCGGTCGCGTCGGGGCCGCGCGGGTCGGTGTAGGTGCCGGCCTTGCTGCCGCCCGACCAGGCGTGGCCGGCGCCGTGGATGGTCCACTGCTCCAGCACGACGCGGCCCTCGCCGTCCGACTGGACGACGCGCTTCCAGGCGTGGCCGCCGGGGGTGCGCCCCTCCTCCACCCGGCTGCTCAGCCCCGCCGGGGCCGCTTCGGCAATCACGGCTTCGCCGTTGCTGGGATGGACGGTGGTGTCGCGGTCGCCGTGGAAGACGATGGTCGGCACCACGGCCCGACCGCTCCCGGATGCCTTTGCCGGGCGGCGGGCGCCGGCGCCCTGCATGGCGGCGAAGGCGGAAGGCATGTCCGAGGCCGCCCCGCAGGCGAGGCCCGAATGCACGCCGATCGCGGCATAGAGGTCCGGGTAGAGCGCGCCCATCACCGCCGCCGCGGCGGCGCCGGCCGAGAAGCCGGCGACATAGACGCGGCCTTCGTCGATGCCATGCCGGCGCATCACCTCGCGGGTCATGCCGGCGATCACCGCCGGTTCGCCCTGATCGCGCCGCTGCTCGCTGCTCTTGAACCAATTCCAGCATTTCGACGGGTTCGCGGCACTGGTCTGGCCCGGATAGAGGATGACGCAGCCCCGGGCCTCGGCCGCCTCGTTCATGCGGGTGCCGGCGGCGAAGTCGTCCGGAGACTGGGTGCAGCCGTGCAGCATGACGATGAGCGGCAGGCTTTCGCCCTCGCGCCCGCCCGGCACGAAGAGCTTGTAGGGGCGGCTCCCGGCCCGATTGGCGAACTGTCCCGAAGTGAAACCTGCGCCGGAGGGGCGTGCGGAGGCCGGCCGGGGTGGTGCCGGTGGCCGGTCGGCGACCCGGCCGGGCCAGGGCAGCGCCGCGAATGCATGTTCGTCGATCGTCTCGGCGGTGCCGTCGATGCAGATGCCGTCATGGACAGGGGGATGCCGCCCCGCCGGCCCGGGACTTCCGCCCGATAGGGATTTCTGGATCAGGGCGGTCGCTTCCAGGAGGCTGCCGGCGCGGGTCAGGCGGGTGGCCTCGACAAGGTCGCGGAGTGATGCGGTGTTCATCCTGTGTGTTCCCTTCGGAGGCGGGCGGCAGATGGCGGTTCAGCGGATGCGGTCGCCCAGCGCCGCCTTCACCTCGGCGCTCGCATGCAGCGCGCCGAGGACGGTGATGGACGCGATCGTGGCGCGGGCCAGTTCGGGCGTGACGTCGCGGGCGATGCTGGCGAGACCGAGGACATTGATCGTCAGCGTCTCGCCGGCAGCGCGGACGGCCTCGAGATCGCCGCGGCTGAAATGCCGGAGGCCGAGGTCGAGCGTCTTGCGGTCGACCGAGCGCTTCACTTGCTCGGCATGGCGATCGAGCTGGTTGCGGATGGCGGTGCGGATCAGGTCGGTCCGGTTCGTATAGAAGCCGTCCTGGACCAGGAGATCGATCTGACCGAGATCGACGTAGCCCAGGTTGATGGTGATCTTCTCGCTCTCGGGCGGCTTCGGGCGGAGTTCGTAGACGTTCTTGGCCATGCCAGCCATCCATATACCATCTGTCTGGATGGTATATGGATGTTACAGGCCGAATTGCAAGGTCCTCCCGAAACGGGGTTAGGATCGGCGCGGCATGAGCGCCCACTATATGTTCCACCGGATCGAGGCCGCGCCGCGGTGCTGGCGCGCCGTCGCCGAAGCCCTTGCCGCGTCCGCGGGCCTGAACGCCGCGGGCGGCAGCCTCTGGGGCGTCTGGCGGAGCCAGATCGGCCGGCCGCGCGACGAACTCTCGGCGCTGACGCTGTGGCCCGAGGGGATCAGCGCCGCCGCCGCCGAGGCCGCCCTCATCCGGGGCGTGGCCGACATCCGGGCCATCGCCAGCGAGACGCTCGCCCCTACCCTTCGGCCAACCGATCCGGCTCCGCCGGCGCGCCAGGGAAACTACGCCTTCCGCTGGTTCGCGACGCCGGAAGGCGACTGGCCGGAATTCCTCAACCTCTGCGCGGCGGGCTGGCCCGGTTTCGAGGCGGCCTATGATTCGCAGGTGATCGGGCTGTGGCGCGCCACCGGCGAGCGGACAGGCTCAAGCGCCGATCCCGCCACGGGCGCGGGCGTGCAGGCGGGCGTCCGCAGCCTGCTGCTGACCCGGCGGCCGAGCCTCGCCATGTGGGAACGCTCCAAGCTGCCGGAAGGCGAGGCCGAGCAGGCGGTGCGTGATACCTTGAGCCGCCGCTACGACCTCTGCGACTGGACGGTGGTGAGCACGGCGACGCTGCTCACGGCGGCAGACAGCGAGGACCGGGCGCGCTGGGCGTGAGGCGCAGCGGCCGAAAACGACTCCGACGCCTTTTCGTGGTGTTCGAAGCCGCGCACCCGGATCGTGCACCCATCCGTCAATTTCCTTTACGAACACATATTGAGTTGCCGCCGGTAGCCGGATAATCGGCGCAAATCCGGGCCTGGAATGGATCTTGATTGGCGGGGTACGCGAAGCGGCACTTGGGAAGCGCCCGCGCGTGACGCTAGGCACCCTGGACCGCGCAACAACGGGAGTAGATTTGATGAGAGTATGTTCGGTCGCGGTGGCGGCAGTCTTTGCGGGGGGCATGATGGCCGCTTCGCCGGTTCTCGCCGCCGCCTATCTGCTGGCCCGTCGGAAGGCGACAATTCGACCTTCCGCGCCGAAGTCGCGGCCCTGATCCCCGGCGCGACCTTCGATTACTTCGACGCGCGGTCCGGCACGCCGACGCTCGGACAGTTGCAGGGCTATGCCGGCATCTTCACCTGGGCCAATTCGTCCTTCAACGACAGCACCGGCTTCGGCGATCTGCTGGCCGATTATGTCGATGGTGGCGGACGGGTCGTTCTCGGCGCGTTCGTAACCTATACGAGTGGCAACTCCCTCGGTGGCCGCATCATGACGTCGGGGTATTCGCCGGTAACGTCGCCCAGCGGCAGCAACCAGTTCACGTCCTCGGGCTACAGCGGTGACGGAACGGCCACCCTGTGGGATGGGGTGACGAGCTACGATGCCACCTTCCGCGACAACGTGGTGCTGCAGGGCGACGGCGTCCTGGACGGGACCTTCGACGACGGCGTTATCGCCGGCGCCTACCGGCCCGACCTGGGCGTCATCTATCTCGGCGGGTTGGAAACGATCGACAGCGTTTCCGGCGACTATGCGCGCCTGCTCGCCAACGCCTTCACGGCGACCGGCAGCACCCCGGTCCCGGAACCGGCAACGCTCGGGCTTCTCGCGCTCGGCCTGCTCGGTCTCTGCGCCGCGCGGCGCAGGCAGGGGGAGACGGTCTGACGGCCGGCCTGTTCGGATCGTAGACGCTCGACTGAGGGGCGGCCGGTGAAACGGCCGCCCCTTTCCCGTTTCGCAGTCGCTTGCCGCCGTGGCCGGTTCGGCGCGAAGCGCCTGCGCTGAGAAGATGATGACGCTCCAACCGGCGCAGAGGCAGCCTTCGAGCGCGCCGCCGTCGCGGCTATAGCGGCTCGGCGATGAAGACCGGGATCTTGCGCTCGGTCTTCGCCTGGTACTCGGTATAGGGCGGATAAGCGGCCGCCGCCGCGTCCCACAGACGCTGGCGCTCCGGGTCGGCTTCCACCTCGCGCACGCGCATCTTGGTCACCTCGGTCCTGTCCCGGATGGTGACGTCGGGGTTGGCGCGGAGGTTGTGGACCCAGACCGGGTCCTTCGGACGGCCACCGTAGGAGCCGACCAGCACATACCCACTGCCCACCTTCACCCGCATCACCGGGATCTTGCGCACCGCGCCGGTCTTGTTGCCCATGTGGGTGACGATGATGCAGGGGAGACCGGAATCCCGGAGCGTGGTGCCTTCGGTGCCGCCTGACTTCTCGTAGAGTTCGACCTGTTCGCGCACCCAGTCGAGGGCGGGGGGAATGTAGTCGGGCATGGCGGTTCTCCCTTCCGTTTGTCCGAAGCCTAGCTCAAGCCGCCGGCGCATGCGCGCGGAGGAAGGTGCGGATGTGGCGCAGCGCCAGCGGCAGGCGCTCCGGCGGGTCCTTCCAGGGATAGAGGCTGGCCTGCGCGTTCGGCGCCAGGAGCGCGGATTCCATGGCGACGGCGTAGGGATGCGCGGGGATGTCGTCGGGGAGGATGAGGACCGGTGTGCGGCAGTTGCGCACGAAGTCGCGGCTGACGGTAAAAACGAAATCCGCGTCGGTGCGGTACATGCGGGTGAGGAAGGCGTCGACCTCGGCTATCGTGATCTCCGGCCGGCGGGCGAGGAGCTGAGGGCCCCAGCCTTTCATGTTGTTGTCGTAGAACATGTCGCGCGCCTCGGGGCGCGAGCCCGAGGGCTGGACCAGGACGGCGGCGATCACGCGGTCGGGCGCGCGGCGGATCAGGTTCCAGGTGAAGGGGCCGCCGATGCAATAGCCCAGCACCGCGAAGCGGTCGATCTTCAGGTGATCCATCAGGGCCAGGTGATCGTCGGTATGGGAATCCCAGGGCCGATCGGGTTCGAGCGGGCCGGCGGACTGACCCGTATTGGCGTTGCGCAGATCCGCGGCGATGCAGCGGTAGCCGGCCTTGAACTCTTCCATCGCGTTGAAGGGCGCGGCCTCGGTCAGGTTGCCCAAGGTGGCGTTGAGGCCGCCGCCGGGGATGACCAAGAGCGGCGTGCCGGCGCCGGTCTCGGCATAGTGGATGCGGACGGAGCCCTTTTCGAAGATCGGCATGACGCGCGCTACTCCTTCACTTGCCCAGGAACTTGCCGCCGTTGACGTGGATGGTCTGGCCGGTGATGTAGGCGCCGCCCGGACCGGCGAGGAGGCGGACCATGGCGGCGATCTCCTCCACGCTGCCCTGGCGCGCCAAGGGAATGTCGCCCGCGCCGAGATTGGACGGCAGCACCCCGGCGGAGGCGCCACGGGCGGTGTCGATGCTGCCGGGCGCGACGGCGTTGACGCGGATGTGGTGCGGCGCCAGTTCGACGGCGAGGCCCCGCACCAGCCCCTCGAGGCCCGCCTTTGAGGCGTTCACATGCGCCCGGTTGGCGGTGCCGACATGATGCGAGATGCCGCTCATGGCGATGAAGGCGCCGCCGCCGCGGGCGATCAGATGCGGCACCGTCGCCCTGGCCAGCAGGAAGGCACCGTCCAGCGCCACCGACATGATCTCGCGCCATTCGGCGAAGCTCATCTTCTCGAAGGGCGTCTGGCGGCGCAGCCCGGCATTGGAGACCACGATGTCGATGCCGCCATGCGCGGCAACGGCGGTCTCCACCAGGCGGGCGACGGCGGTCTCGTCGGAAACGTCGGCGAGGACGGCGGTGGCGCTGCCGCCCTTCTCGCGGATCTCGGCGGCGACGGAATCGATGGCGGCCCGGTCGCCGCGGCCGTTCACCACCACGGCCGCACCGTCCTCGGCGAGCGCGAGGGCGATGGCGCGGCCGATGTTCTTTCCCGCCCCGGTGACGATGGCGGTCTTGCCGCCGAGTGGCTTCTGCATGATGGCTGTGTCTCCCCTCGCGCTTTTCAGCGGGCATCCTAGCAGAGGGTTGGTCTAGTCTTCTCGCCGACAGGGGAGGACGCACCATGGAACTCAAAGGCGCGGTGGCACTGGTGACGGGCGGCAATGGCGGGCTGGGGCAACGGATCTGCGAGGCCCTCGCCCGCGAAGGCGTGCATATCGCCGTCATGTATGCGCAGAGCCGCGAACAGGCCGAGGACGTCGCGCGCGGCTTGGCCGCGCGGCACAAGGTGAACGCGGCCGCCTTCGGCTGCGACATCACCGACGCGGCGGCGGTGCAGCGCCTGGTGGCCGAGGTGGCGAAGCGCTTCGGGCGGCTCGACATCCTGGTCAACGACGCCGCCTACAACAAGGCGATCCCCTTCGCCGATCTCGACGCGCTGACGAGCGAGGTGTGGGAGAAGATCATGGCGGTCAACCTCACCGGGCCGATGCAGCTCACCAAGGCGGTGGCGCCGCTGATGAAGGCGCAAGGGGCCGGGCGCATCGTCAACATCGCCTCGGTCGCGGGCCTCGGGCCGCAGGGATCGTCGATCGCCTATGCGGTGTCGAAGGCGGGGCTGATCCACCTCACCCGCTGCATGGCGGTGGCGCTGGCACCCGAGGTGCTGGTCAATTGCGTGGCGCCGGGGCTGCTGGAGGGCACGCGGGCGACCGCCAACCTGAAGCCCGACTTCATCGAGCGGGCGGCGGCGGCCGCGATCCTGAAGAAGCCGGCCGACAAGGAGGATTGCGCCGATATGGTGGTCGCCATGTGCCGCACCGAAACGATGACCGGGCAGACGGTGGTGATCGATTCCGGGCGGGTGTTCCACTGATGCGGATCGTCGACGCGCAAATCCATGTCTGGGGCACCGGCCTGCCGAGCAATGCCGCGCATTGGCAGGTGACCTCCTTCACGCCGGAAGAGGCGATCGGGCTGATGAACGAGGCGGGCGTCGACGCCGCCGTGATCCATCCGCCGGGCTGGGACCCGGGCTCTGCGCAGATGGCCTTCCGGGCCGTGCGCGACTGGCCGGGGCGCTTCGCCATCATGGGCTCCCTGCCGTTGGAGGACCCGGCATCGGCGGGGCGGATCGCCGGCTGGCGCGGGCAGCCGGGCATGTTGGGGCTGCGCTATGTCTTCATGCACGAGGCCGAGCGGAAGCGGCTGGAAGACGGGTCGATCGACTGGCTGTGGGTGGCGGCGGAAGCGGCCGGCGTGCCGGTGGCGGTGCTGGCGACCGATTCGCTCGGGCTCATCGGGCGGATCGCCGAGCGGCATCCGGGCCTCAGGCTCACCATCGATCATTTGGGCGGGCGCGGCGGCTTCACCACGCTGAAGGATGATGCGGCGATGGCGCATATGCCGGAACTGCTGGCGCTGGCGAAGCTCCCGAACGTGGCGGTCAAGGCGACCGGCGTGCCGGGCTATGCGAGCGGTCCCTACCCCTTCGTCACCATGCATGATTGGCTCAGGCAGGTGTTCGACGCCTTCGGGCCGAGCCGGATGTTCTGGGGCACCGACATCTCGAAGATGCCCTGCTCGTGGCGGCAATGCATCACCATGTTCACCGAGGAACTGACCTGGCTGAACGCCGCCGACCGGCGCCTCGTCATGGGCGAGGCGCTATGCGACTGGTGGGGCTGGGATCGCAAAACGGAGAAGAAGACTTCATGAAGATCACCGGTCTGCGCACCGCCCAGGTGGAGGTGCCGTTCGAGCGGCCGATCCGCACCGCGATACACCACATCGCCGGCGTCAACTGCGTCCTGCTGTGGCTCGACACCGACGCGGGCGTGACGGGCGAGGCCTATATCTTCGCCTTCGGGCGGCGGCGCACCGAGGTGCTGGAGGCGATGGCGAAGAGCCTCGCACCGGTGGTGGTGGGGCGCGAGGCCGCCGACATCCAGGCGATCTGGCAGGCGATGTGGGCCGACATCAACTTCCTCGGCCACAAGGGCGTCAGCATCTTCGCTCTCTCCGCCATCGACGCCGCGCTGTGGGACATCGCCGGCAAGGCGGCAGGAAAGCCGGTTGCGCAGTTGCTCGGACGCATGCGGAGCAAGGTGCCGGCCTATGCCTCCGAGGGGCTGTGGGTCTCCTCCTCCATCGACGAGCTGCAGGCGGAGGCGAAGGCGCTGGTGGCGAAGGGCTTCCGGGCGGTGAAGATGCGCTTCGGCAAGCCCCGCTTCGAGGAGGATGTCGAGCGCGCGACGGCGATCCGGGAAGCGATCGGTCCGAGGATCGCGCTGATGGCGGATGCGAACCAGGGGCTGAGCGTGAACCATGCCATCCGGCTGGGACGCGCGATCGAACACCTCAATCTCACCTGGTTCGAGGAGCCGGTGCCGGCATACGACCTCGACGGGCATGCGCGCATCGCCGCCGCGCTCGACACGCCGATCGCGTCGGGCGAGACCGAATACGCGGTGCCGGGCTTCGCCGACATGATCGAGCGGCGGTCGGCCGACATCCTGATGCCCGACCTGCAGCGGGTCGGCGGCATCTCGGAATTCATGAAGGTGGCCGCGATGGCCCAAGCCGCCGGCATCCCGGTCAGCCCGCATATCTTCACCGAACAGTCGCTGCAGCTCTGCGGCGCCATCGCCAATGTGAACTATGCCGAACACATGCCCTGGTTCGCCCCCCTCTTCCGCGAGAAGATGGAGATGGACGGCGAGGGCAGCCTCCTGATCCCCGACCGGCCGGGCCTCGGCTTCACCTTCGATCCGGAGGCGATCGAACGCTTCCGGGTGGCGTGATGACAGACCCCTGCCTGCTCTCCGCCGGTGAACTCGCCACCCTCTACAAGGAAGGCGCGCTGTCGCCGCTCGAGACGGTGGAGGCGGTGCTGGCGCGAATCGCGCGGATCGATCCGCTGTTGAACGCGATCCCGACGCTGGATGCCGAGGGCGCGCGCCGGGCGGCCGGCGAGAGCGCGGCGCGCTGGAAGGCGGGCACGCCCCTGTCAGCGCTCGACGGTGTGCCGGTCAGCATCAAGGACAGCATCCCGGTCGCGGGCCTCCGCAGTACCTGGGGCAGCCTGCTCTACGAGAACCACGTTCCGGCCGAGGACGAGACGCCGGTCGCCCGCCTCCGCGCCGGCGGCGCGGTCATCCTGGGCAAGACCAACGTGCCGGAATTCACCTCGGCCGGCTTTACCGACAACCTTGTCTTCGGGTCGACCGGCAATCCCTGGAATCCGCGGCTCACCCCCGGCGGGTCGAGCGGCGGCGCGGCCGCCGCGGTGGCGAGCGGCTTCGGGCCGCTGGCGCTCGGCACCGACGGCGGCGGGTCGATCCGCCGTCCCGCGGGGCATTGCGGCCTGGCGGGGCTGAAGCCTTCGACCGGGCGGGTGGCGCGCCGGCACGGCTTCCCCGCCATCCTGCACGACCTCGAGGTGATCGGACCGATCGCCCGCACGGTGGCCGACCTCCGCCTCGCCTACGAGTTGATCGCCGGACCCGATAGCCGCGACCGCCTCTCGCTGCTGTGCCCTACAATTCCCGCGAAAGCCGGCCCGCTTCGCATCCTCTACGTGCCGCGCTTCGGCGACGAGCCGCTGGCACCGGAGATATGCGCCAGCGCCGATGCGGCTGCGCGAGCGCTCGAAGCCCTCGGCCATCATGTGCAGACCGGCCCCTGCCCTTTCGACTGGGAGGCATCGGCCGCGCTGTGGCCGGATATCGCGGGCGTGGGCCTCGCGATGCTGATCGCCCGCCATCCCGGCCATCGGCAGCGGATGATGCCGCTCTATCGCGACGCGGTGCTGCGCGGCGAGGCGCTTCCCGGCTGGCGGCACCACGAGATCCTGCTGGCGCTGGACGCCTTCCGGGCGGAAGCCGCGGGCCTGTTCGAGCGCTGGGACATCGTGATGACGCCCTCCGCCGCGGCCCAGCCCTGGCCCCGGGAAGAGCCCTTCCCGGTGGTGATCGACGGCCGGCCCGCCGGACCGCGGGGGCATGCGATCTATACCGCCTGGGTCAACATGTGCGGCCATCCGGCGATCAGCCTGCCGGCGGACCCGGCCCCCGACGGCATGCCGGTGGGCGTGCAATGGGTGGCGGGATTCGGCGCCGAGGCGACGCTTCTCGACCTCGCCGAAGCCTATGAGGCGGCTCGGCCCTGGGCCGGCCGCCGGCCGGAATTCCAGTGATCTTCCGGCGGTTTCGCGGCGTTCCGCTTGGCAGTTGCCCCCCACCCTGCTAAGCGGTTCGGACAGCAGGAATTCTTTCTGATCCGCCGGGAACGGAACGCCCTCCATGAGCACCCGCAAGAAGCCGCGCGTCGTCGTCACCCGCAAGCTGCCGGAACCGATCGAGACGCGGATGATGGAGCTGTTCGACACCCGGCTGAACGCCGACGACCAGCCGCTCACCCAGCTTCAGCTGATCGAGGCCGTGCGCCAGGCCGACGTGCTGGTGCCGACCGTGACGGACCATATCGACGGCGCCGTGCTGGCGCATGCCAATCCGAACCTGCGCCTGATCGCCTCCTTCGGCACCGGTGTCGACCATATCGACCTCGCCAGCGCCCGGCAGCGCGGCATCACCGTGACCAATACGCCGGGGGTGCTGACCGAGGACACCGCCGACATGACCATGGCGCTGATCCTGGCGGTGCCGCGGCGGATCACCGAGGGCGAGCGGACGCTGCGCGAGGGCAACTGGAAAGGCTGGGCGCCGACCTGGATGCTGGGGCACCGGATCTGGGGCAAGCGGCTCGGCATCATCGGCATGGGCCGCATCGGCCAGGCGGTGGCGCGCCGCGCCCGCGCCTTCGGCCTGTCCATCCATTATCACAACCGGAACCGGCTGCCCGGCGCGGTCGAGCAGGAGCTGGAGGCGACCTACTGGGAGAGCCTGGACCAGATGCTGGCCCGGATGGACATCATCTCGGTCAATTGCCCGCATACGCCGGCCACCTATCACCTGCTCTCGGCCCGCCGCCTCGAACTGCTGCAGGCGCACAGCTACATCGTGAATACCGCCCGCGGCGAGATCCTGGACGAGAACGCCCTGACGCGCATGCTGAGGCGCAAGCAGATCGCCGGCGCCGGCCTCGACGTGTTCGAGCACGAGCCGGCGGTGAATCCCAAACTCCTCGAACTGCCGAACGTCGTCCTGCTGCCGCATATGGGTTCGGCCACGATCGAGGGGCGGATCGACATGGGCGAGAAGGTGCTGATCAACATCAAGACCTTCGTCGACGGCCACACGCCCCCCGACCGCGTGCATGCGGGCATGTTCTGAATCGGGAATAGCGGGCACCCGGAGGCGTTCATGGCGGTAGGAGACAGCGAGACCGCCGGCACCATGGGACAGGACGACATGCGCCGTGCCGTGGTTGCGGAAATCCCGCATCTGCGCCGCTATGCCCGTGCCTTGTTGCGCGACGCGACGGCGGCCGACGACCTGGTGCAGGACTGCCTCGAACGGTCGCTGTCGCGCCTGCATCTGTTCCGTCCGGGAACGCGCTTGAGGAGTTGGCTTTTCGCGGTGCTGCACAACCTTTTCATCAGCCAGGCCCGGACGGCCCAGCGGCGGCGCAGCGACAGCGTGGCGGAACCACCGGACACCCCGGTGGAAGCCGCGCAGACCGTGCGCATCGAGGCCCGCGACATGGCCCGCGCATTGGAGATCCTACCGGCCGAACAGCGCGCCGTCGTGCTGCTGATCGGACTGGAGGACCTGAGCTACCAGGAAGCGGCCGATGTGCTGGGCGTGCCGATCGGCACCGTCATGTCGCGGCTGTCGCGCGGACGCGAGCGGCTGAGGCAGCTGACCGACGGCGTGGCCCCGGCACAGTTGAGGCGGGTCAAATGACGCCCCGCCCGATCGACGACACGCTGCTGCACGCCTTCGTGGATGGCGATCTGGACGACGCCACCCGGGCCGAGGTGCAGCTTTGGCTGGACGAGCATCCCGAGGACGTCACCCGCATCAGGGCCTGGAGCGAACAGCGGCAGGCCCTGCATGCGAGTTTCGACAAGGTGCTGGAAGAGCCGATCCCGACACGCCTTCTGCAAGCCGCCCGCGGGCGGCCCCGGCGCGCCCTGTGGCGGCAACTCGCGGCGGCGGCCGTGTTGCTGGCGATCGGCGGCGCCGGCGGCTGGATGGCGCGCGACCGGCTGGTGGTCACGCCCGAGGCACCCGGCTTCGCCGAAAGGGCCATCGACGCCTATGTGATCTATACCGCCGAGATGCGCCATCCGGTCGAAGTACCGGCCACGGAGGAAGAGCATCTGGTGCGCTGGCTGTCGAAGAAGCTCGGCAAGACCATCAACCTGCCCGACCTCAGCCCGGCCGGGTTCCAGCTGGTGGGCGGCCGCCTGCTGCCCGACCAGGGCAAGCCCGCCGCGCAATTCATGTACGAGGACGATATCAAGCGCCGTGTCACGCTCTACATGCGGGTGGTGCCCGAGGCAAAGGATACCGGCTTCTCCTTCACCCAGGATCGCGACGTCGCCGCCTTCCACTGGATCGACGGCCCCTTCGGCTATTGCCTGACCGCCGCTCTGCCGCGCGAGAAGGTGCTGCAGTTGGCGCAGATGGTCTACGAGAGCGGGCCGAAATAGCGGGTCAGCGCGCCTGGATGATGCAGCCGTACCAGCCCAGCCCGGCGTAGGTTTCGTAACCGGGCGTCAGGTGGAAGGCGGTCACACGTCCCTGCGGATCGATATAGCTGCCGGCGCGCCGGCCATCGGTCTTCAGCGCAACGATTTCGGTGAGAAGACCGCGCCCGTCGGAAGACGCGATCACGCGATGCGCGGCATCCAGCAGCATGACGCGCGAGCGCCGCGCCTCGTCCTCGCTCAGCCGAACGCCCCTGACGATCGCCTCGGCCTGCGGCCCCCAGTCGAAATGAATGCCGAGGACACCGAGGACGCGACCATCGGCGAGACCACCCTCGCGCACGGTCGCGGCATAGGTGGCGACCGGCGCGTTGCCGAGCGGGGCACAGGTCGCGATGTCGGCGACGGCGTAGTCGTCGCCCGAGGTGGTCTGCATCGCCTGCTGGAACCAGGGCTCGCCCGACACGTCCAGCCCGCATACGCCGGGATAGCGCTCGGGCCGGCCGTTCGCCGCCACACGCCCTTCGGCGCTGCAGAGCCACAGGTCGAGATAGACGGTATAGGCGCCGAGAATCACGGCGAGCCGGCGCGAGGCATGGGCGAGGCGATCCGAAGTCGGCTCCTGCAGGGCTTCGACCACGGCGGAATCGGTTGCCCACCAGCGCACGTCGCAGGTGCGCTCGTAGAGATTGCGGTCGATGATCTCGACGCCGTTCAGGCAGAGATCCATCAGGCGTTGCCCGCGGGTCTGCTCGGCCATGCGCTGGCCGACGGTGCGGAGGTCCTGCAGCGCCCCGTTCAGATGGCTCTGCATCTCGCTGGCCAGCCGCTCGACCTCATGGGAGACGTGCTTCACTTCCTGCGCCACGACGGCAAAGCCACGCCCGGCTTCGCCCGCCCGCGCCGCTTCGATCGCGGCGTTCAGGGCCAGCATCTTGGTCTGTCCGGTGATCCCCTGAATGGCCCGGCCCTTCTCGCCGGCGATCCGCCCGACGGTATCGGCCAGTTCCAGGACACGCTCGGGGGTGGCGTCTCCGGTTTCGGCAGCCGAAGCGCCCGTCTCAGCCATCGCGATATTCGCGTTCATCAAGACTCGTCCTTCGGTATATGCGCGGAGACTTGAATCGCGCCACCGACACAACCGCATGAAAGGCGCCGCCGCGCGGCACTCGCTCGACACAAATCTGGCGTGAGATTCTTGCGAAATGGTGCATGAAGCGGTCGCCCGTGCACCATTTCTGGACGCTTCCCTGACTTGCCCATTTTGTGGGCATTCTCTGGAAGCGATACCTCCCGCCTTCGCCAAGCCCTAGAATACGGCCATAGATTCGGGGGGAACTGCCGGAATGACCAGAGCGCTGGAAGGCCTACGCGTGCTCGACCTGTCCCGTTATGTCGCCGGGCCGCACGGGACGATGCTCCTGGGCGATCACGGGGCGGATGTGGTGAAGGTCGAACCGCCCGGACGGGGCGATCCCGCGCGCGGCATCGACCGCTTCATGGGCCCGCCCGACAGCGTGTTCGCCATGACGGTCAACCGCAACAAGCGCAGCCTCGCGCTCGACCTCCGGAAGCCGGAGGGGATCGCGGTCCTGAAGGATCTCGCCGCCCAGGCCGACCTGATGGTCGAGAACTTCAAGCCCGGAACGCTCGAATCCATGGGCATCGACTATGCGACGCTCAGCGCCCGGAACCCGCGCCTCATCCTGGTGCGCATCTCGGGCTTCGGCCAGGACGGCCCCTGGGCCGAGCGCCCCGCCTATGACGCCATCGCCCAGGCGGCGAGCGGCCTGATGGACATGACCGGCGACCCGGACGGCACACCCACCATGGTGGGCACCATCATCATCGACTACAGCACCGCGCTGCACGCCATGCTGGGGGCGATGATCGCACTGCAGGCGCGCGAAAAGACCGGGCGCGGACAGGAAGTGCAGGCATCGCTGCTCGACGGCATGGCCTCGATGATGATGACGGCGATCCCGGAGGCGGTGGCGATGGGCCGGAAGCCGACCCGGCACGGCAACCGCGACCGGTTGATCGCACCCTCCAACTCGTTCAAGTGCGGCGACGGCGAATGGGTCCATGTCATGACGGTGACGGACGAGCAGTTCAATCGCCTCGCCCCGCTCATGGGCCGGGCCGACCTTCTGGAGGACCAGCGCTACTCGACCACCCTGCCGCGCATGCAGCACTGGCAGGACGTCGAGAAGATCACCCGCGACTGGATCGCCGACCTGCCGCATGAGGACGTGCTGGAGGCCCTGCGCAAGGCGGGCGTCCCCTCCTCGAAGATCAACAGCATCGCCGATCTCGCAGCCAGCGATCACATGCGGGTGCGCAGGCGCATCGTGGAGGTGGAGCACCCGGTCGCCGGCAAGGTGCCGGTGATCGCGCATCCGCTCGTCTTCTCCGACACGCCGGCGGCGGAGGGCGGGCGTGTGCCCACCGTCGGCGGCGACAGCGACGCGGTTCTGCGGGACTGGCTCGGCCTCGACGCGGAGAAAATAGACTCCCTGCGCCGGCAGGGCGTCGTCGCCTGACGGGGCGAGCCCCCCCCTCAACCGTGCGCCGACAAGTCCCGGATGGTCGCCTGCGGGCCACAGAGGGGACAGTCGGGGTCGGGTTTCAGCCGGATGGTGCGGATGGTGGTGCCGAGGGCGTCGTAGATGAGGAGACGGCCCGACAGGCTCTCGCCGATGCCGAGAATCTCCTTCAGCACCTCGGTCGCCTGCAGCGTGCCCATGACGCCCGCCACCGCGCCCAGGATGCCCGCTTCGGCGCAGTTCGGCCTGAGGTCGGGCGGCGGCGGTTCGCGGTAGAGGCAGCGATAGCAGGGATGCGGATGCCCCTCGTGCGACTTGAAGGTGGAGAGCTGGCCGTCGAACTGGACCACCGCGGCCGAGACCAGGGTCTTGCCGAGGAGATGACAGGCGTCGTTGATCAGGAAGCGGGTTTCGAAATTGTCGCTGCCGTCCGCCACCAGATCGACCGCGCCGAACAGTTCGGCGATATTCCCGGCGGATAGCCGCGTCGTGTGCTGGACCACGCGGATATCGGCGTTGATCTCCCGGATCGCGGCGGCGGCGGAAGCCGTCTTCGGCTGCTCCAGCCGGGCCTCGGTATGCGCGATCTGGCGCTGCAGATTGGAGAGGCCGACCCGGTCGTCGTCGACGATATGCAGCGTGCCGACGCCGGCGGCGGCGAGATAGAGCGCGAGCGGCGAACCGAGGCCGCCCGCCCCCACCAGCAGGACCGAGGCACCCAGCAGCTTCCGCTGCCCGGCCCCGCCCACCTCGCGCAGCACGATGTGCCGGGCATAGCGGTCGAGCTGCTGGTCGGTGAGCGTCATGTCGCGGTCAGGTGCCGTCGAACAGCGCGGTCGACAGGTAGCGCTCGGCGAAGGACGGCACGATCACGACGATCTTCTTCCCCGCCATCTCGGGCCGGGCGGCGATCTCGAGCGCGGCGGCGATCGCCGCGCCGGAGGAGATTCCGACCGGAATGCCGTCAAGCCGCGCGACCTGGCGGGCGGTTTCGAAGGCGGTCTCGTTGCCGATGGTCAGGATCTCGTCGATCACGCCGCGATCGAGGATCTTGGGCACGAAATTGGCGCCGATGCCCTGGATCTTGTGCGAGCCGGCGTGACCCTTGGACAGAAGCGGGCTGTCCTCCGGTTCCACCGCCACCACCCTCACCGAGGGCTTGCGGGCCTTCAGCACCTGGCCGACGCCGGTGATGGTGCCGCCCGTGCCGATGCCGGAAACCAGCACGTCGACGCCGCCCGCCGTATCGGCCCAGATTTCCTCGGCCGTGGTGGCGCGGTGGATGGCGGGATTGGCCTCGTTCTCGAACTGCTGGGGAATGATGGAGTTCGGGATCTCCTTGAGCAGCGCCTCCGCCCGCTTCACGGCCCCGTCCATGCCACCTTCCTTGGGCGTCAGGTCGAGTTCCGCACCCAGGAGTTTCAACATCTTGCGGCGCTCGATCGACATCGTCTCCGGCATCACCAGGATCAGGCGGTAACCCTTGGCGGCGGCGACGAAGGCGAGGCCGATGCCGGTATTGCCGGAGGTCGGTTCGATCAGCGTGGTCCCGGATTTGATCTTGCCGGCGGCTTCCAGCGCCTCGATCATCGAGACGCCGATGCGGTCCTTCACGCTCGAGAGGGGGTTGAAGAATTCGAGCTTGGCCAGCACCTCACCCTTTGCGCCCGCCTCCTCGGCGATGCGGTTGAGGCGTACCAGGGGGGTCGAGCCGATGGTGTCGACGATCGAATCGTAGATCCGTCCACGCGGGACCGTGGTGCGTTTCGCGGGGCCGGCGGCGCTCGTGTCGTTCATCGGATATCCTCCTGATTCAAATGGTGAAATCGGCGCGCATGCTGGCCGCGATAGGCACGCCGTTGTTCTGGGCCGAACCGCAGAGGTCTTCGAGCGTCACCTGGTCGAGGCGCTTCTCCAGTTCAACCCGCAACTGCTCGATCAGCGGGCGGACCACCATGACGCCGATGGGCGAGCCCGGCTCGGGCCGATCGTCGATTTCCTCTTCCTCCTCGAGGCCTTCGATGGCGCGGACGACATCGCCCACGCTGATGCGGCGGCGCTCGCGCGCCAAGGTATAGCCGCCGCGCGGCCCCCGCACGCCCTTCAGGATGCCGGCGCGGACCAACTGCTGCATCACCTGTTCGAGATAGCGCGGCGGTATACCCTGGCGGCGGGTGATTTCCTTCGCCTGCACCGGGTCTGGGCGGGCGTTGTAGGCGATGTCGACCACGGCCTCGAGGGCGAACAGGGTGCGGCGTGGCAGTCTCAGCATGCGTTCATCCCTGCAGTCCCGTAGAGCCGAATCCACCCGCGCCGCGGGCCGTGGTGTCGAGATCGCCGACTTCCGCGAGGCGCACCCGCATCACCGGCGCCACGACCATCTGGGCGATCCGCATGCCGCGCTCGACGGCGAAGGGTTCGCGGCCGTGGTTGACGAGAATGACGCCGATCTCGCCGCGATAGTCGGAATCGATGGTGCCCGGCGCATTCAACACCGTGACACCGTGTTTCGCGGCCAATCCCGAGCGCGGCCGGAGCTGGGCCTCGAAGCCGGGCGGCAGCGCGATGGCGAAGCCGGTCCCGACCAGCCGGTGTTCGCCCGCCGGCAGGATCAGCGTCTCCGCCGCGGCCAGGTCGAAACCGGCGGCGCCTTCGGTGGCGTAAGCGGGGATCGGAAGGTCCGCGGCATGCGGCAGACGGCGGATGGCGACCTCGGTCATGCCAGCGCCTCGGCGATGCGGGCGACCAGGCGGTCGGCCACCGCCTCCTTGCTGGCCGAGGGCCAAGCCTCTGATTCGCCGGAGGTAATCAGGTGGACGGTGTTCATGGCGCCGCCGAAGGTGCCGGTGCCGGGGCTGACGTCGTTGGCGACGATCCAGTCGCAGCCCTTGCGTGCCAGCTTGGCGCGGGCATGTTCGACCACCTTCTCGGTCTCGGCGGCGAAGCCCACCACCAGGCGCGGGCGGCCCTGTTTCATCTGCGCAATCGTCGACAGGATGTCGGGATTCTCGGCAAGTGTCAGCGTGGGAAGGGCTTTTCCCGCTTCCTTCTTCAGCTTCTGGTTCGCTTCCACCGCCACCCGCCAATCGGCGACGGCCGCGTTGCAGACCACCACGTCGACGGGCAGCGCCGCCTCGCAGGCGGCCAGCATGTCGCGGGCCGATTCCACACCGACGAATTTCACACCCTGCGGCCGGGGTTCGTGGGTGGGGCCGGAAACCAGGGTGGTGGCGAAGCCCCTGGCGGCGAAGGCGGCGGCGATGGCGTGGCCCTGCTTGCCCGAGGAGCGGTTGGCGATGTAGCGCACCGGGTCGATCGCCTCATAGGTCGGGCCGGCCGTAACAAGGGCGCGCAAGCCGTTGCTTTTGTTTGCAAAGAAGCTCTCGATCGCGCCCAAGATCTCGGCCGGCTCGCTCATCCGGCCGGGACCGTATTCGCCGCAGGCCATGTCACCTTCGGCAGGACCTACGAAACGCACGCCATCCGCCCGTAACTGCTCGATATTCCGCTGCGTCGCCGGGTGCAGCCACATGCGTACGTTCATCGCCGGGGCGACCAGCACCGGCTTGTCGGTGGCGAGCAGCGCCGTCGTTGCCAGGTCGTTCGCGAGCCCCCCGGCCATGCGGGCCAGGAGGTCCGCGGTGGCCGGGACAACGACCAGGAGATCGGCGTCGCGGGAGAGCTGGATATGGCCCATCTCCGCCTCGTCGGTCAGCGAGAACAACTCGCCATAGACCTTGTCGCCGGAAATTGCCGAGAGAGTCAAAGGAGTTACGAACTGAGCGCCGGCCGAGGTCAGGATGCAGCGCACGGCCGCGCCGCGTTCGCGGAGACGTCGAATGAGTTCGATCGCCTTGTAGGCGGCGATGCCGCCGGCGATGATCAGCAGGACCCGTTTGCCTGAGAGCATATTTCACATCCCTGGACCGGAATTGATTTAATTCCCCACCAGCGGTTTGGCAACCGCCATCGGCTGGACCAGCATTCGCCCGTCCTTCACCATGACCACGTCAGGTGAGCGCGGCCACCACGACGAGCGCCGCGAGCACCGCGATCACCCACCCGGCCCAGGCCGGCATGGCCACCACCGGGGCGACCACCAGCGGCGGACGGTCGAGCAGTTCGGGCAGGCGGGCGAGCGCCCGGGCGGCGTCCCCCACCCAGTCGACGACGCGCGCCTCGGGGCCGAGGTTGTCGCGGGCCCAGGTCTCCACCACCGGGCGGGCGGCGGCCCAGAAGTCGACCGCCGGGTCGAGGGCGCGGGCGACGCCCTCCACCGTCACCATGGTCTTCTGCAGCAGCAGCAGATGCGGCTGGGTGCGCATGCCGAAGGTCTCGGTGATGAGGAACAGCTGGGAGAGCAGGCGGCCGATCGAGACCTCGGTCGCCGGGCGGTCGAGGATGGGCTGGCCGATGGCCCGGCAGGCGAGCGCGAAATCCTCCACCGAGCGGTCGGCCGGCACGTAGCCCGCCTCGAAATGCACCGCCGCCGCGCGGCTCCAGTCGCCGCGCAGGAAGGCGCCCAGCATGTCGGCCATGAACAGGCGCGTCCTGCGGTCGAGCCGGCCCATGATGCCGAAATCGACCGCCACCAGCGCCCCGTCGGGGGCGACGAACAGGTTCCCCTGATGCGGGTCGGCATGAAAGAAGCCGTGGCTGAGCGCCTGGACCAGGAAGGACTGGATAACCGCCACCGCCAGCGCGGCGCGGTCGTGCCCCGCCGCCTCGATCGCGGCGACGTCGTCGATGGGGATGCCGTCGACGCGGCCGAGCGTCAGCACGCGCTGGCCGGTCCGCTCCCAGTCGATCGGGGGCACGCGGTAGCGCGGATCGGCGGCGAAGATCTCGGCGAGCTCGGCCGCCGCCGCCGCCTCGAAGCGCAGGTCGAGCTCGAGCGCCACCGAGCGCGCCAGCGTCTCCACCACCGCGACCGGGCGGAGCCGCTTCGCCTCCGGCACGAAGCGGTCGACCAGGTCGGCGATCCAGGCGAAGAGGCGAAGGTCGCGCCGAAAGGCCGCCTCCACCCCCGGGCGAAGCACCTTGACCGCCACCGCGCGACCGTCCGGCGTCTCGGCGAAATGCACCTGGGCGATCGATGCCGCCGCCACCGGGGCGGCATCGAAGGAGCCGAACACCTCGGACAAGGAGCGCCCCAGCGCCGCCTCGACCACCGCCACCGCCTCGACCCCGGGGAAGGGCTCGATACGATCGCGCAGGCGTCCCAGATCGGCGGCGATCTCGACACCCACGACATCGGGCCGGACGGAGAGCATCTGCCCGAGCTTGACGAAGCTCGGCCCGAGCGCCGCCAGCGCATCAGCCAGCCGTTCACCGGCGCGCTTGCCGCACATCTGGGGACGCATCCGCCCGCGGGTGAGGTTGGCGATCCAGACCAGCGCCGGCGGCGCGCCCGCCTCGGCCAGCGGCAGCTCGACCCCGTGACGGCCGAGCGTGCGCCAGATGCGCCACAACTCCCGTCCGTGCCGGAAGGCCCGCAGGTATATGGCGCTCACACCCGCCAGCCGGAATGCAGGTTGACGATGCCGCCCGAGAGGTCGCGCTGGCGGATCTGCGACAGGCCGGCCGCCTGCATCATCGCCGCGAAGTCCTCCTTCGAGGGGAAGCGGCGGATGCTTTCGGCGAGATAGCGATAGGAGTCGGCGTCACCCGCGACCATCCGCCCCAGGCGCGGCAGCACCTGGAAGGAATAGAGGTCGTAGAGCCGGTCGAGGCCGGGCAGGCCGACATGGCCGAATTCGAGGCAGAGGAAATGCCCGCCCGGGCGGAGCACGCGCCGCGCCTCGGCGAGCGCCTTCGGAATGTCGGTGACGTTCCTGATGCCGAAGGCGATCGTATAGGCATCGACGCTGCGGGCGGGCAGCGGCAGTGCTTCCGCGTTGCCGACCACCCAGTCGATGCCGTCGAGCCGGGCGGCATCGATGGCCCGGTCGCGGCCCACCGCCACCATGGCCGGGTTGATGTCGCAGACGATGGCGCTCGCCCCCTCGCCCGCCCGGTCCAGGAAGCGGAAGGCGATGTCGCCGGTGCCGCCCGCCACGTCCAGCAGGCGCATCGCGCCGCGGGGCTTCAGCGCGTCCAGCATCTCGGCCTTCCACAGCCGGTGCAGGCCCATCGACATCAGGTCGTTCATCAGGTCGTAGCGGCCGGCGACGCGTTCGAAGACGCCGCGCACCAGGCCCTCTTTCTCCTCGCGGGCCACGCGGCGGAATCCGAAATCGACCTCGTCGGCGGGGGTGTCGTTCATGGCGGCGGACCATAGCGGAGCCGGACGCGGGCGGCCATGCGGTTCGGTGACCGAAGACCGGGCGCTACGGCCGCTCCCGGCGAGCGCCCAAGGCGCGCTCCACGGCATCGACGGCACTCCTGTGCTGGCTTGCCAGAACGCGCTTGCGCGATGCAAAACGGCCAGCATTCTCCGCCCGCCGGTAAACCTCCTCGGCGGAGTTGATCAAACCCGCCTTTTCCAACCCTTCGAGAAAGTCGTGTGTCGTCACCATGATTGTGCGTCCACGATCCTCGACCGAGACAACGTAGGTGCCCCGAATCACATAGTCGTCCTCGGTCAGCAAGAGCGCGCGTTCGTCCGCATCCAGAGCGAGACTATTCCTGATCGCTTCGATTGCTGCTCGCTCTCCCAGATCGGGGGTGCGCTGGCGCGCTCCCGCATTCACCGCCGCGAGGTGATCTGAGAACGCCTGGGTGACGACCACATGGACGGCTTCTATATGCCGGCCCAGCCAATCCGCGATTGCCTGCGCGCCGAGGGCATCGCTCTTGATCGTCGCCTCGTAGACGACGGCGTCCGGAACGTAGACCGGCATATCCGGGTAGAGGAGATAATCCAGGCTGTCGGCAGCGGCGAGCGTGATGAGTGGACCGGTATCGGTCACCATCAGCCGCACGTGCAGCCTAGTGTCGCTCACGCTTGGCCTGTTCGCAAAGGCGGCGCACGAGATCGACCGCCGGCGATGCCGGGTCCCTCGGAAACCGCGGCAGCGGCAGCCGGTGGTCATGCAGCTTCATCAAAAGGTCGCCGAAGCCGATCGGTTCGCCCAGCCGACGCCCGACCTCGATGCGGCTGATCTTCGCGTCGCTGTATTCCTTGAGAGTGTCGTACTCGGTGCTCATGGCCCAAGCCTATCACGGCTGCAATGAGGTGTCAGAATGCCGTGCCTGGAAGATTGCGGGAGTAGACCCTGCTTCTTTGTCGCCCGCCGTCCCGAGGGCTCCGGGACTCCATCGCTGATGCCGACGCGACCGGAGTTGAAACGGGCGTGCCCTATGCCGTAACGGCGTCGGCTTCACCGAGCAGCCTGCCGATCGCGCGGCTGGTCTCGCCGGCGGCGGCGTGGAGTTCGTCCATCAGGGGCGTGGCATCCGCCGCCGGATCGAGCCGCTCGATCCGCGCGGCGATCTCGGAGAGGCGGGCGGCGCCGAAATTGCCGGCGACACCGCAGAGCGTATGCGCCGCCGCAGCGCGGGCGGGCAGGTCGCCGCATCGCTGCGCGGCCGCGATGCCCGCCGCGGCTTCCTCGATCGCCGGAACCAGCCGACCCATCATCTCGCGGAAGGTGGCGTCGTCGACGACGGCGCGCAGGGAGCGGATCTGGCCGTGATCGAGCGCCGCAGACGCCGCCGGCGATTCCGGCCCGCGCCCCTCGCGCGCGGCGGCGCGGGCGATCGCCTCCATCAGGCGCCGGGGCTGCACGGGCTTCGCGACGTAGTCGTTCATGCCCGCGCCGAGATAGATCTCGCGGTCGCCCGCCAGCGCGTTTGCGGTAAGCGCGATGATCGGGATCGCGGCCACGCTTCCGGGCAGCGCGCGGATGCGCCGGGCCGCCTCGATCCCGTCCAGTTCCGGCATCTGGATGTCCATGAGGACGAGATCGTAGGGCACCGACTGGACCGCCTGCACCGCCTCCAGGCCATTGGCGACGGTATCGGCATGATGGCCGGCCTGGGCCAGAAGCTTGACCACCAGGATCTGGTTTATGCGGTTGTCCTCCGCCACCAGGATCCGCAGCGGCCCGGCCGGTGCGAGGAGTTCGAGGGCCGGCGCCGGCCCCTCCTCCGGCCGGGTTCCGGGCGGCAGCGGCACCGAGAACCAGAACCGGCTGCCCTGGCCCGGCGTGCTGTCGACGCCGATCTGGCCGCCCATCAACCCGACCAACTGCCGGCTGATGGCGAGGCCGAGCCCGGTGCCGCCGTATCGGCGCGTGGTGGAGGCATCGGCCTGGGCGAAACGCTCGAAGATCCGGTCCAGCACCTCGGGCGCGATGCCGATCCCGGTATCCGCCACCTCGAACAGCATCCCCTGGTCCTGCGGGGTGACGCGCACCAGCACTTCGCCCCGTTCGGTGAACTTGATCGCATTGCCGACGAGGTTGAACAGGACCTGGCGGAGACGCGTGGGATCGCCCCGGAACCAGCCCGAAGCCGCCGGCTGCAGCCGGGTGCGCAGGTCGACGCCTTCCGTGCGCGCGCGATCGGCGAGAAGGGCGATCACGTCGTCCACCAGCGTGTCCATGCGGAAATCGATCCGCTCGATCTCGACCCGTCCCGCCTCGAGTTTCGAGAAGTCGAGAACGTCATCGATGATCGAGAGGAGCGCGTCCGCGCTCTGCCGGGCGAGGCCGAGATAGCGGTTGCGTTCGCGATCGTCCCCGGCGCCGCCGGCAAGGCCGAGCATGCCCATGACCCCGTTCATCGGCGTGCGGATCTCATGGCTCATCATCGCCAGGAATTCGGATTTGGAGCGGCTGGCCGCCTCGGCCCGGTCCCGCGCCAGCGCGTATTCGCCCGCGAGCCGGCTCAGATCCGCCGCCTGGCGTTCCAGGATCTCCCGCGCCTGCTGCAGCTCGGCGTTCTGGCGCTTCAGCGCGGTAACGTCGGTCAGGGTGATGACCATCCCGCCGCCGCTGGCGGGCAGGGCCTTCATGCGCCACCAGATGTCGCTGAATCCGCGCAGTTCGATGGGCCGCGGCGCCGGGTCTTCGAACATCCGCCGCACCGCCGCGACAATCGCCTCGACATCGACGGTATTCGCGGCCGATGCCGCGGCGCCGCGCATGCGCTCGAAAATCTCTTCCGCATGCAGGCCGACAATGGGACCGATCACGGTACGCAACCGGGTGAGGAAGCCTTCGTTGTGCATGACGAGCCGGCGGTCCGCGTCGAACAGCGCGAAACCCGCATCGACGGCGTCCACCGCGTCGCGCAGCAGCTGCTCGGCCTGTTTCAGCGCGGTGACGTCGGTATTGACCAGCACGCGCCCGCCATCCGGGGTCGCGCGCCGGCTGAACAGCACGACGCGGCCATCGGCGAGGCGCACCTCCTCCGAACCATGCGGATCGGCGATGCGATGCCGGCGCAGGCGATCAGCCACCCAGCCCTCCGGATCGGCCTTCGCCCACGGCTCGTCGAGATCCGCAAGCGAGGCGCGGGCGATCTCCCGGAAGTCACGGCCGCGCAGGTCGCCCAAGCCGCGGAACGACGGGAAGAAGTCGAGGTAGCGCTGGTTGTGGATGACCAGCCGCTCGTCACTGCCCCAGAGGACGAAACTGTCGGGGATGCTCTCGATCGCCTCGGCCAGCCGCTGTTCCAGCTGGCGGAGCGGCGTCACGTCGGTGGCGGACATCACCCTGCCGCCGTCCGGTGTCGGGCGGCGGTTGAACCGTATCGTGCGGCCGTCCGGCAGGCGATGTTCGGTCGAGACGACCGCCGTCTGCCGGTGCTCGGCAAGGCGTGCCGCGAGCCAGCCTTCCGGATCGGCGCGCACGGCCGGGTCTTCGAGTTCGGCGAGAACGAGGCGCATGCGCTGTTCGAAGGTCATGCCGCGAATGTCGCCGAGCCGCCTGATCTCGGGAAACAGCTCGACATAGGCGCGGTTGTGCATGACGAGACGCTCGCCGGCATCCCAGAGGGCGAAGCCGTCCGACAGGCTTTCGATCGCCTGGGCGAGGCGCTGCTCGCTCTGCTTCAGGCGCGTGATGTCGGTCATGCTGAGCACGACGCCGCCATCGGAGAGGCGGCGATGCACGTAGCGGAACCAGCGGCCGCCGGGGGCTTCCTGCTCCAGCGGCTCGCCATCGGCGCGGCGGAAGCTGTCGGCCAGTGCCGCCAGCGCCGCGTCGAAATCCGCGCCGGCACCGATCTCGCCGCGGAAGCCGCGGTAGTGCTCGAGGATCTCCGCCTGGGCAAGGCCGTGGATGCCGCCGAGCCTTTCGCTGAGCCGCGGCATGAAGAGCGCGTTGTGATGCACGATGCGGCCGCCGGCATCGAAGACGGCGAGGCCGATATCGGTCCGCGCCACGGCCTCGGCCAGCTGCGCGGCGGCGGCATCCTCAGCCGGCGACGAGGCGGCAGGCCCAGCCGGATGCCGGAAAGCGAGGAGGCAGAGCAGCCCCGACAGCGCGGCGGAGAAGCCGATCACCGCGGCGGCGGAGACCCAGGGCGCGCCGGCCGCCGAGAGGTCGTGCTGCCAGACGGCAAGGATCACCCCGGCCGCCGCCACGGCCAGGGCAGCTGCCAGCGTCCCCGCTCTCCCCGAAGGCATTGTCATTCCGCGCGCCCACCACTGTCGCCGCGCAATGATGGGGACGTTAGCCTGAAACCCGGCTAACGCTGCCTAGGCCGGAGGGCATAGAACGCAGCGGTGGCAAGAGCAGGCGGCCGGTTTACGTTTCCGCGAAACGGATCGCCGCGATCGGCGGCAGGCGAGCCTCCGGCGCGACCCAGCTGTCGCCGCCATCCTCGGATATCCAAAGCCCGCCGCTGGTGGAGCCGAAGGCGAGACGCTGGCCGGTCTCGTCCACGCCGAGCGCGTGACGCAGCACCAGGTCGTAGGCGTGCTGCTGGGGCAGGCCGCGGCGCAGCACGTCGAAGCTTTTCCCGGCATCGCGGGTGCGCGCCACCACGATCTTGCCGTCGACGGGGATGCGGCGTTCATCCTTGATCGCCGGCACGAACCAGGCCGTGTCCGGGTCGTGCGGATGCGCGGCCACGGCGAAGCCGAACTTGGAGGGCCGGATGGCCGCGAGCTCGGTCCAGCTGGTGCCGGCATCCGTGGAGCGGAAGACGCCGTTGTGATGCTGGCACCAGAGCACATCGGGATGCGCGCCGCAGCGGGCGAGCTGGTGAATGTCCTGGGCGACCGGATCCTCGCGGAGTTCGGGCGGCATGTACTCGGCGTAGATGCCGCGGTTGATCAGCCGCCACGTCGTCCCGGTGTCGGTGCTGGCCCAGACGCCGCCGGTGGAGACGCCGACACGGATGTCGGCCGGGTTGCGCGGATCGACCAGCACGGTCGAGATGCCGGGCTGATCGCCGCCGGCACCACCCCATTGCCGGCGTTCGGGCATGCGCCAGAGCGGATCGTTCAGCGACCAGGAGGCACCCGCATCGTCCGAGCGGAACAGCGCGCCCGGGATGCTGCCGGCCCAGAGCCGGCCGGGAACGCCGCCGGGGACCAGCCCCCAGATCTTCACCAGCGACCAGGGATGCGGGTCGTCGGCCGCGTCATCGGGCTTCGGCGGGAAGGCCGGCACCGCCAGTTCCTCCCAGGTCCCCGTCGAGCCCCGCCGCCAGAGCTTGGCGCCGAAATGCCCGAGGTCGAGGGCGGCGTAGGTGGCACCGTCACGGGTGAGCACGGCGGAGACCGGATCGCCCAGGAAATGCGCTTCCGCGACTTCCCATGCGCCGTTGCGGCGCAGGATCTCGAACAGGCCCTTGCGGGTGCCGACAAGGAGACGATCAGACATGCACTCCCTCCGTTTCAGCCACCCGACAGGGCCTGGAAGACGTAGATCTCGTCCTCGGCCCCGACCGGATCGGCAAGGCGGAGGCGATCCGCCACCGCGCGGTCGTTGATGAAGACGGCGACGTGCTTCCTGAGCGCGCCCTGGTCGTCGAGCACATAGCTCCTGAGAGCCGGCCGATCGGCGAAGACGTGCTCCAGCGCCTCCGCCACGCTCGCGCCCCCTACCCGCACCGAAGGCGCGGGCAGGAAGCGTTCGAGCGCGCGGGTGAAGGTGACGACAGGCAAGACGCTTTCCTCAACGCAGCGTCGTGGCGAAGAGGACGAGCTTGTCCAGGCACTCGCCCCAGCCGCCGCGATGGGAGTCGCGCGTGGCATTGCCGGCGAAGCCGGTGTGATGCAGGTGGAGCCGGGTCCCCGTTCCCTCCTTGCTCAGGGTCACGGTTACGAGCGTCTCGACATCCGGTCCGTCCTCGGCATCGCGCCGCCAGGTGAAGACGAGGCGCTCCGGCGGGCTCACCTCGCGATAGTCGCCCCAGGCCCAGTGATCGGTCCCGTCGGGCCCGCGCATGCAGATGCGATAGCTGCCGCCAGGGCGGCAATCCATGTGGCAGGACGGGATGGTGAAGTCGTTCGGCCCCCACCAGCGGACCAGCATTTCCGGATTGGTCCAGGCCCGGAAAACGAGCGCGGGCGGCGCGGCGAGGAGGCGCGTCAGCTCCAGCGTGTGCGCTTCCCGGCGGTGTGGCGCGGCCGACATCGGCTCAGTGATTCCGGCGGGGCTTCTTGCCCACGGCCTGGATCTCGTTCAGGTAGCTCTCCAGCCGGTCGAGGCTCTGCTCCCAGAAGCGTCGATAGTATTCGATCCAGTCGGCCGTCTCCTTGAGGGGGGCGGGATCGAGCTTGCAGGGCCGCCACTGCGCCTCGCGCCCGCGCGTGATGAGGCCGGCACGTTCCAGCACCTTCAGGTGCTTGGAGATGGCCGGCAGGCTCATGTCGAAGGGCTCGGCCAGTTCGGTGACCGAGGTTTCCCCCAGCGCGAGGCGGGCCAGGATGGCGCGGCGGGTCGGATCGGCGAGCGCCGCGAAGGTGGTGCTGAGGCGATCGGCTGACATGACGCGCTACACCGCTATGTTAAATAACCCTACGGTTAAATATAACCTCCGGGGTTATTCGTCAAGCCGCCGGCGCCGGTCCGATCAGCCGTAGCTGGAGCGCGCCTGGATGCCCCAGCGCCCGTCGGCCTCGGTCATCACGTAGAGCGAGTGATGGGTGGAGATGACGGAATCGTCGGCGCGCAGCCGGGTGAACCAGACATCGAGATGCAGCTTTCCCGGCCCCGCCAGCACGACGCGATGGCCATCGAAAGTGCTGCGCACCCAGCCGTCGGCGGCCACGCGGGAATCGAAGGCCGCGAAGCTGAGATCGGCGGCGGCGGGATAATGCACCACCCTGCCCGCCCCGATCAGAACATGCGGGAAGTGATAGGTGGCGCGGACGCCGTCGAGGTCGCGCTGATTGAGCGCGGCGATATAGCGATCGATGACGGCGACGCAGGCGGCGAGAGCGTCGGACATCACGGTCCCTCGAATTCGATGACGGCGCCGAAGGCCCAGGTCGTCAGCCGGCGGCCGGCGCGGGTAAAGTTCACCTTGCCCGATTCGAGACAGCGGGCGGCGGCATCGAGATCGGCGACGGCTATCCGGTAGCCCAGGAGGTTCGGCAGCCGGCCCGATACGGCGCTGCCCGGCCAGCGCGCCAGCGCCGCCGCGGGGGTCAGCACGGTGAGGTCGTTGCCGCCTTCGGGCGTGGTGAAGCGCACGCCGCCGCGCACCGGTTCCTGCCAGGCATGGGTGAGGCGCGCCAAGCGGTCGGCCACGGCGGTCGGTTCGTCGGCCACCATCACCACCTCGACCACGCGTTCGGCGGTATTGGCGTGGCGCTGGTATTCCGGCTTCCAGAAATGCTGGGGGGCATGCTGCTGGCAGGTGAAGAACACGGCTTCGGGCCAGTCGGCGGGAACGGCGAAGGAGAGCGAGAAGCCGACGCGGGCGACCGTGCCGTCGGGCAGCTGCGCGTCGCGGCTGAAATCGAAGCGCTCGTATTGCCCGAAGCCGGAGGCGGCGAAGTCGCGGCGATCGGCCTCGGCATCGGTGCTGGCGAAGACCAGCATGGAAAAGCCCTCGCGCTCGGCCAGGAAGTCGCGGTTATAGGCGCCGAAGGAGAAATGCCGGGGCCCGTGCGGCGGGATGCGGGCGGGGTCGTCGAGGCCGAGGAGTTCGAGGAAGTTGCCCTGAAGCTGGACCAGGTGGTTGCCGGTGCCCCAGGGATGCGCCGCGCGCGGCGTGAGCGTGAAGCCGAGGCCGGCATAGGCAACCCGCATGGCGGCGAGATCGCGGGTGGCGAGGACGAGATGGTCGAAGCGGCGAGGCGTGTTCACGGCGTTCCTTCCCAGAGCGATTCCGTGGACCATAGCCGAAGCGCCGGATTTATTCCGCTGCCCGGCCCGCGGCCGCGGTGATCGCCGCCGTCGAGGATTCGAGGTGGCGTGGCCGCGGCGCCGGCATGCGCTGGATGGCATGGACGGAACGGCCCCAGCCGCTGGCGCCTTCCACCAAGACACGGCCGCGCATGACGAAGCGGCCGCGCACCAGCGTATGGATGGGCAGGCCCTGGACCAGGCGGCCGTTCCAGGGCGTGATCTTGGCGCGCGAGTGCAGCAGGGCGTCCTTCAGCGCCGCCTCGCGGCGGAGGTCGACGATGGCGAGATCGGCGTCCGAGCCCGGGCGCAGCACGCCCTTCATCGGATAGAGGCCGAAGGCGCGGGCCGGGTTGGCGGCGGACCAGCGCACGTAGTCGGTGATATCCATGCGCCCGCGCGCCACCTCGGTCAGCATCAGCGGCATCTGCGTCTCGACGCCGGGGAAGCCGCAATCGCAATCCCAGATCGAGGCGCGCTCCTTCTCCTCCGGCACATGCGGGGCGTGATCGGTGGCGATCATGTCGATGCTGCCGTCGGCAAGCGCCGCCCAGAGCGGGTCCTTGTGATGGGCCTCGCGCACCGGCGGGTTGACGCGGATGACACCCTTGAGGCGGCCGTATTCGCCGCTGTCGAGCAGGAGATACTGCGGGCAGGTCTCCGCGGTGATGTCGACCCCACGCGCCTTCGCCTCGCGGAGCGGCCGGAGTTCGTCGGCGGAAGAGACGTGCAGCACGTGGATGCGGGCACCGGTCCATTCCGCCAGCACCGCCGCGCGGCTCACCGCCTCGATCGCCACCACGGCGGGGCGGGCGTCCAGATGCGCCAGCGGATCGGTGCGGCCCGCCGCCTGCAGCTTTTCGGTCCGCCGGGCCATGATCGAGGCGGTCTCGGCATGGAGCGCGATGCGCAGCCCGTGGCGGGCGATGATCTCGAAGCCTTCCAGCATGGCGCCGGTCGAGGGCGAGGGCAGGTTGCCGAAGGTGTTGCCCATGAAGCATTTGAAGCCGGCGACGCCGCCTTCGATCAGCGCCTCCAGCCGGTCGATGTTGTCCTCGGCGAGCAGGCCGTAGAGGCCGAAATCGACGTGGGATTTTTCCGCCGCCAGGGCGTGCTTCTGTGCCAGTGCCTCCGGCGTGCCCGTCGGCGGATTGACGTTCGGCATCTCGAAGACCGTCGTCACCCCGCCCATGGCGGCGGCGGCGGAACCGGTCCGCCAGTCCTCCTTATGGGTGTAGCCGGGCTCGCGGAAATGCACATGCGCGTCGATGGCGCCGGGCAGGATGTGGAGCCCGGTGGCGTCGAGGGTCTCCTTCGCGGCCGGCATGGTCGCGGGCAGGCCGATGGCGGCGATGCGCTCGCCCTGGATCGCAAGGCTCGCCTCGAGCGTGCCGTCGGGGAAGACCAGCGTGCCGCCGTTGATCACCAGGTCGACCGTCATGGCGTCCTCCCTCAGAGCGCGGCCCAGCCGCCATCCACCGGCAGGTCGACGCCGGTCAACTGGCGCGACACGTCGCTCGCCATGAACAGGCAGGCATTGGCGACGTCGGCATCGGTGGTGATGCGCTTCAGAGCATAGTCGGCCGCGTGCCGCTCCGCCGCCTCTTCCGGGGTGATGTTGAGGCGCCGCGCCATGTCGGCGCAGACCTTGTCGCGGAAGCGCGGCCCGTCGACCATGCCGGGCGCCACGTTGTTGACGTTGATGTTGTAGGGGCCGGCCTCCAGCGCGAAGGACTTGGTGATGCCGCGCAGGCCCCATTTCGAGGCGGAATAGGCGAGCCGCCCCGCCCGCCCCCGCATGCCGAAGGTGCCGCCCACGTTCACGATCTTGCCATAGCGCTGGGCCATCATGGCGGGCAGCACGGCGCGGATGGTGTGGAAGCAGCCGTTCATGTTGAGGGTGACGATCTCGTCGAACTCCTCGGCCGAGGTCTCCGCCCCGGTCTTGCCGATCGGGCCCGAGCCGCCGGCGACGTTGACCAGGATGTCGATGCGGCCGTAGGTCTCCCGCGTCTGCTTCGCCGCCGCTTCGCATTGCGCCGCGTCGGTCAGGTCGCAGGCGATCACCAGGGCCTCGGCCCCGGAAGCCCGCACCTCCGCCGCCACCGGCTCGATCGCGGCCACGTCGCGGCCGATCAGCGACAGCCGGCATCCCTCGGCGGCGAAGGCCCGGGTGATCGCCGCGCCCATGCCCTTGGCCGGGCCGGTGATCAGCGCAACCTTGCCCTTCAGCATCAGATCCATGTCGCTTCCCTCCTCGCTCCATCCCGCCGCCATCCATAGGATGGTTAACCAAGTCCTGCCGGGCCGTCATGCGACCTATGCATAGGCGATATGCTCCGAGCCCAATTTAGCAAACGATTAGGAGGATGCGGCGAAAACGGTCGGCAAGTTTCGTACGGAGACCATGCCTATGCCGAACGCCCTCGCCGCCCTCGCCCATCGCTTCGACAACCTGCGCATCCGCAGCAAGCTCTATATGGGCTTCGGCGTGTCGCTCGGGCTGCTCGCCATCGTCGGATCGATCGGCGTGGCCTCGATCATCGGCGGGGAGCGGAGCGTCACGCTGATCAACCGGTATGCCACCGTGACGGATGCCATGTCGGACGCGGATCTCGCCATGAGCGACAGCATCACCGCGGTGCGCGCCTTCATCGCCAGCGGCGACAGCCAGCAGGCCGAGGCCATCTCCGAACAGATCCAGCTTCTGATGACCAACCTGCAGAAGGCGCAGTCGCTCTACATGAGCGAGGAGAACAAGAAGCGGGGCCAGGATCTGATCGCCCAGGCGACGGTCTACCAGCAGGCGCTGACACCGGTGATCGACCTTATCACCAAGCGCGAAGCACTGAAGACAAAGGTGCTGGAGGAAGAAGCGCGGGCCATGCGCGACGAACTCATGGCGCTGCGCGAGGGCCTGTCGAGCACCGGTCAGACCAGTTCCGCCCTGATGGCCGCCGACACGGCGGAAACCTTCATGATGGCCCGCGTCACCCTCGCCCAGGTCGCCTATAGCGGCAACACGAAGGAAGCCGAGCGCGCCTGGTCCGACCTCGAGACCGTGGAAGTCAGCCTGATGGCCATGACCGAAATGGGCCTGAAGGGCGTCGACCAGACGATCGCGCGGGGCGCCAAGCAGTTGAAGGCTTTCGTCGCCGGTGCGAAGCAACTGGTGGAGATCGTCCAGCAGACCAACAAGCAGCTGGGCGAGTTGCGGAGCATCGCCGGCGGTGTGAACACGGCAACCAGCCAGGTCAAGATGTACGCCCGCGTCGCGCAGAACGCCGAGATCGAGAGCGCGGCCACGAACTCCGCGTTCCAGAAGATCGCCGTCGCCGCGCTCGCCGTGGCAGCGCTTGCCGTCGGCACCTTCCTCGCCTGGCTCATCGCGCGCGCCATCACCAGCCCCGTGCAGGGCCTGACCGGCGTCATGGGCCGCCTCGCGGATCGCGACTGGGCGGCCGAAGTCCCCGCGCGCGAACGCAAGGACGAGGTGGGCGACATGGCCCGCGCCGTTCAGGTCTTCAAGGACAACGGCATCGACAACGAGCGCCTGCAGCAGGAAGCGGAAGCCAACCGCGTTCGCGCCGAAGAAGCCAAGCGCGAGCAGGAAGTCCGCGACCGCGCGGCCGAGGCCGAGAAGCGGGAGCGCGAGGAAGCCGATCGCATCGCGGAGGCGAAGCGCAAGCAGGAGGCGCTGGAAGCCGAGGCGCAGCTGAAGGCCGAGGCCGAGGAGAAGCGCAAATCCGAGATGCTGGCGCTGGCCGACGGCTTCGAGCGCGCGGTCGGCGCCGTGGTCGATTCCGTTGCCTCCGCGGCGACCGAGATGCAGGCCCTGGCGCAGCAGATGGTGGGCGCGGTCGACCAGACCAACAGCCGCGCATCCAACGTCGCCGCCGCGTCGGAACAAGCCTCCGCCAACGTGCAGACAGTCGCGGCAGCGACCGAGGAACTGGCCTCCTCGGTGGCGGAAATCGGCCGCCAGGTCACCGATTCGGCCAGGATCACCGGCGAGGCGGTGCAGCAGGCCGGCGTCACCAATACGCAGGTCGTCGGACTGACCGACGCCGCCAAGCGGATCGGGGAGATCGTAAACCTGATCCAGGACGTGGCATCGAAGACCAACCTGCTCGCCCTCAACGCCACGATCGAGGCCGCCCGCGCGGGCGATGCCGGCAAGGGCTTCGCGGTCGTCGCCTCGGAGGTGAAGATGCTGGCCCAGCAGACCGCCAAGGCGACCGACGAGATCGCCCGCCAGGTCGCGGAAATCCAGACGTCGGTGGGCGAGGCGGCCGGTTCGATCCGCGGCATCGCGACCACCATCGACACCGTGAACGGCATCGCCACCACGATCGCCTCGGCCGTCGAGGAACAGGGCGCGGCGACGCAGGAGATCGCCCGGAACGTGCAGCAGGCCGCGAGCGGCACCCAGGAGGTTTCCGCCAATATCGCCGGCGTCTCGCAAGTGGCGCAGGAGACCCGCGGCGCCGCCGACCAGGTGCTGAGCGCGTCGGGCGACCTGTCGCGCCAGGCCGAGTCGCTGCGCGCCGAGGTGCTGCGCTTCGTCGAAAAGGTCCGCGCGGCCTGATCCACGACATGGCGGGGTGGAGCCGGAGGCTCCGCCCCGCTACCTTCCGGCCCCATGCCGGAACTCCCAGAAGTCGAAACCGTCTGCCGCGGGCTGCGCCCGGCCCTGGTCGGACGCCGCATCGCCTCCGTCCGCGTCCTGCGCCCCGATCTGCGCTGGCCGTTGCCTGAGGGCCTGGGCCAGGCGCTGACCGGCAGGCGGGTCGATGCGATCGAGCGCCGGGCGAAGTACATCCTGATGCGTCTGGAAGACGGCAACGTGATGCTCGCCCATCTCGGCATGACGGGCAGCTTCCGGATCCGCCCGGCCGACCCCGCGCGAACGCTGCTGCCGCACGATCACGTCGTGCTGGAGACGGATGACGGGGTGAGCATCACCTATCACGACCCGCGCCGCTTCGGGATGATCGACCTGATCGCGGCCGGCGGCAGCCACAAGCTGCTGGCCGAACTGGGACCGGAACCGCTCGACGACCTGTTCGACGCAGCCATGCTGTCCGCGGCTCTCTCGGGCAAGCGGACGCCGATCAAGGCCGCGCTGCTGGACCAGAGCATCGTCGCCGGGCTCGGCAACATCTATGTCTGCGAGGCGCTGCACCGGGCGGGGATCTCACCGCGCCGGGAAGCGCATACGGTCGCCGGAGCGCGTGCCGGGAAGCTGGTGCCGGCGATCAAGGCGACGTTGAGCGACGCGATCGAGAGCGGCGGTTCGACCTTGCGCGACTACGTGAACGCCGACGGCGGCCTCGGCTATTTCCAGCATCGCTTCGACGTCTACGACCGCCTGGGGCAAGCCTGCAGGCGCTGCGGCGACAAGCATTCGATCGGCCGCATCGTGCAGTCGGGGCGGTCGACCTTCTTCTGCGGCAATTGCCAACGCTGAAGCCTAATCCAGGCGCTCCAGCAACCCGGCCAGCAGCGCCGCGCGGGCCGGAAGCTCCGGGACCAGCAGATGCTCGTCATGGGTATGCACCCCGGCGCCGACGACGCCGAGCCCGTCCAGCGTCGGCAGCCCGAGCGCGCCGGTGAAGTTGCCGTCGCTGCCGCCGCCGAATTGCCCGTGTTCCAGCGCGAAGCCGAGATCGGCGGCGATACCACGAGCCACTTCGTAGAGCGCAAGCGTACCGGGGTTCGGCTTGAACAGCGGCCGCACCGGGCCGCGCGTCACGTCGATACGCACGCCCTCGCGCTCGCCGGCCATTGCCAGCATCCTCGCCTCGACCTCCGCGAAGGCGGCATCGGTCGGGGCGACACAGAGCACCTGCGCGCGGCATTCCATCGGCACGACATTGACGAAGACACCGCCATTCACGATTCCGACCGCGTAGCTGACCCCGCGGTCGAAGTCGCTTCCCGCCTCGATCTCCTCGATGAGGCGCGCCATGACGCGGATCGCGCTCTTGCCGTCGCGGTTGTTCCCCCCGGCATGGGCCGGGCGGCCGTGGGTGCTGACATGCCAGCGCTGGAAGGCATGCCGGCCGGTCACCACCTTGCCGCCGCGCGAGGGTTCCGGCACCAGAATGTGCTTGTGACGACGCGCCTCCCCCTCGATGAGGGCGCGGGTGCCGGGACTGCCCACCTCCTCGTCCGGAATGAAGAGGAAGGTCACCGGGAGCGGCGGGCGGCCATGCCGGCGCAGCACGTCCGCGAGCGCGAAGACGGCGAGCCGCATGCCACCCTTCATGTCCACGATGCCGGGACCATAGGCCTTGTCGCCCTCGCGGCGGATCGGCAAGGGTCCGGCGAGGGTGCCCACGGGATGCACGGTGTCCAGATGACCCAGCACCAGGATCCCAGGGCCGTTCGCAAGGCCGGGGACCGAGGCCTTCAGCACATCGCCGAAGCCTTCCATGCCGGGGAGGCGCTCGATCGCGGCGCCGAGCGCCCGCATGTCGGCTTCCGCGGCATCCATGGCACGATTGACGCCCGCGGGGTCGATGGTCGGGCTTTCGATCCGGACCCAGTCGAGAATGCCGGCAAGCAGCGCCTCGGCATCGAATCGATCGGCTGCAATCATGGGCTTCCCTGCCACCAGGCGAGGCCGCCTGCAAGGACGGCGTAGCGGGCCACCTTGCCGATCCCGACCAGGAGAAGAAACCGGATGAACCCGACCCGGAGAGCGCCCGCCACCAGCGTCAGCGGATCGCCCACCACCGGCACCCAGGCGAAGAGCAGCGACCACAGGCCGAAGCGGTTGAACCAGGCTTCGGCCCGGGCATAGGCGCCGGGGCCGACCGGAAACCAGGAGCGGTCACGGAAGCGCTGGATGAAGCGGCCGAGCAGCCAGTTGACCGCCGATCCGGCGATATTGCCGACGCTGGCGGCGGCGACGAGCAGCACAGGCTGTCCCTGCCCGGCGGCGAGAAGCGCAAGCAGCGCCGCCTCGGACGAAAAGGGGACAATCGTGGCGGCGAGGAACGCGGAAGCCGCGAGCCCGGCGTAGATTCCCAGCATCAGCCGCCGACCGGTTCCACGCGACAGCCCCCTCCCCCGATTGCGGCGCCGACGCCGGCGTGATCCAATGCGCTCAAAGACAATGCATCCAGGAGGAGATCATGGCGATCACCGTGGTCCCGGTCACGCCGAGCTTTGCCGCCGAGATCGGCGATGTCGACCTGTCCAAGCCGTTGGCGCAGGAAGATGTCGCGGCGATCAAGGAGGCCTTCTGGACCTATTCGGTCGTCATCTTCCCCGACCAGTACATGGACACCGATCAGCATCTGGACTTCGCGAAGCTGATTGGTCCGCTCGAGACCACGATCGGTGTCTATCGCAAGGATGCGCCACTCCGCGTGGCGGCGAACATCGCCGATGTTTCCAACCTCAACCACAGGAACGAGGTCTGGGGCAAGGAGAGCCGGCTGCGCATGTTCCAGATGGGAAACCGCATCTGGCACACCGACAGTTCGTTCAAGTACCTGCCGGCCCGCGCATCGCTCCTCTATGCCCGCTCGATCCCGCCGGTCGGCGGACACACCGAATTCGCCGACCAGCGTGCCGCTTATGATGCGTTGCCGGAAGAGATGAAGCGCAGGCTGGAAGGCCTGATCGCCGAGCATTCGATCTTCCACTCGCGCGGCCGTCTCGGCTTCACCAATTTCTCGGAGGAGGAGCGGCAGAACCTGCCCCCCGTGCCGCAGATGCTGGTGCGAACGATCCCGGAGAACGGCCGGAAGTCCCTTTATGTCGCTTCGCATGCGGGGCGCATCTTCGGCATGCAGGATGCCGAAGGCCGCGCCCTCATCGACGAGCTGATCGCGCATGTGACGCAGCGGCAGTTCGTCTACACCCATCGCTGGCGCAACCACGACCTGGTCATGTGGGACAACCGCTGCACCATGCACCGCGGCACCGAGTTCGACGACCTGCGCTGGCGTCGCGACATGCAGCGCGCAACGGTATCCGACATCGCGAACACCTGCGAGCAGGCGGGCGTGCGGGTCGAGGCGGCCTGACCCGCATCTATTTCAGCCGGTCGGGGCGTAGCTTGTGGAACTGGCAGGCCATGAGAATGTCGACCGTTTCCCCGTCGGCGGCCAGGGGCAGCCAGAGCGCCTCGTAGTCGTATTGCCGGTTGTCGAGGACGGCGGCGTTGCGGATGAAGACCGGTCCGGGCCGTTCCACGAGGCTGTGCAGCCGCGCCAGCACGGTGCGGCGGTACTCGAGGCTGGGCAGTTCGTCGATCCAATGCCCGGTGCGGTCGCGGGCGTCGCGAAGCAGGAGGTTGGTACCGATCAGCCGGTAGCGGAAGCGCGGGCCGGGGCGCGCCACATCGACCAAGACCACATTGCCGAGGACATAGCGGAACGCGATGGGATCGAGGTCGCGACGAGCCGGAAAGCGGCGGGAGCCCCGCCTGGATCGCCAATATTCAAGCAGCCGGCGCATCCGCGGGTCGGCGAGGTCCTCTGCCTCGCAGTCCCAGGTCACATCCGCCGAGGGCGCTGGTTCGGGTTCCATACCTTGGCTCGAGTGTGGCTGCCGGCCGGCAGATTGGTGCAGTTGATGCCGGCAGTACAGCCGAAAGAGGCCGAATACCATGAGCAACACGCGAAGCCTGCAGGAGATCCTCGCCGTCGCGGCGTTCACTGAGGGAGCCGAGGTGCGGATCGGGGGCGCCGATCCCGTTCTACCCACGCCTTTCCGCATAGCCGAAGCCGGGGCCGCCGCCCTGGCGGCGACGGGGATCGGTGCCGCCGCGCTCTGGCGGCTGCGCACCGGGCGCCAGCAGACGATCCGTGTCGACGCCCGGGCCGCCGCGGCAGCGCTGCGGTCCACCCGCTATCTGCGGATAGACGGCCGGGAACCGCCGGCAATGTGGGATCCGGTCAGCGGCATCTATCCCGATGCCACCGGCAGGCACCTCTATATCCACTGCAATTTCGCCAACCATCGCGCCGCGGCGGCGCGGACGCTCGGGGTCGCAGAGGACCGCAAGGCGGTGGCGGCCGCCATCGCCCGGGGCGACGCGGCGGATCTGGCCGAAGCCATCGTGGCCGCAGGCGGCGTCGGCGTTCTGGTGCGCACGCCCGCGGAATGGTCGGCGCATCCGCAATCGGCCGCGGTCGCCACCCTTCCGCTCTTTTCCGTCGAGAAGATCGGCGAGGCAGCGCCCGAGCCCCTGCCACCCGGCGAACGCCCGCTTGCCGGCATCCGCGTCCTGGACCTGACCCGCGTGCTGGCAGGGCCCACCTGCGCGCGCACGCTCGCCGAACACGGCGCCGAGGTGCTGAAGATCGCCGGCCCGCATCTGCCGCATTCGGGCGCCGTGGAACTCGATACCGGGCATGGCAAGCGGTCGGCCCATCTGGACCTGCGACGCCCCGAGGATGCGGAGATCCTGCGGGGGCTGGTGGGCGGGGCCGATGTCTTCTCCCAGTCCTTTCGTCCGGGCACCCTCTCTGCCCGAGGCTTGGCGCCGGAAGCACTTGCCGCGCTCAGGCCGGGCATCGTCGCCGTCACGCTCAGCGCCTTCGGTGGCGTCGGCCCCTGGGGCGACCGCCGCGGCTTCGACACCGTGGTGCAGGCGGTCAGCGGGATGGCCGCGGTCGAAGGCGGCGTGGAAAAGCCCCGCTTCATGCCGGTTTCCGCGATCGACTACGTGAGCGGCTACCTGATGGCCTTCGGGAGCATGGTGGCGCTGCACCGCCGCGCCACCGAGGGCGGAAGCTGGCTGGTCACCGTATCGCTGGCCCGCATCGGCCAATGGATCGTCGAGCGGGGACTGCTGTCGGCCGCCGAGATCGCGGGACTGCCGGCCGACCTGACGAAGGAGGAGATCGCCGCGCTCAGTATCGACAGCCTGTCACCCGCCGGCCGGCTCACCCATCTCGGACCGGTGCTGCGGATGTCGGAGACGCCCCCCCGCTGGTCCCGGCCGGCCGTGCCGCTGGGGCACGATCCGGCCGCCTGGGCGACTGAGTAGGTCAGTAGGCGAGTTCGCGATAGGCGGGTTCCACGCTGCCGCCCCATTTTCCCTTGTAGAGCTCGAGCAGTTCCTCCGCCGGGGTCCGGCCGCTCGCGAGCACCGCGCGCAGCGGGTCGAGGTAGTGGTCCTCGCCCTCGCCCGCATCGGACTGGCGATTGCGGCGGCGGAGACCGTCGGCGGAAATCGCCACGACATCTCGCCCCACCTCCAGCAGGGTGCGGCCGTTCACCTCCGCCCCGAGGCCGAGGCGCGGCGCCTGCTCGCGCAGTTTCGAGCGCTGCTCGGTACTCCAGTCCTTGACCACGTCCCAGGCGGCATCGAGGGCGGTGCCGTCGTACAGCAAGCCTACCCACAAGGCGGGCAGCGCGCAGAGCCGCCACCACGGCCCGCCATCGGCGCCCCGCATCTCGATGTAGCGTTTGAGGCGAACTTCCGGGAAGAGCGTGGTGATGTGGTCTGCCCAGTCGCGCAGGCCGGGCTTCTCACCGGGCAGCGCCGGCAGCCGGCCGGCCATGAAATCGCGGAACGACTGTCCCGAGGCATCGATGTACTTGCCTTCGCGATAGACGAAGTACATCGGGACATCGAGCGCGTAATCCACATACTGCTCGAAGCCGAAGCCCTGCTCGAAGGCGAAGGGGATCATGCCCGTCCGGTCGGGGTCGGTGTCGGTCCAGATGTTGCCGCGGAAGCTGACGAAGCCGTTGGGCTTGCCCTCGGTGAAGGGCGAATTGGCGAAAAGCGCCGTCGCGAGCGGCTGCAATGCCAGCCCGACCCGCATCTTCTTCGCCATATCGGCTTCGGAGGAGAAATCGAGGTTCACCTGCACGGTGCAGGTGCGCATCATCATGTCGAGGCCGAGCTTGCCCCGCTTCGGCATATAGGCGCGCATGATCTTGTAGCGGCCCTTCGGCATGACGGGGACATCGTCCCGCCGCCATGTCGGGGTGAAACCGAGGCCGAGAAAGCCGAGGCCGAGTTCGCCACCCACGGCCTTCACCTGAGCAAGGTGAGTATTCAACTCGCGACAATTGTCGTGCAGCGTCTCGAGCGGCGCACCCGACAGTTCGAACTGCCCGCCCGGCTCGAGGCTGACCGACTGGCCGTCCATGCTGAGCGCAATGATGTGCTCGCCTTCCATCACCGGGGCCCAGCCGTAACGCTGCAGCCCCTCGAGCAGGGCGCGAATGCCGCGCGGCCCCTCATAGGGGACGGGACTCAAGTCGCTGGTGTTGAAAACGAATTTCTCATGCTCGACCCCGATCCGCCAATCGCTGGCGGGTTTGGAGCCTTCGGCAAGATACTCGACAAGCTGACGCTTGGACTCGATCAGCGTATCCGGCGCGTTCGCGGGTCCCGACATGCCCCTCCCATCCCGGCCCGACCCGGCCGATACCAACCCAGAGCCATATCTGGGGACTTCCCACTATCGGATCAACCCGATGCGTGCAACCGCACCCATTTCGTCACCGGCCGGCGCCGACCCACATGGAGAGCGCCGCCAGGGCCGCCGTCTCGGCCCGGAGGATGCGCGGCCCGAGCGACACGGCAACGACACCGGCCCGGGCCCGCAGGGCCGTGACCTCCTCTGGCGCGAAGCCTCCCGCGGGACCGACCATGATGCCCAGGGGCGCGGGCGGCGCAGCGGCGGAAAGCAGGGGCGCCTCCCCCCGCTCGTCGCAGAACAGAAGCGGCCGTTCCGCCGGCCAGGAGGCCAGCAGGCGATCCAGCGTCACCGGCGCCTCGATCACCGGTACCGACAGGCGCTCGCACTGCTCGGCCGCCTCGATCGCGATCGCCTCCAGTCGCTCCGGCCGCAGCTTCGGCACCTGGGTGCGCCGGGTGATCACCGGGCAGAGATGCGTCGCGCCGAGCTCGGTCGCCTTTTCCACCAGCCAGTCGATCCGGGGCTGCTTGATCGGTGCGAAGCAGAGCCGCAGTTCCGGCTCCACCGGCTGATCCTTCAATCGGCGGGTGACGGCAAACCGGACATCGCGCTTGCCCGCCGCCTCCAGCACGGCCGACCATTCGCCGTCGCGGCCGTTGAAAAGACCGACGATCTCTCCCGGCGCCAGGCGCAGGACGCTCAGCAGGCGGTGCGAGACCTCGCGCGGCGGGCTGACGACGACGCCTTCGCTCAGCGCATCGTTCAGGAAAAGGCGGCGCCGGGGGTGCGAATCCGTCGCGGCTTTGGCATTGTGGTCCGACATCGTTCCATTCAAGCAGGTTCGGACCGCCGCGGCATGACCGAAGCGATCAGCCCCGTCGCCGATGCCGTCCGCGGCAACTGGGTCGACAGGTACGCCCCGGCCGCCGCCCGACCGTACCTGCGCCTGTCGCGCATGGACCGGCCGATCGGGACCTGGCTGCTGCTTCTGCCCTGCTGGTGGGCACTCGCCGCCGCCACGCCGGCGCTGGACTTCCGCTTCCTGTGGCTGTTCGTGCTGTTCGGGCTCGGGGCCCTGGTGATGCGGGGCGCGGGCTGCACCTTCAACGACATCGCCGATCGCGATTTCGATGCAAAGGTGGTGCGAACCCGCAGCCGCCCGCTGCCCTCCGGCCAGGCGACGGTCAGGCAGGCCGTGGTCTGGATGCTGGCGCAGAGCTTGGTCGGCCTTGCCATCCTGCTGCAGTTGAATGGCCTCGCGATCTGGCTCGGGATCGCTTCGCTGGGCCTGGTCGCCATCTACCCCTTCGCCAAGCGCTTCACCTTCTGGCCGCAGGCGTTCCTGGGACTCGCCTTCAACTGGGGCGCCATCATGGGCTGGGCCGCGGCGGCGGGTGAAATCCCCCTCGCTTCCCCGATCCTGTACGTGGCCGGCATCGCCTGGACGCTCGGCTACGACACCATCTACGGCCACCAGGACCGCGAGGACGACGACCTGATCGGCGTGAAGTCGACCTCGCGCCTGTTCGGCAGCGATACCCGGGCCTGGGTGGTCGGCTTCTATTGCATCACCTGGACCGGCATCGGCCTTGCCGGCTGGCTCAGCGGGACGGGCATCCTGTTCTGGCCTTGTCTGGTCCTGGCCGGCGCGCATTTCGCCTGGCAGGCGGCGACGCTCAAGATCGGCGATCCCGCCGATTGCCTCATCAAGTTCAGATCCAATCGCGATGCCGGCCTGATTGTCCTCGCCGGCTTCCTGCTGGGAAGGCTCGCATGACCGACCGGGACGCCACCGTCGACGACTTCCGCCGTATCTACGACCGCTTCACCGCGGTGATCTCGCGCCACAACTGCGGCAACTGGTGCGCGCCGCTCAACAACGGCGAGCCGGTCTGCTGCACCACCAAGCAGGCGATCCCGATCGTGCAGAAGAACGAATGGAAGCTTCTGCAGGAGCGGACCGACATGTGGTCGCGCTTCAAGCCCTATGACAAGACCAGCAAGCAGATCGTCAAGGACCTGCACAAGGACTGCATGGCGATCGAGTGCCGGGGTGCGCGCTACTGCGAACGCGACAACCGCACCATGGCCTGCCGCGCCTTCCCCTTCTTCCCCTATCTCACCCGCTCGGGGGACTTCGTCGGCCTCGGCTACTACTGGACCTTCGAGGACCGCTGCTGGATGATTTCGCACCTCGAACTGGTGGAGCGGGACTTCATCCAGGAATTCGTCGCCGCCTATGAATCGCTGTTCGAATCCGACGCCGGCGAATACGAGGCCTACAAGAACTATTCGGCCACCGCGCGCCGCACTTTCAGCCGCTTCAAGCGGCCCATCCCCCTGATCGGCCGCGAAGGCGGCTTCTACAAGATCATGCCGAAGACCGGCGAGATGCGCCCCGCCCCGCGCAGCGAAATCGCCGCGCATGGCCCCTACAAGTCGGAACGCGCCTACCGATCGGCGGTGAAGGATGCCGGCGGCACCCTGCCCGACGGTTTCGCCTGGCCGCGCTGAACTAGGGCGCGCGGCCACCATCCTCCGGACGACGATACAGGAAGGTTCCGAGCAGCACCCAGCGCGCCGCCCCGTCCTGGCCCCTGAGCGGCGTGGTGTAGTGCCAGAACGGCAGGCGATAGGCGGTGACGCCGCCGCGTGTCGCCACCGGCACCATCTCGGTCAGGTGACCGGCCTTGGCATAGACCAGCCACTGGTCCTGCACGCCCGGCGTCGAGAAGCTCACGTGCAGGTCGAAATAGCCGCGTCTTGCCGCCGGCATGTCGGGATGATGGTCGTTGTGCGGGCCGGCATAGTCGCCGGGGCCGTAGCGCAGCGCCTGGATGCCGTGGCCGGCCTTGAGCAGCTTCCCCGCCAACGCGGTGGCGAAGGCGCGATAGCTTTGCGAGCGGAGCATTGCCGGCAAGCCGATCTCCGCCGCCGCGGCGGCACCCTTCTGGCGGACCCGCTCCAGATAGGCGGTGGAGACGCGAACCGTCTTCGGCAGGAGTTCGGCATAGCTATGGGTCATGCCGTCGATGCTGCCCGGCGGGATCGGTTGGGCCATGCGCTCCAGATCAGGCGCCAGCGCGCGTTCCAGCAGGGCCGCTATCGCTTCGGCGCGGTCGCGGCGGATCAGTCCCTCCAGCGCCAGGAAGCGTCGCCGGGGATCCGCCAGAGCACCACAGGCGGCATGGCTGCCGGCCAGCACCTTGCGGCCCTCGGCGGTCAGCAGATCCTCGAATTCGGCGGGCAGGCGGCGCATCGGCAACCGATGTAGAGTGCGGCCGCCCAAGTGTACAGGGACCCGAATGCCCTACGCCTCGCTCCGAGATTTCATGACTCGGCTGGAAAGAGAAGGCCGCCTCGTCCGCGTGGCCGAGCCGGTTTCGACCGTGCTGGAGATGACCGAGATCCAGACCCGCCTCCTGGCCGAGGGCGGGCCGGCCGTGCTGTTCGAAAGACCGATCCGCGCCGACGGCAGCCCTTCCGACATCCCGGTTCTGGTCAATCTGTTCGGTACGGTGGAACGCGTTGCCTGGGGTATGGAGCGTGAGCCACACCAGCTGCGTGAAGTGGGCGAGACGCTGGCCTTCCTGCGCCAGCCCGAGCCGCCCGGCGGCTGGCGCGAGGCGCTGGAGATGTTTCCGCTGCTGAAGACCGTCATGGCGATGCGGCCGCGCACCGTGAGCAACGCGCCGGTGCAGGAAGTGGTGCTGAAGTGCGACGACATCGACCTCAACCGCCTGCCGATCCAGACCTGCTGGCCGGGCGAGCCGGCACCACTGATCACCTGGCCGCTGGTGGTGACGAAGGGGCCCGGCAAGGAAAAGACCGACGGCTTCAACCTCGGTATCTACCGCATGCAGGTGACGGGGAAGAACACCACGCTGATGCGCTGGCTGAAACATCGCGGTGGCGCCCAGCATCACCGCCGCTGGGGCCTGGAGAAGACCGAGCCGCTGCCGGCCGCCGTTGTCATCGGCGCCGATCCGGGCACCATCCTTGCGGCCGTTACACCCGTTCCCGATACGCTATCGGAGTACCAGTTCGCCGGGTTGCTGCGGGGCAAGAAGGTCGAGTTGGTCGATTGCCTCACCGTGCCGCTGAAGGTGCCGGCCGAGGCCGAGATCGTGCTGGAAGGTCATGTCTCGCTCGATGATTACGGCGACGAGGGCCCCTACGGCGACCACACCGGCTACTACAACGCGGTGGAGCAGTTCCCGGTCTTTACCGTTTCCGCCATCACCATGCGGAAGCAGCCGATCTATCTCTCCACCTTCACCGGCCGGCCGCCGGACGAGCCCTCGATCCTGGGCGAGGCGCTGAACGAGGTCTTCATTCCGCTGCTGATCCAGCAGTTCCCGGAGATCGTCGATTTCTGGCTGCCGCCGGAGGGGTGCTCGTACCGCATCGCCGTGGTGTCGATGAAGAAGGCTTACCCCGGTCACGCCAAGCGGGTGATGATGGGCGTGTGGTCGTTCCTGCGTCAGTTCATGTACACGAAATGGGTCATCGTGGTGGACGACGACATCAACGCGCGGGACTGGAAGGACGTGATGTGGGCGATCTCGACCCGCATGGACCCGGTGCGCGACATAACCCTCATCGAGCGCACGCCGATCGACTATCTCGACTTCGCGAGCCCCGAGAGCGGCCTCGGCGGCAAGATCGGCCTCGACGCCACCAACAAGCTGCCGCCGGAAACACATCGCGACTGGGGCAAGGAGATCCGCATGGATGACGATGTCATCCGCGCCGTGACCGACAAATGGTCCAGGCTCGGCCTGCCGGGCTCCGGCAAGCCGATCTGGAAGTAGTTCAGGCGAACGGGTTCTCGACCAGCGGCCACTGGTGCCTGTTCGCCTTCTCGTAGGGCAGCTTGGTCCAGTCCGGCACCAGGGCGCCGGGGGCGGCGACGTAGAGCACTTCGCTCGCGATGGGCGCATAGGCGGCGTGGAAATGCTGCATCGACTTCACCACCACGACCTTCATCTTCGAGGGATCGACGCCGAGCTTGGTGAAGCAGTCGCGGCTGGAGCATTGCGCCCGCTTGGTATTGACGATGACGGTGATGCCGCCGACATCGAGCGCGGTGGCATCGCCGATGTTCATCAGCGCCTTCCGCTCGCCGCCGAATTCCACCGTCACGTTCTCGGCCACCTTCAGCACGGTTGCACGCAGGTCGAGTGGCGGACCGGAAGTCGGCCCGAGCTTGCCACCGAGGCGGAGATCGAAGGTCGCCCCCTCGCCCACTTCCTTCGCCAGCCGCACCACCATGGGATCCCAGAACATGGCGATGGCGGCGTCCTTGATGCCGCGCTTCAGCATCGCTTCCAGGATGAATGTGGAATCGCTGGCCGCCCCGCCGCCGGCATTGTCCGACACGTCTGCCAGCACCATCGGCTGGGCCTGGTTGTGCGAGGCGGCCCGCGCGATGGCGGTGTCGAGGGTGATGTAGGGCGGCTGGGTCTCGTGGCGCATGCCGTAGAACTCGCGGCCCAGGGTCTCGGCGAGCTTTGCCGCCTTCGCCGGGTCACCGTCGGTCACCGCGACGATGCGGCTTCCCATCTCCGCCACGTCGCCCCAGGGGAAGCCGTGGCCCACGGAGAGCGACAGGATGCCGTCCTTGCCCTCCATCGCCGACAGCTTGTCGACGAATCCCCGCATCGGCTCGCGCGTGGTGTGGAAGATGCCGATCATCTTGCAGTCGAAAGCCGCCATCACCGGCTTGGTCTTACCCTCCGCCGCGTCGGCGATGACGTGAAACAGGTCGTGCGCGCGTTCGGGGATGTCGATATGCGGATATTCCTTGAACAGCACGATGGCCGTCGCCGCCTTCAGGATGGCATCCGAGATATGGCAGTGCAGGTCGAGCTCCGCCCCCAGCATCGCTTTCGGGCCGATGATGTCGCGGATCCGGGTCAGGAGATCGCCTTCGCAGTCGTCATAGCCTTCGGCTACCATCGCGCCGTGCAGCGAGATCAGCGCGATATCGACCGGCATGGCGGCCTTCAGGTCGGCCAGGATCTCGTCGCGAAACGCCTCGTAGACGCGGCGAACCGTCTTCCCCGCCGGCATGGCGAAGGCGCAGAGGCTTTCCTCGACCTTCCACCCCCTCGCCTCGGACAGCTGCTTCCACACGGCGAGCGGCGAGCCGAAGGACGGCACCTTGGTGCCGTAGCTGCCGGCCCGGTAGAGACAGGTCTCCTCGAACATCTGCATGCCGGTCGGCAGCGAGGAAAAGGTGTTGGTCTCGGTGCCGAGGGTGGCGGTGAAGACTTTCATGGCGACGCGTTTCCGGACAGAGAGTGGAACCACCGATCAGACAGCCCCGGCACGCATCTTGGCAAGTGCATGGCAGCACTGCCGGCAATCCCTGGCGAAACATGCTAACCACGGCACCGGTTCAGGGACGGAGACGCCAATCCCCATGCGCTGGCGCATGCTCGCCGTGTTGTTCCTCGCGCGTTGTGCGCTGGGCTTCCAGTTCCAGTCGGCGGCCTCCGTCGGCCCGGTGATGATCGAGCGGCTCGGCATCTCCTATGCCGAGCTCGGCCTCTTGATCGGGTTGCACACCACGCCCGGCATATTCCTGTCGCTGCCCGGCGGCATCATCGGCCATTGGCTGGGCGACAAGCGCGGCGTGCTGATCGGTTTCGGCCTGATGACGCTGGGCGGCCTGATCGGCGGTCTCGGCGACAGTTTCGCCGCCGCCTGCGTCGGCCGGGTGCTGGCCGGCATGGGCAACGTCTTCCTGTCGGTGCTGATGACCAAGATGGCAACCGACTGGTTCGAGGGGAAGGAACTGGTCAGCGCCCTTTCCATCCTGTTCGCCAGCTGGCCCATGGGCATAGGCTTGGCACTTCTGGTGGTCGGCCCGATCGCCACTGGCTTCGGCTGGAGCACCGGCCTGCTCGCCGCCGGCATCCTCTCCGCCGCCGGACTTCTGCTGATCGCTCTCTTCGCCCGCGAACGGCCGATCGCGGCCGAGGCCCGGCCGGCGACCCGGCGCGAGGCCTGGCGCCTCAGCCGGCAGGACCTGCTGGCGGCCACCCTCGCCGGCCTCGTCTGGTCGCTCTACAATCAGCCGGCACTGCTGATCCAGGGTTTCGCCCCGAGCTTCCTCGCCGATCGCGGCACCGGCGCGGCCGGCGCCGGCGCACTGGTCAGCCTGACCACCTGGACCTTCCTGCCGGCGATGATCATCGGCGGCTGGCTGATCCAGCGGACTGGCACGCCCAAGCTCGGCATCGTGCTGTGCTGCCTGCCGCTGGCGATTGCCATGGCGATCCTGCCGGTCTCCCCGGACGGCTGGATCCCGATCCTGTTCGCACTGTGCGGGATCCTGACTGGCGCCCCTACCGGCGCGGTGATGTCATTGCCGGCCGCCTGGCTGGCCCCGTCGTCCCGGGCGTTGGGGATGGGCGTCTTCTACACGTGGCACTATCTGGGCATGGCGGCGACGCCGGCCCTGGCCGGCTGGCTGGTCGATCGCACCGGCAGCGGCGATGCTCCCTTCCTGCTGGGCGCGATCACCGCCGTCGGTGCCGTCGCCGCTCTCCTGGCGGCGCGACGCCTCGGAGCGGAACGGAAGGTGCCGTGATGGAATTCGACGACGGCTTCCGCGCGCGCCTGCACGACCTGTTCGCCTGGCGGCGCGATGTCCGCCGGTTCCGGCCGGATCCGCTTCCGGGAGGCGTGATCGAGCGCCTGATCGAAACCGCCTGCCTCGCCCCCTCGGTCGGATTGAGTCAGCCCTGGCGCTTCGTGCTGGTCGACGATCCGGCGCGACGCCAGGCTATCCTCGAAAATTTCAAAACCTGCAACGCGGCGGCGCTCGCCTCCTACTCGGATGACAGGGCCGGCCTCTATGCCCGGCTGAAGCTCTCCGGCCTGGCGGAAGCCCCCTGCCAGATGACCGTCTTCGCCGACCGGGATACGGGCATAGGCCACGGCCTCGGGCGCCGGACGATGCCGGAGATGGCGGACTATTCGGTGGTGGCGGCCGTCCACACGCTGTGGCTGGCGGCACGGGCCGCGGGGATCGGCATGGGATGGGTGTCGATCCTCGATCCGGCGCGGATGAACGCCCTGCTTGCGATCCCGCCGGCCTGGCGGTTTATCGGTCACTTCTGCCTGGGGTATCCGGATGGGTCGGACGACACTCCGGAACTCCAGCGTGCGGGCTGGGAGGAAAGGCGCCCGGCGGCGAGCGCCCTGATCAGGCGCTGATCAGTTGAGCGCGCCCTGGCGCTTGGCCACATACACGCCGTCCTTGAGGTCGACGAACATCTCGTCGACCTGCGGGTGAGCGACCGGCGCCTTCGTCTCGTCGACCAGCAAATTCTGCTCGGAAACATAGGCCACGTAGGTGGTCTGAGCATTCTCGGCGAGGAGATGATAGAAGGGCTGATCCTTGCGCGGGCGCAGTTCCTCCGGGATCGACGTCCACCACTCCTCGGTGTTGTTGAACACCGGATCGACGTCGAAGATGACGCCGCGGAACGGATAGACCCGATGCTTCACGATCTGGCCTATGTGAAACTTTGCCTGGCGAAGTTCCATGTGCGGCGCTCCCTCTGGCCTCCTCGACGGGCCGACTCCGCTGTAGTCATCAAATGGTAGCAAACCCCGCGACGATCGGAAGCGGCAACCGTCACGGACCCTTAATATGGAATAGAACCCGGCGCCCGCAAGCCCTCTCGAAGATGGCCCCCGACATTCGCCGAAGGCATTTGCCAATCACGAGAAGTTGCTTAACTATTTGACTGGGGTTGGAGAGATCTGGCGGGAGCTGAAGCGCCATGTTTCTGTTGAACCGATTTCTTAACCGGCTGATCAAGCACGGAACTTTCAAGGTCGTGGATCCGCGGGGGCAGGTTCACAGCTTTGGCGACGGAAGCGGCCCCAGCGCCGCCATCCGCCTGCATGACACCGCCACCATACGACGAATCGGGCTGAACCCCGGCTTGGCCGTCGGCGAAGCCTATATGAACGGCCGGCTCGATCTCGAGGAAGGCGACATCTACAACCTCCTGGAACTGGCTTGCGTCAATCTCGGCTGGGGCCATGTCGATCTGGTCAGCCGCATGCCGGCCCCTTTGCGGATGGCGCTGAAACGGGTCCAGCAATTCAACCCCGTCGGCAGGGCAAAGGCGAACGTCGCGCATCACTACGACCTGTCGGGCGAACTCTACGACCTGTTCCTCGACGCCGACCGGCAGTACTCCTGCGCCTATTTCCTCCACCCGGACGACACCCTGGAAATCGCGCAGGAGCAGAAGAAGCGCCATATCGCCGCCAAGCTCAGCCTCGCCCCCGGTCAGCGGGTGCTCGACATCGGCTGCGGCTGGGGCGGGCTGGCGCTGTTTCTGGCGCGCTGCGCCGATGTGGAGGTTGTCGGCTGCACGCTGTCGGAGGAACAGTTCGCCCTGGCGAGCAGGCGCGCGGCCGAGGCCGGCCTCGGCAACCGCGTAAAATTCGTTCTGGAGGACTACCGCAAGATCGAAGGCCCGTTCGACCGGATCGTGTCGGTCGGCATGTTCGAGCATGTGGGCGTACTCCACTACGGCGAGTTCTTTCGCAAATGCGCCACGCTCCTGAAGCCGGACGGCGTCGCGCTGCTGCACACGATCGGGCGTTCGGACGGTCCCGGGGCCACCAATGCCTGGATCCGCAAGTACATCTTTCCCGGCGGCTACTCGCCCGCCATGTCGGAAGTGATTCCCGAGATGGAACGCGCGCGCCTCTATGTGACGGATATCGAGATCCTGCGGCTGCACTATGCCGAGACGCTACGGCACTGGCGCCTGCGCTTCATGGCCTCGCGCGACAAGGTGAAGGCGCTCTACGACGAACGCTTCTGCCGCATGTGGGAATTCTATCTCGCGGCATGCGAGGCCACTTTCCGCTACGGCGGCCACTCGGTGTTCCAGATTCAGTTCACCCGGCACGTCGCCACACTGCCGATCACCCGCGACTACATGCTGGACTGGGAACGCGCCCATGCGCCGGCGAATGCCCAACAGATCGCGGCGGAGTAGCGCGCCGCCATACGGCGTTGATCTCGATCAAGGACGGCGGCTTTGCGTAGCCGCTGAACTGCTGGCAAACAGGGGCGGAGGAAACCCCGCCGGGCGTGCCCGCACGGCCGGTGACGAGGGCGGTGATCACCCCGCAACCCGGAAGGACCAGTGGAGTTCATGTCCGAAGCAGCAACATCCGCCAGCGCAGCCGCCCGGAGGACCGAACATTTCGACGTCGCCATCATCGGCGCCGGCATCTCCGGAATCGGCGGTGCCTGGCACCTCACCCGGCAGTGCCCCGACAAGAGCTTCGTCATCCTCGAGGCGATGGAGACCTTCGGCGGCACCTGGCACACCCATCGCTATCCCGGCATCCGCTCCGACAGCGACCTCTACACCTTCGGCTATTGCTTCAAGCCCTGGGTCGGCTCGCCGATCGCGACCTCGGCCGAGATCATGACCTATATTGGCGAGGTCATAGAGGAGAGCGGCCTCGCCCCCCACATCCGCTATCGGCATCGCATCACCTCGGCCCGCTGGTCGAGTGCCGCGAACCTCTGGACGCTGGAAGGGATGCGCGAGGATACCGGCGAGGCCGTGCGCTTCACCGCCAGTTTCCTCTGGATGTGCCAGGGATACTATCGGCATTCGAAAGGCTACATGCCGCAATGGCCCGGGATGGAGCGCTTCAGGGGCCGGATCGTCCATCCGCAGACCTGGCCCGAAGATCTCGACTACAAGGGCAAGCAGGTCGTCGTCATCGGATCGGGGGCCACCGCCGCGACCCTGGTGCCGGCGATCGCCGGCGACACCGCGCACGTGACGCTGCTGCAGCGTTCGCCCACCTATTTCATCCCTGCGCGCAACGCCAACAACCTCGCCGATACCTTGCGCGAGATCCAGATCGACGAGACCTGGATCCACGAGATCGTTCGCCGCAAGATCCTGTTCGATCAGGCCAACTTCATGCGCCGCTGCATGGAAGAGCCGGAGGCGATGAAGGAGGAACTGCTGAAGGGCGTGCGCGCCTATCTCGGTCCGGAAGCCGAGATGGACCCCCACTTCACCCCCACCTACCGGCCCTGGCGACAGCGCATCGCCTACGTCCCCGACGGCGACCTGTTCCGCGGCATCCGGTCCGGCAAGGCCTCGGTCGTCACCGACGAAATAGAGAACTTCACCGAGACCGGCATACAGCTCAAATCGGGCAAGACGCTGGAGGCCGACGTCGTCGTCGCCGCCACCGGCTTCGACCTGAACGTGCTGGGCGATATCGCCTTCGAGATCGACGGCGAGCCCCTCGTCTTCTCCGATACCGTCACCTATCGGGGGATGATGTTCACCGGGGTGCCCAACATGGCCTGGGTCTTCGGCTATTTCCGCGCGAGCTGGACTTTGCGGGCCGATCTGGTGGGCGACTTCGTCTGCCGGCTGCTCGATCACATGAAGCGCAAGGGAGCGCGCAAGGTCGAGGTGGCGCTGCGCCCGGAGGACGAGGGCATGCCGCTTCTGCCCTGGATCGACCCGGAGAACTTCAACCCCGGCTACATCATGCGCGGGATGCACCTGCTGCCCAAACGCGGCGACAAGCCCGAGTGGCAGCACACACAGGACTACTGGGCGGAAAAGGACGAGTTTCCGTCCATCGACCTGGACGACCGGGCCTTCGTCTATCGCTAGCGGCAGCGAAGCGGGCTTGCGCTATCCCGCCCCCAGCCTGCGCGCGGCGTAGGTGACACGCTCACGATCGTCCCGCTGCCAGGCCCAGTTCAGGGTCTGGCCCTGCGCGCCGGTGCCGCCGTACTGCCCCCAATAGGCGGTGGGATAGATTCCTTGCGCCAAGGGGCCGGCAACGACGATGGCCACATGGCCGTCCGCCGTGGGACGGGCGTGCTCGTTGCCCCTGAGGCCGGCGACAACGAGTTCACCCAGTTCGGCGGCATGCTTGGCGGCCATGCCGTCAGGCAGCAGGCGCCAAGTCCCGCGGACGGCCGTCACGATGGCGTCGGCATTGCCGGCGACCACGACGCCGAGACGGGCGCAGACACGGCAAACGAACAGGGCGCAATCGTCCTGGGCCAGGGCAAACTCCGCCTCGCAGGCGGCGATGATCCGGGCGGAGCTCACCGGTCCGCTCCCGGTTTGGCCAACCCTGGTGCGGACCCGGCGGTCTCGTCCGGGACGATGCTGGACGGCATGCGGCGATTCTCCCCGATGGACGCCGGAGGGAAGCATTTCCGCTGTCACGCGCCCGTTATTCTTCGCCGGCGGATGCGGCAGCGGTAGCGTCGCCCATTGAAGCGGTGGCCTCAAATGATGGAAAAATAACGCGACGACGCGTTTGATCGCGTCAATGCGGGAACGACAGGAGGGGAAGATGCAGGACGACGGCATCGGCTGCCCGTTCGCGAAGGCGGGCGCGCCCGGCGGAACCGCCTCGCCGTCCCTCCCCCCGCAGATCGGCTACGGACCTTCCCACCCGGGCGACTACCGCGGCGTGGAAGCGCGCGGCGGCCGCGACGACGCCCGCACGGACGCCCTGTTCCAGCTGATCCAGGAACACGTCTTTCGCAGCGGCGCCGGCGCGGATTTCGACCTGGCACCCGAGCGCGAACTGCCCCCCGCGGGCTATACCTATCTGGCCCAGTTCGCCGCGCACGACCTCACGCTCAGCAGCATCGTCGGCCAGCCCCCCGGCACCCGTTCCGAACCGGTGAACGCGCGCCGCCGCGCGCTCCTTCTCGACACGATCTACGGCGAGCCCGGCGGCGGCCCGGCGCCTTGGCTGTCGCCCTTCGACGGCCGGGGGAGACCCCTTCCGGCGGGCTGGCCGGCCACGCGCTTCCTGCTCTCGCAGGCAGGCGGCGCGCCTCTGCGCGACCGCCCGCTTGCGCCCGGCTTCCCAGCCCGGGACATCGGGCGCGCGATCACCGCCGACACCGCGAAACACCCCGCTGCGGCGTCCGGCGTCCCGCTCATCGCCGATCCGCGCAACGACGACCAGCCCCTGATCGCCCAGATCACCGCCCTCTTCAAGATCGCCCACAACCTGGCACTCGATACGCTGGAGAAAGGCAGTCCACCAGCGACGGCGGCAGCAGCCCACCTGCAGTACGACACCGCGCGCCTTGCGCTCACCGGCGCATACCGGCGAATCCTCCGCGACGACCTGCTCGGCCGCCTCCTGGATCCCGCCGTGCACGACTATTATCGCTCTCCCCGCAGGCGCTTCCTCGACGAAACGACCGGTGGCCCCCTCGTGTCGCGCGAGTTCGCGCACGCCGCCTTCCGGGCCTGCCATGCGATGATCCGCGGCATCTATCCCTTCAACGCGGCCGCCACCCACCGGCTCCGCCTGATGCTGGACAACGTGTCGGCCTATCGTGCCGGCATACGCGTGCCGCTGAAGGACAGCTGGATCGTCGACTGGTCGATCTTCTTCGAGGTCGACGGCTCCGACCCGGTGCGCGCGCATCCCCTGGCACCCGCCTTCTCGGCGGCACTGCGCGACGTGCCCCTGGCCGACGCCGCGAGCGATGCGCGGACCCCGGGCCTGTTGCACCTCGATCTGTGGAGCGGCGCGCTTTCCGGCATGCGCCGGATAAGGACCTTGCAGGGCGAGGTGCGCCGCCGTCAGCCCGACCTCGCCGCCCGGCATCCCTGGCTGGAACAGGACGCACCCGGAAACGGCGCGATGAAGCGCTGGCAGGAGGGCTTCGCGGCAGGTATCCCCGGGGCGGATGCCGCCTGGGTGAAACGCGAGATCACCGCCAACCCGCCTCCTCTCCTCTACTTCATGATCGAGGCCGCGCAGGTAAGCGGGGGCCGCCGCTTCGGGCCGCTGGGCTCGATCGTCATCGCCGACACGTTCTTCAAGGCTCTGGAGCAGGCCGGGGAATCCCCCGACGGGGACAGACAGGTGAAGACGGCGATGAAGCGCGTCTTCGGAACCGCGGTCCCCGCCGACATGACCTCGCTGATCCGATGGATCGACACGAATCTCGATCCCCGGCACAAAGTTTCCGCCGCCGGCGGACCACTCCCCTTTGCAAGCTGAGATCAAAGCGTTCGATCACACCGGGAAGGACAAGTACATGGCCAGCAAACCAAAAGCCGACATGTCGCTGATGCGCTACGTCGAGATCCTGGACTACAAGGCCTTCGGGCTCCTGATCTCCGAATATGCGCTGGGCTATCGCCTCGGCAGCGACGGCCAGCAGCCGCCCGCCAACAAGCGCGTGCCGATGCCCTGGCCCAAGACGCTCGACGAATTCAAGAAGACCTGCCAGCAGCGGGGCGCGGCCAAGGTGCTGGACAGCGTGAAGGGCATCCAGGTCATCCAGCCCTCCGACGACGTGCTGCTGCTGCGGCTGCCGCCGAAGCGGGTGATCGACGGGGCGATCGCCTTCCACAAGAAGCCGGTCAAGAACACCGAATACGAGATGCCGGACTTCTACGAGACGATGCTTCTGGCCGGCGGCGAACGGGCCAAGCCCGAAGGCATGAAGCACCTGGACTTCTGGTACTGCCGCGTCGGCGACTACACCATCTCCTTCTGCGGATAGATCCGGCCGGGGTCAGACCGGCGGCAGCCCGGCGCTCGCCAGGCCGGCGACGAGACGCTCCCGCGCCTCGTCGTCGGCCACGGGGAAGCACTGCGCGACCCATTTCGCCACCTGCTGCCGGGTCGGCGAGGGGCCGGCGGTCCAGCGGCGGCTCGAACTCTCGAGCAACGCCTGGCAGCGCTGGCGCGCCGTCTCCATGTCGCCGGTCTCGACCAGGGCGGCGATGCCCCAGGGAGCGGCATGGAAGAAGCCCTGCCCCGCCCGATGGTAGGCATCGGCGGCGGCGGCGTAGTCGCCGCAGAGAAACCAGAGCCCGGTGAGATAGCCCCACTGCACCGGCGTGCCGACGAATTTCAGCTTGAGGGCACGCCTGGCGAGATCAGAGGCCAGCCGCGTGTTGCCGCAGAAGGCAAGGCCGGTCGCCACCGACACCACCGTCCAGGGATCGTTCTCGTTCAGGTCGTAGGCGAGATGGAGGTTCGTCTCGGCGTCGTCGAAGCGGTCCGTCATCATGGCGTTCCAGGCCGCGCAGAGATGCGAACGCGAATCGAAGGGGTCGAGCGACTGCGCCGCGCGGACGAGGCCCGATGCCTCCTCCAGATTGGCCCGCGAGCGGTGCTCGCCCACATAGACCAGATGCCGCGAGTGCATGGTCTGCGCGAGGCTGCTGTAGGCGGGCGCGAAGGCCGGCCGCTCCTCGATCAGCGAGCGATAGATGGTGATCGCCCGGTCGTAATCCTCGGGCAGGTGCTGGAAGTGGTGCTGCTGGCCGAGCAGCCACCTGTTGTAGTGCTGCAGCGAGAGTTCCGGCGCGGTCATGCAGCGGGCGAGCTGCTCGCGCGAGGCGTGGATGTTCACCCCGAGCGCGATCCGCGCCACGATCTCGGGCTGCATCGAGAACAGGGTCGCGACATCGACCCGGTAGTTGTCGCCCCAGATCACCCGGCCGCTGTGGATGTCGTGCAGGGTGAGGCTGATATAGAGCTTCTCGTCCTCGATGATGGCGCTGGAACTGAGCTGGAAGGCCGGGGCCTGGATCTGGCCCGGCGACATGTGCGCGCTCTCGATCACCGTCCATTCGCGGAACCGGACCATGCGCGACATCAGGTCGTGACGGAAGACCGAGGCGACGAAGCCGTTAGTCCCGGAAACGTTCAGGACATCCACTTCGCTGATCAGGATGCGGGGGCAGATCTCCTCCACCGGTTCGGCCGGGGGCTGTGCCGGGACCAGGGCCGGCACCGGGGGCGAGGCGGCGTCGGCGAACCCGCCCAGCTTGATCCGGGCCACCAGTTCCTGGGTTTCGGCCGTCGGCTCGGTGTCGTATTCGGACTCCAGGTGATGCCAGAGCGCCTCGTAGACCCTGAGCGCGCCGGTCTGGTCCCCTGTCCGGGCGCGGATCGTCATCAGGGCCCGGCAGGCCGGTTCGTGAGAGGGGTCGAGGTTGAGCAGCGCCTGCGCGATTTCCTCGGCCGTCTCCTGGTCGGTGCAGCGCGCGAGGCGGCGCTCCAGGCCTGAGCGGATGCGGTCGTGCACGGTCTGCCGCTGGACGTTCAGCCAGACGCTGAACTGCTCGTCCAGATGATCGAGCCCCTGCAGCAGGAGCGAGGGCTCGAAGCTCTGGTGCAAGAGCTTGGGGTGGAGCGGCACGTCGGCGGTGGCCGAGGAAAGGATGCCGGCGAGATCGGTGTCGAAGCGGTCGGGCAGGAGCGCGATATGGGACTTCTGCACGTCGAGGCCGGTGAAGCCGACGGCGCGGAAGGCGTTGTTCAGCAGGAAGATCGTCTGCCGCAGGGAGGAGCGCGCCTGCAGGTCGGGCTTGTCGCCCCAGAGGAGGCCGGTCGCGGTTTCGCGCGCCAGCGTGGCGCCGGGCGCCAGGCACAGATAGGCCAGCATCGCGTCGGCCTTGCGCGAATTGGTCACCACCGGCCGGTCGCCGACCGAAAAGCCGAGCCGGCCGACGAGCGTTGCACTCAATACGTCTGCCCGCATCGGCGAGCGATCTCCCTCTGACATCCCGTATGCGGCATTCTAGCGATGATGCGCATCGAGGCGAGCCGGCAGTGGCTCAGATGATCTGCGGCCGGCTCGCCGCCTGCGTGTCGCCCGCTGCCGCGCGGGTCGCCGCCAGCCGGCCGGTGACGATCGCGCCGGGATCGGGTTGCAAGGTCGGGACCAGCGCGCGCATCACCGGCACCCCGATCTCGGCGACCGTCTGCTCGACCAGCACGGCCGGGTGCCCCCGCTTCGCCAGGAGCGCGGCGAGGCGGCCGGCGGCATCGCCCGGATGCTCCCCCTCCTCCTCCACCGCGGCGGCCGGGGCGCCCGCCGGATGCAGGATGGGCCAGTCGCCCGCCACCGCCGCCGCGCGCCGCCGGTGCATGCGGTCGATTCCGTTCAGCGCCGCCTCGCCGCCTTCGCGGCGCTTCGCCTCGACCACCAGATCGGCCAGTTCCAGCTGCCCGAGCTGCAGGCAGGCGCCGATCAGCGCGTCTTCCGCATCCAGGGCCGCGGCGACACCGAAGGCGAAGCCGGCGCCGTCCTGGCCGATCGATAGAGCCGCCATCACCGGGACGCCGATCTCGGTGGTGAGATCGAGGAACCAGGTTCGCCGCGAGCCTTCGCCGCGCGCCTGCAGCAGCAACCCGGCGGCGCCGGAACGGGCGATCAGTTCGACGGGAACGGCGCGCCCGCGCCGCCCGCCGCGCCACCACAGGGCGAGCGCGTCGCGCTCGACCACCTCGAGCAGCGCCGAGGCGGCCGCCTGTTCCACCGTCGCCCCGGCGGCGCAGCCGAGCCCGGGCGCGAAGCGGGGCGCGATCCGCCGCCGCGCGGGCGCGCGCCGCCAGCAGAAATCGACCGGCACGCCGACCGGCAGATCGCCCGGCACCAGGCGGCCCGGGTGACCATCGACCGGTCCCGGCGGATCGCCCACGGCTTCGCCCATGCCGGCGAAGCGCACCGCCCAGTCATCGGCCGGCACGGCCGCGAGGGGAACGAATTCGTGCTGGGAGAGGTATTCGACCGCCTCGCCCACACAGCGGCGGAAGGCGTCCAGCACGCGGAAGCCGGCGCCGGAGACGCCGCGCTTCTCACCCCAGGCGGCACCGAAGGCCATCGGGCTCACCTCGGCGCCGAAGAAGAAGAGGCCCGGCATGTCGGGCGACTGCAGGGCGAAGATCCGGTCGAGCCGGGCGGTCACGCGCAGCAGCCGCTCCATGTCCTGGCGGTCGACCGGCGCGAGGTCGCGGGCGCCGAGCTTCGACAGCAGCGCCTCGGCCGTTTCCGCCGCCGGCCCGTCGAGCGGTAGCCCGGCCAGACGATCGGCGGCCATTCCCCAGGCGGATACGCGCGTCACGGCCCGCTTCGCTCCATCCATCATCCCTCTCGCCCGGCATGCTAGCAGTTTCAAAACGCCGGGCGCGCGGGACAACGCCATGGCGTCGCGAGGGTCCGCTGATCCATCCACACTCTTCACAGGCTGTGGACGGAAGTGATCCCCGCTATTTTGGAAGGCGCGTATGATCCGGGGGGTCACAGTCCGACTCGTGTCGCTAGAGTCCCGCCGGCCATGGAAACCTTCGCCAACGTCGTCGCCGCCTTCGGGAAGCCCGCTGCCGAACGCGCGGATGCGCTCTATCGCGAGCCGCCCGCCAATCTGGAGGCCGAGCAGGAGCTGCTGGGCGCGCTCCTCATCAACAACGACGCTGCCTCGCGCGTCTCCGACACGCTGACGGCGAACGACTTCGCCGACAGCCGGCACGGGCGCATCTTCGCCGCCGCCATGCGGCTGATCGAGCGCGGCGAGATCGCCAACCCGGTGACGCTGAAAGGGCATTTCGAGCGCGACGAGACGCTGAAGGAGATCGGCGGCCCGGCCTATCTCGCCCGCCTCGCGGCTTCCGCCACCACCATCATCAACGTCGGCGACTATGCCAAGCTGATCCGCGACCTGTCCATCCGCCGCCAGCTGGTCACGCTGGGCGAGGACGTGGTGAACGGCGCCTACGAGACCGATATCGACAAGCCCGCCACGCAGCTGATCGAGAAGGCGGAGGAGCAACTGTTCAACCTGGCCGAGGAAGGCCAGGCCGAACGCGCCTTCCTCGAGTTCAAGGACGCCATCCGCGCCACCATCCGCATGGCGGAAGCCGCGCAGAAGCATGGCGGCCTGTCGGGCGTGGCCACGGGCCTGCGCGACATCGACGACAAGCTGGGCGGCATGCACCGCTCGGACCTCATCATCCTGGCCGGGCGCCCCTCGATGGGGAAAACCGCGCTCGCCACCAACATGGCCTTCAACGCCGCCAAGGCCTATGCCGATACCGGGGGGAAGAGCGGCGCGCGCGTCGCCTTCTTCAGCCTCGAAATGTCGGCCGAGCAGCTCGCGACCCGCATCCTCTCGACCGAGACCGAGATCTCCTCCACCGACCTCCGCCGCGGCAAGATCGACGACCACCAGTTCCAGCGCCTGGTCCAGGCCTCCTCCGACCTGTCGCGCATTCCGCTCCATATCGACGAGACCGGCTCGATCTCGATCTCCATGCTCAGGACGCGGGCCCGGCGGCTGAAGCGGATGTCCGGCCTCGACCTCATCGTGGTCGATTATCTCCAGCTCATGCGCGGCTCGAACGCGCGCCAGGACAACCGGGTGCAGGAGATTTCCGAGATCACGCAAGGGCTGAAGGCGCTGGCCAAGGACCTCAACATCCCGGTGCTGGCGCTGTCCCAGCTCTCGCGGCAGGTGGAAAGCCGCGACGACAAGCGCCCGCAGCTCTCGGACCTGCGCGAATCGGGCGCCATCGAACAGGATGCCGACGTGGTCCTGTTCGTGTTCCGCGAGGAATACTACAAGGCCCGCATGGAGCCGCGCGAAGGCACGCCCGAGCACCTCTCCTGGCAGGCCGACATGGAAAAGATCCACAATGTGGGCGAGGTGATCATCGGCAAGCAGCGCCACGGGCCGATCGGCACCGTGCGGCTCGCCTTCACCCCCCACCTCACCCGCTTCTCCGACCTCGCCGATCCGGAGCGCTTCGTCGAACCGGGCTACTGAGGCGGACAATTTCGTCCGCCGGCCGGCCCCGACCACCGGCGCCGGCCGCCACCGGAACATTTGTCCACTGGAACATTTGTCCGGCGGACAATTTTGTCCGTTTCGATCTATCGCGGCCAGCAATTGCCGCTTCGTGTATCCGGGGCGGCGGACAATTCTGTCCGCTCGCGCGCCCTCGGCGCGGCGCGGCCGACGCATCGGAACATTTGTCCACCGGACAATTTGTCCGCTACACCTTCCGTCATGGGCGCGGGCCCGGTCGGGGCATCGGGAGGGGCCGATAGCCTCTTGTCGGGGTCTGGCGAAGGGCGCGAGGCCGTGGGACACCCGGACCGGCCCCCAATTTACTGTAAACTATTGATATTAAAGGGATTGACTGATTTCACAGCGGAACCGCCCCTGCCAAAGTCAGCCAATTCGTGCCAATTCGAGCCAGAAACAAGCCGGTTCCGACCGGCAAGAGCCAGTCTGGTGCCAGTTTGCGCCAATTCGCGCCAGGAGTTTCCGTTAACGGAAACCGGAAGGCCGACGATCATGGTGCCGCCGGTCCTCCGGGACAGGACGGTGTGTGCATTGCCGTATTCACGATGGCCAAGCGCAATGGCGCCCTCGCGAGCACCGAAGATTGAATGATATAGGAAATTCTTTCAAAAATGAAGCTGTATTCTTACGTGGAGACCAAATGAGGGGTTACCCTTCAAGATTGGATTGGCTGCGCCGTCGTTGTCATGGCGCACGGGGGCATGGCGTTGGAGCTTCTGGGCCGCAGGTGCGGTGCGCATCATGCTGCGAGGCGGACGAAGAGCGATGCGCCGCCGCAATCGGAATTGGAAGGTGCCGCGTCCGCGAGTCACCTGGCTTTCGCAGTACCTGGATTATGTGCCGCTTCCGCGAGCTTGGCGCTCTCGGCCTTGAGCGGGCGCGAGACGGGGCAAATTTCCTGGACGTATGCGTTCAGCGTGTTGGCAAGGCTGTCCGGTAGAAGCCTGTAGTAGACGTACTGGCCGCGCTTCTCGCTGGCGATGAGCCCGGCGTTTTCCAGTATCGCCAGATGCTGAGAGACTGCCGGCTTCGACATCTCGAAACGAGAGGCTATGTCCCCCGCGCTCAACTCCGCATGCGCGAGATAGGCGAGGATCTTGCGGCGGGGCGTCGAGGCGAGCGCTTCAAAAACTTTCTGCATCCGCCTTAATTAAGGAATGAGCTAACCACTTGACAAGGGCCGCATGTTATTTAAGAAATAAATTAATTACCTCGGAGCCTCTCATGACGCCCTCTCCCGACCGTTGCAGCGTCAACACCCTGATCGAAAGCCCCGGCAGCAGCCCGGTGGCCGGCGTGGTCGTGTGGGACCCGGTGCATTCGCTGTGGAACGGCGGCATGCTGGCGGCGTCGCTCGTGTTCGCGCCGATCCTGTTTTCCTGGAGCGCACTGACGGTTTTCGTGCTTCTGACCGGTGGAACGCTTCTGCTGGGACACAGCGTCGGCTTCCACCGCCGCCTGATCCACCGGAGCTTCGAGTGCCCGGTATGGCTGGAGCGAATACTGGTCTGGGGCGGCACCGCTGTCGGGATGAGCGGCCCCCTATGGATGATCCGCACCCACGACCTGCGCGACTGGGCCCAGCGCCAGAGCGATTGCCACGATTACCTGTCGCATCGCCGGCCGATGCCCATCGATGCATGGTGGCAGATGCATTGCCGGCTGAAACTCGCGCATCCGCCAGCCTTCGATCTCGGCGCCGCGGGCCGGGATCGCTTCTATCGGTTTCTCGAAGCCAGCTGGATGTTGCAGCAGCTTCCGATCGCAGCAGTGCTCTATCTCGGCGGCGGCTGGGCCTGGGTCGTTTGGGGGGTGTGCGTACGCGTGAGCGTATCGGTGACCGGCCATTGGTTTGTCGGTCACCTGGCGCATCGCCGCGGGCCACAGAGCTGGCTCGTGAAGGATGCCGGCGTGCAGGCCCATGATGTGCCCTGGGCCGCAATTCCGACGATGGGCGAAGCTTGGCACAACAACCACCACGCCTTTCCCGGCTCGGCCCGGATCGGGCTGTATCCGGGACAAAGCGACTGGGGCTATGTCTTCATCCTGGCGCTGGAGCGGGTCGGGCTCGCCTGGAACATCGCGCTTCCCGAGCACCTGGGACGACGGCACGCCCGGCTGACCCGTGTTGCGCCGAAGGCCCGGAATGATGCTGCGATCGGCAGCCGCCCGCCGATGGAGGCGTAGACGCTTTGCCGGCTTGCGGTCGCATCCAAAGGCGTAGCGCCACCGAGTTTCCTTTGATATTGCAAGAAAATGGCTGAAAGCGGCACACTCGTCAGAGTGCGTATCCGTCTGCTGTCGAGCACTGAAGGCGGTCGAACCTCACCGATTGTCGGCGGCACCAAGTATCGGCCAAACCACAATTTTCTGAGCGCTCAGAATCGACATATGGGCATGGGCGAGATCAGCCTGCCGGAAGGCGTGTCGCTATTTCCAGGCGAGAGCATCGAAGTGGAAATGACGCTGTATCCTTGGCCTGCCGATATTGACCTTTCGCCGGGCCGCGAATGGCGCATTCAAGAAGGCGGAAAGCTTGTCGGAATCGGGACCCTACTCAGCACCGGTTGATTTGAGATCGAGACACTGCCAGCGCGCCGTATGACAATCCCCGCCCGGCACGCTACGACAGTCCCCTGACCTTCTCCCCACCGAATCCGGAGCATCGATGTCGGGCGTTGCCGGCGCGGGCCATCTCGTGATCGACCTCGGCGCCATCGCCGCCAACTGGAAGCGGCTTTCCGCCGCCGCGCCGGGGGCGCGTTGCGGCGCGCCGGTGAAGGCCGATGCCTATGGCCTCGGCGCCCGGCAGGTGGTGCCGGCACTGTACCGGGCCGGGTGCCGCGACTTTTTCGTCGCCCATCCGGGCGAGGCGCTGGCGATCCGGGACGTGGTGCCGGGCGATGCCCGGCTGTTCGTGCTGCACGGCCTCGCCGCCGCGGCGGAGGAGATGGCGGCCGCCGGGATCATCCCGGTGCTGTCGACCGCCGCACAGCTGCGGGACGCGCTGGCGCTGGCCGAACGGCGGGGCGGCCTCGGCGTCGCGCTGCATGTCGATACCGGCATGAACCGGCTCGGCCTCGACATGGCGGAGGCCGGGGCGATGGCGGGAAACCTCGGCAAGCTGCGGGTCGAACTGGTGCTGAGCCACCTCGCCTGCGCCGATATCCCGGGGCATCCGCTCAATCCCCTGCAGCTGGACCGGTTCCGGGATGTCATCCGGCATTTCCCCGGCGTGACGCATTCGCTCGCCAATTCGTCGGGCATCTTCCTCGGCCCCGACTACCATTTCGGCCTGGTCCGGCCGGGGGCCGCGCTCTATGGCATCAACCCCTTGACCGGCAAGGCCAATCCGATGCGGCCGGTGGTCCGCCTCTCGGCCCCGGTGCTGCAGGTCCGCCGCGTTGACGCACCCGGAACCGTTGGCTACGGTGCCGAGCACGCGGTCGCCGGACCGGCGGTTATCGCAACCGTTGCCGTGGGTTACGCCGACGGTTACCCGCGTGCACTGGGTGGCCGGGGCATCGCCCTGATCGCCGGTACACGCGTTCCCATCGCCGGCCGGATCTCCATGGACCTCATCACCCTAGACGTCACCGCATTGCCGCCGGGCACCGTCCAGCCGGGCAGCGAGGCCGTGCTGATCGGCGAGGGGTTGGATGTCGACGAGCTGGGCGCGCTGGCCGGCACGATCGGCTATCACATCCTGACCAGCCTCGGTCCGCGCTACACCCGCAGCTGGGTCGACCACGCATGAACCCCGTCGCGGCGGTCGGCGCGGCCGTCATCGTTTTCCTGCAGGCGGCCGGCAAGATCGGCCTCTTCACCTTCCATGGCGTTCGCCACATCCTGGCGCCGCCTTTCTATCTCCGCCTGATCGGCCGGCAGATGCTGTCGATCGGCTATTACTCGCTGCCCGTCGTCGGGCTGACGGCGCTGTTCACCGGCATGGTGCTGGCGCTGCAGATCTATATCGGCTCGGTCCGCTTCAACGCCGAGAGCGCGGTCGCCTCCATCGTCGTGCTGGGCATCACCCGCGAGCTGGGGCCCGTGCTGGGCGGGCTGATGGTGGCGGGCCGCGTCAGCGCCGCCATGGCGGCCGAGATCGGCACCATGCGCGTCACCGAGCAGATCGACGCGCTGGTGACGCTTTCGACCAATCCCTACAAGTACCTGGTGGTGCCGCGGCTGGTCGCCGCCACGACCATGCTGCCGCTTCTGGTCTTCATCGCCGATGTCATCGGCGTCATGGGCGGCTATCTGGTCGGCACCCATAAGCTGGGGTTCAACGAAGGCACCTATCTGCAGAGCACCAAGGATTTCCTGGAGGCGTCCGACGTCATCTCGGGCCTGGTCAAGGCGGCGGTCTTCGGCTTCATCATCGCGCTGATGGGCTGCTATCACGGCTTCAACAGCCAGGGCGGCACCCAGGGCGTGGGCCGGGCCACCACCAACGCGGTGGTTTCCGCCTCGATCCTGATCCTGGTGGCGAATTACATCATCACCGAACTGTTCTTCACCCGATGAGCGCGCAGCCGAAAATCGAACTCAAAGGCGTGCGCAAGAGCTTCGGGCGCAAGGTGGTGCTGGACGGCATCGACCTGTCGATCCCGCAGGGGGAATCGCTGGTCGTCATCGGCGGGTCGGGCACCGGCAAGTCGGTGATGATCAAGTCGATCCTGGGGATCGTGCATCCCGACGGCGGCAGCATCCGCATCGACGGCGAGGAGACGGTGGGCCTGAAGGGCGACGGGCGCGACAGGATGCTGAAGAAGTTCGGCATGCTGTTCCAGGGTGCGGCCCTGTTCGATTCGCTGAAGGTCTGGGAAAACGTCGCCTTCGGCCTGATCCAGGGCCGCGGCATGAACCGCGCCGAGGCGAGGAAGATCGCGCAGGACAAGCTCGGCCAGGTGGGCCTGGGGGCCGAGGTGGGCGAGCTTTCGCCGGCCGAACTGTCGGGTGGCATGCAGAAGCGCGTGGCGCTGGCGCGGGCCATCGCCGCCGAGCCCGAGATCATCTTCTTCGACGAGCCGACCACCGGCCTCGACCCGATCATGGCCGATGTCATCAACGACCTGATCGTGCATTGCGTGAAGCAGCTGGGCGCCACCACCTTGTCGATCACCCACGACATGGCCTCGGCCCGCAAGATCGCGACCCGGATCGCCATGATCCACAAGGGCAAGATCATCTGGACCGGGCCGGTGGCCGAGATCGACAATTCGGGCAATCCCTTCGTCGACCAGTTCATCCACGGCCGCGCCGAAGGGCCGATCCAGATGGAGGTGCGGCGGCCGTGACGGCTGCCGTGACCAGCTGAACATGGCGAGCGTCCGGGATCGATACGTCTGCCGCGACTGCGGCGCCGTCTATGGCAAGTGGCAGGGCAAGTGCGAGGCCTGCGGCGCCTGGAGCACGGTCGAGCTGGAACCGCAGACCATGGTGGCCGGGCGGCCGACCGGCCGGGGCAAGGCGATCAATTTCCAGACGCTGTCGGAGACGGGCGAGGACGTGCCGCGCATGGTGTCGGGCATGCCGGAACTGGACCGGGTGACGGGCGGCGGTTTCGTGCCGGGTTCGGCCATCCTGACCGGCGGCGATCCCGGCATCGGCAAGTCGACGCTGCTGCTGCAGGCGGCGGCCTTCCTGGCGCGGCGGGGCGTCGACTGCGCCTATATCTCGGGCGAGGAGGCGACGCGGCAGATCGCGCTTCGCGCCAAGCGCCTCGGCCTCGGCGACGCCCCGGTGCGGGTGGCGGCGGCGAACGAGCTGAAGCAGATCCTGGCGAGCCTGGAGGCGCAGCCGCAGCCGCGCTTCGTCGTCATCGATTCCATCCAGACGCTCTATTCCGATTCGATCGAGGCGGCGCCCGGCACGGTGACCCAGGTGCGCGCCTGCGCCGAGGCGCTGATCCGCTTCGCCAAGCGCGGCGACACCACCATCGTGCTGGTCGGCCACGTCACCAAGGACGGACAGATCGCGGGGCCCCGGGTGGTCGAGCACATGGTGGATGCCGTGCTCTATTTCGAGGGCGAGCGGGGGCACCAGTTCCGCATCCTGCGCGCGGTGAAGAACCGCTTCGGGGCGACCGACGAGATCGGCGTCTTCGCCATGACCGATGCGGGCCTGGCCGAGGTGAGCAACCCCTCCGCCCTCTTCCTCGGCGCCCGGTCCGGCAACGTTTCGGGCGCCGCGGTGCTGGCCGGGATCGAGGGCACGCGGCCGGTCCTGATCGAGATCCAGGCGCTGGTGACGCCGGCCCCGCCGGGCAGCCCGCGCCGGGCGGTCGTGGGCTGGGATTCCGGGCGGCTCGCCATGGTGCTGGCGGTGCTGGACGCGCGCTGCGGTCTCGGCCTGTCGTCCTTCGATGTCTACCTGAACGTGGCCGGGGGCCTCAGGATCAGCGAACCGGCGGCCGACCTCGCGGTAGCCGCGGCGCTGCTGTCGTCGCTGGCCGATTCACCGCTTCCCGACGAGACGGTGGTCTTCGGCGAGATCAGCCTGGCCGGCGAGGTGCGCCCGGTGGCCCAGGGCGATTCCAGGCTGAAGGAAGCCGCCAAGCTCGGCTTCACCCATGCCATCGTTCCGGCCGGCATGTCGGAGCGGGCGCAGCCGGTCAAACTTTCGGAATTCGACCGACTCGCCGATCTCCTGCAATTCTTCCCGGACCTTCGCCGCGCCGAGAGGGCCTGAGGCCATGCAGTCGCTTCCGATCAACGCGCTCGACATCGCCATCCTGGTCGTCCTGCTGATCTCGGGCTTCTTCGCCCTGGTGCGCGGCTTCGTGCGCGAGGTGCTGTCGGTGGCGGGCTGGATCGGCGCCGCCCTCGCCACCGCCTATCTGTTCGAGCCGGCGCGCCCCTTCGCCCGCGAACTGATCCCGTCCGCGCTGCTGGCCGATATCGCCACCGGGGCGGTGATTTTTGTCCTGACCCTTGTCCTGATCTCCATCCTCAGCCATCTGATAGCCGAACGGGTACGCGGCAGCATGATCGGCCCGGTCGACCGGTCGCTGGGCTTCGTCTTCGGCATCGCCCGCGGGGCCGTGCTCTGCTGCGCGGCCTTCCTGTTGTTTGCATGGCTGGTTCCCACCGAGGACCGCCCTGGCGTCGTAACCAGCGCGCGGGCATTGCCGCTCCTGGAGCGAGGAGGCGAATTGCTGCTCAACATTCTCCCCGAATCCGCCCGCCAGGAGACGCAGGAGGCGGTCGGACTGGGCGCCGACCGGGTCAAGGACGCGGCGGCCGGCGCGGAAGCCCTCAGGCGGGCGAACGAGGCCGTCCGGAGCGCGACGGGCGCTGACTCCGGCAAAGAGAAGGGTTATAAGACCGACGAGCGGCGCGCCCTCGACAACCTCATTCGCGGCAGCCAATAGGGTCATCCATGAACGGCTCGGACTGCGTCCTATCGGACGCCGCGATCACCAATCCATTTGACGACGACAAGCTGCACGAGGAATGCGGCATTTTCGGCATCTTCGGCGCCGAGGACGCGGCGCCCCTGGTGGCGCTCGGCCTGCACGCGCTGCAGCACCGCGGCCAGGAGGGCGCGGGCATCGTCACCTATGACGCCGGGCGCTTCCAGGCGCACCGGACGCTGGGGCATGTCGGCGGCAATTTCTCCAGTCCGGCGGTCATGGCGCAGCTCAAGGGCAAGTCCGGCATCGGCCATGTCCGCTATGCGACGACCGGGGAGACGGTCTTGCGCAACGTGCAGCCGATCTTCGCCGAGCTCGATTTCGGCGGTTTCGCCGTGGCGCATAACGGCAACCTGACCAATGCGCAGATGCTGCGGCGCGAACTGGTCCGGCGCGGCTGCATCTTCCAGTCGACGATGGATACCGAGGTGATCAGCCACCTGGTCGCCACCTCGCCCTACCGCACCCAGGTCGAGCGGCTGATCGACGCGCTGAAGCAGGTGGAAGGGGCCTATTCCTTCGTCATCCTGACCAACGATTCGCTGATCGGCGTGCGCGACCCCTACGGCGTGCGGCCGCTCCTGCTCGGCCAGCTGAAGGGCGCGCCGATCCTGTGCTCGGAGACCTGCGCGCTCGACATCATCGGCGCCGAGTTCGTGCGCGACATCGAGCCGGGGGAACTGGTCGTCATCCGCGACGGCAAGGTGGAGAGCCACCATCCGTTCCGCTCCACCGCCAACCGCTTCTGCATCTTCGAATACGTCTATTTCGCCCGGCCCGATTCATCGGTCGAGGGGCGCAGCGTCTATGTCGCGCGCAAGCAGATCGGCGCCGAACTGGCGCGGGAGAGCCATGTCGAGGCGGATGTGGTGATCCCGGTGCCCGATTCGGGCGTGCCGGCGGCGCTGGGCTATGCCGCGGAAAGCCGGATTCCCTTCGAGCTCGGCATCATCCGCAACCACTATGTGGGCCGCACCTTCATCGAGCCGACCGACAACATCCGCCATCTGGGCGTGAAGCTGAAGCACAACGCCAACCGGCACATGATCGAGGGCAAGCGCGTCATCCTGGTCGACGATTCGATCGTGCGCGGCACCACCTCGATGAAGATCGTCAACATGGTGCGCGAGGCCGGCGCGCGTGAGGTGCATATGCGCATCGCCTCGCCGCCGACCACGCATTCGTGCTTCTACGGCGTCGACACGCCGGAGCGCTCGAAACTGCTGGCGGCCCAGCACGACCTCGAGAGCATGGCCCGCATCATCGGGGTCGACAGCCTCGCCTTCGTGTCGATCGACGGGCTGTACCGGGCCATGGGCGAGACCCACCGGGACGCGGGCAAGCCGCAGTTCTGCGACGCCTGTTTCACCGGCGAGTACCCGATCGAGCTGACCGACCAGCTCGGTGGCGAGGTGGCGCAGCTGTCGCTCCTCGCCGAAAGCGCCTGACGCGCGAGCGTCGGTGTTCCGCGACCTCTTCCTCGGGATCTGGTGTTGCGTCTTCGCCGCTGTCTTCTGTCAGGCGCCGGAATACTTCCAGCAGTATTACCAGCGGCTGGGCGGCCATGTCGACGAGGCCCGGCGCCTGGAACGGCAATTGCCCCAGGTGGCCGAGCGGGTGGCCGAACTGGCCCAGGCCCAGGAAGCCCTGGCGCGCGCGACGCCCCTCACCCGCCCCTTCGTCTTCATCCGCCATATCAAGACGGACATCGCATGGAACACCTTCAGTGCCTACAAGCCGGCGGTTCCCCTGACCCCCGAAGCGGCGATCTACGCGATGCTGGGCGTGCTGCTGGCGGTCGGCAGCAGCCGGCTCGTCACCTCCTCGCGGCGTGCCGCCGCGCGATGAGGGAGAACCGCGCGTGAGCGGGCGCCTCGAGGGGAAGGTCGCCGTGATAACGGGCGCCAGCCGGGGCATCGGCGCGGCGGTGGCGCTGCGGTTCGCGGCGGAAGGGGCGCATCCGGTCCTGATCGCGCGGACCGTCGGCGGGCTGGAAGAGGTGGATGACGGCATCCGCCGGGCGGGCCATCCGGGCGCCACGCTGGTGCCGATGGATTTCGCCAAGCCCGCGGATATCGACGGCCTGGCGGCCCCGCTCCTGGAACGCTTCGGCCGCGTCGACCTGCTGGTGGCGAATGCCGGCATGCTGGGCAAGCTGACGCCGGTGGCGCAATTCCCGCCGGACCTGTGGGAGCAGGTCTTCGCCGTCAACGTGCATGCGAACTGGCGGCTGATCAGGGCGCTCGACCCGTTGCTGCGGGCGGCGCCGGCGGGTCGGGCGATGTTCGTCACCTCGGGTATCACCCGGCATCAGGCCGCCTATTGGGGCGCCTATGCGGCCAGCAAGGCGGCCCTCGAAGCCATGATCGGCACCTATGCCGCCGAGACGGCGCAGACGAACCTGCGGGTGAACCTGATCAATCCGGGGCCGACGCGCACCAGGATGCGCGCGGCGGCCTTCCCCGGCGAAGACCCGGACAGCCTGCCCACGCCCGAGCAGGTGGCAGAGGCCTTCCTGGCCCTCGCGCTCGACAAGACCGGCACGCATGGCGGCTGGATCGCCGCCGATGCCTGGATCGAACGGGAGGAAATCGCTCACTGACAGGCCCCCTGTCCCCTCGCTAAGGTTGCGCGGGAACGGCCAGGGTGGGGAAGGCGGTGGCACGGGTTGCGCGACGCATCGATGAATCATCCCGCCGGATCGCGGAAGCGGAATGGCAGGTGCGGGTCGATCTCGCGGCCTGCTACCGGCTGATCCACAGCTTCGGGTTCTGCGACCTGGTGTTCAACCACGCGACCGCCAAGGTTCCCGGGGAGGAGCATCACTACCTGATCAATGCCTATGGCCTCGCCTATGACGAGGTCACGGCGTCGAACCTGTTGAAGATCGACGCCGATGGGCGGCTGGTCGAGCCCTCCGAGCAGGAGATCAACCCCGCCGGCTTCGTCATCCACAGCGCCGTGCACGAGGCCCGCGACGACGCGACCTGCGTCATCCATACCCACAGCCGCGCCGCGGTCGCCGTCTCCTGCCTGGAAGAGGGATTCGTGCCCATGACCCAGGCGGGTTTCCAGTTCCACGGCCGCATGGCCTATCACGAGTATCGCGGCTTCGCGCTGGACGAGACGGAAAAGCGGGAACTGGTCCAGGACCTGGGCGACAGGCACACGATGATCCTGCGCAATCACGGCGTGCTGACCATCGGCCGGTCGGTCGCAGAAGCCTTCCGCCGTCTCTATTACGTCGAGCAGGCCTGCGGCATCCAGATGGACGTGCTGCAGACCGGCCGGCCGATCCGCCTGCCGCCGCCGGACATTCGAGAACACACCGCGCAGCAATGGGAGGGCGGCGCCGCGGGCATCGGCACCGACAGCCTGCGCGAATGGCCGGCGCTGTTGCGCATGCTCGACCGCAAGGACCCCGGCTACCGGTCATAAGAAGGAACCAGCATCGTGAAAGTCATCGCCGAAGGCCTCCGCTTTCCCGAAGGCCCCATTGCCTGCGAGGACGGCAGCGTCCTCCTGGTCGAGATCGAGCGCGGAACGCTGAGCCGGGTGCGGCCCGACGGCCGGGTGGAGGTCGTCGCCGAACCCGGCGGGGGGCCGAACGGATGTGCCATCGGCCCCGACGGCGCGGCCTATATCTGCAACAACGGCGGGTTCGAATGGGCACGCGAGGGGGGCCTGCGGCCGATCCTGCAGGCGAAGGACTACAAGACCGGACGGATCGAGCGCGTCGACCTGCGGACGGGCAAGGTGGAACTGCTCTATGCGAAGGGGCCGAACGGGCCGCTGAAGGGCCCGAATGATATCGTCTTCGATGCCCATGGGGGTTTCTGGTTCACCGATCTGGGCAAGTCGCGGGCTCGGGACATGGACCGCGGCGGGGTCTTCTATGCGAGAGCCGACGGATCGAAGATCGAAGAAGTCGTTTTCCCGATGCTGACGCCGAACGGCATCGGCCTTTCGCCCGACGGCCGCACCCTCTACGTGGCCGAAACCCAGGGGGGCCGTCTATGGGCCTTCGACATCCAGGCGCCGGGCCAGATCGCGAGGCAGCCCTGGCCATCGCCCAACGGGGGCCGTCTCGTTACCGGCCTTCCCGGTTTCCAGCTCTTCGATTCGCTTGCCGTCGAAGCCGGTGGAAACATCTGCGTTGCGACGCTGATGAACGGTGGCATAACGGTTTCCAGCCCGGACGGGTCGATGGTCGAGCACGTTCCCTTTCCCGACATCTACACGACCAACATCTGCTTCGGCGGGCCGGGAATGAAGACGGCGTTCGTCACCCTGTCGGCAGGCGGGCGTCTGGTATCGACCGAATGGCCACGGCCCGGATTGCGGTTGCACAATCAGGGCCTCGCCTAGAACGCTGGATTTCCGCAACGCCATGAACGACGTCGACCGCCTTGCCGCTCCAATGCTCCTGCCGGCCGATTGGAGGTCGGCCGAGCTCTTCTTCGCGCATCCGAACGCGCCGAGCTATGCGCGCGCGGTCGAGGCGCTGGTGGCGCGCGGCACGCGGAAGGTGATCCTGCATCCGGGCGGCGACGAGGCGCTAAGGCACTCCGTCGCCGGACTTGTCGGCAGTCTGCTGGGCGCCGGTGCGATCACATCGGCAAGCGACGAGCCGGGCGTGGCCAATTTCCATTTCGATACCGATGCGGATGTCTGCTCGGCGGTGCTGATGCGCTATATCGACCGCCCGGCGCTGGTCGTTGCCGCCCGGACGGCGCATCACGTCGCCAACCGGCCCATCTTCATGGTCGCCGTTCCGAAATCGGGCTTTCACCTCGTCAGCCGCGTCCTGTCGGATATGGGCATCGCGCATGGGGGCCGCCTCGCCGGAACGCCCAAGGCACAGAGTTGGCACACGCTCCTTTACGACAATCCGCACCTGACCTGCCGGACCTTGTTCGCGCGCCTGTCGGAGGAGGATCGGGGCGGGGCGGGATCGGTCGTCTTCCAGCATCCGATCGTATTATGCTATCGGCATCCAGCGGATATCGTCGTATCCGAAGCGCGCTATTACGCCGAGCAGGATTCGACCCCCCTCGCCCACTACTACGGCGCGCTGCCCTTCGACCGCCGGCTCAAGGAACTCATCGCCGAGAACGGCATGATCGGCACGCTGGCGGATCGGGTCGGGGGCTATCGCCAATGGCTCGAGCTTCCGAACGTGCTTCCCATCGCATTCGAGGAGATCGTCGGCAGTGCCGGCGGCGGGTCCGACGCCCTGCAGCTCGCGACGCTGTGGTCGATGCAGCTGAAGCTCCACGTGTCGGGGCAGCCCGGGGAGTTTTCCCGACATCTGTTCGGCGAACGCAACCAGACGTTTCGCCGTGGCCAGATCGGCGGCTTCCGCAACGTCTTCAAGCCCGAGCACTACGAGGCCATGGAGACGCTGGAGAACCTCGAGTTCCTGGAGCGCTTCGGCTACGACCTGGATCTGGCCAATGCACCCGACATCCTGCCGAGCCGATCGAGGGAGTTCCGGCACCGCCCACTCAAGTTTACGGACGGCAGCGCCGGCAGTGTCGCTCACGACAGCCCGGTCAGCGAAATCCTGGATGAAACGCTATACCGCTGGCACGGCTATCATGTGGGGCTGGTGCGCGGTCGCTATGCGGCGATCGAACCCGGCCATCCGCGGTTCGACCCCTTCCGGGACGAGACGGATGCGCGCTGGTTCCTGGCCTCCAGCCCCGAAGCGCTGGGCAAGCTGCTCTCGGCTTCCCCCCTGGAGGATCAGGCGGAACTCGCCCTTTGCACCGAGGCTGCATTCGAGGACGTCTTCCGCAGCCCGCTGGTCGTCCACCAGATCGCCGCGGATGTGAACCAGTTCGCGGTGCTTCGGGTCGGACGGCGTTTCGTGGGAGTGCCGCACGGCTCCGGAGAGATCGATCTGGGCGCCATCGATCCGGAATCGATGGAGGAACTGATCGTCGGCCGCGATCTCGAGGAGGTGATCGCCCGCATCAACGCGGTACCCCGGCCGCCGCGCCTCGTCGTGAGCGGCTACCACCACCACAATATCGTCGCCTATCTCGGCGTGTATTACGGCATTCCCATTTCAGCGGGAGCGGTCGACCTGATGCGGGCCGAGGAGCGGGACAACCCGTCCATCCCCCACAACACGGATCTCGAGGCCCTGAAGAGCGCGATCGTCGCCCGCTTCGTGTCCGATCAGGACGATGGCCTGCCGCGCCTCGTCCGGGCGGATCACTACGGATTCAACCTGCTGTACTTTCGTGGCGGCTATCATGCCATTCCGCAGGTTGC
>Ga0164290_1000592_pt1 | contig 105700 bp, 90 predicted proteins | sample Micstemetagenome_FD_108782 | JGI IMG/M metagenome (GOLD analysis project Ga0164290, IMG submission 108782) | Contaminated culture microbial community from soil near Moab, Utah, USA - Microcoleus steenstrupii SON62 (Illumina Assembly) | ecosystem: Environmental > Terrestrial > Soil > Soil crust...
CCTCGTGAGGCGTCAAGTAGCCGAGGCAGCGGCGCGGGCGGTTGTTCAGGCGCGCTTCGATGGCGTCGAGACGCTCTTGCGTCAGGCGTGCAAACGACGTGCGCTTCGGCAGGTAGTAGCGGATGAGGCCGTTGAGGTTCTCGACGCAGCCGCGTTCGGTCGAGCAGTACGGGTGCGTGAAGTAGACGCGGCTCTGACGGTAGCCGACGATGAGGTCGGCCTCGCAATCGCCGAAGCGGGCGCGCTTGTCGACGATGGCAGGGCGCTCGTCGATGCTGACGCGATTAGACGGGGGCGCCGTGCGCGGGTACTCGCGCGCGCCAAAACGCTGCTTGCGCCTTCCGAAGCGCCTTAGAAGGCGGTGCAGTGTGCCGCCGCGCTTCTTCTCGCGATGAATGAGGCGGTAGACGTACTCGTGGCTCACCGACTGGGGGCCATCGAGGTTCGAGCGGCCTGCGATCTGCTGCGGGCTCCAGCCGGCGCGCAGGTTCGTGATGACCCAACGCCTCGTCTCGGGTTGCTTCCGGCAGCGTATGAGCGACGCGCGCCACGCTCGCACGTCGGCGCAGTGCTGCGCGTCTGAGTGGCGCCATATCGTGACCGTACGACGGTCCTCTGGCGGACGCGTCTGCTGCTCCTCCGTCCAGCAGTGTTCGACAGCGAGGTAGAAGAAGCGATCCTGCGGCGTGAGTTGATGGCATTCCGTCGTAGCTCGCGCGACGCGCGCCTCCAGCGGACCGGCCGCGTTACCCGTGACGCCCGCGGCGTGATATCGCCGGCGGCCGCATACCGCGACAGCCGCACCCGCGTGCGCGTACGACCGCGCACGGCATGCTTTCGGCGCCTGCTCGGCGGTCGTCTACCGACGCTTCCCTGCGCCGTAGTCCGAATCGCGCCACCCCGCGGCCACAACCCCACGCCACCCCGCGGCCATCACTCCCGCCAGGCAATCACCCCCGCGGCGAGCAAAATCTCCAGCCCCCGCAGCGTGTCGCCCGCGGTCATGTTGCCGCCGCGCGCGGCCGCTTTCAGCACGTCGCGCACCTTCACGTCCGTCTTCGTCAGCGCCTGCACGCGCGCGACGATCGGCGGCCACGTCACCCAGCCGTCGAGCGTGAAGAAGTCGTCTGCGCTCGCAGCGGGGCCGACCACGTGATCGAGGTCGTGCCGATGCTCCTCCATCGCGGCATCGCCCGGCTTGGCAGCCTCGAGCCCTGCGAGCATCAGCGCCGGGAGCTCGAGGTCGAGCGGGAACTCGACGTGCGGCGCGGTGTGGCCCCGATAGAACGTCACCGTCCCGCTCCGCCACAAGAACAGGTCCGAGACGCGGTCGCGACCTTGCTCCCGGATCGCGCGAAAGATGTCGACGGGCCCGACGAGCCCCATCGAGATGAGCGTGTCGCCCATGCGCCCGCCGTAACGAGGGAGGACGGCGAGCGCGAGATCGAGCTCCTCGCGTTCGAGCTTCCCGCGTCGCACGAGGTACTCGCCGAGGAGCTCGCTCGCGTTGCTCGACGCCACGTGATGTAGCTTGCCGGCGACGAAGTAGAGCTCCTTCCGCGCGCTGTCGCCGCTCTCGTCTGCGCGCTCCGCGAAGAGCACACCCGTCTCGCGGTGCGCGAGCACGCGCATCAGGATCTCGAGCATCGAGACCGTGCCGAGCTGGTCTTGGAAATCCGGCGCGCCTGGCCCGGTGAGCTTCCCGGTCGTCGCCGTCTGGTTCGGGAGGAACCGCGCGAACTCCTCGACCTCCTCCACCGCCTTGAATCCGCGCCCGACGAAGTCGACCTTGTCGCCGCGCTGGATCTGCCCGGTGGCGAGCGCCTCCATCAGCCGCGCGAACGTCCACGGTCCGAGCCGCTCCCCGCTCTCCTTGATCACCCACGAAGGAAGGAGCTCGTACTCCTCCGTCTTCCGCTCCGGCGCCTCGTGCACGCTCGGCGCGTCCGGAATGCCGCTCGCCACCGGCGGCGACGGCGTGATCGCCGAAGGAACGACCGACTCGACGACCTTCCGCGGCGGCTGCCCCTGCCCCGCGGGCGGCGCCGCAGAAGGTCGCACCGCGCGCATCGCACGCACGCTCTCGCGCACGGCGGCGAGCTGATCGGAAGACGCGGCGGACTGCACCCAACGCACCCGCGCGGCGATCTCGCGGAGCGCGAGCCGCGGATCCGCCTCGAACGGAGCAATCGCCGAGGCGAAGTCCGTCGCCGTCGCGTACCGGCGCGCGGGGTCGCGCGAGAGCGCCCGCTGCAGCACCTCGAAGAGACCAGGAGGCAAGCGGCTCCGAATCTCGCCGAGCGCGTCGATCTTGCAGTCGCGGATTGCGAGCAGAATCGCGAGCTGCCCGCCCCCCGGGAAGAGCGGACGGTTCAGGAGGATCTCCGCGAGCACCGTCGCGAGGCTGAAGAGGTCCGCGCGATGGTCGCTCGGCTCTCCGGCGACCTGCTCGGGCGCGAGGTACGCGAACTTGCCCTTCAGGACCTGCCCCGCCTCGCTACGCAACGTCGTGCGCGTCGTCGAGCGGGCGATCCCGAAGTCTCCGAGCTTCACCTTGCCTTCCTTCGACAAGTAGATGTTCGAAGGGCTCACGTCGCGGTGCACGATTCCCAGCGCACCGCCAGAGAGCGGATCGCGTGCAGCATGCACGCTCTCGAGCGCGCGCAGCACTTCACGTGCAATGTACACGGCGACGCCGATCGGTAGCAGCTCGTCGTCTTGACGTAGGCGTCGGAGAAGCCGGTAGCCGTCGACGCCGTCGATGTACTCCATCGCGAGGTAAGGCTCACCGCGGTCGTCCTTGCCGGCGTGGAAGACGGTCACGACGTTCTCGTGCGTGACCGCCGCGTGTAGACGCGCTTCGCGCTCGAACATCGTCCGGCCCTCGGGATCGGACGCGAAGTGCGGAAGGAGGCGCTTCACGACGAGGCGATCCGGCAGCCCGCTTCCCGCCTGAGCCGGACGTGCGAGATAGACCTCGGCCGTGCCGCCGACCGCGATGCGCGAATCGAGGTAGAACGGGCCGAAGCGAAACGGGGCAGACATTCGTGGCCGGGGCGCGCGCGGGGCCCGCACGCGTGCGAGCTCGTGCGAAAGGGTAGCGATTACGGAGCGCTATGTCAGCTGCTAAGGTACCGCGCGTGCAGCGCCATCCCGGCTCTACGGACTCGCCGCCCTCGACAGGTGCACCGCGCGCACGGCGCGCACCGAGCGCAAAGGGCGCACTGCGCTCCCGCACGTCGACGCGCTTCCGCATCCTCGTGGCGGTGCTCGCGGCGTGGCTCGCTGCGTTCCTGCTCGCCGCGTGCGAAGGCTGCCGCTCTCCACATCCGCCGGCGCCTCCCATCGCGCCCGGCGATCCTCCGACCGCGCGGCTCTACATCGTCTCGGATCTCGCCGGCGCGCTCGAGCCATGCGGCTGCGTCAAAGACCAGCTCGGCGGCATGGACCATCTCGGCGCGATGATCGCGGGCGAGAAGGAAAAGGTCACCGCCGCGGGCGTGCTCTCGGCGGGGCCTCTCTTCTTCATGGACATGGAGCTCGCCGCCGATCGCCGTACGCAGGAGATCGCGAAGGCAGAGACCATCGCGGCGTCGCTCAAGTCGCTCGGCCTCCTGGCGTTCGCGCCCGGCCGGAACGACTGGGCAGGCGGCAGCGATACATTGAAGAAGCTCGTCGACGTGAGCGGCGCGCCGCTCGTCGCTGCGAACCTCGACGCCAAAGACGTCGCGCCGGTGAAGTGGACGAAGAAGAAGGTGGGTGCGCTGGAGCTCGGCATCATCGGCGTCGCCGCGCCCGACAAGGCGAAGGTGCCGATCGAAGGCGCATCGTCGTCCGCCGCGCCCGACGCCGTGAAAGCGGGCGTCGACGCGCTGAAGCGCGAGGGCGTTGCCGGCATCGTCGTGCTCGCCGCCGTCGGCCGCGGCGAAGCGAAGCGGATCGCCGACGTCAATCCAGACCTCCTCGCAATCGTCGTCGGCTCGACCGGCGGCGGCGGCGAATCGAACACGACGGCGCCTCCCGCCGAGCGCATCGGCGACGTGCTCGTCGTCGAGACCGCGAACCACCTCCAGACCGTCGCCGCGCTCGACCTCTACGTCCGCGGCGCGACGCCAGGCAAGCTCACGAAGTTCGCCGACGCGACCGGCATCGAGCGGGTCCGAAAGCGCGAAGAGCTCTCGGGACGCATCGACGAGCTCCGCGTCCGTGTCTCGACGTGGGAGACCGACAAGAGCGTCGACAAGAAGGACATCGACGCACGCAAGGCCGACCTCGCGAAGCTCGAAGCCGAACGTGACGCGCTCGACGCGACGCCGCCCCCCGCATCGGGCAGCTACTACCGCTATGCGATGCGCGAGGTGCGCGAGAAGCTCGGCACGAACGACGCCGTGAAGAGCCAGATGCTTGCGTACTACAAGAAAGTCAACGACGCGAACAAGGCGGAGTTCGCCTCGCGCCTTCCGATGCCGCCCGCGAAGGGCGAGCCGAAGTACATCGGCGTCGAAGCATGCACGAATTGCCACGAGGAGCCGCGCAAGGTCTGGGACGGGACCGCGCACGCGCACGCGTACGAGACGCTCTCGAAGCAGTACAAGGAGTTCAACCTCGATTGCGTGAGCTGCCACGTCACCGGCTACGACCGCCCGGGCGGGAGCACCGTCACGCACGTCGACGAGCTGAAGGACGTGCAGTGCGAGGTCTGCCACGGCCCTGGTCAGAACCACGCCGCGAAACCGGAGAAGGTGAAGATGCCGGTCGAGAAGCCCGGGACCGACGTCTGCCTCTCCTGCCATCACCCGCCGCACGTCCACACGTTCGACGCGAAGGCCAAGATGGCCGACATCCTCGGGCCCGGTCACGGCAAGCCGTCGAAGTAGCGGCCGCGCCGCCCTCCCCTACTATTCCTCGCCGGCGGGCTCGTCCTTGTCGTCGTCGGGCGTCGCCGCCGCCGCGCCGTCGGCCGGCGGGAGCGGAATCGCGTCGAGCGCCGCGTCGAGCTCGGCGCGCTTCTTCGCGAACGCATCGCGATCAGGCGGCGGGAGGGTGCGTACGCCGTCCATCTTGATCGCGAGCGGATCGATGAACGTGCCGCCACGCTTCACCGCGAAGTGGAGATGCGGGCCCGTCGCGCGGCCCGTCTTGCCCACGTAGCCGACGAGCTCGCGCGCCTCGACGTGCTGCCCCGGATGTAAGCCCGGCGCGAAGCGGGAGAGGTGGCAGTACGCGGTCGAGAGCCCGCCCGCGTGCTCGATCTGCACCATGTTCCCGCACGGGCCCCCGTCGCCCGCGGTCGACACGGTGCCCGGCGCGCTCGCGTACACGGGCGTTCCCGTCGATGCGCCGTAGTCGATCCCGTTGTGCGGCATCACGACGTGCAGCACGGGGTGCATGCGCTTCGGATTGAAGCGGGAGGTGACGCGCGCGAGCGGCAGCGGCGATCGGAACGTGCCGCGGAACGGCTGCTGGCCCTTCGCGTCGTAGAAGCCGGGATGAGGCATGCGCCGCCGGCTGCCCTCGACCGACGCGTCGCGCTCGTAATGGTACACGCGGAGCGGAGCGCCGCCCTTCGGCACGTACTCGAGCGCCTCGACGTGGAAGCGCGCGTACGTGCCCTCGACCCACTCCTCGCTCCCGACCACACGCATGCGAACGCCGGGCTTGAGCGTGGCGAGGTCGACGTGGCCGTCCAACGCTTCGTCGATGTCTTCGATCGCCTGCTCGCGGAGACCGGCCGCGGCCACGGCCTTCGGCAGGTCGGCGGTGAGCGCGAGCGCCCCGACCTTCCGGCGCTTCTCCACGAACAGCTCGAGCTTCTTCACGATGAGGCGCTTCTCGGGCGCGACCTCGTCGGCCTTCGCCTGCCACACGTCGGTCGGGGACGTCACGTACTCGAAGCCGAGCACGGTGCCCTTCCCGCGATCTCGCGCGACGACGAAGGCGTCTTTCGGCTGCCCGCGCTCGATGCGGCGAATGCCGTCGAGCGCGTGCGTGAGGCGCTTCACCTCCGCCTTCGAGACGCCGCTCTGCGCGAGCGCCCTGTCGAGCGTGCGCTTGCCGAGCGTCGCCTCCGTCACCTCGACGGCGGGATCGCTCTTCAGCGCAGTGACACGCCACGTCGGCGGAGGCCTCGGAGGAGCGCCGGCGTCCGCCTCTTTCGGCGCCAGGCGCCCTGCGTCGTGATCGGCTTCGCGCGCCGCAGGTGCCGGAACACCGATCGCGATGCTCGTCGTCAGAGCCGCGGCGGGCGCCGGCGGCGCGGCGGTCGTGCTGCCCGGGCCGCGCGCGATGAGGGCGACGCCCAACGCGACGAGCGAGCCGAGGACGCCGAGAGCGATCGTCCGGCCGCGGTCGCGTTCGCCCTCCCCACCGCCCGCCGCATCGGCCTCACCGCGCGCCTCGTCCGACCGCACGGTCGTCACCGCCGACGGCGCAACCGTGTCGACGGATTCCGACGACGGCGGAGCGGCATCGCTCGGCACGTCGGCGGATGCGGGCACGGCTTCGCCCGGGTCCGGATGGCGGCGCTCGTCGCTCGTCACGGCGGCGCGACGCATACCCTCGGAGCCTCGTCGCGGCAACCCGGGAGGGCTCTCGGGCCTCTCCGCTGGGGGACCCTCCCCCCTCCCGCGGCGCGAGAATCCTGGGTAGAGTGCGAGATCGTGAAACCCGCGGCTCGTCTCCTCCGTTCCGGCCTCGCCGGCAGGTGTTTCCGATGAACGAGCGCGTGAAGCAGCTCCTCGTGCTCGGTCGCGAGCACTACGCGAAGCGCGAGTTCGAGAAGGCCGAGCAGATGCTCCGCATGGTCCTCGAGGAAGAGGACCGGTATGCCGACGTGCACGACATGCTCGGCGTGATCGCGCATTCGCGCGGGAACTTCCTCGTCGCCGAGCGTCACTTCGAGCGCGCCCTCGAGATCAACCCGGCGTACACCGAAGCGGCCTTGAACCTCGCGGTGACCTACAACGACCGCGGCAAGTACGAGAAGGCGCGTGAGGTCTACAGCAAGATCAAGGTGGGTCCCGTCGGCTCGACGAGCGGCCTCGACCCGTTCGCACGCGGCAAGCTCGCCAACATGCACGCCGATCTCGCGCAGGCGTACCACGACGCCGGACTTGCTCGCGAAGCCATCCGCGAGTTCGAGAAGGCGACGCAGCTGTGCCCGCACTTCGCCGACCTTCAAGTGAAGCTCGGCACGCTGCTCCGCGAGGTGAACGATCTCCCCGCCGCGCGCGTGCACTACGAAGCCGCGCTGCAGGTGAAGCCGAACTACGTGCCCGCGCGACTGCAGCTCGGTGTGACCCTGCTCGCGCTCGGAGAGCCTCAAGCGGCCGAGGAGCACTGGCGACACGTCATCACCGTCGAGCCCGAGAACTCGCAGGCGAAGATGTACCTGCGCATGCTCGAACGCACGCGCGGCTCGCAGCCTCCTCAGCCCTGATCGCGCATACGGCGGCCTCGTGATCGATCCGAAGGTGCCCGTCGGCGAAGCGGCCGCGCCGCCGCACGACGACGTACGCCCGAAGGCGGGTCAGAGCCGCAAAGACCTCGTGCGCCAAGCATGGCGACGCCTCCGCGGCGGAGAGCTCACGCCGCGCCGGGCTGCGCTGAGCGTCGCGGTCGGTCTCGTCATCGGCATGACCCCCGCGTTCGGCCTGCACTGGCTGCTCGTGATCGGCGTGTGCGTGCCGCTCCGGCTCGACACGGGCGTCGCCTATCTCGCGGCGAACATCTCCATGCCGCTGATCGCGCCGTTCATCACGCTCGCCGAGATCGAGACCGGAGCCCTCGTCCTCCACGGACGTTTCATGGGCCTCCACCCGGATGACATGAAGACGGTGGCGCTCGGGACGTTGGCCCTCGAGCTCGTCGTCGGAACGCTCCTCGTGGCGCCCGCCGGTGGTGCGCTCGGAGGCTCGCTCGCGTACGCGGTCACCGCGTGGCGTCAGCGGCGGCGTCGGCTGCGCGAGGCGAACGCGCGGGCGGACTGACCGACGCGGAGCGCGCGTTCAACGCTTCCCTCCGCACCTCAACCAAGCCTCCACGAGCGCGAGGTCGGCCGCCGAGACGCCCTGGTACGGCATGCGCTTCCCGCACGTGCCCTGCATCAGGCAGTAGAGCGCGGACGCGTTCGGGTCGGTGCTCTTCGTATCGACCAGCTTCTTGCCCGCGTGCACGTGCGTGATGAGCAGATCGTAGGTGCCGTCGACGTCGGAGGTGTCCATCACGGGCGCATGCTCACCGGGAGCGCCGTGGCACTGCGAGGCGCCGCAGCGCCATTGCTCGCGGATCTTCGGGTAGACCTCCGCCTCGTACGAAACCGAGCACGCCGACGGCGGGATCGGCGCGCCCTCTTCGCCTTCGAGCTCCGTCTCCTCGGCGCCCTCGTCGCCGTACGCTTCGTCGTCGCCGACGTCGCCTTCGCCCTCTTCCGCGCCTCGATCGGCGAGCGACCCGGCCGAGTCGAACGCGGGAGGGCCTTTGTCCGCGCCGCCGCACGCCTGGACCGCGAGGAGCCCGACGAACAACGCGGCGTAGTGCACCGTGCGCATGGTCCGGTGACGAGCACGACGTGTGCCCGACCCGCGGTCACCGTGCTGGCGAAGCTCGCTGCGCCATTTGCGCAGAACGGCGCACGACGCCGCTCGCGGGGGAATGTTGCAGCCGCGCGGCCGCGGACGCGCGATCCACCGGTCGTCAGGCGCGGTCGGCGGCGGCGACGGGCGGTTGCGCGACGGGTGCGCTCGGACGACGCAGCGGCGCGAGCGTGATGTCGGCCTCGAAGATGCTGGAAAAATGCGGGAGCACGCGATGGGCGGCTTCCTCGACGCTCGGGATGGCGGGCGCCGGAGCGGCGCTGAGGGGTGCGCGCGCGGCGAGCTCACCGAGCGACGTGACCCCCAGCGTCTGGATCCCGCACGGCACGATGAGCCGGAACCCGGCGAGGTCGGTGGAGACGTTGAACGCGAAGCCGTGCATGGTGACCCAACGCGAGAGGCGGACGCCGATGGCGCCGATCTTCGCGAGCTCGGGGCCAGCCATGCCGAGCTCTCCGCGAGACGCGGCAAGACCGCGCTCTTCGTCCCACACCGAAGGCTCACGTCGATCGACCCAAACGCCGACGAGCTTCGGATCGCCAGGCAAGAGCCCCGCGGCGACGCCGTGCTCGCGAGCGAGCGCGATCATCACCTCCGCGAGATCGCGCACGTACTTCCGCACGTCGCAGCGATCGGGCTTCAGATCGAAGATGGGATAGGCGACGAGCTGGCCGGGGCCGTGGAAGGTGACGTCGCCTCCGCGTCCGGTCTCCGCGACGCTCACGCCGCGTGCGCGAAGGTCTTCGTCGCCCGCGAGCACGTTCTCTTCCTTCGCTCCGCGGCCCAGCGTGATGACGGGGTCGTGCTCGAGAAGGAGGAGCGTGTCAGCGACCTCGCCGCGGATGCGCGCGTCGACGAGCTCTTGCTGGAGCGCGTGCGCCGCCTCGTAACCGATGCGGCCGAGCCAGTGCGCAGTGATGGTGCGTCGCATGCGTGCGCTCAGCGCGCGTCGGTGCGGTAGTTCGGAGCTTCTTCCGTGATGATCACGTCGTGCACGTGGCTCTCACGGAGGCCCTGCGACGTCGTGCGGATGAACTTCGCGTGCGTGCGCAGATCTTTGATCGTGGTCGACCCCGTGTAGCCCATGCCGGAGCGGAGCCCGCCGACGAGCTGGTGGAGAATCGACGCGAGCGACCCGCGATGCGGCACGCGCCCTTCGATGCCCTCGGGAACGAGCTTCTCGTCCGCCGTCCCACTCTGGCCGTAGCGATCCTTGCTGCCCTTCTTCATCGCGCCGAGCGAGCCCATGCCGCGATACACCTTGTACGAGCGGCCTTGGTAGAGCACGAGGTCACCGGGCGACTCGTCGGTTCCGGCGAACAGCGAGCCGATCATGACGACCGAGGCGCCTGCCGCGATCGCCTTGGTGACATCGCCGGAGTGCTTGATACCGCCGTCGGCGATGATCGGCACCCCGTGACGATCGGCGACCTTGGCGCAATCGCTGACCGCCGTGATCTGCGGGACGCCGATGCCGGCGACGACGCGCGTCGTGCAGATGCTGCCGGGGCCGATGCCGACCTTCACCGCGTCCGCGCCGGCGTCGATGAGCATCTCCGTGGCGTCGGCGGTCGCCACGTTGCCGGCGACGACCGGGACGTTGGGATGCCGCTGCTTCACCGCGCGGACCGCCTCGATGACGCCCTTCGAATGACCGTGCGCCGTATCGACGACGATGAGGTCCACGCCCGCGGCGACGAGCGCGTCGGCACGCTGGTCTCGATCGGCGCCCGGTCCGATGGCGGCACCGACACGGAGCCGGCCCTTGTCGTCCTTCACGGCGAGCGGGTTCCGGTCCGCCTGCAGGATGTCTTTGATGGTGACGAGCCCGACGAGCTTGCCGCCATCGACGACGAGGAGCTTCTCGATGCGATGCTGGTGGAGGAGCTGCTTCGCCTCGTCCGCCTTCACGCCGGGCGAGACGGTGACGAGCTCTTTCGTCATGAGCGCGCTGACCGGCTGATCGAGGTTCTTCTCGAAGCGGATGTCGCGCGCCGTCAGGATGCCGACCGGGCGATCTCCTTCGGTGACCGGCACGCCCGAGATGTCGTGCTCGTGCATGATCGAGAGCGCTTCGCGGAGCGACTGGCTCGGACGCACCGTGACCGGCGCGAGGACCATGCCGCTCTCCGCGCGCTTCACGCGTTCGATCTCGCGGGCTTGATCGGCCGGCGGCAGGTTCTTGTGAATGATGCCGATGCCACCTTCGCGCGCCATCGTGATCGCGGCGCGCGCTTCGGTGACGGAGTCCATCGCCGCGCTGACGAACGGGATGTTGAGGTCGACGCCGCGGCAGAGGCGGGTGCGGATGTCGACGTCGCGCGGCAGGACCTCGCTGTACGCCGGCACGAGGAGCACGTCGTCGAAGGTCAGGCATTCACGAAGCTTGTCGTCGATCATCGCGGCGGCCTCCACCCCTGGATCTGCGGGTCCTGGGTGCCCGCGCTGACTAGCGCGCGGGCGCGACGAAGGGAAGTCGGCCGGGGTGCTCAGCCCGCGGCGCCGGCGCTCGGAAGCCGAATCGTGAACCGCGTTCCGCGCCGGCTCGACTCGACCGCGAGCGTGCCTGCATGCGCATCGACGATGCGTTTCACGACGGCGAGGCCGAGGCCCGTTCCGACACGCGGCGAGAAGAATGGCGCATAGACGCTGCCGCGTACGTCGGCGGGGATGCCTGCGCCGTCGTCGACCACGTCGATGCGCACGCACGGTCGCTCGCCCTCGCGCCCCGGCGCGGCCCCTTCGGAGCGGACGCAGACCGTCACCGTTCCGTCTTTCCCGATCTCGGTGAGGCCGCTGAGCACGAGGCTGAGCAGAGCCTGCCGGAGGAAAACCGCATCGAGCTCGACCATGGGCAGGTCTCCGGCGACGTCGAAGCGGAGCCGGCCATCCGCCGTCGTGACCGCCGCGACGGCATCGACGACCGGCGCGATCGATCCGACGCGCAGCGTGGGCGGGTGCGGGTGCGCGAAGTCGAGCAGGTCGGAGACGATGCGCGTCAGGTGCAGAAGCTCCTCGTCCGCGAGCGACGCGAACGTGGCCGCGTCCGCCGCCTTCGCCTTGGGCGAGCCCGCGCGCACGAACTCACCGAGCCCCCGAACGGCATTCGAGAGAACGCAGAGCGGATCCCTCGCCTCGTGCGCCACGACGGCGGCGAGCTCGCCGAGAGCGGACAGGCGTTCGCGTTCGACGAGCTCGCGCTGCGCACGCGCGAGCTCGGCGTTGCAGCTCGCGAGCTCGTGGTTCGTGCGCTCGAGCGCCTCGATCGACTCCGCGACTTCGATCGCCGAGCCCACGTGCGTCGCGAAGAGCGCGACGGCGTCGACGTCCTCGCGTGCGAGCGCCATCGACGTCACGCCGAGGAGGCCCCATGGAGATTCGCGCACGAAAATGGGCGCGAGCACGCCGTTGCTGATGCCCGCCGTATCGGGCGAGCCTTCGAGCGTCGAAGGATCGAAGCCCGTCGCGTTCCGCAGGAACGAGTGGAAGACGTCGAGGTCGTTGCGGTGGAGGATGCGCCGTCCGTCGACGACGTCACGCACCAGCGGGACGTCTTCCGCGCGCGCACGCAGTCCGACCACCGAGCGGCCGATGCGCTCTTGGATGGCGTCGAGGCGCGAGCGCGCCGTGGCGATGTACCGGAGCACCAGGTCGTCGCCGGTCACCTGGAAGGCGTAGAGACGCATCCCGAGCCGGAGTGTCCCGCGGCCCGCCGTCTCGAGCACGGCGGTCACCGTCCGCCCGCGTTGCACCTCGGCTGCGAGCTCGGAGAGCGCGGCGATGACCGTCGTCGACTGTCGTGCGCGTACCCGCTCGAACGTGCCCTGCCCGGCTTGCCCCATCGCTCCCCCCGGTCTGGAAGCTCCTTCTACACCGCCCGCCGCGCGCGCGCTCACTCCGGGACGCGATTGCCCTTCGCGACCTGCGCCTCGCGGTAGTCATCGAGGCCTTCGCAGAACGAGTGCGACACTTCGGGATCGAACTGCGTCGAGGAGCAGCGCTCGATCTCGGTGACTGCGACCTCGTGCGGCAGCGCGCGGCGGTACGCGCGATCGCTGGTCATCGCGTCGTACGTGTCGGCGACGGCGATGATGCGCGCCATGAGCGGAACGTCGTTCCCCTTCAGACCGAGCGGGTAGCCGCGCCCGTCCCATCGCTCGTGATGGAGGTGCACGCCGGGGATGAGCGGGTGCAAGAAGCGGATCGGCTCGAGGATGTCGCGGCCGTAGCCGGGGTGCTTCTTGAACGCCTCGTACTCGTCCTGCGTGAGCTTGCCGGGCTTGTTCAAGTTGAGCACGCAACCGATCTTGCCGATGTCGTGCATGAGCGCGCTCTGCCGCACGATCTCGATCTGCTCGGGCGACAGGCCGAGACGCGTGGCGAGGTACATCGCGTACGTCGCGACGCGGTCGGAATGGCCCGCCGTGTAGCGGTCCATCTTGTCGATCGCTTTTGCGAGGCCCTCGATCGTCTGCTGGAACGTCGCGCGCAGATCTTCGTAGAGGCGCGCGTTCTCGATCGCCGCCGCCGCGCGCGACGCGACGATCGACAGCATCTTCCGCTGCCCTTCGTCGAAGCGTTTTCCCTTGGTGTACGAAACGACGCCGATCCACCCGAGCAGGCGCTGCTTCATGCGCAGCGGGACCGCGAGCAGCGACTGAACCGGCACCTCCGGCTCCTCGGCGAAGAAGCGAGCGACCTTCGGTCCGGTCTCGAGCAGCGTGCTGTCTTGCGCGAAGTGGTCGATGAAGGCCGTCGTGGAGAACGCGCCGAAGCGCGTCGCCTCCTTCATGATGCCGGTGCGGAGATGCTTCGGCGGAAGGAGACGCTGGCGCTCGAAGTACCCGCCCTCGCCGTCGTCGAGCCAGGTCGACGCGAGGTCGCCGTGGAGCTCGTGGATCGCCGTGTCGCCGACCGTCGAGAGGACCTCTTCGAGCGAGAGGCTCGCGGCGATGGCTTCGCTCACCTTGTAGAGCGACAGCGCTTCCTTCAGCCGCAGGTTCTCTGCCGCGAGGCGCTGCTTCTCGAGCCCGCGCTGGACGACGTGAATGACCTCTTCGACCTTGAACGGCTTGAGGATGTAGTCGTACGCGCCGCGCTTCATCGCGTCGATCGCGGTCTCAACGGTGCCGAAGCCGGTCATGATCACGGTGAGCGCGTTCGGAGCGGCGTGCCCAATCTGCTCGAGCAGCTCGATGCCGCCCATGCGCGGCATCTTCAGGTCGCTGATCACGAGGTCGTAGTGCGCGTGATTGAGCTCCGAGAGCGCCGCTTGGCCGTCTTCCGCGGTGCGGACGACGTAACCCTCCATACCGAGGAAGTCGGCGAGGATGTCGCGGATGAACTTCTCGTCGTCGACGATGAGGACGCGCGGGCGTTCTTCGTTGCTGGCAGCCATGACCGAGAGGCATCGGCCGCGCGTGGGGAGCCCGCAGCGGCGAAATCGAGACAATACCAGAGCGTTTCCACGCGCCAGGGCTTTTCGTCCACTCGAGCTCGCACGGCGAGGCCCCGCGCACGCGTTGCGGCGGCGGCGTGGGCGTGGCAAGCGAAGCTCAGCTCTCGGGGCTCATGACGCCGTCGGCCCGCACCCGGCACTTACTGCGACCCGCCGCCCCCGTCGCCTCCGCGCGCGCCGGTACCGTCGTCGTGTACGGAGCGCTCGCGCTCGTCGCGATCGGCGCGGCTCTCGCGCGCGGCCGGAGCCCGATCGCGCTCGCGCCGGGCGAGGCGTGGCTGCCGCTCGAAGGCTACGCGAGCCACGCCGTCAGCATGGTCCTCGGCGGCGGCCTCGCCGCGGCGACCATCGGAGCAACCCGCCAATTCGTGCGCCGCTGGGCGTGGGCGCGCGCGCTCCACATCCATCTTCGTCCCGCGGTGAAGGATGCCGGCGAGGGCACGCTCGTCCTGCTCGGCGTCGCGAGCGCCGCATCCGAGGAGCTCTTCTTCCGCGGCCTCCTCGCGACCGTGGTCGGCCTCGTGCTCTCTTCGCTCGCCTTCGGCCTGCTCCACCAGACCCGCGGTCGCGCGCGATGGGCGTGGGCCGGATGGGCGACCGTGATGGGCGTGCTGTTCGGTGCGCTCTTCCTCGCGACGGGCAGCTTGCTCGGCGCGCTCGTCGCGCACGCCACGATCAACGTCGTGAATCTCCGATTCCTCCGCGACACGGATTTCGATCCGCCGAAGAAGCGTCGGCTCGGCGGTCTGCTCGGTCGCTGACGCGCTGACGCGCTTCACGCCGGCGGCACGTCAGGTGACGCGCTGGAGGATGGCGATGCCGTCGTCGATCGTGCGCACGACCTCGCTCGTCAGCCGGCGAAGCGCCGAGAGCGAGCCCTCGAGCGTGCCCGTGGCCTGGACGAGCTCGCGCTCGAGCTCCTCGTTCTTCGCGTCGAGCTGCCGCTGGAGCGCATCGACCTGGAAGCCGAGATCTTCGACGACGGACGCGGCGCGCTTCTCTTCCGACGCGAGCGCTTCCACTTCCCACGCGCGCGGGTCGCGCCCTTCGGGGAGCGGCGGGAGCGGCACGGTCGTCGACTGCGACGAAGGCCCGGAGCTCGGGACGGAGTGCCCGGCCGAGAGCGCGCGCTCGAGAGCGTTGCGACGCGCGCGGAGGGCGTCGAGGTGAGCGCGCTCGCGCGAGCGGTCGTGGACGAGAACGTCGATCGCGTAGCCGAGGTTCGCGCGGAACTCACGGGCGGACGCTTCGAGGCGGTCGACGCGCGCCTGCAGATCGCCGACCACCTTCGCCGCACGCTCGACGCGAGGAATCATCTCACCGGCGACGAGCGCGAGCTCCGCGGCTCGTGCAGCCGCCTTCGCGTGCTCGCCGCCCATCTTCCTGGCGCGCGCGATGTGGGCCTCGAGATCGGCGAGCGCCGACGCCCAACGCGAGCTCATCTCGTGCGTGACGAGGCGTCCGACGTTGCCGGTCTCCAGCGACCCCGCGTCACGCCCCCCGTGCGGTGAGGCCGACTTCCGGTCGATGATCGTCTCGAGCGGCTCGCGCGGCGGCGCCGGCAGCTCGGAGACGCGACTCGGCACCACCGACGGCGCGGCTCCCCCGAGCCGCCGGAGGATGTCGGCGAGAGCGTCGTGGACCGCGAACGCATCGTGCGGACGCTCGGCGGGGTCGCGCGCGAGGCAGCGGAGGAGGAGTGACTCGAGGTCCGGGGGCAGCCCGTCGACGCGATGGCTCGGCGGGATCGGCGCGGACGTGAGCGGCTTCAGGAGGAGATCGGATTGCCCACGCCCCTCGAACGGGAGAACGCCGGTGACCATCTCGTAGAGGACGACCGCGAGCGAGTAGATGTCGGAGCGCCCGTCGATGCCGAGACCGCCGACGTACTCGGGTGCGATGTATCCGGGCGTGCCGAACAGCTGCTCGTTCAGCGTGAGCGTGGGCTCGCCGAAGACCTTCGCGATGCCGAAGTCGGTGAGCTTCACGTGATCGAGAATGGGCGTGCCGTTCAGCGTCGTTCCCACGGGCGCGCCCTCGGGAGGCGCCACGAGGAGGATGTTCTCGGGCTTCAGGTCGCGATGGATCACGCCCGTCTGGTGCGCGCGGGCAAGCGCGCTCGCTACCTGCATCGCAATCCGCGACGCGCGCGGCCAGGGCAGCCGCCCACGCTGGATGTGACCGAGCAGCGACTCGCCTTCGACGAACTCCATGACGAGGTACGCGACGCCGTCCGACTCGCCGACGTCGGTGATCTCGACGATGTTCTCGTGGTTGATGCGGTTCACCGCGCGCGCTTCGCGGAGGAAGCGTTCACGGTGCTCCGTGATGAGCGAGAGCTCCGGCCGGAGAATCTTGATCGCGCTGAGCCGCGCGATGAGCTCGTGACGCGCGAGATAGACGACCGACATGCCGCCCGCGCCGAGCTTGCGGATGAGCCGATACCGCGCGGCGATCGTCCGGCCGAGGAACCGATCCTTCGTCTTCTCGAGCGCGCTCCCGTCGTGCGGGCAGAACGCCGCGTCGTCACCGAACACGTCGGAGCAACGCGGGCAGACCTTCACGGGTCGGAAGGCTAACAGCTCCTAGACCGGAACGGGGCCACCGAGGAGACCGCCGAAGCGCGCGAGCCAGAGGGCCACCTCGAGGATGGCGACGACGACGAGCGCGCGCGCGAGGCGGCTGCCGAAGCGGCCGCTCGCCACTTCGTCGAGGCCGCCCGTGCGCCCGATCGACGCGAGCGCCTGCACGCCGAGCAGCGCGACGAGCGCGGTGAAGAGCGGCGCCAGCGGGTTCGAGCGGAGCACGCCGGCGAGATCGCCGCGGGCGAGCGCGACCATGGCGCGCGTCGAGCCGCACCCAGGGCAAGGCAGATGCGTGAGCCTCGCGAACGCACACGGCACGCTGCCCGACGCGAGCAGCACGATCACGGTGGCGAACGCGAGCGCGCAGGCCGTCGCGCGCACGGCTCGAACGCGCGGAGGCACGCGGCGTCGCGCGCTCGTTTGCGCGGGCTCTGCCGCGTGCGCCGCGTGGGAAGTCGCGCGCGGCGGCGCAGCGGAAGCGTCGTTTGCGTTTGGCATGAAGGCCGGGGGAGTGCGATTCTTCTCCGCCGAGCTTCGGAGGAGACAGGACCAATGATGTCGACGGACCCGATGGGCGCAAACGGAATGCAGCAGGCAGCGGGCGGGTACGGTCCTCCGGGCGGTGGCTATCCGCCTCCGGGCGGCGGCGGCGGTGGTGGCTATGGCGGCCCTCCGGGCGGCGGTCCTCCCGGCGGAGGAGGCTACGGCGGTCCTCCGGGCGGCGGTCCTCCGGGCGGAGGTGGCTACGGCGGTCCTCCGGGCGGAGGCGGCTACGGCGGACCCCCGGGCGGAGGCGGCTTCGGCCCCCCTGGCGGCGCGCCCCCGGGTGGCTTCGGCGGGGGCGCTCCCGGCGGGTTCGGTCCCCCGGGCGGCTTCCCTCCGCCGGGCGGTCCGATGATGCCGGGCGCCGGCGGCGACGTGAACACGATGCTGCCGCTCATCCTGAACATCGTCGGCGCGCTCTTCTGCGGCGGCACGTGCGTCGGCTTCATCCTCGCGATCGTCGGCATCGTCTTCGCGGTGCAGGCGGGCAACGCGAAGAACGCGGGTGACATCGCGACGGCCAAGAGCAAGGCGAAGACGTCGATGCTCATGTTCATCATCACGGCCGTGCTCGGCGTGGTCGGCGGCATCATCTACACGATCCTCATGATCGTCGGCGGCGGCCACTGACGGGCTGAACGGCAGGTCGCACGCGTCGTCGATCGACGCGGACGCAGCGAGGAGAACGGGCGTCGCGCGGTTCATCCGCCGGCGCCCTCTTCTTTTCCATCGCCGTCGTCACCTGACGACGCAGACTGCCGTTGCGTCAGGGCGCGCGCGCGGCCGTCACCGGCGCCGCGACGCGCGAGCACTCGAGGGGCTGACGCCACTCGATGCCTTCCGAGACGGCGATCCGCGCGAACGAGCTTCCGCGCGAAACGAGCCACGACGCGAAGCGCATGACGTCACCGCCCGTGCCGGGCACGCGAACGGAGACGTCCGGCAACTTCACCTCGACTCCCTCGAGGCACACGCGCTTGTCGTTCCACTTCACGCGCGCGAGCATCGGGACGTCCTCGACCCTGAGCTCCGGCGCGACGACGCGGATCCACGGCGCGATGACTTGCAGCGTCGTGCGATAGCCCGGCTCTTTGCACGACACATCGTCGGCAAAGCGGAGGGTCGACCACGGTGCGAGAGGCGCCGGCGGCTGCCCGGGTACGAGGAGGAGCGCAGGATCGGCGACCGATGGAGGGTCACTCCCGCTCGGCGTACGCACGACCGCGAGATCGCCGCGCGGACCAATCGCGAGCGCGTCGGGATTCGCCGGATACAGCGCCGGATCGGCGAGCGCGGCGCTCACGTCGAAGAGGTCGGTGACCCCCGGAGGGCCCGCCTTGAACACGTGCCCCGCGCCGGTTCCTTCGAGCTCGAGGAAGGCCGCTTCGTCGGCGGCGAGGGACACGCCGGAGACGAGCGTTGCTTCGTTCTGCGCGGAGAGTCGCATCGCGAGCCTTACGCGCTCGTTCGCACGCACGTGCGCGACGAGGCCGCGCGCGTTGTGGAACGCAAGATCGGAGGCGCCGTTCGGATCCTGCGGCGTGACCATGACGATCTCTCCGGACTCCGTCATGTCGTCCGCGAGGATCTCTTCGGTCGTCATCCCCGCGGCGCGGCCGACCGCGATGACGTCGCTCATCGCGATCGTCGCGCGCCGGACCGGAGCGCCCGGATCGAACGCGGGGACGAACGAAAGCGTCCGCCGCAGCGCTGCCGGGTTCTTGTTCGGTCCGGCGACCGAGATGATGTCGCTGTCGTGCGTCGTCCCCGGCCCGGAGAGCAGCGCCCGCAGCGCAGGGTTGTCGGAATCGCCCATCGGCGGGTCATGCAGCGGGTGGACGATCCCGCGCGGCAGCGTCACGCGGACGAGCTCGACCTCGGCGCGTTCGCTGCTGGTCGGCAGACGCATCGCGCCGCCGAGCCCGAGGTCCTCCGGCGAGACGTCGGTCCGGCGCAGCACCTTCGTCTGCGCCGGACCCATCGGCCTGCACGCGAGCTCGACGGGAGCCGTGCGCCGGACGTCCGGTGCCGGTCGCGCGGGCTCGACGGGAGCCTCCGGCCGTGGCGGGCGCACCGCCCAGCCGACGCGATAGAAGCCGCCGAGATCGCATCCCGCGGAGCTGCAGTCCCGGAGCTCGCCACCTGCTGCGCCTGAAGGAGGCGCCGCCACCTCCGTCCATGTCGCGCCGTGATCGGTCGATTGGTAGAAGCGCCCCTCCTTCGTGCGGCCGAGCGCACGCGCGCCCGACGTCGCGAGGTCGAGCACGTACGGCGAGCGCGTGAGCCGCCGGTCGACGATTTCGATCGCGCCGCCGCCTCGGGCCCACGCACGCAGCGAGCCCGTCGGCGAGAAGGTCCACGCGTCGTCGACGAGCCTGCCCATGAATCCATGCGGACGACGAAAACGCGCGCCGTGCATGACCGGCGAGCCTCCGCCGATGACTTCTCGGGCGTCGTCACCGAGCTCCTCGAACGAACCGCTGCGCGGATCGTAGATGCCGGCGAGTGGATCGCTGACGAGCGCGACGGCATGACCATCGGCCCGGGGCACCCACCGCGCGACCGAGACCATGGTCGTGCCTGCGTCCGTGGCGAGCCCCGAGACGTCGTACTCCTGCCACGTCCCGCCGGGCTGACGGACGCACACGTTGCCGGATGTGGCCGCGCCGCCGGAGCAAGAGCCCGCGAATGCGAGCCCTCCGTCGTCGGACGCGAAGAAGCCGCCCGTCGCTCCGAAGCTCTGCTCGATGACCGGGGCGTCACCGCTCAACGTGTGCGAGACGACGAACGACGTCGCGTTTCCGTACCCCGCCGCCCCGCCGGCGCGCGAAACGCACGCGAAGAGCACGTCGTTGGCCGTGGGCACTGCTTGGCACCGCGCGTCGGGCGGAAGCCGACCTACCACCGTCGAGACGATCTCGCCGGTGCGCACGTCGACGCGCACGAGGTCGCCCTGCTCGACGACGAGAGCGGTGGTGTCGTCGACGGCGGCGCCGTTGTGGAAGACGGAGCGAAGTGGCGCGTCGGTCCCACGCCAACGCGGATCGCGCGGGCGCATCTCGAGCGGCTTGGCCTCGGGCGACTTGTCGAACGACGCGATTCGGCCATCTGCCTCGAGCCGCACCGCGCCGCCGCCGGATTCGAGGAGCCACAGCTCGTCGTCGATGACCGCGACGCGCTCGGGCGTGCTCTTCACGTGCGCGGTGATCGCGCTCCAGTGGCCACCCGCATCCGTGCTCGCGTACACCGCGCCATCGGCGTCGAACGCGAGCGCGCGCCCGTCGTCGAGCGCCTGCACGTCGACCGCGCCGGCGGGCTCGACCGCGATGCGCTCGCCGCCGGGAAGGCCGAGGCCCCAGCGCTCGCCGTTCCGCGTCCTCACCACGACGGACCTCGCCGCGAACGCGACGCCCTGGATCCCGCCGGCGAAGCGAGCGACGGGCTCCAGGCGGCCGTCGAACGTGCTCGCGCGGTACACGACGGCGTCCGTCCAGAACAGGAAGCCGCCCTTCAGTCGCGCGGGGACGCGTGCGGCGCCGACGATCGGCGTTTCGGGAGCATCGCCCGCGACGTGCGGCTCGCCGCGGCCGACGACGATGCGTGCACGGTCGACGACAAGGCCGAGAGAGCCGGCCCCTCCGAGCGGCAGCGTCACCGTCGTGCCCTGCGGGCTCGGATCGGCGACGAGGTACTGCGGTGGACCGCTCGGCGCCTGCGCGATCGCAGACGAAGGGTCGGCGACGTGACCGCCCAGGGCGGCGGGCGCAGAGTGGCCGCACGCGGCGACGAAGCCCGATGCGACAAACGCGGAGGCCGCGACGAACGCGCTTCCGAGAACGAATCGGTTCTTGCTCCCGCGCATGTCTCTCGGACCCTCGCCGCCTACCGAGGTTCCCGCCCCGCTCGCTCCACGATACCGCCGACACGGCGCGCGCGGGAGTCTTCGGTCAGCTCACGCCGAGGACAGCCAAATACGCCGCGCGCACGTCGCGCGTCACGGCGCGGTAGCGCTCGACGAGCGCCTGCGATGCGGGGACGGCCCCATCGCGGAACCCCATTCGACGCGCGAGCGCCGCGAGCCCCGGCGCCCCCTCCTCGATGAGACTGCCGCTCGTGCCGTGAACGACGCGCAAGGCTTGCTCGAGACGCCGGAGGAGCGCATATCCCTCGCGCAGCACGGCGGCGTTCCCCGCATCGAGGTAGCCGCACGTCTCGAGCGCCGAGAGCGCCGTCTCGGTGTCGCTCGTCCGCACGCGCGGGTCGGTGCCGTACTTCATCTGCAACCACTGCGCGGCGAATTCCACGTCGACGACTCCGCCGCGACCGAGCTTCACGTCGTAGCGAGAGGGGCTCTCCCGTGCGAGCTCCCGCTCCATGCGCATGCGGAGGTGGTGGACGCGCGCCGGGTCGGGCGCGCCTCGCTCGTACGCGATCTTGGAGGCGATGGAGGCGAAGCGCTTGCCGAGCTCGGCGTCGCCGGCGCACGGCCTCGCCTTGACGAGCGCCTGACGCTCCCAATCCTGCGCCTCCGGCGGCGAGCCGAGCGGCGCGCCCTCTTCAGTGACGCCGTGGTAGCGGGCGAAAGCATCGAGGCTGACGACGAGGAGGCCGTGACTGCCGGAAGGCCGAAGCCGCGTGTCGAGCTCGTATCCCGGGCCCGTGCCGTGCGGCGCGCTCACCAGTCGGAGGACGCGCTGCGCGGCGCGCACGTACCGCTCCGAGGCGGAGCCGTCGTCGTCGTCGCCCGCGTCGTAGACGAAGAAGATGTCGAGATCCGAGCCGTAGCCGATCTCGCGCCCACCGAGCTTTCCCATCGCGATGACGGTGAGCCCTCGGCTCAGGCGCTTCTCCTCGAGCGCCCACGCGGTTGCATGCTCGAGCGTAGCTTCCGCCGCGGCCGAGAGGACGCGCGCGGCCTCGCGCGTGACGAGCTCGCCGGACAGCTCGGCGAGGCCGACCTCCATCGTGAGTCGCGCCTTCGTACGGCGCAGGGCTCCGACGAAGGCATCCTCGGGATCGGTCTCCTCGTTCTTTGCGGCCGCCGCACGCGTTGCCGCGATCTCGTCGTCGATCGTACGTCGGGCGCGCTCGGGCGAAGGCGTCGCCTTCGTGAACAAGATGCTCTCCACGAGCTCGGGGCGGTAGACGAGCGACGCTCCGAGGAATGCGCTCGCGCCGAGCAGCCCGACGAGCTTCCGGAGCACCTGACGGTCGTTCGCCATCGCGCGCACGTAGACGCTCGGCGTTGCAAGTCGCGTGAAGAACGCGGTCAGCAACCGAGCGGCTTGCTCCGGGTCAGCGGCGTCGGCGACCGCCTCGAGGAGCGCGGGCGCGAGCTCCGGGTGCTTGTCTCGCGAGGCGGCGCCGAGCGGAAAGTCGGGGCGCCGAGCGAGCGCGAGGAGATGACGCGCGAGATCGGCCGAGGCGTTCGCCGAAAAGTCGGCCACGGCGCGCGATGCGGGCGCGTCGAGGTCGCCCGCGAGCGCGGTGAGCACGGCACCTTCGTCGCCTTCCTCGAGCGCAGCGAGCAGCGGCGCGAGCTGCGCGTCCGGCGCCGTCCAGCCGTCGAGCTTCTTCGTGAGCGAAGCGAAACGGGCCGCCACCCGACGTCGCGTCTTGTCCAGGTCGCGCTCGAGCTCTTTCGCGGTCGCGAAACCCGTGCTCTTCGCGATGACGTCAAGCAGGTCGCCGCGCGGAAGCACGTGCGTCTGCAAGCCGGTTGCATTCTGCACGCGGTGCTCGAGACGCCGTAGCGTGAGATACGCCGTCTCGACCTCGCGACTCTCGCGATCGGTGACGAGCCCACGCGAGCGAAGCCGCCGGAGGGCCTCGAGCGTGTTCGACGTGCGGAGCGACGGCTCCTTGCCGCCCCAGATGAGCTGGAGAGATTGCACGAAGAACTCGGCTTCGCGGATCCCGCCGGGACCGAGCTTCAGGTCGCGGTCCGGATCGCGCGAGAGCTCGGAACGCGCGCGCACGACGAGCTCGGTCATCTCACGTGCGATGCGTGGGTCGACCACCTTGCGCCAAACGAAGGGTGCGAGCGCGTCGAGCGCGAGCTGACCGAACGCGAGGTCGCCGGCGACCGGTCGGGCACGGAGCAGCGCGGCGCGTTCCCACGTTCGTCCCCACGTCTCGTAGTAGCGCTCGGCGGCGGCGAGCGCGTTCACGAGCGCGCCGCGGGATCCTTCGGGGCGCAGACGGAGATCGACGCGCCAGCAGACCCCCTCGTTGGTCGCGTCCTCGAGCGTGGCGGTCAGCCGCTGCGTGACGCGCATGAAGTGCTCGTGCAGCGATTGCTCGTCGCGAGCTCCGGTCGTCCCCGGTCCGGGCCTCACCTCGCCCTCGTCGGTTTCGTAGAACGGAAGGAGGTCGACGTCGCTGCCCACGTTGAGCTCGCGCCCGCCGAGCTTCCCCATCCCGAGCACGACGAACGCGCAGCGCGCGCCCGCGGACGTGGTCGGCACGCCGAACCGACCTTCGGCCCACCGGAGCGCCTCGTCGGTCGCGATCTCGATGCAGACCTGCGCGACGTCCGAGACCTCGCGGGCGGTGGTGTCGACGTCGCCGCCTTCGCTGGCGAGGAGCTCGCGCGCGGCGATGCGGAGCCGTTCTCGTTGCGCGAAGCGGCGAAGACCGCGGCGGACGCCTTCCAGATCACCGAGGTCGGTGACGAACGTGAGCGCGAGACGGCGTAGCGTGCGCATGTCACGCGCGATCCGCAGCTTGCCTCTCGAGACGGCGATCACGTCGTCGGGGCGCGTCAGGATCTGCGTGCGGAGCGCCGGGTACGCGGCGCAGAGGAGCGCGGCGAACGTCGCGGTCTCCTCGTCGTGGGCGAGGCTGCGCTCCTTCGCCGCGTCCACGTACGCCTGGACGAGGGCCGACGCGCCTTCACCGGCGAGCGCGTGGAGGAGGCGCTTCATGGCCGCTCGCGAGCGTCGTTCTCGCGTTGGCGTACGTCAAGCGGAAGGAGGCGCATCTCAGGGCGCGTCGTCGGTCGGCTGCGGCACGAGGACCGCATCGGCGTTGAGCACCGGCACGACCGCATCTTCGAGGAGGTCTCCCGTGTCGGCGTCGACCACGAAGCGAAAGAGCTGCCCTCGCTTCATGACGTCGACGACGTAAGCGAGCCAGTAGCTCACGTACGCGGTACGCGGTCCAGGCGAGGCATGGATGGTGAGGCGCACGGAGCGGACGTCCTCCGCGGTGACCTTCCCGATCGCGACGCGGTGTAGCTCGCGGACGCGCAGCCCGGGACGGCGCGCATCGTCGATCGCGACGAAGAGCTCGCGACCGAGCACGTCCTTGCAGGCGCGCGGGTCGTCCGGGCCGAGCCGCGGCCACGTATCGAGATCGAGGTGCGGATGCACGCGCGAGATGTTCACGAAGTAGCGCGTCTTACCGTCTTCGCCGAGGTAGAGGAGCACGTCGATCTCCGACGCGATCGCCTCGAAGCCCTCGTAGCCGCGCATCGGCATGCGACCGCGCACGTGCGCGACCCAGGTGCCGTACGTCGTCGTTCGAGCCGGGCCAGCCGCGATGTCGAGCGCGGCGACGTCGGAGCGACCGACGCCGAGGAGCTCGGCATTCGCGGTCACGAACGCTTCGGCCTCGGAGACGGCGCTCGCTTCGGTGATCTCCACGGGAGCGCCGGGGCGCCGTTCGTCTTTCGCACGCCGGATGATGCCGCGGATGGGGTCGACGTCATCGGGCGCGCCGCCCGCGCCCACCGTCACGGTCCACGAAGCGCCGTTCGTCGCGCGGAACCGGGCGACGACCGCGCTCCGCTCCGCCGTCGAGAGCGCACGGACGATCTGCTGATGCGGCCCGTGCGCCCCACCGGCCGTCGTCGACGTCGCGCGCGTGGGCGGCGCGACCGCGGCGCTGCCGGACGCGCATGCACACGCCGCGAGAGCCGCCGCGACGAGCGCCGTGAGCGACGCGCGCACGCCGGCGAGGCTCAGATCGACGGGCCCCACAGACGGAACATCATGAGCACGGTCCAATCGAAGAGCACGTGCGCGAAGATGCTCGGCAAGAGGCGCTCGAAGCGGCGCGCCATGAACCCCCAGAGCAGCCCGGCGGCGAGCGCGGCAGCGACGAGGACCGGGTTCGGACCCGCGACGGGATCGCGGAGCGCCCAAATCGTCGGTGCGTGCGCGAGGGCGTAGAGCACGGCGGCCCAGACCCACGCGCGACGTGAGCCGATGACCTCGGCGAGCAGCGTAGTCACGAGGCCGCGCCAGACGAGCTCCTCCGCGACCGCCATGACGATGATGGCGAGCACGACGAACGCGACGTTCTTCCGGAGCATGCCGGGATCGCCGAGCTGGAGGTACAGACGCGCGAGCCAGCTCTCGCGGTCCGAGCCGCTCGGAGCAACAACCTTCGTGAACGCCCACGCGGCGCCGAAGAGAACCGCCGCGGCGCCGAAGCCGCGTGAGAAGTCGCCCGAGCGCACGGACAGCCATCCGGTGCCGCCGCCCTCGTCGAACGAGTTCCGGCTCCCGAAGAGCGTCCCGTCGAGGTGCGCTCGCACGGCGCCGAGCGCGGCGATCACGACGGTGGGCGCCGCGATGCACAGTAGGAACATCGGCTGGCCTGCGCGCTCCAGCTGGAACGCGAAGTGTGCCGCGACGCCGGTCGCGACGACGATGCCGACGAGGTACGCGACGTTCCGCACGAGGGCCGCTTCCTTAGCACACGCGCCCTCGAGCGGGCGCCGTCAGAGCGGCGCCGCGGCGTCGGGCACCGGGGCCGACCCGGGATCGCGACGGCGGGTCAGCCGTCCGGCGACCGACGCTTTCAGCGCCGCGAGCCGCTCACGGTGCAGGTACGCGAGAACGAGCGCGAGCGCGAGCCACACGAGGTGGAGGAGCGCCACCGTCGTGCTCGTGACGTAGAGGATGCGTGCGACGAGCGGGCGATCTTTCGTGACGAGCTGGCGGCTCGTCTGGACGTAGCGCTCCGAGAGCGGGATCGAGAGCGACACCGGAGTGATTCCGGCCTTCGTGTCGAGCGAGCCGTCTGCCGCGAGGGCCGCTTGCGCCGACTCGGGCACGGGAACGCTCGGATGATCCGCGAAGAGCTCCTTCGACGGCTCGACGGCACCGGCCTCGGAGAGCGCGTGCCTGCCGGTGAACAGGGTCGCGACGAGGATCGCGCCGGTCGCGACGACGAGCTTCGAGCCGCGCACGAAGCGCGACGCGAGGAAAACGGCGCCGACGACGAAGAGGCAGCCTGCCGCGAGCACGAAAGCTTCGCGCGAGACGAGCCAGAGGCCGGCGGTGACGACCGCGCCGAGCGCGCGCGTTCGCCGCGTCCGGAACCCGAAGCAGGCGAACGCGACGCCGAGCGCCGCGGCGACGAGATCCGCGCGCCCGAACGCCCAACGGGCATGGTCCCCTCCGAGCACCGCGAGCGGACGAACGTGCTCGGGCAGGCCGACGGTCACCTCCGTCGCGCTCGTCGCGATCGGATAGTTGCTCGCCGGGAGCGTCAGTGTGCCGGCGAGCGACGTGAGGCGAACGTCGCTGAGCGACTGCACGCGCAGCTGATGCGAGCCAGGCCGCATCGGCACGAGCACGTCGCGTGCTCCCGCCTCCGTATGGAGGATGCGCTGCGCGGCGCCGTCCGTCGACAGGTACATCGCCCGGCCGGCGGGGCTCACCATGAGGTGCTCGAGCCCGTTGTTGTCGTAGAAGAGCGACTCGTCGGTGACGACCTCGCCCGCTCCGGTGACGGCGAGGAATCGCTTGTTCTTGCGCGCAACGGCCGCGAGCACGTCACCGCGAACGAGCGAGCGAGCATCGATTTCGAGCTGCTGCCCGCGCTGGAGGAGGTACACGCGCGCGCCGGGCATCGTCGGCGGGATCGGTGACTGCGTGGCCTCGACGAGCTTCGCCTCGCCGCCGACCGCGACGCGATGCTCCGGGTCGGCCTCGATCATCCACCACTCGTACGCGGATCGCTCGTCGGCCTTGAAGGCGCGTACGCCGCTCGGGGCGCCACGGAGCGCGCCCGCGATCGTGATTTCCGCGTCGTGCCCCGACGTCGGCAGCACGAGCTCCTCGCCTTCCACCTGCCACCCCGTCGCGCCCTGCACGTCCTGCACTTTCTCGCCGTACGAGAGCGGAAGGCGAATCGTGCCGAGGTCGGACGACTGCGAAGCGACGAGCCGGTACACGAACGTCGTTTCGCTACCGAAGCGAACGGAGCGCGCCAAGCGGAACACCGGCGGCGTGCGAGGCTTCGCTGCCGCCGCGCTCGCCGCCCCCTCGGTCATCGGGTCGAAGTGAAGGATCGTGTTCGACAGCCCGCTCAGCTTCTCGCCTTCGACGAGGCGGCCGCGCGCGAGCTGCGCGTCGAGTGAGAGGAGCGGTCCGGCGACGCTGAAGATTTGATCGGTGCCGAGCGCAATCTTCCCGCGGAGCGTGAACGATCGCGCCGACGTGATGAGGTAGTAGCGATCGTTGTCGAAGGTGATCGTCGGACGGGCTCCGTCGATCGTGAGGTCGTCCAGTCGAACCTGCGAAGGCGGCCCGAAGAGCGGGATCTTCTGCTCTTCCTTTGCGCGCACGCTGCCCGTCATCTCGAACGTCAGCGTCCCGGTGACGCTGCCGCGCACGGTCATGTGCGCGAGCTGGTAGCAATCCTCCGAGCAAGGCGGCGGCGGCTCGGCCGCAACGGGAGCCGCGGGAGGCACGGCGATGTCGGTGACGGTCTGGTGGGCGCGGGGGTTCGCCTGCGCGACGAGGGCAGGCGAAAGGCACAGCACGGCAACGGCTGCCGCGAACGCGCAGCGAAACATCGTTTGAGACATGACGAACCTCGGGCGAGTCTCGCGCGGCGGAGGACCCGCGTGGCGGTGCAGCCGCGCGCGAAGAGGCCGTCGTTTCCGACCGCGGCCTGCCCCGAATGTTCCGAAAACGCTGTTTGACGCCCTGGGCGTCAGGAGTTATGCCCAATCCTGCGAGCTCAGGTTGGGGTGGCCCCGTCGATTTCGGACGGAAAGCGGCCGTCAGAACCTACTCCGGCTCTCCGTCGCGCGTGTCGGGGGCTCGCGGGGTAATCACCAAAGAGGTCGCCGGCGGCGTTCATGCGTCGTGGCTCTCGCCGATACGGCGGACGCGGGCAGAAGCGCGGGGCACCTCGAGAACACCGAGCAACGAACACATGACGTTCACCGAAGCCGCAGCCGAAGTGCTGCGCATCGCGGGCAAGCCGCTCCACTACAAGGAGATCACCGAGCTCGCCATCGAGAAGAATCTCCTCTCCCACGTGGGCAAGAGCCCCGAGGTGACGATGGGCGCGCGGCTCGCGGCGCTCCTCAAGAAAGAGGACAAGACGAACCCGATCGTCCGTGTGAAGCCGGGCGTGTTTGCCCTCCGCGAGTGGGACGGCAAGAAGAAGAAGAAGGGCGCCGAAGAGGAGCCCGTCGAGCTCGTCGACGAAGGCTTCGAGGTGAACGCGCTCGAAGTGGAAGCCGCGACCCGGGGCGAAGAGCAGCCGGAAGCCGACGCGGAGCGCGACGCCGAAGACGACGACGACGAGCCGCTCGTCGTGTCGGGCGAAGACGCGCTCCGCACCGAGCTCGCCGCGAGCGGGGCCGAGCTGTTCGACGACGAAGACGACGACGATCAGCCGATCCTCTCGTCGGGTCCCGCGAGCACGAACGACGTGCAGGGCGGCGCCGCCGGCGCGGAGGGCGGTCGTCGCCGCCGTCGTCGTCGCCGTCGCCGTGGTGGCCGCGAGGGCGGCCCCGAGGATCGCGCATCGTCGCCGCGCGTCGAGGTCATCCCCGCGAATGCGGCAACGGCCGTGTCGACCGATGCGGACGCGCAGGCGGACACCTCGCGTGACCCGCTCGCGCCGGCGCCGCGCCCGATGGTGCGTGACCGCCAGCAGATCATGGCCGGTGGCGCGCCGACGGGCATCGACATCCCGCCGGGCGACACCGAAGACCTCTCCGGTCGCGAGCTCGCCGACGCCACGGTGATGATCCTGAGCGGCTTCGATCGCTCGCAGGGTCCGGTGCAAGTTCGCTCCGTCGTCGAGGCGCTCCTCCGTCGCGGCCGCCTCGCCGGCGACACGATGCTCGCGACGGCGCAGCTCACCGCCTCGCTTCGCGCAGACAACCTTCGCCGTCAGGCGAATGGCCAGCGTCCGCGCTTCCGCTTCACGGGCGGCGGCTCCGGCGCACGCATCGCGCTCACCGATTGGTCGCTCAGCTCCGATCTCGTTCGCCTCGAGATCGACGCGCTCACCGCGATCGAGCGCTACCGGGAGGCCGCGCGCCGGACGATGCTCCGGAAGCTGCAGGAGCTCCCCGGCCATGCGCTCATCGAGCTCGTGCTGCTCGGGCTCGAGCGCGTCGGCATGACGAACCTCCGCTCGATTCGTCGTGCGGGCGCGCCGGGCGGCGAGGCTCATTTCGCGGCGGTGCATCGCACGGGTACGGACGAGATCCGTACCGCCGTCGTCGTCCGGAAAGATGGTCGCGAGATCGGCCGCGAGCGCGTAAGCGATCTCCGCGGCGCGCTCCACCACTACGGACCGGCCTCCGCCGGGTGGCTCGTCACGACGGGTCAGGTGCTCAGCGGCGCGCGCGAAGAAGCGACCGCTCCCGCAGCTCCGATCGCGCTGTTCGACGGCGTCGCGCTCTGCCGGCTGCTCGAAGAGAACGACGTCGGCGTCGTGCGAACGCGCCTGACGACGGCGATCCCGGACCTCGAGCTGTTCGACACCCTGCGCGGCTGACGTATCGCATGCTCCGCGCGCGCCACTCGGTGACCGCCCGTTCCGCAGGAGCGCTGCTCGCGCTCCTCGCGATCGGTGTCGCGCCGTCGGCGCACGCGGAGGAGGCGGTCGCGAATGCCCTGCCGCCGCCGCCGCTCGTCCTCACCCTCACCGAGGGAACGGGCGGCGCGCCGTGGAAGATTCGCGTCGAGAACACCGGCGACGTTCCGATTCGTCTCGCTGCGGATCCGCGCGTGCTCGTCCTCGAGCTCACGCCGCCTGCCGGAACGCTCGCTCCGCCGACCACGAAGAAGGGCGCGAAGCCTGTCGCGAAGGCAGCAGCGGCGACGGAGCCGGTCACCGTGCGTTGCGAGCTCCCGGCGGATGCGCGTCCGTCGACCGACGAAGGACGCGAGCTCGTCCTCCCCGCGAAGCGATCGTTTTCGCATGCGTTCGAGCCGCTCTTCTACTGCTTCGGAGCGCGTGAGCGCGCCGCGCTCGTCCCGGGGACGCAGGTGAAGGCGCGCCTCGGCTGGGCCGCGCCTCCGCCGAAGAAGACGGTGGCGCGAAAGAACGCGGCACCTCCGCCGCTGGGCCCTCCGTTCATCGCGTCACCGGTCGGCGCGGCCGTCGGCAAGTTCGGTCCGGTGAAGGAGCTCGAGAGCGCGCCGCTCACGCTGACCGAGGCGGCGAACGCGCTCCTTCCCGTCGCCGGGTCGCCCGGAGCGGCGGCTGCGCGGCCGGCGTCGTCCGAAGCGCCGGCGCCTTCGGCAACGCCGCTCGTGGTGACCACGTCGGAGACGGCGGATGCGCTCCGCGGCAGCGACATCGGCGTGACCGTCACGATCACGAACGACTCGGAGCGCACGCTGACGACCCTCTTCCGCCCCGAGGTGATTCGGTTCTCCGTGAGCGGACCGGCCGGCACGCTGAGCTGCGGGTCGACGCGGTACGTCGACTCCCCGATACGCGAGCTCTACGGATCGCTTGGTCCGAAGGCGAAGACGAGCATCACGCTCCTCGTGACGGCCCTCTGCCCGTTCGACACGTTCGACGAGCCCGGCCTCTACCGCGTCACCCCCATCTTCGACACGAGCGCAGCCTCGGCCCGCAGCATCGGGCTTGCGACGTGGGACGGCGAAGTGACCGCGAAGGCGCCACTCCTCCTCCGCGTCCGCACCGCGAAGCGTCCTTCGAACCGCCGCCCCGCCCTCGACTGACGCGGCGCGCCCGCTGGATCACGGGGATGGATCGCGCCACCCGCGGGCCGCCTCGGAAGGAACCCCGGAGCCGCGAAAACCTACAGAGAAGCTGTAAAACCTACATCGGCATACGCGTTGCTCCTCACGCGTCATGCTTCGCACTTGGCGCGGGATTTCAGCGGGCCCGGCACGACCGGGGTTCCTTCAACTGCCGCTCATTGCCGCACTGGCGGCGCTCGCCGCGTGCACCGGCGGCAGCGAGGAGGACGCGGCCAGCGCAGACGACGAGGTCATCTGGGAGCCCATCTCCGCCGCCCTCGGCAATCCGCCGAACTTCGCGCAGGTCGGCAACGGCTCGGCGATGGCGGTCGTCTCCCGCAGCGAAGGGCGCGGGTCCAAGGCCGGCGCGCTCGTCGAGCTGTTCTACCCGAAGTACTCCGCGGACAACCTCTGGGACTCCTACGTCGGCGTCCGCTCGAAGGGTCAGAAGCTCGCGTGGGCGCACGACCTCGACCTCCGCGGTCAGCGCATCGCGCCGGACAGCGGCCTCGTGCAGAGCGACTTCGCCGGCCGCGGCCTCGCCATGCGCATCGAAGACGTGATGCGTCCGGGCAACGACGCGCACGTGAGGCACGTCGTCGTCACGAACACGACGCGCGCGCCGATCGAGAGCGTCGAGCTCGCGTTCTACGCCTTCTACACCATCGAGACGAACCCGATCGGTGACCGCCTCCGCTTCGACGCCGCGCGCGGAGCCTTCGTCCAGAGCGAAGGCAACGTCGCGATCGCGACCGTCGCCGACAGGAAGCCCACCGCCGTTCATTGCGGCTACGCGCTCCGTCCCTTCGGAGGTCAGAAGGACGCGCGCGGCGCAGCGGAGACCGGCAGGCTCTCGGGGTGCGCCTCCCCTCTCGAAGCGAAGCTCACCGGCGTGAACGGCGTCATGCTCCACACGCTGGGAACCATCCCGCCGGGCGCATCGCGTGACATCACCTACGCCATCGGCCTCGCGAGCTCGGAGACCGCGGCGCTCGCCGAGGCCGAAGCGGCCGTGGCGCAGGGCTTCGCAGCCCGCGTGGACGAAGATCGCGCGAAGTGGGCGTCGGTCCTCGCGCGCGCCAAGCAGCCGGCGACACTCCCGGCCGATGCGCGCGACGTCTACCGGCGCGCGATCATCACGATGCACCAGCATCGCGTCACGAACGGTGCGTTCATCGCGGCGCCGACGCTCACGAGCCCCGTGTACCGCTTCGTGTGGCCGCGCGACGGCTCGAAGACCGCGATCGACATGCTCGAGGCCGGCTTCGCGCCCGAGGCGAAGTCGTTCTTCGAGCTGCTCGAAACGCTGCTCCTCCCGGACGGCAGCTTCGCGGTGAACTACTACGCCGACGGCTCCCGCCCGTTCTTCGACTTCGGATCGGACAAGAACGAAAACGATCAGCCCGGCATGCTCCCGTGGGGTGTCGACCGGGTGTTCGAGGCGACGAACGACGCGACGTGGCTACGCGCGCGCTGGCCCGCCGTGAAGAAAGTCGCAGAGCACCTCGTCACGCTGACGGACACGCCGACCGGGCTCGTGAAGCCCTCGCGCGATCTCTGGGAGCTCGAGACGGGCTCGAGCTGGACGTACGCGAACGGCTCCGTCGTCGCGGGCCTCGAGGCGGCGGCACGCATCGCTCGCGTCATCGGCGCGTCCGGCGATGCCGCTCGCTACGACGCGGAAGCGAAGTCTCTGCGCCAGGCCATGGAAGCCAAGCTCGTCGCGCCCGGCGGCTACTGGGCGCGCGGCCGAAAGGGAGACCGCATCGACGACCGACTCGAGATCGCGAACCTCGCGCTCGGCAAGGGCGGCTTCGAGATCTTCGACGACGCCGACCCGCGCCTCGCCAAGGTCGGCACCCTCGTCCGCCAGCGCCTCGCGACGGGCAACGGCGGCGTGAAACGCTACGAAGGCGACCGCTATTACGGCGGCCAGCCGTGGCCCGTCGCGGCGGCATGGCTCGCGCTGCACGAGCTCGCGCTCGGCAAGCGGGATTCGGCGCTCGCCCTGTTCGGCACGATGACGAAGATGGGCAAGGCGACGGAATCGGACATGCTCGGCGAGCAGTTCGACGAGGCGAAGCGCGAGTGGGTCAGCGCGATGCCTCTCGTGTGGAGCGAGGCAGCGTACGTGCGGACCGCGCTCGCGCTCTATCACTGAGCGCGCGCGCTCAGGGCTTCGCGACCTTCCAGACCTGACCGTCGACGTCCTGCCCGGTCTCGAGCCCGACGTTCGACCAGTAGAGCGCCGTGGCGTCCTGCGTGAGGTGCCGCGGCACGCGCTGCGTCTCGGCGAGCACGATCGGGCCGTCGGTCGGGCACCCGGTCTGCGGGCAGTACACCACCATCCCGGTCGGCGTCTTCGGGTTCCCCGCGGTCACCCAGTAGACGTTCTTCGCGTCGACGACGAGCGCGCGAGGGTCGGTCTGCGCGCCGGCGAAGTCGCCGATCGGCGCGCCGCCATCGGCGGTCGCGAGGCTCGCCTGCACCTTGCCGTCGGAATCTTCGGCGAACCCCGGCACGGTCCAATACAGCGTCCCGGTCGGCGAAAGACCGATCCCCCACGTTCGCGCGTCGGCCGAGGCGACGACCCGCCACGCACCCGACGCGTCGCGAGGCGCGGCGATGATTTCCGCCGCCCGCGAGCCGTTGCCTCCATTGGTGAAGTAGACGTTGGTGGCGTCCACCGCGACGGCGTTCGGCGCAAAGGGACTACCGGCCCGCGGGACGTACGTGGTGACGTTCCCGGTATCGATGGCCACGCTCCTCACCGCGCCGGTGTACGGCTCGGGGAAGAAGATGGCGCCGTCACGGACGACGAGCTCGAGCGGCAAGGGCTCGCCATTGAGGTGCTGGAACACGGGCTCACCCGACGACCAACGCTCGGCCGGACCTTGCCCGCCACATCCCGCGCGCGGGCACGAGCGGATCGCGTGGTCCTCGTCCGTCCAGTAGACGTTCGTGTCGTCGATGCCCATGCCCTTCGGCTCGATGGCATTCAAGCTCGTGAAGACACACGCGGGCGGCAGCGACGGCCCGGAGCACGGGCCGGGAGGAGTCTTGTCGAGGCGGAGGATGCGATTCGCATAGCTCTCCGCCACGAAGACGTTCTTGTCGTCGACGACGAGGCCTTGCGGCCTCTTCAGCCCCTCGGCGAGCTTCACCGGGCGACACACGCTGCCTTCGCACGCTCCGCCGCCGCAGTCGTGGTTGCAGCGCCCACAGTGCTGCGTGCTCTTCGTGAGGTCGATGCCCGCGCAACCATCGGTGCCGTCCGCGTCGGTGCTGCCCGCGCCGCCGCCGCCGCTATCCGAACCATCGGACCCGCCGCCTTCGCTGACGCTCGCCTCCTCGGGCAAGGGCGTCAGCGACTCGAACCCGAGGACCGATCCGCAGGCTGCGAGCGACGCCATGACGGACGCGGCGCAAAACACGACGGCGGCGCCGCGCGAGAGACGACGAAGATTCAAAACGCACCCCCTACGGTCATGCCAGCGAACCCAGGCCCTCCGAACGAAACGGAGGGCAAACGTGTCGTGCTCGGACGCGATGACGTCGGCGCGGTCGTCTTCCGCGGCGCGGTCAGGAAGACCACGGCTCCTGCCGCGACGAGCACTCCGCCGGCGATGAAGGACACGTCCGCCACCGTCGCCTGCGTGCTCGCGTCGCTCGCGATCTCGAGCCCAGGGTCCGAGCACTGGTTTCTCGCGTTGCAGTACGGCTTCGCGTCTTCGTACGTTGCGTTCGCCTTGAGGCCGAAGAACGCGCCGGCGCCGACCGCGAGGACGCCCGCGCCCGCGAGCACCACCCCGACGACGCGTTGCGTGTTGCCGCTGCTGGAGGGTTGTTCGTTCGCCGCAGGCACCGACGCGTCGCCCCCCGCCTTGGCGGACGAGGGAGCCGCGGCAGCAACGCCCGAAGGATCGACGTCCAGCGCCGGCACCGTGACGGTCACCTGCGCGCGCGGCCCTGCGAGGGTGACCTGCGACGACCAAGGCTTCCGGCCGGGCGCGCTCGCCCGCACCGTGTGCTCGCCGCCGTCGGTCGGGATCGGCGCCGCCCATTCGGCAACGTCGATCGCGGCGCCGTCACGCTCGACGACGAGACCCGTCACTTGCGCCTCCTTGGGGACGACGATGACGAGCCGAGCGAGCTCGGGCTCGAGCTTCTCGGCACGTCCGCGCGCAGCAGCTTCCCAGTCGGGATGGCCGGAAGCGCGCGACGCTGCCGCCGCTTCTTTGAACGTCGCCCACGCGCTCGCGAGCTGACCGTTCTTCTCGTAACACGTCGCGAGGTTCATCAGCGTGCCGGCGCCGGGATCGAGCTTCTGGCTCGCCGCGAGCTTCGGGCACGCCTCCGCGTAGCGCCCGTCGGTCATGAGACGACGCGCTTCGTCGAAGAGCGCCTGCGCGCGCGACGCCTCTTGCGCGTGCGCGGAGCGAGTCGGCGCGACGAGCGCGGTGAGCGCAAGTGCGCACGCGGGGAGGAAAAGGGCCGATCGCTTCATCTACTTTCGGTCCGCGGGCGTGAACGGGTCGTCGGAGTGCGCGGGCACGTGCGGGGCGGATGGGGCCGTCGACGCAATGCCAGCCGGACGTTCCAACGGGCGAGCACTACCCGCGTCCGCGAGCGGGGCGCGTACATCGCGCGACGGGCGTGCAGGCAAGCTCGGAGCGACGCGCTTGACCGGTTCTGCCGCCACGGCTTCCGCCAAGGTCGTCGGCACTGCGGACGTGACCGGCACGGGAGCGGCGATCGTCGTCGGCGCGACAGCGGTCGGCGCGGCGGTGGCGGAGGAAGGCGTTGCGAGCGGCGAGCGGTCGGACACGGCGCTCGCGACGGCGGCGCCGCTGGCGGACGGAAGCGGCGACGACGGCGTCGTGCCTCGCGCGCGAAGCCCCGTCCACGCGGCGGCCACGACCAGGGGTAGCGCGGCCCACCGCGCGATGCGCCAGCCGCGCTTCGAGCCCGGAACGGGCGTCTTCACCCACGATGCGCTCGTGTCGTACGAGACGACGTGAGCACGGCCGGCGCTCGAGCCCGCCGCGGGAGCGCCTACGGGCCCCGACCCTGCGGCCGGCGCGAAGACCGTCGGACCGTCGACGGAGACGGCGCGCGCGCCGGAAGGTCGGTGCTGATGCCGCGGCGGACCGAACGGCCCGAGCGCGGCGACCAGCGCCTCGACATTCGGAAAACGGCGCTCCCGGTTTCGCTCCATGCACCGCGCGACGATCGCGTCGAGGCCTTCCGGCACGTCGGGACGCAGTCGCGCGACGGATGGCGCCGGCGTCTCGAGCACGAGCGCGCAGAGCTGGGGCAGGCTCTCGGCGACGAATGGCACTCTCCCGGTCAGGAGCTCGAAGAGGATGACGCCGAGCGACCAGATGTCCGTGCGCGCATCCACGTCACGTGCGCTCCGGATCTGCTCCGGTGACATGTAATTGGGAGAACCGAAGACGTCGTTCGTGCTCGTGAGCGAGTGGCTGTCCGCGTCGGTCGATGCCCACTTCGAGATCCCGAAGTCGAGCACTTTGACGACGGGCGTTCCGTCGATTCGGTGCGAGAGAAAGAGGTTCTTCGGTTTCAGATCCCGATGGACGACGCCGAGGGCGTGCGCCTCGGCAACGGCCTCGCACGCCTGGAGAACGTACTCGACGGCATCCTCGACCTCGAGGCGCTCCTCGCGACGGAGGACCGCCTCGAAGTCGGTGCCCTCGAGGAGCTCCATGACGATGTACGGCTCGCCGGTCGCAAGCCTGCCGATGTCGAGCACCTCGGCGACGTGCTCGCTCTTCAGCTGCGCTGCCGCGCGTGCTTCGCGCTCGAAACGCTCGACTGCCTTCTCCACGCCCGCGGCGGACGGCAGCATCATCTTGATCGCGACGCGCTTGCCGAGGTGGACGTTGCGCGCGGCCACGACGAAGCCCATGCCGCCCGCACCGAGCACGCGCTCGACGCGGTATTTGTCCGCGAGGACCTCTCCCGGCAGTACCGGGGGGGTCACTTGGGCGAGCGACGGCGAGCTCATGGGGACGCGCGGAAGGTATCACCGGAGCGCGCGCTCGCGTACCGCCACCGGCCTCGGGTTCCGAGGGCGAGGTCGCGCCGGCGCCGCGCCCGCGCCCCCTTGCATTCTGCGCGCGAGGAATTATCTGGGGGCGCCGATGGCTTCGCATGCGTTCCAGGCCGAGGTGGGGCGCGTCCTCTCCCTCGTCATCAACTCGCTCTACTCGAACAAGGAGATCTTTCTCCGGGAGCTCGTCTCGAACGCGTCCGACGCGCTCGACAAGCTTCGCTTCCGCGCGATCACCGAGCCGTCCCTCCTCGAGGGTGAGCCCGAGCTCGTCATCCGCCTCCGCCCGGAGAAAGAGCGCGGCGTGCTCGTCATCGAAGACACCGGCATCGGCATGACGGAAGCCGAGCTCGTCGAGAATCTCGGCACCGTTGCGCGCTCCGGCTCCCAGGCGTTCCTCGCGAAGCTCGAAGAGACGGCGAAGAAGGACGTCTCGCTCATCGGCCAGTTCGGTGTCGGCTTCTACAGCGCGTACCTCGTTGCCGACCGGGTCGAGGTCGTCTCGAAGGCGGCCGGCTCGGACAAGGCCTTTCGCTGGTCGTCGACGGGCAAGGACACGTTCACGGTCGAGCCCGCAGAGCGCTCCGCGCGCGGTACCGCCATCGAGCTCCATCTGAAGGAAGATCAGAAGAGCCTCCTCGAAGAATGGACGCTGCGCGACCTCGTTCGCCGGTACTCGGACTACATCGCGCATCCGATCGAGCTCACGCGCACGAACGAGGGCAAGACGGAGCACGAGCGCATCAACAAGGCCGCGGCTCTCTGGCAGCGCCCGAAGAACGACATCACCGAAGAGCAGTACGAGGAGCTCTACCACCACCTCACGCACGACTACGGCGCACCGCTCGCGCGCACGCACTTCCGCGTCGAGGGCAACGTCGAGTTCGTCGGTCTCGTGTGGCTGCCGAAAGAAGCGCCATTCGATCTGGACGACCCGCGGAAGCAGCGCGGGATGCGGCTCTTCGTGAAGCGCGTGCTCGTGATGGAAGACTGCGATGCGCTCCTTCCGCAGTGGCTTCGCTTCGCGCGCGGTCTCGTCGACTCCGACGATCTGCCGCTCAACGTCTCGCGCGAGCTGCTGCAGGAGTCGACGACGCTGCGCACGATTCGGAAGCAGGTCACGAAGCGCGTCGTCGATCTCCTCGACGAGCTCGCGAAGGACAAGCCCGAAGACTACAAGACGTTCTGGTCGACGTTCGGGCGCATCCTGAAAGAAGGCCTGGTCGTCGACGGTGAGTGGAAGGAGCGCGTCGCGAAGCTGACGCGCTGGCCGAGCACGAACGGCGACGACCTCGTCTCGCTCGACGACTACGTCGCGCGCATGAAAGAGGGGCAGGACGCGATCTACTACGTCACGGGCGAGTCTCGCGAGGCACTGCTCGGCAGCCCGTACCTCGAGGCACTGCGTGCGCGCGGCTACGAGGTGCTGCTGATGACGGACGCCGTCGACACGTGGGCGGCGGAGGCGATCGCGGAGCACGGCGGCAAGAAGCTCGTGAACGCGATGCGCGCCGACGTGAAGTTGCCGGAGAAGGAAGGCGAAGAGAAGAAGGCCGAGGAGGATGCAGAGAAGGCGATCGCGGCGCTCACGTCCGCTGCGAAGACCGCGCTCGAGGGGAAGGTCCGCGAAGTGCGCGCGTCGTCGCGCCTCGTCGACTCGCCCGCATGCTTGGTGCTTGCGCAGGGCGCGATGCCGGCGCACCTCGAGAAGGTGCTCCGCCAGAGCGGCAAAGACGTCGCGCGCGGCAAGCGCGATCTCGAGCTGAATCCGACGCACCCCGCGGTGAAGCGCCTCGCCGCGATCGCAGCGGAGAATCCGAGCGATCCGAAGCTCCGCGATCTCGTCGTCCTCCTCTACGAGCAGTCTCTCGTCGCGGAAGGCAGCCCCCTCGACGATCCCGCGGGATTCGCCAAGCGCCTCACGTCGCTGCTCTCGGACGCGGTCGGCGCCGCACGGTGAGCGCGTGTGCGTCGCGCGCCGCGTCGGCAGCGCGCGACGAGGCATGACGCGCGGGTGGCATCCACGTTGCTCCTGACCGACCCGCGCGTTCGCTGGCGAGCGCGCGCGAGGAGGAGCAAGCCATGGCGGCAGCAGTCAGCAGGCGGACCCCGGTCCCCTGGCGCGTGTCGGAATCCACGCCGGTACCCGCGAGCAGGCTCGATCGCGTGCGGTCGGCGGCGATGGCGTTCGTGCGCGGAACCACCGTCGGTTGGAGCCGCCGCGATTTGGCGGAGTGGCTCGTGTGTCAGTATTCACCGTGCGTCGTGCACCCGGCGGACGACGAGGAGCCGATGTCGGACCGCGTCTCGGAACGCGCGTCGTCGGTCGACGAGCTCGTCGTCGAGCGTGTGATCCTCGATGCGCGAACGAGAGCGCTGCGGCTGCTCGGTGACTTGGTCGTGCCGTGGCAGGCGAGCCCGATCGCGCGACTGAGCGTCGCGTCCGGCATCGTGACGGCGCAGCGCGAGGGCGGCGCGGTCGCGTACGCGCCCGTCGGTCGGCGCACGATGCGGCTCGCCGACCGCGTGACGTCGCTCTTCGTGGCCGACTACCTGAATCAGCCGACCGACTATCGGTGGCTGATGCTCTGCCGCGAGTGCGGGGAGATGTCGTTCGCGTCGGAGCTCGCGCACGCGGCGTGGTGCGAAGCGGCGCCAGAGAGCTGGACGGCGTTCACGCCGACGGATGCGATCATGCTTGCTGCGGGGGTGTGACGGGCGGCGGGCGCGGCGGGCGCGCGGCGCGGCGCGCGGGGGCGCGGCGGGCGGGGCGGATGGCGCGGATGCCGCGGGGGCGCGGCGCGAGGCGGAGGCGCGCCGCGCGCGACGACGCAGGCGTGCGAGGCGCGGTCGCGCGCGTTCCCGGGGGGTTGCGGGCGTTGCGGACGTTGCGGGCCGCCGGGCGAGACGTCTCTCCGGCGGCCGTTCGGGATTAGCCGGCGAGCTTCTCTTTGAGGAGGTCACTCACGAGCTTCGGATTCCCCTGCCCCTTCGTCTGCTTCATGACCATGCCGACGAGGGCGCCGAACACGTTCGCGTTGCCGGCCTTGTACCGGGCGACGGCGTCGGCGTTCGACGCCAGCACCTGGTCGACGATGGGACCGAGCGCATCTGCGCTCGCGATCTGCTTCATGCCCCGCGCCTCGACGACGGCGCGTGCGCCCTTGCCGGAAGTGAGCATCTCGGCGAGGACGTCCTTCGCCTGCTTCGTGGAGATCGTGCCGTCCTGCGCGAGCGCGACGAGCTCGATGATCCCGCCGGCGTCGAAGGGCACCGCCTCGAGGCGGCGGGAGCGGAGCTCACCGAGGAGATCGTTCACGAGGAGTGACGCGATCGGCTTCGCGAGCGGTTTGCCGGGCCCGGTGGCGATCGCCGCGTCGAAGAGCGAGCGGAGCAGTGTCTCCTGCGCGAGGACGCGTGCTTCGTCCGTGGTGAGGCCGTGAGCGTCCGCGAGCGCCTTGGCTTCGGGCGAGAGCTCGCCGCCGGAGGAGGCCGCGCGTCGCTTGGCGTCGGGGACGGCGGGCAGCGTCGTCTTGCCGGCGCTCCCCTTGCCGCTGCTCGGCGGCTTCGAGGCGAGCTTCACCTCGGCCATCTTCATGTCGGGCGCGGCCCCGCGGCCGACGACCTTCGCCCATCCGTCCTTCAACGCCACCGTGCGATTGAAGACAGGCGCCCCGGGCTTGCTCTCGGGGTCGACGTAATAAAACCCAAGCCGCTCGAACTGATAGCGGTCACCGGGGTTCGTGTTGGCGAGTGATGGCTCGGCTTTTGCTCGCACGACCGTGAGCGACGCGGGGTTGATGTCGGCGAGCCAATCTCCGTTGTCGGCCCCGGGGTGCTCGCTCTTGAAGAGCCGGTCGTAGACGCGAACCTCCACGTCCTTCGCCTGCGCCGCGCTCACCCAGTGAATCGTGCCGAGCGACTTGCTCGCGGTCCCGCCGCCGCCTCGAGTGGCGGGGTCGTGGGTGCAGACCACGCGCGCAATGCTGCCGTCGGCCGCCTTCTCGACGCGCGTGCACGTGACGATGTACCCGTGCCTGAGCCGCACCTGCCCGCCGGGCGCGAGCCGCTTCCACCCCTTCGGCGGCACCTCTGCAAAGTCGTCCTGCTCGATGAAAAGCCTTCGCGAAAACGGCACTTTGCGGGAACCCCGGGGTGCTCCTTCGGCCGGTTCGGTGCCCTGCGGCCAGTACGGCGCGTCGAGCTCCTCGACCTCGTTTTCGGGATAGCTCTCGATGATCAGCTCGAGCGGGCGCTGCACACACATCACGCGGGGCGAGCGTCGGTCGAGGTCCTCGCGAATGCATGCCTCGAGGAGCGCGATGTCGACGGTCGAGACGTTCTTCGCAACGCCGACCTTCGCGACGAGGTCACGAATGGCTTCCGGCGTGACGCCGCGGCGCCGCAGCCCGGCGAGCGTCGGCATGCGCGGGTCGTCCCAGCCGTCGACGTGCTTGCCTTGCACGAGCTGCAAGAGGCGCCGTTTGCTGAGGACGATGTACGTGAACGAGAGCTTCGCGAACTCGTATTGCCGTGGAACGTGCGGGACTTCGGTGGCTTGGATGACCCAATCGTAGAGCTCGCGCGCACTCTCGAACTCGGTCGTGCAGAGGGAGTGCGTCACGCCCTCGAACGAGTCCTCGAGGCAGTGCGCGTAGTCGTAGAGCGGGTAGATGCACCACGCGTCGCCCGTTCGGTAGTGGTGGGCATGCTTGATGCGCACGAGCGGCGGGTCGCGCATCTTCATGTTCGGCGAGGACATGTCGATCTTCGCGCGGAGGACCTTCTCGCCCTCTTTGAACTCGCCTTTCCGCATCCGCCGGAACAGGTCGAGGTTCTCCTCGACGCTGCGGCTGCGATACGGACTCTCCTTCCCCGGCTCCGTAATCGAACCCCGGTACTTTTCGGAGAACTCGTCATCCGAGAGATCATCGACGTATGCGCGTCCGCGCCGGATGAGGAGCTCGCCGAGCTCGTAGTACCGCTCGAAGTAGTCCGACGCGTAGTAGAGGTGCTCGCCCCAGTCGAAGCCGAGCCACTTCACGTCGCGCTTGATTGCCTCGACGTAAGCCACGTCCTCGGTCGTCGGGTTGGTGTCATCCATCCGAAGGTGGCAACGGCCGCTGAATTCCTTCGCGATTCCGAAGTCGAGGCAGATGGCCTTCGCGTGACCGAGATGGAGAAACCCGTTCGGCTCGGGCGGAAAGCGCGTCACGACCTTCCCGCCGTTCTTCCCGGCCTGCACGTCCTCGCGAACGATGTCGCGAATGAAGTCGGAAGGCGTAGGTTCGTTAGACAGGGCGTCAGACATGGCGATCGGCTGGAGAAGATAGAGGAAAGCCTCGGCGTCTGCGAGACCCGCCACACGGACCGCGTCGCGGATAGGAACCCCGGGGTCGAAAACGGCGCGGAGCGGTACGGACGGCCACTGCGCTCTCGCGCGGCGGACGTTGAGAAAAGCGACCGTGCTCGCAGATGGCTGCAGTGCGCGCAGCGGCCGGGGCCGCGTACGGGCAGCTCGCGGATGGAACGCGGGTAACGACCGCCCGCACGCGCGGGGGCCTTCTCCCTCGTTCAGCCTGAAGAGCCGCGCGCCTGAGCGTCGCCCTGGCGCGCGTGGCTCGTCAGCTCACGCGACGCGGTTTGCTGTCCGCGCAGCGCACGCCGAAGAGACGCACGCGGTATGTCCCCGGCGGGAAGACGACGCCCTTCTCGCCTGCGCACAGGCGTCGGAGCGCGTTGCGATGCGCGTACCGGAACGCAGCGAGCGCGGCGAGCTGCTCCTTGCATAGCGCCACGTCTCGACATGCGATGTGCGGGAAGAGCGTGGTCCGCCGTGCCGGTGACTTCGGCGTGTCCGTGTGCTTCGCCCTCATGACGGCGCGCACGCCGAGCACCGTTCGCCGCTCGCGCCGACGTAGATCGCGCGCCGTGACCTCGGCTTCGCGCACTGCCTTCCTGACCTTCGCCGCCCACTCGTCCGAAGTGAGCTCTTCGAAGCCGCCGATCCGCTCCGCGGTCAAGACGACCTTCTCCGGCATGGGCCCGGTCTTGCGGAAGTAGTCCGGACGCGTCAGCACCTTCCCGAGCGGCTCGGCCGAGGTGTTCTGCTCGAGCGAGCCGGTCGCCGGCCACTCGGTCGCGCGCTCGACGAGGTCGGCCGCGACCGGATTCGCGAGGAGGTAGACGAGCTTGTCGAACGCGTCGTCGCGGGTGACCGCCCATACGACGCTCGGCTGCGCATTCGACCAGAAGTTCTCGCTGCGTCCCCAGTGGGCGTTCAAAACCTTCGCGACCAGCTTGTGAAAGTGCGCGAGGAACTCGGGATATCGCCCCTCGTTGTCGCGGATCAGCATGTGGAAGTGATTCGTCATCTGCCGCCACGCGTGCAGCGTCACCCCCGTGCGCAGCGCGGCCTCTGCCAGACAATACTCGACCGCGTCGACGACCTTTTTCTCCGGCAGCAGCAAGAACTGCCGCTGCGTACACCGCCGCGTGATGAACAGAGTCCGGCCGGGCACGACTTGTCGAGGAGCGGTCACGCCGGCCGTATCGGCCACTCATCGCAACAGTTGCGACTTCGTACCGGGAAAAGGAACCCCGGTCGTATCGGAGAGCCAACGCGCGCGTCGGGGGGGGCGGGAGGTCAGTCGATCGGCGCGGCAGGCAGGGCGATTTCACCCGTGCCGACGCGCGTGGCGTTCGCGACGAAGCGCGTCGTCGTCGAGACACGGAGCTCACCGGCACCAAGGTCGGTCGCGGGGACGTCGGATTGCGTGATCGCGGCGCCGTTCTGGACGTGCAGCGCTACTGCATTCCGCGCGAACACGCCGCCGCGAACCGCCGCCTGTCCGCCGTCGGAGACGAGGCCGACCCCGGGGTTGTCGAAAATGGCGACGCCGTCGAGCTCGATGCGCGCATCGGCAAACACCGTCACGCCGTGGCCAAAGGTGTCGCCCACGCCCAACACGGCACCATGGATCGTCGAGCTTCCCATCGTGAGCAGCCCGCCAGAGTGCACGAGCGCCGTCGTCCCGGTGTTCCCGACGAGCGCCGAGCGCGTCATCGTCATGCGCCCGCTCTTCGCGATCTGCACGGCACTACCGGCGTTGAAGGTCTCGAGCTCGCGCGTGCCACGGATGAGTACGCCGTCCGCCGTCACCTCCGACTCATGCGCGGACGTCATGCCCGCGAGCGCATTCCCGTCGAAGGAGCTTTGCAGGACCTCGGCCGTCGAGCCTTGCTCCACGAGCAGACCAAACCCGCCGTACTCGCCAATCGACTCCGGGATTGGCCGCGAGCCCTTCACGTACACGCGCTCGAGTCGGCCGCTCGAAGCAAACTGCAAGCCGATGCCGGACTGCGGGCAGTCGATGACCGCCGTGTTCTTCATCTCCAAGCGGCCGCCGTCCCCGGCGCCCGCACCCCTCCCGAACTCGACCGGGGTTCCTTTCGGGACCCCGATAATGCTGGAGTTTTCCACTGCGACGACGCCGGAGTCTTTGCCGGCGTACACGCCGAGGACTTGGCTGTCGGTGACGGCGCTGGAGAGGACTTGGGCGGTGCCCTTCGTGCTGACGAAGAGGCCCACGCCGCCGCTTTCCTTCACGCGGCCCGACGTTCGGCGGATCACGCTCTCGCGCAGGACGGCGTTGCTGCCGGCGCCGGTCACGCGAACGCCCTGGTGAATCGAGTCGAGCACGGCGCTCTGCGACAGCTCGACGAGCGCACCGTCTTCCGCCGCGACGCCGACTTCCTCGCTCGCGCCAACGAGCTTCGTCATTCGAGCGAAGACGGTCCGCGCCGCCTTGAGCGTAGAGCCTTTGCCGTCGATCGTGGCGTGCCGGAAGTAGCTGTCGACGACCGCGGCATCTTCCAGCGCAAGCACGCTGCCGTCGTACACGACGATGCCGCTCCCGACCTCGTCGCCTGCCACGGTGTTCGACAGCTTCGAGCGACGCATCGTCATCTGCGAGCCGAACCGCAGGTACACGCCGAGCGTGTTGTTGCCGTCGACGACGCTGTCCTCCATCAGGAGCTCGCCCCCCTCGACGAGGACGCCTCCGCGAAATCCCGAAACGGTCACGCCGCGCAGGCGCGTACCGCGGACGCCCTTCACGAACACTCCCGCACGCGGACCGCCGGGCGACTCGAAGCGGACCTTTGCAGGGCACCGCCCGACAACGGCCATGTTCGCGGCGCCGAGCTGGATGTCCTCCTTGTACGTCCCCTCCTCGACGGCGATAACGGCCCCGTCCTTCGCCACCAGCGTGGCGGCCTTCAGCGTCGTGAAGTGCGTCGCGTCCGTGGGCCCGCTGTCGTCGACGAACAGCGTCGCGTCCGGCGGCGGAAACGCGCCGTCGCAATCCCCGACGGGAACACAAGCCCCCGTTCGCAGGTCCTCGCGCGTCGCGCCCGCACACGCGGCGCGCGGCGCGAACCGGTCGACGCACGCGAAACCCGTCGCATCACGCACGAAGCCCTCTGGGCACGGGGTCGACCATCCCACTGGCTGGCACTCGGTTTTGCCGAGCTCGGGCATCGTTCCCGGCGCACACTCCGCGGGAGGCAGCACCTCGACGCAGGCATCGAGGGTTGCGTCGTGCGTGAAGCCGTCCGGGCACGTCGGCGATGCGGGGACCTGGTCCGGCGGCGGCGCGGCAGACGACGTGCCATCGGTCCCGCAAGCGAACGTGCCGACCGTCGTGAAGCACGCGAAGAGCAGCACGGACCACCGCGGGATCATGCGCGGAACCGAATGCCATACGACGCCGGAGCGCGCCAGCGGCACCGACGTCGAAAGGGTCGCGGCCCGCGGCCTCGCGCCCTCGCTCGCTGCTTCCTGCATGCAGCGACTACGCGGAATGTTTGCACTCTCCGCCCGAAGTGACACCTTGCGCGCCGATGCTGGCACCCCGCTCCGCCGTGGCTGTCCGTCGTCTTTCGTCTATGAGCGCACGCGTCCGCCATCGCCGCGTTCCGCTGCTCGCCGCAGCTGTCGCCATCGCGGCCGGGACGGCGCTCGTCGTTGCATCTCCGCATCTGGCCGGCGCCGACGAGCGCCGCGGCGTGACGCTCGCGGGCACGTTCCTCCTGCAGGTCGGCGATGGACTTCCCGTCGGCAACGTGCGCGCCGCGGAGCTCAGTGAACGCGCGGGTCCGCCCGCTCCGAATCTGGTGCTGACGTCGGCGGAGATCACCCCGGCGCTCGGGGCCATCCTCGATGGGTTCGTTGCCGGCAAGGCGCTCCGGACGAGCGTGCGTCTATCGACCGGCGCGGTCGTGAAGAAGGCTCCAGACGCGCGGCTCGTCTCCGTCCGCCTGCCCGCGATGGGCGGCGGCGGGACGCCGGACGTCGAGCTCGGCTTCCTCGCCGGGGCCCTGAGCACGCAGCCCGTGCTCTCCGTGAAGCAGGCCGGCACACGAACCCCGGTAGGGTCAAAGATCAATGATTTCCGCGTCGAGCTCACCGGGTTGCCGCCCATCTCGGCCTCGAAGCTAGAGGCGTTGGAGCTCATTCAGCACGACGGGTCGGTCTCGTCGCCGCGGGACGTGGTCCTCGAGGTCGCCGCCGGCGGCGCGCCGCCGTTCACGGCGTGGTCGAAGAAGCCCGCCCCGAAGGTGCTCGGTCTCGAGTACGTCGGCGCCGACGGCAGACCGCTCCTCAAGCTGCGGCTCGACGCGTGCACTCCGTCGGCCGTGACGCCGCTCGGCGCGTCTTCGACGACGCGCGTCGTACTCCGCTGCGCGGCAGCGGCGGCCGCGAAGCCCGGCTGACCCAGCGAAGCGCCCCCGCGCGGCCCGCCCGCCGCCGCCGCTCCCCGCGGCCGGCGCCGCGCGGCGGCTACCGCGCGCCGGAGGTGATCGGCTCGCGAGCGACCTCCCGCGGGTCGTCCTTGTGCTCCGCGTCGTGCGCCTGGCGCTCCTCCGCAATCTCCGTCGCGATCGCGGCCGCCTCGCACGCCGGTACGCCCGCGGCGCGAGCCTCGAACTCGGCCTCCGCGGCGGCATCCTTCGCGCGAAGCTCGGGATCCACCGCGGTCGCCTCGCCCGGGAGCTCGACGCGCAACTCGGCGATCACCATTCGAATTCCGGCGGCAATCGGCAGCGCGAGAAGCGCCCCCAAGATGCCGAGAAGCTTACCGCCAATCATCAGCGCGATCATGACGGTCGCCGGCGGGAGCCGCAGCACTCGCCCGTAGATCCGCGGGATGATCACGCGGCTCTCGAACTCCTGGTAAACCGCGAGAATGGCGAGGACGACGAGCGCCGTCGTCGTGCCTTTCGACATCGCGGCGAGCGCCGCCGGCCCACACGCGAGCAGCGCGCCGATGTACGGGAGCACGTCGGCGACGCCGGCAAAGAGCGCCAACGCCAGCGCATTCGGAACGCCCGCGACGAGCAGCACGATGAACGTGAAGCCGGCCATGAGCGCCGACGTGATTGCCTGGCCGCGCATGTAGCCGCCCACGATCATCTCGAGGTTGATGAGCACGCGCGAAAGACGCACGTGATATCGCCGCGGGACGACGGCGAAGAGCGAGCCTCGCATGCGATCGCGGTCGATGATGATGTAGAGCGCGAGGAAGAACGCGGCCGCGGCGTACGCGACGATCTCCGCGATTTTCGGGCCGTACGACATCCCGAGCTCGCCGGCGCGTTTCGTGAGGTCGCCGTGCGGAAGGCTCCGGATGGAGGCAGCGAGCGGCGCGCCGATGCGCGTCGCATCGAGCTGCCGCGCAAGCTTCGCCTGAATTTGCGGGAAGTGCTCGAGGAGGTCGGCGGCCTGCTTCGCGATCTGCGGCAGCGTCAGCGCGAAGAAACCCGAGGACACGACGAACAGAACACCGAAGACGACCGCAATCGCGCGCCCCCGGCTCCAGCCGCGCTTTTCGAGCTTCTCCACGAAGGGATTCAGCATCCCGACGAACATCAGCCCGACGACGATGACGACGAGGATCTGCCAAAGCTGCAGGAACAGCCACGCCGCAGCGACGGTGCCGAGCACCAAGAGCGCGGTGCGAACGTTCAGCTCGACGCGGATGAACGCGGGCTTCTTCCCCTCGGCGACGTCGGGCGCTACGCGGTCCACGCGCTTCCGGCAGCAAGTTCCCGGCCAACGGCCGAGCTCGCGAAACACTTGCAATTACGCGACCTTCACACGAACCCCGGTCCGAAAAAGCAGGCGCATGACCGCCACACGCGCGTCAGACCGGGAGGATGCCGCGCTTTTTGGCAGGGCGTTCGAGGTGCTTGTGGCGGGCGAGGTCGAGGCCCCACGCGATCGTGCGGCGCGTGTCGCGCGGGTCGATGACGTCGTCGACCAGGCCCCAGCCCGCCACCTTGTAGATGTCGATGTTCTTCTGGATCTGGTCGACGATCATCTTCCGCGCCTCGGGCGGCGGCTCGGCGCCGCCGAAGAGCTTCCGCGCGGCGATGCCCACCATGCCTTCCGCGCCCATCACGGAGATCTCCCCCGTCGGCCACGACACGATGAGGTCGGGCTCGTACGCGCGCCCGCACATCACGTAATAGCCTGCGCCGTACGCCTTCCGCACCACCACCGTGATCTTCGGGACGGTCGCCGCGCTCATGACGTGCAGCATCTTCGCGCCGTGACGGATGATGCCGGCGTGCTCGACCTTCGAGCCCACCATGAAGCCCGGCACGTCCTGCAGGAAAACGAGCGGCACGTTGAACGCATCGCAGATCTGCATGAAGCGCGCGGCCTTGTCGGCGGAGTCGTTCTCCAGGATGCCCCCGAGCCACGCCGGCTGATTCGCCACGATACCGACGCTCTTGCCGCCGATGCGCGCCAGGCACGTGATGATGCTGCGCGCGAATCTCGGCTTGATGTCGAAGATCTCGCCGTGGTCTACAATCGCCCGAATCAACTTGTACATGTCGTACGGCTTCCGCGTCGACTCGGGCAAGAGGTCGAGCAGCGACTCCTCCCGGCGATCCACGGGGTCCGTCACCGGCAGCTCGGGCGGAAGCTCGTCGCAATTCGACGGGAAGTACGAGAGGTATTTCTTCGCCGCGTCGATGCAGGCGGCGTCGCTCTCGAACTCACCGTCTCCGACGCCGCTCGTCTCGGAGTGCACCTTCGACCCGCCGAGGTCCTGCTCGCCGATGTCTTGGCCCGTCACTGCCTTCACGAGCGGCGGTCCACCGAGCGCGAGGCTCCCGATGCCCTTCACCATCGGCACGTAGTCGGCGAGGCCCGGAATGTACGCGGTGCCCGCCGCGCCCGGCCCCACCATCGCCGCGACCTGCGGAACGACCCCGCTCATGTGCACCTGCTCGCGGAACAGATGCCCGGAGCCCGCGAACAGCGAGATCATGTCCGGGTGGCTCGAACCGGGATCGATGCGCGCTCCCCCCGAATCGACGAACCACGTCATCGGCCAGCGTCCCCGGAGCGCCATCTGCCGGAGCCGCGTGACCTTCTCCTCGCCCGTGTAGCCGATGCTGCCGCCCTTCACGGTGAAGTCGTACGCGGCACAGCACACCATGCGGCCGTCCACCTTCCCGAACGCCGTCACGACCGCGTCCGCCGGCGGCTTGTCGGTTCCGTTCGGGCCCGCCGCGAGCCCCATCTGCGTGCCGTGCGCGCCGACCTCGAAGTAGACGCCGTCGTCGTAGAACCGCGCCAGCCGCTCGCGCGCGGTGAGCTTCCCGCGTTCGTGCTGCTTCTGCACCTTGTCGGCCCCACCCATCTCGCGCACCTGCGCACGACGAGCCTCGAGGTCCTTCACGAGCTCCCGCATGTTCATGGCGAAATGTTTCGCATACGAAACGTTTCGGCACAAGGCTCGACGCCGCCCGTCCGTAGCGACGCGTAGACGGCACGACGCCGCGGTGTCGGCTACGCTTCCCTCGTGGCCCGCTCGCCCAGGCACCGCGTCTCGTCTCGCCGCGTCGCGCACGCGACGGCGTGCGCGGTCGCGTTCGTGACGTCGGCGGGTTGCTCGCTCCTCACGCCACTCTCCGGCTACTCGTCCGGCGACGACGCGCTCGCGCCCGCGGCCGAAGCCGGGCCTACGGGCGAGCGCGATGGCAGCAGCATGGCTCCAGGCGACGCCGACCCGCACGCGGCGGCCGATGCGACGCTCGACGCCGCGGCAGATGCCGACGCGTCGACCGACGGCCCTCCTCCTTCGCCGAACCTCTACGCGGACAGCTCGTTCGAGACGTCGTGCGCGCCCTTCGGCGGCTTCCAAGGCGACGTGACACGAGACAAGACGGCCCACACCGGCAGCTGGTCTTGCCGGGCGTGCACGCGTCCGACCACGACCGACTACTTCACGGCCGACGATGGCTCGTTCCACCCGGGACCCGTGGTCGGGGCCACCTACCGATTCGAGGCATGGGTGCGGAGCGCGCCCGGCGCCCCCGCCGCGCCGGACATGCTCGCCTTCCTCCGCACCGCCAACGTCAGCGGTCAATTCACGAAGGTCGAGGAAGACGTGAACGACATCGCGCCGCTGACCTCGACGTGGCAGCACGTCTCGGTGACCCTCAAGGTGACGGCTCCCGCCGAGCGCATCGGCGGCTTCGTCGGCGCCGCTCACGCGCCGGACGCCTGCTTCTTGCTCGACGACGTCGTCCTGCGCCGGATCCAGTAGCGACGCGACGCGCGAGCTCGCGAGCGCGACGTCTGCGCTCCGCCACGTGCTCCGCCGCGAACGCCACCGTACGCGGCGAGGCGGACGCGCGGTGCACGCACGCGAGCGGTAGCCGTGCGCATTCCGCTCGTCCGCGCACGGACCCCGCGGACTGTGGAGCGACCCGTCGACCTGCGGCTCACGCTTCGGACGTCCGGCGCGTGCGCGAGCGAGGTCGCGCGAGGTCATCGCCGTGGATCCCATGGGCTCGCATCTACGACGGCTTCATCGAGCGGTACTTCGACGAGATGTGGACCGAGGGCCGCGCGGACGAGCTCTCGCTCCTTCGTCAGCTCGGCGTCGTCTCCTGAGGCACTGTCCGCGCCACGCGCCGCGCCAGCGCGGGCCGCGCGTTCAACGCCCCTTCCACACCGGCGGGCGCTTCTCGAGGAACGCCATCAGCCCCTCGCGAGCATCCTCCGTGGCGAGGCATTCGCCGAGCTTGCCGCGGAGCATCGGCAGCGCGCTCGCGAGATCCATGTCGTCCTGCTGCGCGAAGGCGCGAAGGCCGAGCGCGATCGCGATGGGGCTCTTCCCAGTGACGAGCTCGGTCACCGCACGCACCGCCGCATCGAGCTCGCCTGGCGGCACGACGCGATTCACGAGCCCTGCCGCGCGCGCCTCTTCCGCCGACAGCTTCTGACCGAAGAGCATCATCTCGAGAAGCGTCCGCCTCGGCACGAGCCGCGCGAGCACCGCCATGATCATCATCGGGAAGAGGCCGACGTCGATCTCGGGCGTCCCGAGCTTCGCGTCCTCGCTCGCAATCGCGAACGTCGACGCGGCGACGAGCCCGAGCCCGCCGCCCATCGCGTGACCGTTCACGCGCGCGACGATCGGCTTCTCCGCGCGCATCATCGCGAGGAGGAGGTCCGCGTAGTCACCCTTCGGGGGCAGCTGAGGCCCGTCCGCGGCGCCGCCGGACATCTGCGCGAAGTCACCTCCCGCGCAGAACGCCTTCCCCTCGCCGGTGAGGACGATCGCACGAACGTCGTCGTCGGCATGTGCGTCCTCGAGCGCGTAGAGGAGCTCGTTCACCATCTGCGGCCCGATCGCGTTCCGGCGCTCGGGATTGAACAACGTGATCGTCGCGACGGGCGGCGCGTCGTTCACGCGGATCCTTCCGTACAGACGCGTCGGGGGCTTCGTGTTCGCGCTCATGCTCGTTCCTTCACTCGCGTCACGCCGGTCACGGCCCTCACGCCGTCGCCGTCGTCGTCACGCTCGCGTCGCGCTTCGGCCCCGGCTTGAACTGGTCGAGGCCGAGGATCTGCTTCGCCTGCTCGACCGTCGCCGGCTTGCGCCCGACGTCGCGGCACATGCGCGCGGCGACCTCGATGAGCTGCCCATTCGACGTCGCCATCTCGCCGCTCGGCAGATAGAGATTGTCTTCGAGGCCGGCGCGGATGTTCCCGCCGAGGGCGAGCGCTGCGCCGATCATGCGCCAGCCGCACTTCGAGATGCCGATCACCTCCCACTCGCTGCCGGGCGGCATGATCTTCGTCTGGAGCTGCAGGCTCTCCACCAGCGGCGGAATCCCGCCGAGCACGTTCACGATGAACGAGAACTGGAGCGGCTTCTTCAAGACGCCCATGTCGAGCAGCGGCCAGATGCCATGCGTGTGCCCGGTGTCGAAGCATTCGAGCTCCGGCTTCACGCCTGCCTCGTTCATCGCTTCGAGCAGCTTGATGATCTTCGCGTAGGTGTTCGGGAACACCATGTCGAAGACGAACTGCTTCCGGTTCTCGGAGTACTTCGAATAGTTCATCGTGCCCATGTTCAGGGCCGCGATGTGCGGTCGGCACTCCTTGATGTACGTGCACTGCTCGGTCACGTCCTCGAGGATCGTCCCCGTCGAGAAGTTGAGGAGGATGGGGCAGCGCTTCTCGACCTCCTCCTTGATCGCGGCGAAGACCTTCGGGTCGAACGTCGGCGTACCGTCGTCCTGACGCGCGTGGATGTGCACGACGGCCGCGCCGGCTTCGTACGCGCGCCGGCACTCTTCCGCGATCTCGATCGCAGTGTACGGGATGCCCGCGCACTGCTTGCGATTGGCGAGCACGCCCGTCACGGCGCAGGTGATGACGCAGAGATCGGGATCACGAACGGTGGCCTCACTCATCTCGTTTTCTCCTCTGGCGTGTCCTCGCCGGCGCCGACGTCGCGGCGGACGATCTGTTTCACCCGCTTCGCGAGCTTCGTCATGATGCGCATCAGCTCGCGCATCTCCTGTGCGGAGAGCGTCTCCAGCGCGCCCTTGAAAATCTCCATCGGCTCGACCGGAATGTCGCGGGCGAGCTCTCGACCCTTCGCCGTCAGCTTGATGTAGACGACGCGCCGGTCTTCCTTCGAGCGCTCTCGCGTGACGAGCCCCTCGCGCTCCATGCGGTCGATGATTCCGGTGACCGTGCTGTTCTGGGCGCGGATCTTCTCCGAGAGCTCGGACAGCGACAGGTCACCGATGCTCTCGAGGAGCTTCACCACCGTGAGCTGCGGCCCCGTGAGGTCGGCGCGGCGCGCGAGCTCCTTCGTGATGCGACGGCTCTCCGTATAGAGATAGATGATGGCCTCGAGGACCTGATCGACGTCGCTCTTGATGTCGGGGCTGACGGGCGGGGGCGGAGTCACGTTCCTCCTAGATATTTAGCGTACGAAATATCCGCGTTCGCGCTGCCCGCGTCAAGGCGCGTCGCCCGCTGACGCCCATGCCGAGCTTCGGGTAGGATCGAAACCGCATGGCCGCCCTGCACACGCCGCGGCTCGTCCTCGAGCCGATCACGCTCGAGCACGTGGAGGCGGTCTTCCGTAACGACCGCGCCGCGCTCGAGGCGATGACCGGCGCAAAGGTCCCCGCCGCATGGCCCGGCCGTGCGCTCGTGGAGCGCGCGTTTGCCGCGTCGCTCGAGGCGATTCGGAAGGATCCCGAGACGCGCCTCTGGGGAGACCGCCTCATGATCACGCGCGAGGGCGAGCGGCTCGTCGTCGGCAGCGTGATCTTCCACGGCCGGCCGATCGACGGCATCGCGGAGGTCGGCTACGGCGTCGAAGAGAGCTGGCAGCACCGCGGCCTCGCGAGCGAAGGAACGCGCGCGTGCGTCGATTGGGCGCTCGCGCAGCCGGGCGTGCGGCTCGTGACCGCGACGACGCCTCCTTGGCATGCGGCATCGATTCGCGTGCTCGAGAAATCCGGCCTCACGCGCCTCGGTCTCGAAGAGCACGAGTCCCTCGGCGAGGTCGTTCGCTTCGAGCGCCGGCGCTGATCCGGGCGATCCCGTCTCGTAAGCCGCCGTGATCCGCAGCTTTCTTGGTCTGCGATGACAGCCGCGTCTATCTCATTGTAGAAGCGCCAACGATGTACGCCGTACGCCGCACCCTCGCCGCCGCCTCGTTCGTCGTCCTCGCGATCGGAGCCGCGTCGCTCCCGGCGCGTGGCGACGATGCGAAGAAGGGCGGCGCAGGCGCGCCCCCTCCGCCGGCCGCGAAGGAGGCGCGCGGGGACTCTCCCGCGCTGCAGGCGCCCGCCGCGATCGCAGGAGCGACCGGAGCGACGACGATCAGCGAGAACGGTCAGACGATGACCTGCCGCGAGCAGACCGCGCAGCCGTTCCTCATCCGCGGCAACTGGTTCCCGCGCACGAACGATCCCGAGAAGGTGAAAGAAGCGCGGAAGCTCCTCGAGCAGTCGATCAAGTACCGCACGGAGAAGTACGGATACTTCGAGGGCTTCGGGAATCCGAAGGCGAACCCGCATCCGCCGAAGCACTACGCGAAGTCGACCTCGTTCATGGGCATGAGCGTGCAGGTCCACGAGCGCATCATCCCCGCGCTGAAGTGCGTCGAAGCCGCGCTCAAGGCGAGCCCCGCGGGGAACGAGTACAAGCCGCGCGCGATGGGCGGCATCCGCTTCCACAACACGTACCGCGGCGTCGAGATCTCGAACCACGTCTACGGCATCGCCGTCGACATCGAGCCCGATCGCAACACGTGCTGCGGATGCGTCGCGCCGTGGCCGGATCATCCGCTCTGCAAGGCGAAGAACAAGACGATCTGGGAGCGCATGGCGATGCCCAAGTCGTGGGTCGACACGTTCGAGCGCTTCGGCTTCTACTGGCTCGGCCACGACGTCCTGCAGGACACGATGCACTTCGAGTTCCTCGGCGACCCGGACAAGGTCCTCGAGCCCGCGGGCGGCTCGACGCTCCCCGCGAACGCCGTCGCTTCGCCCTGAGCGGCGCGAGCCGCGTCACGGGAGCCTCCAAGGCGGGGCTTGCGAATGTGGCGCGCCGTACTAGAAGTGGCTCGGCTAGAGTCCGGCCATGAGCGCACACGAATTCACCATCCGCGTGACCGACCTCGATGCGGGCGGGAAGGAATACCGCTTCCCCATCCGCACGGCTTGGGTGCGCTCCGCGCTCGAAGGCCACGAGGCGAGCGCCGGCGATCACGACGGCGACCTTTCCGTGCGCGCTTCGAAGAGCGGCCACGACGTGGTCGTGCACGGAACCCTCGCCGCGGAGCTCAAGGTGCCGTGCGCGCGCTGCCTCGAGCCGTTCAACCTGCCGCTCCGCGCCGACCTGAGCGTTCTCTACGTGCCCGCCGGTAAGGCGAAGACGGATGCAGAGACCGGCGAGCAGGAGCTCTCGCTCGACGACGCCGAGGCGGATACGCTCCCTTTCGACGGCGAGACGGTGGTGCTCGACGACCTCGTCCGGGACGAGCTCGTGCTCGAGGTCCCGATGATCCCCTTGTGCTCGGAAGCCTGCCCGGGTATGTCCCCCGCCCCCGGAGCCGCACCCGCGGCCTCTTCGGAGAAGGAAATCGACCCGCGGCTCGCGCCGCTGCTCGCCTTCCGGGGCAAGTCGACGAAGGCCTGACGTCCCTAGAAGGGGCCGAAGGTCAGCAAAACCCGAGCAGGAGAACACGCCGTGGCGGTCCCGAAGCGACGAACCAGCCGATCCAAGCGCAACATGCGCCGCGCGAACCACGACAAGGTGACGCCGGTGCAGCTCATCGCCTGCCCGCAGTGCGGCGAGCCGGTCACGCCTCACCGCGCCTGCGCGGCGTGCGGTCATTACAAGGGCCGCGAGGTCACGGCCGGCAAGGCCACGAAGACCAGCTGACGCCCGCGCTTTCGCGCCGTTCCGCGGCGCGCTACAGCAAAGCGTTACTCCGGGCGGTCGAGGCCTACAAGCCTCGATCCGCCGCGGCACATCCAGCTTCTGGCTCTGTGCTACACCCATCCTTCTCACACTCGCATCCGCCCCCGCACCGGCAGTGTCGCCCGACATGATCACGCCCGCTTCTCGCATTCTCGGCACGGGGCACTTCCTGCCCCCGATCGTCCGCACGAACGCCGACCTCGAGAAGATGGTCGAGACGAGCGACGAGTGGATTCGCGAGCGCACCGGCATCCGCGAGAGGCGGATCGCTCCGGAAGGCATCGTCACGAGCGACATGGCTGCAGCCGCCGCGCGCCAGGCTCTCGAAGCCGCCGAGCTGTCGCCGAAGGATCTCGATCTCATCATCGTCGGCACCGTCACGCCCGACATGCCGATGCCGGCGACCGCGGTCTTCGTGCAGCAGAAGCTCGGCGCGGGCAGCTGCCCGGCGTTCGACCTCTCGGCGGCGTGCGCCGGCTTCATCTTCGGTCTGTCGATTGGTGACCAGTTCATCCGGTCCGGCGCGATGAAGAACGTCCTCGTCATCGGCGTGGAGCTCCTGTCGCGCGTCGTGAACTGGGAAGACCGGACCACGTGCGTGCTCTTCGGTGACGGCGCTGGCGCAGTCGTCCTCGGGCCGGCGAACGGCGCGACCGCGAACGGCAAGCTTCGCGGCATCCTCTCGACGAAGATCCAGAGCGACGGCTGCCTGGCCGGCTCCCTCATGATTCCGGGCGGCGGGTCCGTCTCGCCCATGAGCGCGGAGCTGCTCGAGCAGAAGCGTCACAAGGTCCACATGAAGGGCCAGGACATCTTCAAGGTCGCGGTGAAGAACCTCTATTCGGCAACGAAAGAGGCTCTCGACATGACGGGCATGAAGGCCGACGAGGTCGATTGGATCTGCCCGCACCAGGCGAACCTGCGCATCATCGATTTCGCGGCGGCACGCATCGGCGTCGCCAAAGAGAAGGTCCTCGTGAACATCGACCGCGTCGGCAACACGTCGAGCGCTTCGATCCCGATCCTTCTCGACGAGAGCCTCCGTTCCGGGAAGATCCGCGCGGGCGAGACCGTCGCCATGTGCGCGCTCGGAGCCGGAATCTCGTGGGGCGGCGCGATCGTGCGCATGTAGCCGAGCATCGGGCTATACTCGAGCCCGATGCACCGCTCCTCGCGTGCTCCGCTCGCAAGGCTCGTCGCGCTCGTCGCGACGCTGCTGCTCTTGATGGTCACGCTCGTCTCCTGCACGAGCACCGCGAACATCATCGACGTCTACACGGCGCTCGATGCGCAGGGGAACCGCCGGCGGCAGGTCTTCTTCACCGACACGAAGGAGATTCACTGCGTCGTCGAAGCGGGCATCAGCCGCCCCGGCGTGACGATCGAAACCTTGTTCCGCCAGCTCCAGGCGTACGACTTCGAGAGCGGGAAGTTCTTCGAAACGGACCGCGTGTACGCGCAGGCCGAGTTCGCGCCTGGCCGCAGCGACGGGCGGAGCTTCATCGCGACGCAGCTCCAGCTGCTCGGCCCCGACGGCCAGCAGTCCGACGCGATCCCGTTCGTGCCGGGCCGCTTCCAGTGCGAGGTCTATCTCGACGGAAAGCTCGATGGCATCGCCATCTTCAACATCGACTTCCCCGACTGCCCGGTCGCGGAGATCCTCGGCGGCAAACCTTGCTTCGGCTTCTTCCAGGACGGACGCGAGTGCCCGCGTTACGGCCTGACGTCGCGTGATCCGGCTCAGTGCACGTGTAATCCGAGGGGGTGGCAGTGCGAATGAACAGCTCGACTCGCAGCGTCGTCGTCCGGGTGCTCGCCGTGCTCGGCCTCGCCGTCCTCGTGACGGCGTGCATCTTCGACGAGAGCAACTACCAGGGCGGCGGCCGCAAGGATCAGCGGAGCGAGACGGACCAGAGCGACACGGGTGATCTCGACGACGACGACAACGGCAGCAGCGGCTCGAGCGGCAGCTCCGGCGGCTTCGATTCCGGCTCGGGCACCGATGCGGGTGGCGGGCTCGTGACCGACGGCGGCGTCGGCTGACGGGCTCCTTGGCGTAGCCGGCGAGCTGCGCTATCCAGCGCGGCCATGCAGGTAGCGTGGCTGTTTCCGGGGCAAGGCTCCCAGGCCGTGGGCATGGGCAAAGACCTCGTCGAGGCGTCGCCCGCCGCGCGCGAGGTGTTCCAGCGCGCAGACGAGGCGCTCGGCGAGTCGCTCTCGAAGACGATCCTCGAAGGGCCCGAAGACGTCCTCACGCTGACGGCCAATGCGCAGCCCGCGCTCGTGACCATGAGCGCCGCCGTGCTCGCCGCGATGCGCGAACGTTACCCCGAGCTCCCGCAGCCCCGCTTCGCTGCGGGTCACTCGCTCGGCGAGTACTCCGCGCTCGTCGCCGCTGGCGCGCTCTCGCTCGAAGATGCCGTCCGCGTGGTGCGTGCGCGCGGCCGTGCGATGCAGGGCGCCGTCCCGCCCGGCGCCGGCGCGATGGCGGCGATCATGAGCGTCGATGCGTCGCGGCTCGAAGCCATCTGCCGCGAGGTCACGGAGGAGAAAGACGCCGAGGGCGTCGGGTACGGCGTCGTCTCGTGCGCGAACTTCAACGCGCCGGGCCAGATCGTCATCGCGGGTACGGCGCGTGCGGTCGCTCGCGCCTCGGAGCGTGCGGCCGAAGACAAGGGCAAGGCCATCCCGCTGAAGGTGAGCGCGCCCTTCCACTGCGCGCTCATGGCACCGGCCGCGGAGGCGCTCCGCGCGGAGCTCGAGAAGGTGACCGTCAGGCCCCTCGCCTTCCCCGTCGTCGCCAACGTCGATGCGCGCCCGAACACCGACCCCGCGCGCGTGAAGGATCTCCTCGTGCGGCAGGTCGATGGAGCCGTGCGCTGGGAGCAGGCCGTCCGCCTCATGCACATGGAGGGCATCACGCACGCGTTCGAGATCGGACCCGGCAAGGTGCTCGCCGGCCTCGGCAAGCGCATCGCGAAAGAGATGAAGATCCTGAGCGTCGGCGATCTCGCCAGCCTCGGCTCCATCGACGCGCACCTCGCACCGCCGCCGGCATCCCCCGCGGCCTGACGCGCGTACGCGCCCCACGTCCATCGACGGAAGAGAGAGAAGGAAAGATGTTCAAGCTCGACGGAAAGGTCGCCCTCGTCACCGGCGGCTCACGCGGCATCGGCCGGGCGTGCTGCGAGGCGCTCGCGGAGCAGGGCGCGACGGTCATCGTCAACTACGTGAAGGGCGAAGCGCAGGCGCGTGAGGTGGCAGACGCGATCACCGCCAAGGGCGGCAAAGCCGAGATCGTCGGCTTCGACGTCGCCGACGCGAAGGCGGCCGAGACGGCCGTCGAGGAGGTCGCGAAGCGGCACGGTCGCCTCGACATCCTCGTCGCGAACGCCGGCATCTCGATCGACGGCCTCCTCCTCCGCCTGAAAGACGAAGACGTCGACCGCCTCTACCAGGTGAACGTGCGCGGCTCGCTCGCGTGCGCGAAGGCCGCGACGAAGTCGATGATGCGCGCGAAGACGGGCCGCGTGATCTTCCTCTCCAGCGTCGTCGGGGAGATGGGCAACGTCGGCCAGACCGCCTACGCGGCGACGAAGGCTGCCGTCCTCGGCGCCGCGAAGTCGATCGCGCGCGAGTTCGCGTCGCGCAACATCACGGTGAACGCCATCGCGCCCGGCTTCATCGAGACGGACATGACGCACGGCATGACCGACCAGATGAAGGAGCACATCGTCAGAGCCGTGCCGCTCGCCCGCACGGGAACGGCGCGCGAAGTGGCCGCCGCCGTCGTCTACCTCGCGAGCGACGAGGCGGCGTACGTGACGGGTCAGGTGCTCCGCGTCAACGGCGGCATGTACGTCTGAAGCGGCAATCTCCGGGCGCGGCAGACGCCTGCAACCGCCACTACGCACTGCGTAGACAGGGTGCGGTTGCTAACGGCGAGCAGGCTGTGTAGAAAGCGCGCTCGGTCCCTCCTCGGGCTCTCGGGGGAACAAGCCCTGAGCTCGAAAACAGCGACGGAAATCGACGAGGCATACGAATGGCTCAGGACATCGGTAGCGAGGTCAAGCGCATCATCAAGGAGCAGCTCGACGTCGAGGAGAAGGACATCAAGCCGGAGTCGACGTTCATCGAGGACCTCGGTGCGGACTCGCTCGGGCTCGTCGAGCTCGTGCTCGCGTTCGAAGAGGCCTTCGAGATCGACATCCCGGACGAGGACACGGAGAAGATCCGCACCGTCCAGGACGCGGTCGACTACATCGAGAAGCACGCGAAGAAGTAACCCCCAGCCGTCCCGGTAGTACCTATGGAACGCGTCGTCATCACTGGCCTCGGGCTCGTCACACCACTCGCGATCGGTCGCGCGGAGACGTGGCAAGCCCTGCTCGCAGGCAAGAGCGGGATCGCACCGATCACGCTCTGGGATGCCTCCGCGTTCCGCGTCCGCTTCGCCGGCGAAGTGAAGGGTTGGGACGGGTCCGCCTACATCAGCAAGAAGAAGCTGAAGGAGATGGACCGCTTCTCCGAGTTCGCCGTCGGCGCCGCGGACATGGCGCTGAAGGATGCTCAGCTCGAGCTGACGGACGAGGAACGCAACGAGACCGGCTGCTTCATCGGCGTCGGCATCGGCGGCCTCATGACGCTCGAGAACACGAAGCAGACCTTGATGGAGAAGGGGCCGCAGAAGATCAGCCCCTACGCCATCCCGGGCATCATCGCGAACCTCGCGGCGGGCCAGATCTCGATGGCCTATGGCCTGAAGGGCCCGAGCTACTGCACGACGAGCGCGTGCTCGAGCGGCGCCCACGCGATCGGCGAAGCCTTCGAGTGGATTCGCCGTGGGCGCGCGCAAGTCATGGTCACCGGCGGTGCGGAAGCGACGGTCACCCCCGTCGGAATCGGCGGTTTCGAGGCGATGTTCGCGCTCTCGCGCCGGAACGACGCGCCCGAGCTGGCGAGCCGCCCGTTCGACAAGGGGCGCGACGGATTCGTGTGCGGTGAAGGCGCGGGCGTGCTCGTCCTCGAATCGCTCTCGCGCGCCAAGAAGCGCGGCGCGAAGATTTACGCCGAGGTCACCGGCTACGGCGCGTCGAGCGACGCGAACCATCTCACGCAGCCTGCGCCGCACGGCGAGGGCGCGCAGCGTTCGATGCGCATGGCGCTGAAGGACGCGGGGCTCGCGCCGGAGGCGATCGACTACATCAACGCGCACGGCACCTCGACCCCGGTCGGTGACATCGCGGAGAGCGAAGGCATCGTGGGCGTCTTCGGCGAGCACGCGCTCGGCAAGAAGCTCTGGGTCAGCTCGACCAAGTCGATGATGGGCCATCTCCTCGGCGCCGCCGGCGCGGTCGAGAGCGCGATCTGCGCGCTGAGCATCGCGGAGAGCAAGGTCGCTCCGACGATCAACCTCGTCGACCAAGACCCGCAGTGCCCGCTCGACTACGTCGCGAACGAAGCACGCGAGCGTCGCATCAAGCATGCGCTGAACAACTCGTTCGGCTTCGGCGGAACGAACTGCTCGCTCGTGTTCTCGCGGTTCGAGGGCTGAGGAGCCTTCGATGCGCGTCGTCATCGCCTCCGATCACGGCGGGCTACGCCTGAAGACCGAGCTCGTCGGGCTGCTCGAGAAGGCGGGACATACGGTCGAGGACCTCGGCACGTCGAGCGACGCGAGCTGCGACTACCCGGACTTCGCGCATGCGCTCGCGAAGAAGATCACGAGCGGCAGCAGCGAGCGCGGCGTCCTCGTCTGTGGGACGGGCGTAGGCATGAGCATCGCGGCAAACCGGCATGCTGGCGTCCGCGCCGTGAATTGCTCGGACGTGTACACGGCGCGGCTCAGCCGTTCGCACAACGATGCGAACGTTCTCTGCCTCGGCGAGCGCGTCGTGGGCCCCGGTCTCGCGTGGGAGATCGTGTCGGCGTGGCTCGCCGAGCCGGCTTCCGCGGACGAGCGCCACACGCGTCGGCGCGCGAAGATCGAAGTCTGAAGCGCGCCGTGGTAGAGGACTCGGGCCTTGAAGTGCCCCTTCTGCGCTCATCTCGAGAGCAAGGTCACCGACTCGCGCGCCGGTACCGCTGGTGACGTCATCCGTCGCCGCCGCGAGTGCGAAGGCTGCGAGCGCCGCTTCACGACCTACGAGCGCGTCGAGGAAGTCCTCCCGCTGGTCGTGAAGAAGGACGGCCGGCGCGAGACGTTCGATCGTCAGAAGGTCCTCGGCGGCCTTCGTCGCGCGTGCGACAAGCGCGCGGTGCCGCTCGACCGCCTCGAGCAGATCGTCGACTTGATCGAACGCGAGCTCATCGACTCCGGGGACAAGGAAGTCCGCGCCGAGCAGGTCGGCGAGCGCGTGATGAGGCACCTCCGCGAGGTCGACCCCGTCGCGTACGTGCGCTTCGCCAGTGTGTATCGGCAGTTCAAAGACATCGACGAGCTGCGCACCGAGATCGACCAGCTCGCGCGCAAGGACGCTCAGGCATGACTGCGAAGGACCCGAAGCGAGCAGACCGTCCCGGGAGCGCATCGCCCCCCTCCGTGAGGCCTCCACCACCGCCTACGGACGACGAGCGGTTCATGGACGCGGCCCTCGCGCAGGGCAAGAACGGCAAGCCGTCGCCGAATCCGCACGTCGGCGCCGTCGTCGTCAAAGACGGCGAGATCATCGGCACCGGCCACCACGAGCGCGCCGGCGCCGACCACGCCGAGATCGCTGCGCTCCGCGCCGCCGGCGACAAGGCGGTAGGCGCTTCGCTCTACGTCACGCTCGAGCCGTGCAACCACCACGGCCGCACACCGCCGTGCACCGAAGCGATCCTCGCTTCGAAGGTCGCGCGGGTCGTCATCGGGACGCGAGACCCGAACCCGCACGTCGAGGGCGGCGGGGTCGAGAAGCTCCGCGCCGCCGGCATCGAGGTCGTGCTCGGCGTGCGCGAAGAGAAAGCGCGCGCGTGGATCGCGCCCTGGGCGAAGCACATCACCGCCGGGCTCCCGTACGTCTCGCTGAAGCTGGCGCTGTCGCTCGACGGGCGCATCGCGACGCGCACCGGCGAGTCGAAGTGGGTGACGGGACCCGACGCGCGGGCGAAGGTGCATCTGCTCCGCTCGCGCAGCGATGGCGTGGCCATCGGCATCGGGACGGCGCTCGCCGACGACCCGCGCCTCACCGTCCGCGACGCGCCGGGCGACAGCCCGATGCGCATCGTCTTCGACACGAAGCTCAGGCTTCCGCCGGGCTCACGCCTCGTGCAGACCGCACGCGAGACGCCGACGCTCGTGCTCTGCGGTCTCGATGCAGCGAGCGAGCCCGAGGAAGAGCTCGTACGCAACGGCGTCGAGGTCGTCCGCTCGCCGCTTTCCGCCGAAGGGCGCCTCGACGTGTTTGCGGCCCTCCGTGCGCTTGCGCAGCGGAACGTCGTCAGCCTGATGGTCGAAGGCGGCGCCGAGCTCGCCGGCAGCTTCCTCGCCGGCCGCTTCGCCGACGAGCTCCACGTCTTCGTCGCGCCGATTCTGCTCGGGCCTCGAGGACGTGCGGGCGCGGTCGATTGGGCGGGGCCGGACACGCCCCAGCAGGCACCGCGCATCGCCGCTCCAGCATGGGAGCTCGTGGGGCACGACGCGTACGTGCACGGCCCGCTCGTCTACCCGGACTGAGCACGGTGGGTCGACGGCCACGGGCGGCGCTCGCGCGAGGAGGGATCCCGCGTTAAGCTCCCGTTCGACATGGTCCGCACCATCCTCCATTACCCCGACAAGCGGCTGCGTGAGCGCGGCAAGGCCGTCGAGGCGATCACCGACGACATCAAGAAGCTCATCGACGACATGGCCGAGACCATGTACGCGGCGCCGGGCGTCGGCCTCGCCGCCACGCAGATCGGCGAGTCGCTGCAGCTCTTCATCGTCGACATCGCCGACGCGGAGGAGCCGAGCGACCTCAAGGTGTTCATCAACCCGGAAATCCTCGAGCGCACCGGCGAGGTGACCTGGCAGGAAGGCTGCTTGAGCTTCCCCGGGATCCAGGAAGAGATCGATCGCGCCGCCAAGGTGCGCGTGCGCGCTCAGGATCGCGACGGCAAGTGGTTCGAGCTCGAGGCCGAGGGCCTCCTCGCCGTCGCCATCCAGCACGAGTACGACCACCTTCAGGGGCAGCTCATGATCGACCACATGGGGCCGCTGAAGAAGCGGCTCACGCACCGCAAGATGGTGAAGCGCGCCGAGGAGCAGGCCTCGCCGTAGGGCCAGACGCGGGACGCGCGCGCCTGAGCCCGGCGCGCGCGCCGCTCAGCGACCGCTGCGCTTGAAGAGCCCAGGGTCGAGCTTCATACCGCGTGCGGCGAGCTCGTTCGCGATCCGCGGGACCACGCCCGTCGCCGTGAAAGCGCCGTCGCCTCCCTGCGGGTCGGCGTTGAAGACGAAGAGGTCGCGCGCGACGATGCCCTTCGCATCGGAGCCGCCGAGCTCGGCGATACGCATGACGCGCGCTCGGCCGTCCGGCAAGGTTCCGATCTCGAGCGCCAGGTCGAAGGCCTCGCCCACGACCTCACGCATCGCCTCGAGCCCCAGCCCCGGTCGGTGCAAGACCACCTGAGCGACGAGCCGCGACAGCGCCTGCCGCAGCGTGGGCGCGGGTACCGCGGCGATCACCGCATCGGTGCCTTCCGTCATCGCATCGAGAGTCGCCGCCGCGACGCCTCCCGCGAGCTGCGTGACCACGAAGCGATCCGCCTTGAGCCGCGCGGCAGCGCGGACGGCGTCCTCGTCGGCCTTGCCCCCATCGCCGAGCGACAGCGCCACCGCGTGCGCGTTCCCGAGCACGATCTCTTCGACGTCCTGGAGCACGCAGACGCGCTCGCCCGGCGCTCCCGCAGCGGCCAGCGCAGCGACGAGCGCTCCGCCCGACGTTCCCGCGACGAGCACGTTCGCGCGCGCAGCGATGCACGCTTCGAGGAACTGCTGCATCGGCCGCGAGAGCACCGACGTGCGCGCGAGCTCCTCGAGCGAGGACTCGACACGGCGGCGCTTTCGCAGCGAAACCACGTGCCCTGCGGCCGCGGGCGGAGCCACGGCGATCATCGCGGCGCGCGGGAGGCGGCGCTCGACGACGATCTCGCCTGCTTTCCACGGCGTTCCGCTCTGGTGCGCGAGCCGTGCGACGACGCGCGCGAGCGCCTCTTCGCTGCTGAACCCCGCGCCTTCGGGCGATGCGGTGCCGCCGCGGACGGCGAACACTTGGTCGTAGCGCGTGCAGTGGATTTCGGTGACCTCCTCGTCGTCGAGGAGCGGCGCAAACGCGCCGAGCCCGACGAGCTCGCGATGGGCGTCGCGCGCCACCGCATCGAGGTCGACGTCTTGCGGTGCCTCGCCTTCGTCGCGCATCGCGGCGGCCTGATCGCGCGCGGCACGCTCGATCTGCCCGGCGAGTGACTCGGAGACGATGGGATTGTCGCGCAGCGCGGAGAGATCGACGTCGTCGGCGATGCGCCCGATGAGCATCGTCAGCGCGAGACGCCGGCCCGCCTGCGCCGGCGACTCTTTCGCGCCGCCGCGACCGGGCGGACCGCTCGGCCGCTGGGGAGGAGGGGCTGCGGCCGCGGATGGCGATGGCGCGGGCACCGGAGGGGACGCGACCGGCGGCGGCAACGGCGGACCGACGGGCGGCGCGGGTTGCGGCGCCGGAGGAGCCGCTTGCGGCGGCGGCGCGACCGGCGGTGGCGGAAGCGGCGGCGGCGGCTGCAGCGGGGGGCCCGAGCCGCCCGCGGCCGGACCTTGCACCTGCATCGGCTGCGCGGTGGGCGGTTGCTGGAGCGCACCGCTCGGCGTGCCGGTCGGCGGGCGCTGCCCGATCATCGGCGGCGCCATCTGGTTCAGCGGCATCGTGAGCGGCCGCGCGCCGGGAGCGCCCGACGGCGTCTGCGCACCGCCGCCGAGCGGCGCGGCGGGCGGCGCGCCCGGCATCTGCACGGCAGGCGGCGCGACCGACGGCATGCGCGGCTTCTGGACGGGCGCGCTGTCGTCCGGATCGTTCTCGAGCGGATAGTTGGGAGCGCCCTGGGTCGCGCCCTCGGGCGGACGCGTCGGGAGCGGCTGCGGAGGCGCCGCGTTCGACACGTTCTGCGGCTGCGGGCGCGGAAGCGGCGCTCCGGGCGGATGTGTCGGCGCCTTCAGCGTCACGGCCGGCGGGTTCGGCACCGGCCGCGGCGGCGGAGCGTTGTCCCTCGCGAGCGTACGGATCGACTCTTCTTCCCCGCCCGCGGTCGGCTCGAGCGGCGCGACCTGCCCGTTCGTCTCGAGGCGAAGGACGAAGTCGCCGATGTAGATCTTGTCGCCCTCGCGGACGATCGTGGCCTGCGCGATCTTGCGGCCGTTGACGTACGTGCCGTTCGTGCTCTTGAGGTCGGTGACGATGAAGCGCCCGTCACGGAAGAGCAGCCTGGCGTGGTGCTTCGAGACGTTCCCCTTCGGGAGCATCAGGTCATTGCCCTGGACGCGCCCGACGTTGATCTCGTTTTTGTCGAAGCTCTCCCTACGCTCCGCGCCGCCTTTTTCGCTGATGATGATGGCAAACACGCGTCAGTCCCTCTGAGCCCCCGTGAGGCGTGCCGCGCGAAGAGGCGCCGCGGCGCGGGCGGTCACGGGGGCGAGCTCGCGCAGAGACGCGAGACGCCCTCGTCCGATATCCGAAGGGATTGTCAGGGACTGTCGCGCACGATGTCAATTACGGGGCGCGCGAACGATGCGAACGTTCCGCGGCAGGCGGCGGGCAGCAGGCGTCAGTCGCCGCGCGGCTCGCGACGGCCCTTGATGTCCGTCGCCACCATGCCGAGGAGCTCGCCCGCGAGGGTCATCACATCGCGCTCGGCGTACCCGCTCGAGCGGAGCTCGCGGTAGATGGTCTTCGCGAGGATCGCGAGAGCCTTGGGATCGCGGACACCGGGCGTAGGGTCGAAGGGAAGGGCCACGGCGGCCGGTCATACAAGCCACATGCCGACGCGGGCTGATGCGGAAAACACCAAGATCCTGCGGCGAAAGGCCGATCGGCTCGGCGAGGCGCGAACGGAAGTGCTCACGTGCGGCGCGCGGAACGCGAACGCCCGTTCGCAGCTCCCGCGCGCACGGACGGCCTCGCGCGCGTTCGTGGTAGCGTGCGCGCGATGTCGCCCTGGCTCGCGCCGGAGAGCCGCAAGCGGAGGATCGTTTTCGGGCTCGGGATCTACCTGGCGTGCCTGGTCGTGTTCGCGATCCTCGCCGGTGACCGGCTGACGACGCACACGCCGTACAACCACTTCGCGCACCTCGCCGACGCGTGGCTCCACGGCCGGCAAGACCTTCGTTTCGGACCGCCGGGCTACGCCGGCAACAACGACTTCGCGCTGTTCGAGGGGAAGTGGTTCATCAGCTTCCCGCCGTTTCCGGCCGTCCTGATGATGCCGTTCGTGTGGCTTTCCGGGAGCCCGGAGAACTTTCGCGACGCGCAGTTCGTCGTGTGGCTCGCCGGGATCGGTCCAGCCGTCCTCTTCCTCGTCCTCGAGAAGCTCCGGCGCACCGGGCGCTCCGAGCGCACGGAGGCCGAGAACCTGCAGCTCGCCGTGCTGTTTGCCTTCGGCACCGTCTACTTCTTCACCGCCGTGCAAGGCACGGTCTGGTTCGCGGCGCACGTCATCGGCATCGGCCTCATGGCGACCTTCCTGCTGTGCGCGCTCGATGCCGAGCACCCCGTTCTCGCCGGGCTCCTGCTCGGTTGCATGTTCCTGACGCGTACGACGACGCTCCTCGTCGGCGTGTTCTTCGCGTTCGAGGCAGTGCGTGCAGCGTACATGCGTCCGAAGACCGGGGAGCCGCGCGAGCTGCCGACCGAAGGCACGTTCGTCGAGCGCGCGCGCATCGTGCTCGCGGGCGCTGACCGCGGCGTGCTCGTTTCGCTCTTCGCGCGGTTCGTGAGCCCGCTCCTCCTCGCGTTGGCGTTCGCCTCGCGGCTCAACTGGGTTCGCTTCCGCGATCCGCGTCCTTGGGCGTTCGGGCACGAGTACCTCACGGTCGGGTGGCAGGCGCGGATCCGACGGTGGGGGCTGTTCAGCACGCATTTCCTCTCGCGGAACCTCACCGTGATGTGGACGAGCCTGCCGTGGAAGCACCTGCCGAACGACCCGAGCGCCCGAACGCCGTTCCTCATCAGCGGCCACGGCATCGCGCTCTGGTTCACGACGCCGTTCTATCTGTGGCTGCTCCGGCCGGCGCGCACGACGTTCCTCTACCTCGCCGCGGGGGTGGCGGCGCTCGGGCCATGCGTGATGAACCTGCTCTACCAGAACAGCGGATGGTTCCAGTTCGGGTACCGGTTCTCGAACGACTATGCGCTGCTCCTGTTCGTGATGCTCGCGGTTTCTCTCCGCCGCATGAGCCGCGTGTTCTGGGTGGCCGCAGCGTGGGCGATTGCGTGGAACCTCTTCGGCGCGATGAGCTTCGAGCGCCAGCGATTCGCCGCTTACTACTGGAACGACCCCGGCGTGATCTACCCGCCCGATTGACCATGCAACCGAAAGCCCGCCCTGCCCTCGCGTCCGCGCTCCTCCTCGTCCTCGTCGCGTGCGGCAAGCCCGCGTTCGAGCCCCGCTATGCAGCCGGTGCGCGGCGCGGCGGGTCGATCACGGTGACGAGCCCGGCGTTCGGCGAAGGCGCACGCATTCCGGTCGACCACACGTGCGACGGAAGCGACGTCATTCCGGAGCTCGTTCTCTCGTCACCGCCGGAGGGCACGAAGTCGCTCGTCCTCATCGTCGAAGACCCCGATGCGGTCGGCGGCGTCTTCACCCACCTCGTCGCGTTCGATCTCTCGCCCGATCTGCGGAAGCTTCCGAGCGGCAATGACCTCGCGACCGCCGGTGAGCGCGCGCGCTTCGGCCTGAACGACTTCCGCGCGACGCGCTACCAGGGCCCCTGCCCTCCGCGCGGCGAAGGCCACCGCTATCGGTTCCGCGTCCTCGCGCTCGACACGATGCTCGACCTCCCCGAAGGCACACCGCGCGGGAAGATCGACGAAGCGATGGACCTCCACATCCTCGGTGAAGGCACGCTGATCGGGCAGTTCGGGCACTGACCCGAACGACGGGTCACTTCTTCTTGTCGTCGCGCGAGATGGTGACCGACTTGATCGTGACCGGCGTCTGCGGCCGATCCTGGAAGCCGGTCGGCACGCTGGCGATTTCGTGCACGAGCTCGACGGGCGCGCACTCGCCGAAGATGGTGTAGCCGCCGTCGAGGTTCGGGGTCGGCACGTCGGTGATGAAGAACTGCGCGCCGTTCGTGTTCGGGCCGCGGTTCGCCATGCAGAGGAGCCCCGCGCGATCGTGCTTCGCGCCCGACCAGATCTCGTCCTTGATGACGTAACCCGGCTCGCCCGTGCCGTTCCCCTTCGCGTCACCACCCTGGATCATGAAGCCCTTGATGATGCGGTGGAACGTGGTGCCGTCGTACGCGGGACGGTTCACCCACTGCCCGCTGTTCGGATCCTTCCAGGTGCGCTTGCCGGTCGCGAGCCCGATGAAGTTCGCGACCGTGATCGGCGCCTTGTCGTCGTAGAGCCGGCACTGGAGGGCGCCTTTCGACGTCTCGATCTTCGCAACGATCGGTCCGGAGCCCTTCAGGTCCTTGGTCGCGTCGGCCAGGCTGAAGTTGCCCTTCATCGGATCGTCGGCCGAGGGAGGAGCGGCCGCGCCGCCGGACGAGGATCCGCCTTGCGATCCGTGCGGGTCGGCGGCCTTGCCCGCCGCCGTCTTCGCCTCGCCCTTCGTGTCCGCGGCCGGGTCCTTGTCGGCCGGCTCGAGCTCCGGAGGCGGGCTCTTGCAAGCAGAGCTCGTCAGGGCGCAGATGAGGGAGACGGACGCGGAGAACGAGGAGAACGAGGAGATGGCCGAGCGCATCACCCGCCTTACTACCATGCTTCGGCGCTCAACGCGCCGCAGCCGGAATGCCGACCCGCTGGCCAGGCCGAACGCCGTGACGACGCGACCAGCCGGCGTTCACTTCGAGCACGTACGAAGACGGACAGCCGACGCTCCGTGACGTGTCGTCGAGCGGTCGCGCGGACTCGACGATGCCGACGATGACCCCGTCGTCGTCGATGAACATCATGTCGAGCGGAATGCATGTATTATGCATCCAAAACGTGTGATCACGGCGCTCGTCGAGCTTGAAGAACATGCCGCGCATGTCCGGCATCGACTGCCGGTACATGAGCCCGCGCTGCACGTCGTGCTCGGTCTTCGCGATCTCCACCTCGATGCGCGGGCTGCCCTCGGTGTCCGGGAAGGAGACCTGCGCGAGAGGCATCTTCAGGTTGGGCTCGGGGTCGGTCGGACACGCGGGCGGTGACGCCGCCGCCGGGACGGGCGGCGCCGCCGCGGCAAGCGGCTGGAGGCAGCGCCCGGCGGCATTGCCGGTCGCCGTCTGGGCGCTCGCGGCGGCAGCCGTGGCAGCATTCGTCGTGGGCGACGTGCGCTCCGTGGGTGCGCTCGCCCGCGCGGCAGGCGCGGGCTCCGGCGGCGTCCGGCTGCAGGCCGGAGCCAGCGCCGTCACCGAAACCGTCACGACGCCGAGGACGCGCGTGACGAGCCCCGAGAGCGGGCGGCGCTTCGTGACTGCCCTGAGCAGCCGCACGAAGCCTTCGAGGTGACCGTGACACCCGGCGTTCATGCGCCCCGCGTTACCACGCGCAGGGAGAAAAAAAACGGCACCGCGTCCGGGCTCGGGGGGGGGGAAGCCTCAACGCGGTGCCGCCCGCCAATGAGCAGATTCCGTGCCGCGCGTAAGTTGCCGAAAGAAGTGAGGCGAGGACCCCGCTACGTTGCAAGAACGAAAGACTCGCGATCGGGTCTGCAATCCGCTCGGTAGGCGTGGCGGCACGCGGCCGCTGTACGGCGTAAAGGCCGTACTTGGTGCAAGTGCGCGACGCGTCGTGAAGCGGCGTGAGCCGGCGTACGGCTCACTTCTTCGCCCTCGTTCACGCGCGCAAGCTGCGGATGCCGGCGCGGTGGACCTTCCCCGGAAGGGGGCGGCCGACGATGCTCTCCGCCGCGCGGGCCGCCTCGACGAGTCGTTCGAGGTCCACGCCCGTCGCGACACCCATGCCGTGGAGCATGTACGCGAGGTCTTCGGTCGCGACGTTGCCGGCTGCGCCTGGCGCGTAGGGGCAACCGCCGAGCCCGCCGATCGAAGCATCGAAGTGGCGGATGCCGAGCTCGAGACCGACGACGATGTTGGCGAGCGCCGTGCCGCGCGTGTCGTGCATGTGCATCGCGAGGGCATCGCGCGGGAGCTCGCCGAGCGCGCGCGTCATGATCTCGCGCGTGAAGCGCGGCGTTCCCGCGCCGATCGTGTCGCCGAGCGAGATCTGGTAGCAGCCCATCTCGAAGAGCTGCTTGGCGATCGCGATCGAGCGCTTCGGATCGACGTCGCCTTCGTACGGGCAGCCCCAGACCGTCGAGACGTAGCCGCGCACGCGGATGCCCGCCTCGCGCGCGGGCGCGATCGTCTCCTCGAACGCGGCGACGGTCTGCTCGATCGTCTTGTTGATGTTCTTCTTGTTGTGCGTCTCGCTCGCGCTCATGAAGACGGCGATCTCTTCGAGGCCGGCCTTCTTCGCGCGCTCGAGGCCGCGGGCGTTCGGACACAGCGCGCTCCAGCGAACGTTCGGATGCGCGGGCTTCTGCGAAGTCATGACCGCCTCGGCGAGCTCGTCGGCATCCGCGAGCTGAGGGATCCACTTCGGCGAGACGAAGCTCGTGATCTCGATGCGCTCGAGCCCGGCCGCGGCGAGCGCATCGAGCAGACGGAGCTTGCCGGAGAGCGGCACCGTCGAGTTCTCGTTCTGGAGGCCGTCGCGCGGGGAGACCTCGTAAAGGCTCACGCGATCGGGCACTTGTGAAAACAGGTCGGGACGGCTCGCGCCCGCGGCTTCCGCGCTCATCACCTCAAGTTGCGTATGCGGAGGCGCCCAAGTCAACGCCCCATTTCCGATCGAGACGGCTATTCTCGGACCATGAACGACGACGGCCGATCGCCGCCGAGCGCTCTCCGGGGAAGGCTCGCCGACGTCTACGTGCCCGCTCTCGTGTCCGGAGCCACGGACGCGCTCTCTCGCCGCCTCGGCAACCGCGCGACGGTCGACGATCCGCTCTACGGCCGCGCTTCGAGCCTCGTGTCGATCGATCCGCTGCTCGCGCGCGTGTCGAGCTGGTTTGCGGAGGTCGGCGCGACGTACACGCACGTTGCGTCGACCACGGGGGTCGACCGCGACGCGGCGGAAGGCCGCCTCGCCATCACGCTCGAGGGCGTCGCGCGCGAGCTACCCATCGCGGTCGTCGCGGAGCGGCGGCGCCTTCGCGAGATCGAGCTCAGGATCTACTACGCCCCCGGCGGCGGAGCGGGGACGAAGCCGCGCTCGCCCATCGTGGCCGCGGTCCCGAACGGAACCACGGCTTCTCTCGTGATGACGGTCATCGATGCGCTGCGGTCCGGCGCGGCGAGCGACGCGCTCGGCGCCTTCGAAGAGGCGTCGCACGTCGTCGATCCGCTCGGGACGCGCCACACGAAACGAGACGGGAAGCTCGCGGCGTTCCTCGGTGAGCTCGGACGATGTGACCTCGAGCTCGGCGGCAGCGCCGACGACGGCCGAACCTGCTGCCTCGAGGCGACCGTCTCGCGAAAGGGACGTCTTCCCGGCCCCGCACTGCTCTCGTTCGAGCGCGGCGACAGCGGGCTCGTTCGGGAGCTCCGCGTTTACTGGGAGTGACGCGGACGCGCGCCGTCAGAGGAGCTTCGAGATCGCCTTCCCGAGCTCTTCGCAGCACGACTCGTACTTGAGGTCGCCGTTCCCGCCGGCGTCGAAGTGCAGGCGCACGTCGGTGGGTCCCTTGCCGTGGGTCGGGCACTTCGCGGTCGCGAGGCGCGAGCCGACGTCGCGCGCAGCCTGGCGGAGCGCCGTCACGACGCGCTGATCCTTCACTTCTTCGAGTGCCATCGTCTTGCGCCCGACCGCCACAGTGACGCGCACGGAGATCATTCGTCCATGGGAGCGCGATGGGCCGAGGAAGGAAAGCCCGATCCGCGCGGCGAGCGGCCCGGCTTCCCCTTCCCTGCTCAGCCGGGTCCCGACTCCGACGCGCCGAGGTGGATGCGTCGCTCGACCTCGGCGAACTTGCGCGCAGCGTCCGGGTCGGGCCTGACGAGGGAGACGACGATCGCGGTCGCGAAGGAGAGCGCCATCGTGACGAGGCCGGGGTTCTTGAGCGGGAACAGCGCGGCCGGGCGGTGCAAGAGATCGACCTGCACCGTCGGCGAGAGCGCGATGAGCACGATCGCCGAGACGGTGCCGGCGAGCATGCTCGCCACGGCGCCGGCGGTCGAGAAGCGGCGCCAGGTCATCGACAGGAGCAGCGCAGGGAAGTTCGCGCTTGCCGCGATCGCGAACGCGAGCCCCACCATGAACGCGACGTTCTGGCCCTTGAAGACGATCCCGAGCGCGATGGCGACGAGCGCGAGGAACACGGTCGCCACGCGCGCGACCTTGAGCTGCTCACGTTCGTCGGCCGCGCCCTTGCGGACGACGTGCACCCAGAGATCGTGCGCGAGCGACGCCGCGCCGGAGAGCGTCAGACCGGCGACGACGGCGAGGATCGTCGCGAATGCGACGGCGGAGATGAAGCCCAGGAACGCCGTGCCGCCGACGGCTTCGGCGAGGAGCGGTGCCGCCATGTTGCCGCCTTTGTCGATGGCCTTCACCGCATCGCGGCCGACGATGACCGAAGCGCCGAAGCCCAGCACGAACGTGATCAAGTAGAAGAGCCCGATGAACCCGGTCGCGTAGAACACCGAGCTGCGCGCAGCCTTCGCATCCGGCACGGTGTAGAAGCGCATCAAGATGTGCGGGAGGCCCGCGGTGCCGAACATGAGCGCGAGGCCGAGGGAGATCGCCTCGACCGGGCTCGTGACGAGCTTGCCGGGACCGAGCGTCTCCGCGCCGTACTTCGTCGCTGCTGCGTCGAACAGCGCGAGAGGGCTCATGCCGAAGCGCGCGAGCACCACGATGGCGAGGACCGAAGCGCCTCCGAGGAGGAGAACGGCTTTGACGATCTGCACCCACGTCGTCGCGATCATCCCTCCGAAGAGGACGTAGGCGAGCATCACGATCCCGACCGCGAGCACCGCACCTTCGTACGGGAGCCCGAAGAGGAGCTTCACGAGGCTCCCGGCGCCGACCATCTGCGCGATGAGATAGAAGGCGACGACGGTGAGGCCGGAGATGGCGGACGCGATTCGCACCGGCGTCTGTCGCATGCGGTACGCGACGACGTCGGCGAACGTGTACTTGCCGAGGTTGCGGAGCGGTTCGGCGATGAGGAAGGTCACCACCGGCCAGCCCACGAGCCACCCGACGGAGTAGATGAGGCCGTCGAAGCCGGAGAGCGACACGAGCCCGGCGATGCCGAGAAAGCTCGCGGCGCTCATGAAGTCGCCGGCGAGGGCGAGCCCGTTCTGGAAGCCGGTGACCTTGGAGCCTGCGGCGAAGAACTCGCTCGCCGTCTTCGTTTTTCGCGCCGCCCAGCCGGTGATGCCGAGCGTCGCCGCGATGAAGACGAAGAAGAAGACGATGGCGGTGACGTTCGGGGTGCCGAGCGCGGTGCCTCCGTTCACGTCGCGCCACCTTCCGCGCTTCGCGCAGCCGCCGGGTCGCGCGGAGCCGCGCGGAGCCGCGCGAGCTCGACGTCGTAGACGCGGTTCGCCCAACGCACGTACAGACCGGTGAGCGCCCACGCGACGAGGATGACGACGATGCCGAGGAGGATCCCGAGCGACAGCCCTGGCATGACCACGCGCGCGAGCAGCGGTTTGTCGTACGCGACGAGGAGCACGAACCCGAAATACGTCGCGATCATGGCCGACGTCAGGGAGAGCGCGATTCGCCATCTCCGTGCGGCGAGCGCCTCGAGCGCCCGCAAACGTTCGGCATCCATGCGCGCATCGTACACGCGGTTGCATCGCCCCGCGCGTCGCGACATCCTCGGCCACGTCGATGCGACGCGCGCTCCCCTTCCTCGTCCTCACTGGGTGCACATACATGCCGTTCACGGCGAAGCTGCCGCTCCCGGTCGCAGCGCCGATCCCCGCCGAGCACGCGCGTGCGAGCGTGCTCGTGGTCGGACCGTTCGTCGACGCGCGGAAGGACCGCGGCCGCTGCGGGATGAAGAAGAACGGCTACAACGGCGATGCCGCGGACATCTTGTGCGCGCAGCCTCCGGCCACGTTCCTCGCGCGGAGGCTAGCCGCCGATCTCCGCGCGGTCGGCGTCGACGTTCGCGAGCCGCCGGAGGACGCCGACGTTCGCATCGAAGGCACGCTCCTTCAGTTCTTCACGGAAGCGAAGGCTTCGGTCTTCACCGTCGAAATGGAGACCGACGTGCACGTGCGGCTCACGGCGACGGCCACGGACGGTCTCGTCGCCGATCGCGAGATCTTCGTGAAGGGCAGCGACTCCTCGGGCGCTCCGGACGACGACGTCATCCAGGCTTCGGTCGACGACGCGAGCGCGAAGATCGCGCGCACGATGAGCATGTCGGTGCTCGCGCTGCTCGATCAGCGCGCGAAGGATCGCGCGACGGGTGCCCCGTGAAGCATCGCGTCGGCTTCGCCTTCGTGCTCTTGGCGGCGCTCGGCGGCGCCGCATGCGGTCGCCGCGTGGTCATCGATCCGGACGACGTGCCGCGGCACAACACGCCGGGGTGGGTCGTGCGTCGTGCGCCGACCGTCATCCGCGTTCCGCCGGAGCCTCCGCCGGGGGCCGACGCCGAATCCAGAGACGCCGGGGTTCGCGCGCGCTGAGACGCCGCCTACTGCACGCGCTGACGGCGGAACGGCCGCTCGTCGAGCCGCAGCTCCACGTCGAAGGGAGGACGCCTCCCTCCGAGGGGTATCGCCGCGAGCCCGGTCGCATCGGCCACGGCGCGCATCGAAGGCCCCACGTCGGGGACGAGCGAGACCATCATGCCGGAGAGCGGCGCGCGCGCGCAGGCGCGGACCGAAGGCTCCCACGTGTGGAGCTCGCGGCGCGGCGTCGCCGTCGTCCGTCGCTTGGCAGAGTCGGCGAACAGCGCGATGGCGCCGCCGATCTCGAGGCCGAGCCCGCCGGCGACCAGCGGGGCGGCCGGTGCGCACGACGTCCCGTTGTGCGAGAGGCACGCAGCGCCGTACGCCACGCCCGTCACCGCCGCGATGGCGCCCGCATAGAGCGCCACTTGGTCGAGCACGATGAAGGTCTTGTCCGGCTCGGCGCGCCGCGTGTGCTCGAGCGCGACCTCTTCGACGACCTCGACGGTGCAGGCTCCGATGCGCTCGACGCGAACGAGCACGTGATCACCCTCGACGTACACGGTCACTTCCGTGTCGTCGCGCGCCCGCTCACGTCGCGGCGCGCTCTCGACGATCGTGCGGCGAACGACGTGGTCGGACTCGACGTACGAGACGGGCGCGCACGCGGCGGCCGGCAGGAGGACGAGAGCGGCGAGCGCGGAGCGCATCGGCGCGCGATGCTACACCGCCCAGCGCGGCGCGGGCGGACGTCAGACGCCGGTGAGGCGCATCTGGCGCTTCGTGGAAGGCGTGAACGGCACCGCGTACTGCCCGGTAAAGCAGGCATGGCAGTAGTGGCTGGGATTCGCGTCGCCCGTCTTGTCGCCGAGCCCGGTCACGCCGTCGAGCATGCCCTCGAGGGAGAGGTAGCCGAGCGAATCGGCCGTCACGTAGCGCGCGATCTCTTCGATCGTGTGGCTCGAGGCGATGAGCTCGCGGCGCGTCGGCGTGTCGATGCCGTAGTAGCAAGGCCACTGCGTCGGCGGGCTCGAGATGCGGAGGTGCACCTCGCGCGCGCCCGCGTCACGCACCATCTTGATGATCTTCCGCGACGTCGTCCCGCGAACGATGGAGTCGTCGATCACGACCACGCGCTTGCCCCGCAGGATCTCCTCGACGGGGTTCAGCTTCAGGCGCACGCCGAAGTGACGGATGGACTGCTGCGGCTCGATGAACGTACGGCCCACGTAGTGCGAGCGGATGAGGCCCATCTCGAACGGGATCTTGCGCTCGCCGGCGTATCCGATCGCCGAGGGTACGCCCGAGTCCGGCACCGGGATGACCACGTCTGCGTCGACCGGGTTCTCGCGCGCGAGGCGACGGCCGAGCTCCTTGCGGACCTCGTACACGCTTCGGCCGTTCAGGCGCGAATCGGGACGTGCAAAATACACGTACTCGAAGATGCACATCTGCGGTTTCGCGAGCTCCGGCAAACGCACGCTCTTCAGCCCCGCCGCGTCGATGACGAGCATCTCGCCGGGCTCGACGTCGCGCACGTACTCGGCACCGATGAGGTCGAAGGAGATCGGCTCGCTCGCGACGACGTGCGCGTCCTTGCGACCCGGGAGAATGCCGAGGCAGAGCGGGCGGATGCCCCGCGGGTCGCGCACGGCGATGATCGTGTCCGCCGTCTGGAAGAGAAGCGAGTAGGCGCCTTGCACGCGAGACAGCGCGTCACGTACGCGGTCTTCGAGGCTGACTTCCTTCGAGCGCGCCACGAGGTGAACGAGCACCTCCGTGTCGGACGTCGACGAGAAGATCGACCCCTCGGCCTCGAGCTCGGTGCGGATCTCGTCGGCGTTCGTCAGGTTTCCGTTGTGACAGACCGCGAGCGAGCCGCGCGCATAGTCGACGGCGAACGGCTGCGCGTTGCGGATGTGTGAGCCGCCGGCGGTGGAGTAGCGAACGTGGCCGATGGCCATGCGGCCGGGCAGCTTCGCGAGCTGCTCGGCGCCGAACGCGTCCTGCACGAGGCCCATCGCCCGGTGCGCGTACATTCCCTCGCCGTCGCTCGTCACGATGCCGGCCGACTCCTGGCCGCGGTGCTGCAGCGCATGCAGGCCGAGGTAGGCAATGTTCGCCGCTTCGTTGTGCCCGTAGACCGCGAAGACGCCGCATTGGTCGTGGAACCGGTCGTCGTCGTCGTCGAAGTACGCGCTCAGCCCGTGCGGAGCGACGCCGGCGCGAACGGGCATACGAGGTCCTTGCGCGGGGTCCAGCACGGTGAGGTGACGTCGCATGCGGCGAGGCGGAACCTAGCCCCGGTACCCCACGGGCGCCAGCTCGACCGTGGCCGTTCGACCGCCTCGCGGTTCCGTGGTTTACGGCGCGTCGGCGCCGCATGCTGTACGCTCGTGCTGTGCGCTCCGTTACGCTCTCCAACGCGAGCCATCGGGGAACCGCCCGGCTCGTCGTCGCGCTCGTCCTCGCGCTCGCGGCCGCATACGGCGGAGTCGGATGCGTCGGCGATGCGCCGGCTCTCGGCCCGCCGGCCGACCCCACCGACGGCGACGCTGCCTCTCCGCCGGCGAGCGGCGCGTTCGCGTTGCAGGTCCGCAGCTCGGGCCCGCTCGTCGTCGCGCGCGGAAGCAAGCAGACCGCGACGGTGGAGATCGTCCGCAAGGCTTTCGGAGGCGCGATTCAGTTCGGAATCGCGGGCGTGGTGCCAGGGGTCACGGTGTCCGGGGTCGCTCCCGAAACGACGCCGGATGCGGTGCAAGAGGCGCAGATCACGCTCGAGGCAGCTCCGGATGCAGCCCAGCAGAAGGTCACGCTGCGTGTGACCGGCGTGAGCGGCGCCGCTAGCGCAGGTGCCGAAGTTCCGCTCCTCGTCCGCGGACGTGCCGGCGAGCTCGACCTCGTCGAGCTCGCGCCGGCGAACGGCTTCGTCGCGACGACGCGTTGCGGGACCGCGGACGTGACTCCCCGTGCGTTCGGCGTCGCTACCGACGGGTCCATGTACCTCGCCGGGATGACGCGCGGGTCGAGCTCGCGCGCGTGCATCGCCAAGCTCCACGCGAACGGGGAGAGGGACGTCGCCTTCGGCGGCGGTGCCGGGCACGTCCTCCTTCCCAGCGGTTACACACTCGGGGGCATCGCCACGCTTCCGGACGGCGCCGTGCTCGCTGCCGGCACCGACGAGACGGCACTTCCCGCACGCCGACCGTACGTGGCGCGCATTCTCGCCAGCGGGCAGCTCGACGGCTCGTTCGGCACCGGTGGCTTGCTGAAGGTGATGGTCCCGCTCGAGGCAAGCGGCGTCGGCGTCCTTCCGCTGACGGGCGGAAAGCTGTTGGTGCTCGGCGCGACGGTCCATCCGACGAACGCCACGAAAAGCCGCGGGTTCGTCGTCGCGCGGCTCGACGGCCAGACGCTCGACCCCAGCTTCGGCACCGCTGGATATCGCGCGGCGGAATGCTCCGGCTCGGTCGAAGGGTTCCCCGTCGCGATGGGCATCGAGCCGAGCGGCGCGATCGTGCTCGCGGGACAGGCGTTCAACGGCCACGGCCACGACGACTGGCATGGCTTCCTCGCGCGGCTCACGGCCGGCGGCGATCTCGTCACCTCGTTCGGGCCGGATGGTCAGCGCGGCATACCGCGCGTCGGCACCGCGTACGCGTTCACGAACGGCCTCGCGGTCGACGGCAGCGAGCTCGTCGTCGTCTCCGAAGACGAATGGGCGACCTCGCGGCGTGCTCTACGGCAGCTGTCGGCAGCCGGTACGTGGTCGGAAGTCGTGTCGACCCAAGCCGCGTCCGGGTACGCAGGTATCGCGCTCGACGCGCAGAAGCGCCGCGTCGCCGTCGGCCACCACGCGGGGCTCGCGGTGGTGGAACGCTACGTCGGCGTGACCCTCGACCCGTCGTTCGGCACGGACGGACGCGCGCTCGGGCCGGTGAAGCGGGGCGACGGGTCTGTCGACGCGCCGCCGAGCGCCTTCGACGCGAACGGCATCTACCGCGGTCCTACGAGCGCCAGCGCCGTCGCGTTCGACGCCAGCGGGCGCATCCTCGTCGCGGGTCCGAACGCCCTCGGAGACTTCGCGGTCCTACGTTTCTGGCCCTGAGGCCGCGGCTACGGCTTGGTTGCAGGATACGTCGCGGTGAGCTGCAGCTTGTAGCGCGCGTGCGCGTGCGGAACGCTGTCGAGCACGACCGTCCCGAGCTTCGCCTTGACCGCCGACTGACACGCGCCGACGGCCTTCGTGCTCTTCATCGTGCGCCCCTCCTTCGGCGTCGTGACGCCGAGCTGGTGACGCTTGAAGCTCACGTCGAGCACGAACGCGACCGCACCGCCTCCGCTGTCTCGCGCGCACGCGCCGCTCTCCTCGACCGCGCGGACGAACGCCTGCTCGAGCGCCGGGAGCCGATCGCACTGCTCCGCCGGCGTTCGCTTGGGTCCTGGGTCTTGGCAGAGCACGACCTTCGGCTCGGACACCGACGGCTTGTCGGAAGCGGGGGGCGGCGCAGGCGGCGACGGGTCGATGGCGGGCTCGGCGCCGCTGCCGCTCGCGGTCGCGACCGGGATCGACTCCGCGCGCGGGCGCCTCCACAGGTAGAGCGGGATCGCGAACAGGAAGAGGAAGAGCACGAGCACGACGATGAGCTGCAGGCGCGCAGGCCGGTCGGCGCTCACGTCGATTTGGCTGAACGTCGTGCGCGACGCACGCGGCTCGGAAGGCGGCACCGACAGGCGGGAACCCTGCGACTCGCGCACGATCGCCGACGCCTGCGCCGGGCGCATCGGCGCGGTCACCTGCGTGTCGCGCGCGGCATCCGCTTCGGCACGCAACGCGGATGTGTCGCGAAGCGTCGCGGAGTGCGGATCACGAGAGCTCGGCGGCGAGTCCGACACGGCGCTCACGATGCGGGCTTCGCCGGCGCGCCCGCTCAGGGATCGATGAGCGCGCGCACGTTCATGCCCGGCTCGTAGCGCGCGATCGAGGCGACCAGGTCGAGCCCTTCCGGCAGCATGCCCTGGACCTGGCCGACCACCTGCTCGACGAGGTTCCTCGCCTCCTGCGGACCAGGGCCGGTCATGCAGACTGCGAAGCGAAGCGGACCGGTGCGACCGCCGGTGACGGCGATGAGCGAGAGCAGGAGCATGTCGGTGAGCTCGACGACGCGCGTCGCGGCGCGACGGAACGCGAGCATCTCGAGGATCGTCGGCCGGTCGGAGACGAGACGGTTCGGGCCGCGGATCTCGTAACGCGCGATGCTGAGCGGCTGCTCCACCCACTCGCTGAACGCGGCCTCTTCGTCGAGCGCCTTCGTGAAGTGGTCGCGGAGGAGGAGGCCCGTGAGACCGTCGCGGCGCGAGAGGTACTGACGCGCGCGCTTGTGATGGGCGCTCTCGCGCGCGAAGCTCACGAGCTTGAGGCGCAGCTCACCGAGCTGGAACTCGCCTCCGTGCATCAGGTTGACGACCTTCTTCCGCTCGTACGTGTGCTCGACGTACGTGCCGTTCGTCGACCCGAGGTCTTCGATGGTCCACGACCCGCTCGTCCACTTCGCGTTCGCGTGGTGGCCGCTCACCGTCGCCTCCGGGACGACGATCTCGACGTCGTTCCGACGGCCGAGGGAGAGCGTCGGGCGGTCGAGCGCGATGAGCTCGCCGACGAATTCGGGCGCGTTCGTCGCGAACGTGGCGAGGAGCGCCTGCGCGCCGGGAGTGAACGTCGTCTGCGCGTTGCGCCCCGGAGGCGGTCCCGGGTCGAGCCGCTCGCGCGGGACCTGCACCGGGTTCGTCGTCAGCTGCACCGGATTGAAGAACCGGAGGTGACGCGCGGGAAGCCGCTGCTGCGGGTCGTCCGAGAGGCAACGGAAGATCTGCTTGATCTCGTCGACGCTGAGCCCCGCGGGCACGTCGAACATGATCTGCTGGCGCATCGGCTTCGCGCGCGGCTTGTACCCGGGCTCGGGCACGCGGCAGGTCCACATCTCCCAAAGCGTCAGGCCGAGCGCATAGAGGTCGTCCTCGATCGACGCGCCGCCCGAGCGAATGCGCTCCGGGGCCATGTAGTTCGGCGTGCCGCCGTCCGGCGGCGCTCCCGGGCGGCGAGCCGAAAGACGCGCGCGCTCCTTCGCGAAGCCGAAGTCGAGCACGATGGCTTTGCCGATCGACCCGTCGGGGTTCGACGTGACCATGACGTTGCCCGGCTTGAGGTCGCCGTGCACGAGACCGCACGCGTGAATCGCCGCCACGCCCTGGCAGATGTCCGAAGCGATGCGCCGGAACTCGTCGGACGTGTACCCGCCCTGGGCCTTCTTCCGACGGATGTGCGTATGGAGCGTCTGCCCCGTGATGTGCTCCATCACGAGGATCGGGCCGTAGCCCGAGGGCGCGAGGTCGTGGACGCGGCAGACGTTCGGGTTCGACACCGACCGCGCGAGAATCAGCTCTTGGCGAAGCGCCTCGTCGTCGCCGGGCATCCGCGCTTCTTCGCGGACGATCTTCAGCGCGACGGGCTGCTGCGTCGTCCGGTCGTAGGCGAGGAAGACCTCACCCATGCCCCCCTTGCCGAGGCTCTGACGGATCTCGTACCGGTCGTTGATGACGGACCCATGCGAGATCGGGGGCGGCGTGCTGCGCTGCGTCTCGGACATGAACGAGGAAAGCCCTGACCTTTGTCCACGAAGCGTCGTCGATTCCGAGCGATGACGCAACCCTAGAACCGCGCCCCCCTCAAGATGATGCCGACGGCGCCCCCGGAGCCGTCCCGTGCGGAGAACGTGGCAGCGGCGTGGGGGCGCGGTACGCTGCCTTTCGTGACCGCCCGCGCGCCGTACCTCGTGCTGCGTGACCTCTGCGAGGTGGCGGCCAAGGCCGGGGTCGAGGTCAGGATCGAGCCGTTTCATCGCACGCTTGCCGGCAAGGGCGGGCTCTGCCGCGTCGACGGCCGGCGCGTCATCCTCGTCGATGCGAACCTCGCCGTCGTCGACCAGGTCGGCATCGTCGGTCAGGCGCTCGGACGCATCGACCTCGGCTCGATCCCCATGGCGGGCGACCTGCCCGCGTTCCTGCGGCACGGGCGCGCGGCCATCGCTCCCCTCGACGTCCTGCCGCTTCGTCCGCCCGCGCGAGCGCGCCTCCGCCTCGTTCGCTGACCGAGCGAGCCGCGGCGCGAGCACGCCGGGAGAGCGCGCGAACCTACATGTAGGCCCTCACGCGGCGCGCAGCTCGACGACCGTGCGGACGCCCTCGTCGCCGATCGGCTCGAGCCAGATGTCACCGTGCTGCGCGGTGACCGCGATGCGACAGAACGCGAGGCCGAGACCTGCGGTGCGGGACTCGAGCGCGTCGACGGACAAGAGCTTCGCGCGCGCCTCCGCGGGCGTCGCGCGTCCGCGGTCCTCGACCTCGATGCGCGCAACGCCGTCCATGCTCCGGGCGAGGACGCGGATCTCGGAGCCGGGCGGCGCATGCACGAGCGCGTGGTCGACGACGTTGTCGAGAACGCGCTGGAGCAGCACCGGGTCGGCGGAGGCCCGCACGCCTCCGTCGTCGACGGTGATCGCCACGTCGGCGTCTCGAAGGCGCCGGTCGAACGTGCGGCGGAGCTTCGCGAAGGGCTCGCGAAGCGCGAGGCGGCGCGTGACGGCGCGGAGGGCGCGTCCGTGCTGCGCGCTGAGGAGGTCGAGCATGTCGTCGACGAGGCGTGCGACGAGCTGCGAGCTTTCGTCGATGTCCTCCGCGATCGCCCTCGCCTCGGGGCCGAGATGCTTCTCCTCGACGAGGACCTCGGCGTTCGTGCACACCGCGGTCAGCGCGTTCTTGATGTGGTGGACGACGTGCTCGAGGACCTTCGCGCGACCTCCGCTGGCGAGGTCGAGCACGGAGGTCTGCATCGCGATGCGCGCGCCGTGGAGAGCGACGAGCGCCTCCAGCTGGTCGCGTAGCGCGAGGAGCGCGCGGCGGCTCTCGTCGGTGAGCTCGCGCGGCTCGGTGTCGACGATGCACAGCGCGCCGATCTTCTCGCCGCTCGGCGAGCGCACCGGAGCGCCCGCGTAGAACCGAATGTGCGCGTCGCCCACGACAGCAGGGTTCTCCGCGAACCGCGGGTCGCGCGAGGCGTCCTCGACGACGAGAAGGTCATCCCCGAGGATCGTGTACGCGCAGAACGCGACGTCACGCGCCGTTTCGGTCACGCTGCCCATCCCGTACGACGTCTTGAACCATTGGCGGTCGGCGTCGATCAGCGTGCACGCGACCATGGGCACTCGACAGAGCGCCGCCGCGATTTCGGCGATGTCGTCGAAGCGTGCGTCGCGAGGTGTATCGAGGAGCTTCAGCGAGCGGAGCGACGCGAGGCGCCGCGCTTCGTCTTCAGGTCGAGGAGGCTTTTTCATGAACGTCGGGACGTGGCAGTCCCGACGGAGAGAACGGCACGCGGGGCGGCGTCTTGAACGGAGGTTGGACGCGCCGCGCGGGGCGCGGACTACCCGACCAGCGCGTAGAGCTTCTCGAGCGCTTCGTCGAGCTTCGCGATCTCGGTGCCGCCCGCTTGCGCCATGTCGGGCCGGCCGCCGCCGGAGCCGCCGAGGGTCTGAGCGACCGGCCGGATGAGATCGCCGGCCTTGAAGCGGCTGGTGAGCGACTTCGAGACCGTGCACACGAGCTGCGCCTTCGGGCCATTCACCGACCCGAGGAGGACGACGGCATCGCCGAGCTTGTCGCGCAGCTTCTCGGCGAGCTCGCGCAGCATCGCGCCGTCCGGGACTTCGACCTTCGCCGCGAGCACCTTGCCGAACGGGAGCTCTCGCGCTCGCGACGCGAGATCGTCGAGGCCTCCGCCGGAGGCCCCCGCGCCGCTCCCGCCGCCTCCGCCGAACGCGAGCTTCCGCTTCGTTTCGGCGAGCTCTTTTTCGAGCTTCTTCGCGTCGGCGAGGAGGCGCTCGATCTTCTCGGGGAGCTCGGTCGGCGCCGCTTTCACGAGCTGCGCCGCGCTCTTGATCGATCCTTCGAGCTGGCGCACGTACGCGAGCGCGTTCATGCCCGTCGCCGCCTCGATTCGGCGGACGCCCGCGGCGACGCCGCTGTCGGAAAGGATCTTGAAAAGGCCAATCTCGCCGAGCGTGCGGGCGTGCGTGCCGCCGCAGAGCTCGACCGAGTCGTTCGTCATCGTCAGGACGCGCACGACGTCGCCGTACTTCTCCTCGAAGATGGCCATCGCTCCGCGCTGCCGCGCCTCGGTCTGCGACAGGACCTCGGTGACGACCGGCGCATCGACGAGCACCTTCTCGTTGACGAGATCTTCGATGGTCCGGATCTGCTCGGGCGTGAGCGGCTTACCCGCCGAGTAGTCGAACCGCAGCCGGTCCGGCGCGACGAGCGAGCCCTTCTGCGTCGCGCTCTCGCCGACGACCTTGCGAAGCGCCCAGTGCAAGAGGTGCGTGGCGGAGTGATTCCTGCGCGTGGCGGTGCGGAGCGCGTGGTCGACCTCGAGGCGAGCCTCGTCGCCGGTGCTCACCTCGCCCTGCACGACCTCGCCGAGGTGAACCACGAGCCCGGTCAGCGGCTTCTGCGTGTCTTCCACGCGGATCACCGCCCCGGACTTCGTCGTGATCGTGCCCTTGTCACCGACCTGCCCACCGGATTCGCCGTAGAACGGCGTCTCGTCGGTGACGATCGCGACCTTGTCGCCCGCGCTCGCCTTGTTCGTCGGCGTCGACGGCTGCTGCTTTCCGTGGGCGATGAAGAGGATCTTCCCCTCTCCTTCTTCGCGTTCGTACCCGGTGAAGCGCACGGCCGCCGTCTCGCTTCCGCCGTTCGCGTCGCGGAGCGCGGTCAGCGCGTGGCGGTAGACTTCGCCGACCGCTTCTTCGCCGACCTTCGACCCCTCGCTCAGCTTCTTGTGCTTCTCGAGCTCGTCCTTGTAGCCGGCGACGTCGACGTGCACCTCGCGCTCGCGCGCGATGACGTCGGTGAGGTCGTTCGGGAAGCCGTACGTGGCCTCGAGCTCGAAGACCACCTTGCCCGGCAGCACGCTGCCGCCCGAAGCCTTGAGACGCCCGACTTCCTCGTCGAGCATCTTCAGGCCTCGGTCGATCGTCTCGCGGAAGCGGACTTCTTCCTGCTCGGCGACGCTCGCGATGAGGTCCTTGCGCGCGACGAGCTCGCCGTACTGATCGCCCATCTGACGGACGACCTCGAGGGCGACCTCGTGGAGGAACGGCTTCGCGATCCCGAGGCGGTGCCCGTGCCGGATCGCACGGCGCATGACGCGGCGGAGCACGTAGGGACGCGCCGCGCGATCGGGGAACACGCCTTCGGCGATGAGGAACGCGGTGAGGCGCGCGTGGTCGGCGATGACGCGCATCGACACGTCGTCCGGCTCCTGCGACGCGCCGTAGGGCTTCTTCGCAATCTCGGCAGCCTTCTCGACGAGCGCGCGGAGGAGATCGGTGTCGTAGTTGCTCGTCTTGCCCTGGAGCACGCTCGTGACGCGCTCGAGGCCCGCGCCGGTGTCGACGCACGGCTTCGGCAGCGGGTTCAGCTGGTAGCCCTGACCGGGCAGCTCGCACCGGTCGAACTGCATGAAGACGAGGTTCCAGATCTCCATCCACCCCTTGCCGTCGGGCGTGGGCTCTTCGCCGAACGTGGCGGGCGTCGCCTCGCCGTCGCCCGTGAAGAAGTGGAGCTCGGTGCAGGGGCCGCACGGGCCGGTCTCGCCCATCTGCCAGAAGTTGTCGCCCGGGATGCCGGGAATGCCGATGATGCGGTCGTCACCGAAGCCGGTGACCTTGCGCCAGATCGCACGTGCCTCGTCGTCCGCCGGCACGCCTTCGGCGCCTCCGAACACGGTCACGACGAGCTTGTTCTTCGGGATGCCCCACTCCTTCGTGATGAGCTCCCACGCGAACGGGATGGCGTCGTCCTTGAAGTAGTCGCCGAAGCTGAAGTTCCCCAGCATCTCGAAGAACGTGTGGTGGCGCGCGGTGACGCCGACGTTCTCGAGGTCGTTGTGCTTGCCGGAAATGCGGATGCACTTCTGGCTCGACGTCGCGCGCGTGAACGGGCGCCGGTCTTTGCCGGTGAAGACATCCTTGAACGGGGCCATGCCCGCGTTCACGAACATCAACGTGGGGTCGTTCTGCGGGATGAGCGGGGCCGAAGCGCAGACCTCGTGGCCCTTGCCCTTGAAGAACGAGAGAAACGACGAACGAACCTCCGACGCAGTCTTCGAGCTCATGGCGGAAGCGCTCTTCTAGCACTTCTCGCGACGCGCCGCGCGCCTCGCCCGACGCGCGCGTCAGGGCGCCGTTACGTGCCTTTCACGCGCCCGCGTGCGCGGTCAGGTACGGGGGATTGGCGCGCTGGATGCGCTGCCAAATCTGCTGGTGGAGCTGCTCGAGCTGGAGCTTGTGGCCGCCCTGCGCGAGCGAAGCATCGAGGCGCGCGAGCGTGAACGCCGCGGTGACGAGCTGGTCGTCGTTGTGCGTCGGGTCGAGCGCGAGGTGAGGCCACGCCTGCACCGGGTCCGCGCTCATGCGGTAGCCCATCGACGCCATGCCGCGCGCGCGGTTCGCGATCGTCTCGAGCAGACCGTCGCGGAACGCGTGCCGCGCATCGCCCATGTCCGCCGGGTCGACGAAGTAGCCGAGGTGCATCGCGTATACGGAGCGCTGCTTCTTCTCGTCTTCGGAGAGCTTGCCGACGACCGCCCAGCCCAGGATCGTCCCGGCGAGGAGCGCGAGGAAGACGACGCCACTGAACACGCCGGCGACGATCATCGCGACCGGCTCACCGTCCATGTCTTCGACAGCGCCGAGCCCGAGGAAGAACGTGGCGATGCACGCGAGCGGACCCCACACGCGGAGATACGCCGCGAGCATCGACTTCACGCTGAACGGCGCCTTCATGCCGCGGTAGCTACCGTCCGCGTTTTCCTCGAGGACGAGCGACGTGCCGATCGGGATGAGCGGCACGTAATAGATATGCGCGAAACGCGTCGCCAGGAACGAGCGACCGCACGCCTTCACCTTCCCGTAGAACCGGCTGCCGTAAACGATGACCATGCGCCCTCTTTGCTCGCGTTCGTGCTCGGACGGAGTTCGTACGTGAGAAAGTCACCGCGGCTCGCGTCGCCCGAACGGATGACACCGGAGCGCTCGGCTCGCTGGCAAGCGCTACTTGGCGAGCGCCGCGATTTCCGAGCCGACGCTGGAAAAAGCGCTCTCGACCGCGCCGTTCACCGCTCGGTTCTGGAGCTCCGTGAGCGCTTTGTTCGCGCTCCCGGCGTTGTCGCTCGCCGAGGCGTTGCCGCTGACCATGCCCTTCAGCGTCTGCTGCGGCACCTTGCGAACCGTGAGATCGACCTGCGCGGAGACGATGACGCCGCCGTCCTTCGCCGTCGACTGCGAGAGACGCGTCAGATTGCCGTCGACGAGGAGGACCGGGATCTTCCGCTCCGACGCGCGCTTCAGCACCGCGGCGTCTGCGCTGTCGAGGACGACCGCCCCCTTGATCGAGCCGGCCTTCGACTTCGCCGCCTGCCTCATGACGGCGTCGATGTCGGAGCGCTGCCCGGTGTTGTTCCGCATCGCCCCGAGCTGCACCACGTACTTGGCGCGCTCGACGGTGGTGGGTGCGTCGCCGCCGCCGGCCGCACCGCCACCGCCAGCCGCGGCACGGCCGTGGAGCTTGTCGATGGTCTCTTTCATCGACGACTTCACGCTCGCGAACGACTCCGACCTCATCGCTTGCTCGAGGGCGGCGACGGACGCGGCGTCACCGATGTTGCCGAGCGCGACCGCGCACGCGACGCGCACGGCAGGATGCGCGTCGCGGAGGCCCTTCTCGAGATCCTGCCGCGACTGCGCTCCGCCCGCCCGACCGAGCCTGAGCGCGGCCTGCACGCGCACACGGAAGTCGGACGATTCGGTGAGCTCGCGATCTTGTGCGATCGAGACCTTCTCCGACGTCGTCGTGAGACACGCGAACACGACGAGCACACCCGCGGCCCTTCGCGCGACGCGCGGCAGGAACGACGAGAGCGCCGGACCGGCCGAAGCCGCGCCGCCCGTGCTCGCCTCGCTCGAACGACGACGCACGCCCGCAGACCTCCTCGTCACGTGCCACGCGCTCACGCTCAATGACGCTCCCGCGAAGGATTAGGACGGCCGGTCAGAGGAGGCTCTTCACCTCGGCCTCGATCTCCTTCTCCTCACCATCGTGATAGCCCAAATGCACGAAGTGCACGACTCCCTTTTTGTCGACGATGAACGACGAAGGCATGTTCGGCGGATGCCACTTGTTCGCGAACGCTTTGTCCTTGTCCCACAACAGCGGGAACTTGGCTCCGTGTGTCGCGCCGAACTCCTTGATGCCGTTCGCCTCGTCGTCTTCGCTGACGCCGACGACGACGAAGCCGCTCGACTCGAGCTTCACGCGTAGCTCTTCGAGCTTCGGAAACGACTTCTTGCAGGGCTCGCACCACGTCGCCCAGAAGTCGACCAGCACGACCTTGCCCTTCAATTGCGCGAGCGAGATCTTGCCCTTGCCGTTCACGCTGTCGCCGGAGATCTCCGGCGCAGGATTGTTGAGCAGCTCGTGCTTCGCGCCGGACGCGGTCGTCGCACCGCCGCCCTCCGCGCCCGAGCCACTGCACCCCATCGACGTCAGCGACGTCGCGACCGAGAGCACTGCGAGCGCGAGGCCCGCCTTCGCCATCTGCATGGCCACTCTGCTTACCAGAGCGGAGCGCTCGCGAGGGCGACTCGTCAGGGTCTCAGGAAAGACGGAGACGACGTGAGCGCCGGAGCCCTGCGCGCACGTGCTCCGTTGTGCGACCGTCGTGCGAAAGGGCTCGCGGTCACTTCGTCGCAGAGCAGGACTTCTTGCCCGCCGAGCTCGTACAGAACGTTCCCTTCGGGCACTGCACGTCGGTCGTACAAGGCCGGCGACAGAACGGGCCGATCAGCTCGAAGCCGCCCGGGCACTTCCCCGCCGTCGGCAGCACCTGCAGGGTACCCGGAGGCGGCGTCGTCGGCGTCGGCCCCGCCGGCGCGCCGGCATCGACGACCGGAGCGCCCGCGTCGGCCGTCTTCGCTGCGGCGCCGGCATCCGTCGCCGGCTTCGCCGCGGTCGACGTCGGCGGCGTCGTGGCCACCGCGGTCGGCGGCGGCGTCGCGGCGCCCGGCAGCGGAAGGAACGCGGTCGGCTCGACCCATCCCATCAGCTTGGTGCCGTCGCGGGTCGTCGGATCGTCGAACGTGACGAGCACGCCGGTACTGAAGTACTTGGCGATCTTCGTCACGGGCGTGCCCGCCGACAACGTGGCGACCTCCTTGCCCGTCATCGGGAACTCGCGCGCGCGCGTCACGTCTCGCAGCACGATCGCGCCCTCGTTGGGCAACTTCGTCTCGCGCTCGTAACGGAGCACGTTCGCCTCGTTCTTCGCGCCGCTCCCGGTGACCTTCACGGTCGGCGCGTTCGTCGGCGGGACGTCTTCGTCTTCGAGCACCGGCTTCTTCTTCTTGAGGAAGCAGCCGGTGGTCGCGACGACGAGAAGCGACACGAGGATGGTGCGCGTGAACGGACGCATGCGAGCTAGCTCTCCCCCCTCCTCGCCGTCACTTGCAGAACGTCTGGCTCGCCGCGCAGACCGCGACGCCGCCGCACTTCACGCAGAACTTGTCGGTCTTGCACGCGTCGACCTTCGGGCAGCGGCGATGGCACTTGCCGTCCTTCTGCACGAGCGCGAACTCGACGGGGCACGGCGGCGCGACGACGTCGCCGGTCGGTGCCGCGGGCGTCGGGGCAGCCGCGTCGGTGACGCCGACGCCCGGCTTGATGACGCCGGGCTTTGCGCCTGCATCGGGCGCGACGAAGACGGTGCACACGGTGACGGCCTCGGCGGCCTTGCCGTTCACGAGCTTGTTCGAGGCGCCCTTGCACGCCTGACCGGCGGGGCAGTCGTTGTCGCTCGCGCAGACCTTGCCGCAGAACGGCGCGTCGCCGACGAGCGCGGTCTCGCCGACGCCGCAGGTGATCGCCTTGATGCCGGCGTCCGCCACGGCCGCCGCGGTGAACGAATCGGCGGGCACCCAGCCCATCAGCTTCTTCGTGGCGTCCTTCGGGTTGTCGAAGACGACGAGGAAGAACTCCTTACGCTGCGCGATCTGGACGACGGCGCCGCCCTTGCTCAGCGCGGCAACGACCTTGCCGGACTGCGGGACCTCGCGGACGTTCGTGGGCCGCTGGATGGTCGCTGCAGTGTTGTCGATCTTCGTCTCGTCGGGGAAGCGCGCGATGTCGTCGACGTTCGCCGCGACGGGCGGTGCGGTCGTCGCCGGCGTTGCCGCCGCGGCCGCTTCGTCGGCGGCGTCTGCCGCCTGCGCGTCGTCCGGCCCGGCGTCGTCTTCGCCCTTCTTCTTGAACATGCCGCACGCCGAAACGGAGACGGCGACGAGCGTGACGATGCTGATGCCGCGGAAGAGAGTGTTCATGGCGCGCCGAGGCTACCAGACGGAACGCGCGCGCACGCAGTTTGTCGCAGGCGCGCACGCGGCGCGCGCCACGCGTCAGGTCGCGTCGAGCTGCGACAGCCACGAGTGCAGGATGCGGTAGCCCTGGAAGACCAGCCCGCAGTCCGTCGACTCGTTCTTCTGGTGCGCTTGCGCGTTCTCGCCAGGGCCGAAGTTCACCGCCGGCACGCCGAGCGCGGAGAACCGCGCGACGTCCGTCCACGCCTGCTTCGGCTCGACGCCGCGCACGCCCGCCGCAACGAGCTTCTTCACGAGCGCGTGCCCTGCGCTCGGCAGCGCCGCGGGTGCGAGGTCGGTGAACTCCACCTTCGCGCCGTCGCCCACGAGCGCGAGGACGTCGGCCTGCGCGCGCTCGAGTGACGTGCTCGGCGCGAACCGATGATTCAGGTTCAGCGTGAAGCGGTCGGGAACGACGTTTCGCCCGCGCCCTCCGTTCGCGAGGGTGACGGTCGTCGTCGTTCGATAGAGGAGCCCGTCGATGCGATGCTCGATGGGCGTGAGGACGGCGAGGCGATCGAGGAGGGCGGCCGCTTTCGTGATCGCGTTCTCACCTTCCCATGGACGCGCGCTGTGGCCGGTGCGGCCCTCGAACGTCACCGTCGCGTGCAGCGACCCGCAGCAGCCGAGGTGCAGGCGGTTGTCGGAAGGCTCGAGGCACACCGCGAGATCGACCGAACGGAGCTCGGGGTCGCTCGCGAGCACGGGCCCGAGCTCGTTCTCCGCGTACGGGCCCTCTTCGCGCGCATAAAAGACGAGCGTGAGATCGCAGCCGGCGAGCTCGCCCATGGTCTCCGCGAGCACGATCATCACGGCGAGACCGCTCTTCATGTCCGCCGCGCCGGCGCCGTAGCAGCGGCCGCTCTCGATGCGCGCCGGGCCGTTCTCCGTGCGCACGGTGTCGAGGTGCCCGACGAGCGCCACGTGCGCGCGTCCCCTCTCGTTCTTTCGGACGAGCGGCACGACGATCGAGTCGCCGTACCGACGGATGGGCGCCGCGAGCGGCAATCGCGCCAGGCGCTCCTCGACGGCATCGCAGAGCGCGCGCTCTTCCCCGATCGGAGAAGGGATGGAACAGAGCCAGAGCAGCGTCTCGTCGAGCGAGATCGCGGTCGGCGTCCGGGTTGCGAGCGTCTGCGGGAGCATCTGCGTTCGTGCCGGCCACAGGCTCAGACGGGCACGGCGAAGTCGCGCAGCGCGTCGTTCAAGCTCACCTTACGATCGGTGCTCGCGCTGCGCTTGCCGATGATGAGCGCGCACGGCACGCCGAACTCGCCGGCGGGGAACTTCTTCGGACGCACGCCCGGAATGACGACGGAGCGCGCCGGGACGCGGCCGCGATGCTCGACCACCTCGGCTCCGGTCACGTCGTAGATCGGCGTCGAAGACGTGAGGACCACGCCCGTGCCGATGACGGCTTCTTTGCCGACGTGCATGCCCTCGACGATGACGACGCGCGATCCGATGAAGCAGCCGTCTTCGACGATGACCGGACGCGCGCCCGGCGGCTCGAGGACGCCGCCGATGCCGACTCCGCCGGACAGGTGACAATCTCTGCCGATCTGCGCGCACGAGCCGACCGTGGCCCACGTGTCGACCATCGTCCCCGCGCCGACGCGCGCGCCGATGTTCACGTAGCCAGGCATCACGATCACGCCGGGCTCGCAGAACGCGCCGTAGCGGACGACGCCGGGAGGCACGACGCGAACGCCTTGCGCCGCGAGGTTCTTCTTCAGCGGAATCTTGTCGTGGAACTCGAACGGCGGGACCGTGAAGGTCTCCATGCCGCGCAGGCCGAAGTAGAGGAGGATCGCCTGCTTCGTCCACGCGTGCGTGATCCACTCGGCGCCTTCCTCTTCGGCGCTCGCGGGTGACGCGACGCGAAGCTCGCCGGCATCGAGGCGCGCGATCGTGCGCTCGACGGCGGCCGCGTGGGCGGCATCCTTCAACTTCGTGCGGTCCGCGAACGCCGCCTCGACGAGCGCGCGATCGTCCATGTCGTTCATCGACGGCCCTCCTTCGATACGAAACGCGACCGCGCGACCGAGGTCGCGGGTCCCCCCCGACACCCGCACCCCCGACGATCAGCCCGCGACGGGCGCGACTTCGCTGGCGGGGAAGAAGTACGCGATCTCGATGCGCGCGTTCTCCGCCGAGTCCGAACCGTGCACCGCGTTCTCGCCGACGCTGCCGCCGTGGAGCTTGCGGATGGTGTTCGCTTCGGCCTTCGCCGGGTCGGTCGCGCCCATCACCGCGCGGTACTTGGCGACGGCGTCCTCGCGCTCGAGCACGACGACGAACACCGGCGAACGCGTCATGAACTCGACGAGCTCACCGAAGAAGGGACGCGCCTTGTGCACGGCGTAGAACCCTTCGGCCGTCGCGCGGGTGAGGTGCGTGCGCTTGCAGGCGAGGATCGTGAAGCCCTCGTCCTCGAGCATCTTGAGGATGGCGCCGGCCCTCCTCTTCTCGACGGCGTCCGGCTTGATGATGCAGAGGGTGCGTTCGACGGCCATGGCGGGATCTCTCCGTGCGGGTTTTCGCGCGTGCTCGCGCGTGACGGGGCCCGAGATAGGTCACAAGCGTCGAAAACTCAAGGCGATAGCGCCGTTCGGGCGGAGAGCCGCTCAGTAGAAGGACACGGCGCCGCCATCCAGAGGGGAACCCGCTTTGCGCGCCTCGAGCCGCGCCGCCCTACCCTCGTTCGGTGCAAAGTACACGTAGCGTCCGCTGAAGGCCGCGCCGCGGATGTTCTTCGGCGCGCTCACGCTTCCGAGCGCGAGCTTCGTCCACGAGGACGGGGACGTCATCTCGCCCGTCGTGTCGTACCGCGCGACATGGCCGTGATACGCGCCCGCGACCGGGTCGTACCCGGGCAGGAGCACGATGTGCCGACCGTCGAAGACCGCCGCGTTGAACGCGGCGCTCACGCCCGCGGCGGGGCCGAGGTCGATCGAGGACCAGGAGGTGGAGGTCGCGAACGGTGCCTTCGTATCGAAGCGGGCCACGGTGCGGCTCGACCACTCCGGCGCCTGCCCCCATCCGGGAACGAGGTAGACGAAGCGACCGTCGAACGCGCCCGTGCGGAATCCGGTTCCCTTGCCGGGCATCGACGCGAGATCGACCGCGGCGTAGGAGGTCGGCTTCTGGAAGCCGGCTTCGCTGTCGTAGCGGACGACGAGCGCATGCGGACCGTCGGCGCGGGCCGCGGGCACGAAGTACACGTGCCGCCCGTCGAAGACGGCGCCCGCGAACCCGTACGCCTTGGCGTTCACCGAAGCGAGATCGAACGTGCTCCACGCTCGCGCGTCCGTGAACGGAAGCTGCGTGTCGTGGCGCATCACGATGGAAGACTCGCCGGCGGGCGCGAGGAAGAGGTACCTGCCATCGAAGGCGGCGCCCGCGAACGACGCCTGAGCCGACACGGTATGCAGATCGTAGAACGTCCACGCAGCCGCGCCGAGGAAGACGCCCGTGGTATCGAAGCGCGCCATCACGCCGGACGTGCCCGGCACGTAGTAGACGTACCGCCCGTCGAACGCGGCGCCGCGGAAGCCGAACGCGCGCGACTCGGCCGCGCGGAGGTCGAACGAGGTCCACGAGCGCGCTGCACCGAACACGTCTCTCGTGTCGTGCCGCAGCGCGAGACCGCTCGCGCCTTCCGGGGCGAAGTAGACGTAGCGCCCGTCGAACGTCGCGCCGCCGTACGTCGCCTTGCCGAAATCCGTCAGGTCCGCCGTCGTCCACGACGACGGCTCGTTCAACGGCGCGTACGTCGGTGTGACCACGGTAGGCGGCGCCGAGGCGCAGCGCGTCTGCCGACACACGGTGCCCGCGAAGCAATCCTTGTCGGTGACGCATTCGACTTCGCAGAAGCCGGCGCGGCACACGAGGTCGCCCGGGCAGTCGCTCGCGAGCGAGCATTCGGGCGCCGACCCGTCGGGGCGGTTCAGCGTGGTCGGGATGCAGGCCACGCGAGGCGTGCCCGCTTCGACCCACTTGGCGAGCGTCGCGATGTCTGCTTCAGGCAGCTGCGCGGACGGCGGCATCGGGCGAGCGGCGCTGCGCATCCGCTCGAGCGCGACGGCGGCGACCGACTTCGTCGGATCGCTGATCGATCGCGCGGCGAGATCCGCGTGCGTGAGGAGCGACATCGGGCCGACGGGATCTTCGCCGTGGCACGACACGCACCGCGCGGCGAGGAGCTGCTCGACGTCGCAAGGCAGGTCCTTCCCGCCGCCGTCCCCTCCGGCAGCGCTGGGCGACGGAGCCGCCGCATCGCCGACGTCTCGGACGAGCGCCTCGCCGGAGGCTCGGCAGCCCCCGACCGAAGCGAGCGCGATCAGAGCCGCGACGAGCGCGAGCATCGGAAACCGCATCGTCGTGCCTCCCGTCGTGCTCACGCGTTCACCAGTCCGGGGAGCGGCTTCGTGAAGCCGTTCCCGAACGACGTCACCGGAACTCCCATCGCGTGCATCAGCGAGATGAGGACGTTGCCATTGCCGTAGCCCGGCCGATCGAGGAGGCGCCCCGGCGTGATTGCGCCGCCGCCGCGCCCCGCGATGACGATCGGAAGGTTCTTCGGATCGTGCGAGCTCCCCTCGCCCATCTCGCTCGCGAAGTAGACGATCGTGTCGTCCAGGAGCGACGCTCCGCTCCCGTCCGTGGTCGTCTTCAGGCGGTCGAGCAGGTACGCGAGCTGCGAGACGATCCACTTGTTCACCGCGGCGTACGGCGCGCCCGGCTGATTGTGGGTGATCCCGATGTGATACGTCTCGTTCACGCCGAGCCACGGATGCGCCTGGTGCGTGACCGTGTGCTCGTAGCCGAACGTGATCACGCGCGTGAGATCGCAACGGAACGCGAGCACGCTGAGGTCGAGCATCTGCTTCACCCGATCGCGAACGTCGGCCGGCGGGCCCGGTCGTCCGTCGTTCGAGCACGAGAGCGCCGTCGCGTTGATGCGCATCTCGAGCTCGCGGACGCCCGTGAGATACTCGTCGAGCTTGGCGTTGTCCTTCTTGCCGAGCCGGTTCTTGAGCCGGAGAGCGTCGGCGCGGACGTAATCGACAACGCTCCGCTTCATCGCGCGCCGCTGTTCGGCGGTGACGCCCGCGGTCGGGCCGCTGCCGAAGAGCCGGTCGAACAGGGCAGACGGGTTGATCTCCTTCGGAAGGGGCGTGCCTTTCGCCCACGAGAGATGGTCCTTCAGCACCGGATCGTAGCCGGGCTCGTCGTTCGGGTTCTCGTGGAGGATCGACGTTCCGAGCTCGAGCGAGCGGAACGGCGTCTTGAAACCGAGCGCTGCGGCGACGACCTGGTCGGCGGACGTGGTCATCGCCTTGATGCCGAGCGGCACGTCCGCGGCGGTGAGGAAGGTCGCGATGCGACCGGTGTGCACGGACCGTCCCGACGTGTCGCCGTTGTTGTCGACACGCGTCACCACGCAGAGATCGTCCTTGAACGGCGCGAGCGGCGCTTGCGAGGCGCCGAGCTGCCAGGCGTGCTCCGTGCCCGTCGGCTTCCATGCCGCGCGGTTCACCCCGATCGGGAAATGGAACGTCATGAGCCGACGCGGGCGCGCGGGTGCGTCGGCGCGCGCGTCGCGTGAGCCGGGCAGCATCGCCTCGAGCAGCGGCAGGCCGAGGAGGGTGCCCGCGCCCGCCAAGAACGTACGACGACGAAGTCGGTGACTCACGGCTCTCTCCTCACTGACCGCCGCGACGCATGCGGAACGCGTCGGTGTGGACGATGGTTTCGATCAGCGCGCGCGTGCGATAGCCGCTCTGCGCGAACGCCTGCGTCAAGGCAACGAGGCGCGGCTCGTCGAAGCCGGCCGGTGCACGTCCGAGCGCGTACGTGTACATCTTGCGCGTCGCGCACCTCGGGAAGCGCGGGTCCGCCTTGAGCGCAGCCGCGAGCTCCGCCGCGCCGTCGATGCGCGTGCCGCCGGGCAGCTCGCCCGTCGCGTCGATCGGCTGGCCATTGTCCGTCTCGCGATACCGGCCGAGCGCGTCGAAGTTCTCCATCGCGAAGCCGATCGGATCCATGCGCGAGTGACACGTCGCGCACACGGGGTTCTTGCGGTGCTGCTCCATGCGCTCGCGAATGGTGCCGACGGAGGCCTGCGCCTCGAGCGCGGGGATGCCGGGCGGAGGAGGAGGCGGGGGCGCACAGAGCAGCTCCGAGAGGACCCACGCGCCGCGACGAACGGGCGACGTCCGCGTCGCAACGGACGTCATCGTGAGGATGCTCGCCTGCGTGAGGAGGCCGCCCCGGTGCGTCGCAGGATCGAGCTCGACGCGGACGAGGGACGTCCCCGTGACCGGCGGCAGGCCGTAGTGCTTCGCAAGGCGTGCGTCGACGAACGTGAAGCGCGCGTCGAACATGTCGGCGAGGCTCTGGTCTCCGAAGAGGAACGACGACAAGAACGCGCTCGTCTCCTTGCCCATGGACGCGCGCAGATCTTCGTCGAACGTCGGGAACGCCACCGGATCCGGGACCACCGTGGGGAGCGAATGCACGAGCCACGCGCTCGCGAAGTTGGCGACGAGCGCGTCGGCTTTCGGGCTCGCGATCATCCTACGAACCTGGAGCTCGAAGATGCGCGGGTCGGAGAGCTTGCCCGCATCGGCGTACGCAAAGAGCGCGTCGTCGGGCATCGTGCTCCAGAGGAAGTACGAGAGTCGGTTCGCGAGCTCGTAGTCGTCGAGCGGGTGCGCGGTCTTCGCGCCGGGGTCGGGATCGGACTCGGCGCGGAAGAGGAAGCTCGGCGAGAGGAGCATCGCGTGGATGGCGCGCTGCATGCCGAGCTCGAACGTGTCGCCGTCCGCCTGCACTTCGCGGACGACCGCGACGAGGCGTGCGACCTCGTCGTCTCCGACGCGCCGCCGGAACGCGCGTTTCGCGAGCCGGCCGAGCGCTTCCGTCGCGCAGGCTTCGGTGCCCGGCCGCGCGCACTCGGTGATGGCAGGATTGCGGAGCGCGCGCGCAGCAGCTCGCTCTGCCGCAGATTCGTAGTGCTCGAAGAGGAGCGGGCTGATGCTGAGGGCGTCGGCGATGTTCGTGAAGCTCTCGGCGCCGTCGTCGGGCGGAAAGCTCGCGGAGTAGTGGCTGTCGTCTCCGAGGAGATCGAAGATCGTGTTGTCGTACTCGACGCGATTGAGCCGTCGGATGGTCACGCTGCCGACGTCGTTCGCGTCCGCCGCCGCGCTGCTCGCGGACGCTTCCGGTGCGCCGGGCGCATCCGGCAGAGGCGTCCAAGGCGAGGCCGGATCGCCGGACGCGCACGCGCCGAGCACGGCAGCGAGCGCGAAGACTGCGCTCGCGCCGGCCGGGTGGAAACTTCGCCGCGACATCCTCATCCCCGAGGGAGCGAGCACGGCGCGTGCCCGGCTTCCCTCGCCGCGCGCCCGGATTTCCCGCGTACGACGCGCGCCATCGCCGTGACGTGGAGCGTGTCGGCGTCATCGCGATGACGGTCGACGGCGCCCGCGCTCGCTCAAGTCTCGGCGCGTCGCGCCGTTCGCAGGGGAGATGCCGAGAACGCTTCCCGCGACGGTCGCCGCCGTGGTCTCCCTCTTTGCGACCGGCTGCGGGCCTCGCGTCGAAGCTGCGAGTGAGGCGACGTCGGAGACGCGCGCGCCGATCATCGCGGGCGCGGATTCCACGTCGGCCGACGACGCCGTCGTCGAGGTCGCGATGCGTCCTGGCGGAGGATTCGCCGGGCTCTGCAGCGGAACGCTCGTGGCCCCGAACCTCGTGCTCACCGCACGGCACTGCGTAGCCAACACCGACCACACGGCGCAGTGCACCGCCGAGGGCACGGCGCTCGTCGGTGCGGCCGTGTACGCCGACTACGCTGCAGAGGAGCTCTTCGTGTACCGCGGACCGTCCGCCACGGCCGATCTCGGCGCGGACCTGAGCGGGACGCCGACGCTCGCGGCGGCGCACGGCAAGACGCTCATCGTCGAAGGCAACACTCTGTGCAACGCGGACCTCGCGTTCCTCGTCCTCGATCACGACCTGCCGCCGCCGTACGCGCCAGTGCGCACGTCGACGTTGGCATCGTCGGGCGAATCGCTCGTCGCCGTGGGCTACGGGCTCGACGCGACCGGCAACCTGCCCTCGGCACGCCAGCGTCGCGACGACGTGGTCGTGCTCGCGACGGGGAAGCTCGGCTTCGCGGGAGGCGCGGGCCTCGGCGACGCCGAGCTGCTCGTCGGTGAGTCGGCGTGCAGTGGAGACAGCGGCGGACCGCTTCTCTCACCGATCACGGGCGCCGTCGTCGGGGTCGTGTCACGAGGCGGCGGCGGCGACGGCCCTGCGGGCAACGCGGCGAGCCCGTGCATGGGGAGCGGCGCGCACATGATCTACACGCACCTCTTCCCGAAGAAGGACCTCGTTGCGCGCGCGTATGCGGCGGCCGACCGGAAAGTCTGGCGTGAGGGGGCGGCGAACCCGTACGACGGCATCCCGGACGACGCCGGCGCACCGCCCCCGGACGGCGGAACACCGAAGGCCGACGCGGGGGCCGATAAGGATGCCGCGGCGCCCTCCGCGAAGGATGCGGGCGCGCGCGTGACGGATGGCGGCGCGAAGGACGCCGGACGACGTGATGCGGCTTCGGAGGGCGATTCGGATTCCGATTCCGACGATGCCGAGAGCGGAGAAAAGGCGAGCGAACGAGCACCCTCGTTCTCGTGTCGCATCGACGCGACGGGCGCGACGAAGGTGGCCGACGGCGTCTCCGTGCTGCTCGCTTCCGCGGCGCTCGCCCTCAGGGCGCGACGAAAGCGCCGCTGATCGCTACGGGCAGCAGATCGTCTGTTCGTCCGTGAGGGCGACGTTGCCCGTCGCGGTCGGCTGGCTGGCGACTCCGCACCCGCCGGCGACCGTGGCCTTGTAGTAGCGCGCGTTGAAGCTCGCGGCGACCGACGCACACGTGCTCGCGGCGATGGCCTCGCCGGCGCCGGGACAGTTGTTGGCGGCGTAGAGCGCGACCTGCGCGGTGCACGGTGACGTCGTGCACGTGCACGCGCCGCACGCACGCGTGTCGGTTGCGTTCGCGCCCGCGTGGACGACGGTGGCGAACCCCGTGGGGCACGCGCTTCCGCCAGGCTTCGCCACGCATGCCTGGTAGCCGCTCGTCGGTCGCGGGACGCAGACCTGCCCCGCGCCGCAACCGCCGCCGACGCGCGCGGGCGGCGCACACGCACGCGCGTCTTTCACCGGCGCGCCGGTGCTCGGCGGTGCCGGCGTGCACGTGCCGGGTCCAGGCAGTGTCGTGCGCAGCCCGCCAGAGACGTTGAAGCCGTTGCCTCGCAGCTTCGCGCACGCGTTCGTCGGCGCGAGGTTCTCGCTCGCGCCACCGCTACATGCGCCGTCTCCACCGTGCGAGAGCGCGATCGGCCCGGCCGTGCAAGCCGTCGCCGCCGTGCACGTGCACGTGCAGCTCGCCGCGAGCTCTCCCGCGACGGCGCGGAGATCCTGCGGCGCTCCGTAGCCGCCCGGGCAGGCGGCTGCGCGCCCCTCGGCGTACGCGACGACGCGCCAGTCTGCGGGCGGTGCCGGCGCACACGTGAAACCCGCGTCGCATGCGGGGTCCGCGCAGTCGGTCTTGCCGTTGCAGTCGTTGTCGATGCCGTCGTCGCAGGTCTCGCGCCCGCTCGGCGTGCAGCCCGGTGCGGGACCATCGCTCGACGCGTCGACGAGGTCGTCGTCGAAGCGGATGTCCGGGACGGAGCCGCAGCCGACCCCGAGCGCGGCGCCGACGGCGAGAAGCGATGCAGCAGAGCCCACGCGCGCGAACACGGCGCAAAGCCTATCATCGTCGTCCGCCGCCGCGCGCGGAAGACGAGCGCGCCGCCGGTCACCCACGCGCCGTCCGCCTTCAGGCGAACGGCAGTCGCTCGGGTGACCAGCGCACGCGAGAGGTCACTTCATCATCGAGGCGAGCGTCGAGGCCATGTCGCTCGGCGTCGGTGCGACCTTCGCGCCGGCGGCAGTGAGCGCCTCGATCTTCGCGGCCGCGGTGCCCTTGCCACCAGAGATGATGGCGCCGGCGTGGCCCATGCGCTTGCCGGGCGGCGCGGTCGTGCCCGCGATGAACGCGGCGACCGGCTTCGTCATCTTCTCTTTGATGAACTGCGCGCCGCGCTCTTCTGCGCCGCCGCCGATCTCGCCGATCATGATGACGCCGTGGGTGTCCGGGTCGTTCTGGAAGAGCTCGAGCACGTCGACGAAGTCCATGCCGCCGACGGGGTCGCCGCCGATGCCCACGCACGTGGACTGGCCGATGCCGAGCGCGGTGAGCTGACCGACTGCCTCGTACGTGAGCGTGCCCGAGCGCGAGACGACGCCGATGTTGCCCGGCTTGTGGATGTGACCCGGCATGATGCCGATCTTGCACGCGCCGGGCGTGATGACGCCGGGGCAGTTCGGTCCGACGAGGCGCGGGATCGGCTTGCCGCTCGTGCGCGCGCTTGCCTGGTTCGCCTCGAGCACGCGACGAACGCCGAGCATGTCCATCACCGGGATGCCCTCGGTAATGCAGATGACGAGCTCGATGCCCGCGTCGAACGCCTCGAGGATCGCGTCTGCCGCCCCGGGCGGCGGGACGAAGATGACGCTCGCGTTGGCGCCGGTCTCGCGAACCGCCTGGTCGACGGTGTCGAAGACGGGCACGGACTTTCCGCCGTGCTCGAACTTCTCGCCGCCGCGCGTCGGCGTCATGCCGGCAACGACCTGCGTGCCGTACTCGATCATCTGCTTTGCGTGGAACGACCCCGCGCCGCCCGTGATGCCCTGGACGAGGAGCTTCGTGTTCTTGCCGACGAGAATGCTCACTTCGCACCTCCGGAAACCGCGGCGACGATCTTCTGCGCGCCGTCCGCCATCGTGGTCGCGGCCTGGATCGCGAGGCCGCTCTCGTTCAGGATCTTGCGACCGAGCTCGACGTTCGTGCCTTCGAGGCGCACGACGAGCGGAACCTTGAGCCCGAGCTCCTTCGCGGCCGCGACGACGCCGTTCGCGATGACGTCGCACTTCATGATGCCGCCGAAGATGTTCACGAAGATCGCCTTCACCTTGGGGCTCCGGAGGATCATCGAGAACGCCTTCGTGACCTGCTCCTGCGTGGCGCCTCCGCCGACGTCGAGGAAGTTCGCGGGCGCGACGCCGTGCTTTTCGCCAGCGTGCTTGATGATGTCCATCGTCGCCATCGCGAGGCCGGCGCCGTTGACGAGGCAGCCGACGTTGCCGTCGAGCGACACGTAGTTCAGCCCGGCTGCGACCGCCTCGAGCTCGACGGGGTCTTCCTCGTCCTTGTCCTGGAGCTCGGCCCAGGCCTTGTGACGGTACGCGGCGTTGTCGTCGAAGTTGATCTTCGCGTCGAGCGCGACGACGTCCCCGTTCTTGAGAATGGCGAGCGGGTTGACCTCGAGGAGCGAGCAATCTTCCTTCGTGAAGCACTCGTAGAGCTGGGCCATCAGCTTCACGAACTTCGCGACGGTCTCCTTGCCGTGCTGCTGCATGAGGCCGAGACCGAACGCGAGCTCGCGCGACTGGTAAGACGAGAGGCCCACCGTCGGGTCGACGTGCACCGTGAGGATCTTCTCCGGCGTCTCCGCGGCAACCTTCTCGATTTCGACGCCACCTTCGGTCGACGCCATGAAGGCGATGCGGCGGCGGTCGCGATCGAGGACGGCGCCGAGATAGAGCTCGCGCGCCATCTCGAGCCCCTGCTCGATGTAGAGCCGATTGACCTTCTGCCCTTCCGGCCCGGTCTGGTGCGTGACGAGCTGCATGCCGAGGATCTTCTCGGCGAGCTGGCGCGCCTCGGCGGCGCCGCCCTTGGCGACCTTCACGCCGCCGCCTTTGCCGCGGCCGCCTGCGTGGATCTGCGCCTTGACGACGACGACCTGGTTGCCGGTTTCGGCGATGAGCCGCTTGGCGGCAGCTTCGGCCTCGTCGACCGTGAATGCGGGATAGCCCTTCGGGACGGCGACGCCGTACTTCGCGAAGATTTGCTTGCCCTGGTACTCGTGGATTTTCACGTAGCCTCCGGGTGATTCGGGGAGGCGGACCGTAGCACCGAGGCCGGGAGCTAGGGAACGACCTTCGCCGCCGCCGAGCCGCGGATCGTCGTGCTCGGCTCGGGCGCGATCGCCGTGATCGTCACGTCGCCGGGCGCGACGCCGGTGACGACGCCCGCTGCGTCGACGGTCGCGATCTCGACGCGCGACGAAGACCACGTGACTTGGTTCGTCAGATTCTTCGTCGAGCCGTCGCTGAGGACTGCGAGCGCGGTGAACGCTTGCGTCTTGCCGACGGCGACGAGCGCCGGATTCGGGGTGACCACGAGCGCCACGATGCTCGCAGGCTCGCCCGTGACGAACACGGCGGTGCGCGCCTGCACCTTGGTGACGGGGTCGGTCGCGACGATGGTGGTGTCGCCCGCCGCAATCGCGCGGACGATGCCCTTGTCGACGGGCGTGTCACCGACGAGCGCGGCCGCGACGTTGGTCGAGGTCCAGGAGACATTCGGCGTGACGTCGCTCTCCGTGCCGTCGTTGAACGTCGCGCGCGCGCGAAACTGCTGGATGGCGCCGCGCGCGAGCACGGCGGCGGGCGTCGGCGAGATGTCGAGCGTCACGACGCGCGGCGCTTCGACGGTGAGCGTCACGCTCGTTACCGCAGCACTGTCGGGATCGACGATGCGCACGACCACGGTGCCGGGCTGCGTGCCGGCGCGCACGACGCCGCGGTCGGCGTCACCATTGCCGACGGTCGCAACCGCGGGGTTCGACGACGCATACGACACGCGCGACGTGACGTTCTCGACGGGCCCATTGCCGGGAAACTGCCGCGTGACGGTGAGGCGGAGCTCGCGCGTCGTGATGAGCGTCCCATCCTCGGGCGTCACCTGAAGCCCGGGCGTCACCGGCGCCGCGCATCCGAGAACGGAGGCGAGGATGAGGGAGAACGCGAGGGCGAGGAAGAGGAAGAGACGAGCGGCGTGAACGACGGGCGAGCGATGCACGGTGGGCCTCGGCGGGGAAGGTACCACGGGGGGTTGGCGGTGGGGTGCGCGGTGCGGCGGCCGACGCGGATGCGGAAGTGGATGCGGAGGCGGAGGCGGAGGCGGAGGCGGAGGCGGAGGCGGAGGCGGACGCGGATGCGGACGCGGATGCGGACGCGGATGCGGACGCGGACGCGGAGGCGGAGGCGGGGGCGGATGCGGACGCGGATGCGGGGGCGGATGCGGACGCGGAGGCGGAGGCGGAGGCGGACGCAGATGCGGAGGCGGGGGCGGACGCCGCGCGGTCGCGGAGTGGCGCAGTCGCGCAGGTGGACGCGCTTCTGGCGAGGACGCGGACGCGCAGGCGGGCGCCGGTCGGCGGTCGACACCCATTCGGAAGGTACAGCCATACGCGCACGCGGCAGCCGCGGCGCGCGCGCATGCCAAAGGAGGCAGCGCGGCAGGTGGTGTCTGGCGTGACGTCCGTGCTCGCCGCGGCCGTGCCCAACCGCACCGCTGTCGGTGCGTCGAAATGTTCGTCGTCCGCGGCGGGGGCGCATCTCCGCCAAAAGGGTTGCGCGGAGCTCCGAGCAGCCACACAATACAACTCTCGCGGTAATCAAGATGGCCGGAGCACACGAGCATCGAAGAGGACGCGCGTACGTGAAGGTTCGCGGCGGCGTACCTGGCGCAGAACCGCCGCCCGAGGCCGCCGCAGCGGCACGCGTCGGCGACGCGTCGGCTGCCGTCGTCGACGCCGACGCTAGCGGCGACGCGCATCCTGCCGGGGCACGACGGGGCGGCGTCTCTGCGGTGGGCGGTCGCGAAGTCGGTTGCCCGCGCGCTCGCCGTGCCGGTGGCCGCACAGGGCAGCAGCTCGAGCTCGTCGGCATCGCGGACGCGCCGGTGAAGCGCACGTGGGGGGGCGCGCGGCGCGGCGCGGGCCGCAAGAAGAAGAAGCTCGGGCCTGGGGAGCGGGCTCCCGTCCCGCACGACAAGCGCGAGCCGCACAAAGACGGCAATCCCGTGCACGTCACGTTTCGCGCGCGCGCCGGGCTGCCGTCGTTTCGCAGCGAGCGCGTGCATCGCATGCTCACGAGCGTTCTCTCACGTCAGCAGAAGGAGACGAAGCGGCCGCGGAAGTACTCCGAAGACTTCCAGGTCGTGCACTTCTCGATTCAGTCGAATCACCTGCACGTCATGGTCGAAGCGCGGAACGGCACGCTGCGC
>Ga0164290_1000593_pt1 | contig 105202 bp, 107 predicted proteins | sample Micstemetagenome_FD_108782 | JGI IMG/M metagenome (GOLD analysis project Ga0164290, IMG submission 108782) | Contaminated culture microbial community from soil near Moab, Utah, USA - Microcoleus steenstrupii SON62 (Illumina Assembly) | ecosystem: Environmental > Terrestrial > Soil > Soil crust...
GGGGGATACTCGTCCGGTCCGGGGACCGTGTCGCAAGCACGGCCCGCCCGCCGGAGGCGCTGCGGTAAGGCGATAAGACCGCCACCGGACGCAAGCTTCCGCCCAATCTCCGCGCGGAGCGTCGGTCTGCGTCGAAACGGTAACCCACAACGAACTCCGGGCGCAGGCCCGGCGCTCCGCACGCCTTCCCCTCGACCCGTCGCGCCTTCGCGGCGGGGCGAGATCGCATGACCTCGTCATCCCCGGACAACGAGCCCGCAAGGGCGAGGCCGGTCCGGGGACGCAGGCGGCGATGACGCACGCCTGCGCCCCCGCTTGCCGCCGTCGGCGCATCGCCGTATTGAGCCTGAACAGCCGCCGATATTCATCGGTCGGTGAAAATATGAGGAAGCGATGCGGAAGATCTTCCCCGACGCGGCGTCCGCCCTGGAGGGCCTGACCTTCGACGGCATGACCGTCATGTCCGGCGGCTTCGGCCTGTGCGGCATTCCCGAGCACCTGATCGCCGCCCTGCGCGACTCGGGCGTCAAGGGCCTGACGGTCATCTCCAACAACGCCGGCGTCGACGGCTTCGGCCTCGGCCAGCTGCTGGAAACCCGCCAGATCGCCAAAATGATCTCGTCCTACGTCGGCGAGAACAAGGAGTTCGAGCGCCAGTTTCTGGCCGGCGAGCTCCAGCTCGAGTTCAACCCCCAGGGCACCCTGGCGGAACGCATCCGCGCCGGCGGCGCGGGCATCCCCGCCTTCTTCGTCAAGACCGGCGTCGGCACCCTCGTCGCCGAGGGCAAGGAGGAGCGCGTCTTCGACGGCGAGCGCTACATCATGGAGCGGGGCCTGGTCGCCGACCTGTCGATCATCAAGGCCTGGAAGGCCGACGGCCGCGGCAATCTCCAGTTCCGCAAGACGGCCCGCAACTTCAATCCGATGATGGCCACGGCCGGCAAGGTCACCGTCGTCGAGGTCGAGCACATCGTCCCGACCGGATCGCTGGACCCCGACCAGATCCACACCCCGGGCATCTATGTCGACCGCATCGTCCTGACCGTGCCCGAGAAGCGCATCGAACAACGCACTGTCCGTGCCCGGGAGACCGCATAAATGGCCCGCACCCGCGAACAACTCGCCGCCCGCGCCGCCCGCGAGCTGCAGGACGGCTTCTACGTCAACCTCGGCATCGGCATCCCGACCCTGGTCGCCAACTACATCCCGCACGGCATGGAGGTCACCCTCCAGTCCGAGAACGGCATGCTGGGCATGGGCCCCTTCCCCTATGAGGACGAGGTCGACGCCGACCTGATCAACGCCGGCAAGCAGACCATCACCGAGATCCCCGAGAGCAGCTATTTCAGCTCGGCCGACAGCTTCGCCATGATCCGCGGCGGCCACATCAACCTGTCCATCCTCGGCGCCATGGAAGTCGCCCAGAACGGCGACATCGCCAACTGGATGATCCCGGGCAAGCTGGTGAAGGGCATGGGCGGCGCCATGGACCTGGTCGCCGGCGTCAAGCGCGTGGTCGTGGTCATGGACCACGCCAACAAGCACGGCCAGTCCAAGGTCCTGAAGGAATGCACCCTGCCCCTGACCGGCACGGGCGTGGTCAGTCGCATCATCACCGACCTGTGCGTCTTCGACGTCAAGCCGGACGGCACGGGTCTCGAGCTGATCGAACTGGCCGACGGCGTCACCCTCGAGGAAGTCGCGAGCAAGACCGAGGCCAGCTACACCGTTGCGGCTGACCTGAACTCGTAGGCATACTCCGCCGGAACCGGCCGCAGAGCCGGTCTGGTGGGAGCATCGAGATGGCGGACGGAGCCTACCGCTGGCTGGGTAACGCCCCTGCGCCCGACGCGGCGCGGGTCGACGGCATCGACGCGGCCTTTGACGAGGCCGCCGCCCACGCCTTCGGCGAACCCGCCCGCATCGCCGCCGTCGAACGCATCGAGCGCGCCCTGACCGCAGCCCGCGCCGAAAGCCTCGATGCCGCCGCCGCAGCCCTGGCCCAGCTCCGGTCCCGCATCGACGCCCTGCGGCCCGAAAGCCTTGAGCCCCGTCGCGGCCTCGCCGGCCTCTTCGACAGCCGCGGCAAGCGGCTGAACCGCTTCCGCGAACAGTTCCGCGAAGCCGCCGACCGCCTCGCCGACAGCGGCGCGGCCCTGACACAGCGCGTCGAAGACGCCGCCCGCCGCGCGACCTCGCTGGACGCCGTCTGGGCCGAGGTCCGCGACGCCGTCGCCGACCTCGACGCCCATCTGGCCGCCGCCGCCCGCCGCCTGACCGGCCAGGCCCCCGCCGAAGACGGCGCCGCCCATCCGCTGGAAGGCCGCAAGGCGACGCTGACCGCCTGCCGCGCCGCCGCCCTCCAGTCGCTGCCGCTGATCCGCGGCGCCCAGAACGCCGACGCCCGCGCCTCCGAAACCCTGAAAGCCTGCACCGACGGTCTCACCGCCTGGCGCGACGACTGGCGCGAAGCCCTTGGCCTGTCGGGCAAACGCCCGCGCCGCATCCGCCCCGACAAGGACCGCCTGGCCCGCAGCCGCGATCAGGTCCTGGCCCGCATCGACCGCACCCTCGCCGAACTGACGACCTTGGGCGCCCGCCGCGGCGACGTCGAGCGCCGGCTGGCCGCCGTCGGAACCGGCCTCAGGCCCTAGCGCGCGTTGGCCTCGGTCCAGGCCACGATCTGCGTATTGAGGTCCCGCGTGGCCAGGTCGAAGGCCTCGACGATGGCCGACACCCTATTCTCGGTGGCGGGCTGTTCGACGCTGAACATCCGCTCCGCCGACACGGTCCGCTCCGGCGAGGTCGTCACCCGCGCCCGGGCCGTGATCACCACCGTCGGCGGCGTGTCCGGCGCGTCATAGCGGGCCTCGAAGGCGCGCATGTCGATATCGAGACTGCGCCCGCTGCGCACCGCCTCGCGCGCCCCGACCAGCCGGACCCGCGTGGCCTGACCGGCGAAGGCGTTCTCGAGGCTTTCCAGATAAAGATCCGCCGCCGGCGACACCCAGCGCGCGCCCTTGATGTAGGCCGTCTCCGTGCCCGTCACGCCGAGCAGGCGATCGCCCTCGACCGCTTCCGGAAACTCGACCCGCCGCAGCGAGATCGAGGTCGCGTTCGAGCCGATGCTCCCGGATACGGCCGGGGCGGACCCGCCGAACCGGTAGCTCTGAACCGGCTCGGGCGAACTCAGCAGGGCGCAACCTGCCAGGGCGGAGGCTGCGACGCCGACGGCGGTCAGCCGGATGAGGGACGAACGGATCACGGCTGGACCTCCATTTCCTTGGTCGGCGCGCGGCCGATGAAGTCGCGCGGGCTGCGCCGCACCTCCTCGATCAGGCCTTCGAGGGCCTGGGTGGCGTCTTCCAGTCCCTGGATGGACTGCTGCAGCTGGGGCAGGCCGGTCGTGGCGAAGTCGTTCACCGGCTGCTCCAGACCGCTGATCGTGCGGTTGGCCGAGGCCGCCGCGTCCGCCGCCTGATCGGCGGCCCGATTGATGTTGGCGATCGCCTCGCGGCCGTCGCCTTCAACGAGCTGGCGGGCGCTGACGCCCAGCGCCTGGTATTCGCCGATGGCGGCGTTGGCCTTGGTCAGGGCCTGCTCCAGCTGGGCGAACATGCCCTTGCGGGCCTCAAGCTCGCTGGACAGGGCCTCGACATTCTTCACGCTCGTCGAGAACGAGCGGATGTTGTCGTCCGACAGCACCCGGTTGATGCGGTTCAGCGCATCCACCGTCTGGGCCAGCACCGTGCCGGAACCGCTCAGCAGCTCCGCGATCGGCGACGGCTGGCTCTGGATCACCGGCACGACATTGTCCGGATACTGGGTCTTCAGGATCGCGCTCTGCGGATTGCCGGCGGTGATCTGAATGTAGTTCAGGCCCGTGATGCCCTGCGGCTCCAGCTGGGCGCGCGAGGTCACGCGCACCGGCGTCGTGCCGTCCACCCGGATGCGGGCGATGACCTGATCGCCCTTCTTCGGATCGAGATTCAGATCGGTGACCTCGCCGACGCGGATGCCGTTGAAGTGAACCTCCCCGCCCTCCGACAGTCCGCGCACCGGTCCGTAGAAGACGATGTCATAGACGTCGTAGTCGTTGTTGAACTGCAACCGGGCCAGCCAGATGCTGAACACCGCCAACGCCGCCAGAAGGGCGATGGTGGCGATGCCGACGGCGGCGTAATGGGCGTCTCGTTCCATCGGGTCCGCTCTCCTCAGGCGGCTCTGTCGGCGGCGCGACCGCGCGGCCCCAGAAAATATTCCTTGATCCAGGGATGATCAGAACGCTCGAGCTCCTGAACCGTCGCCTTGGCTACAATGCGTTTGTCGGCGACCACGGCCACCTTGTCGGTAATGGCGTAGAGGCTGTCGAGGTCGTGAGTGATCATGAAGACGGTCAGCCCCAGGTCGTCGGACAGCCGCCGGATCAGGTCGTCGAAAGCCGCGGCCCCGATGGGATCGAGGCCGGCGGTCGGCTCGTCGAGGAACAGGAGTTCGGGATCCAGCGCCAAAGCCCGGGCCAGGCCGACGCGCTTGCGCATGCCGCCCGAGAGTTCGGCCGGCTTCAGATGGTGCGATTCCGGCTTCAATCCGACCATGGCGATCTTCATCTCGGCGAGTTCGCGGATCACGTCCTTTGGCAGCCGGGTATGCTCGACCAGGGGCGACGCCACATTCTCGATAACGCTCAGCGCGGAGAACAGGGCGCCTTGCTGGAACAGGATTCCGGTCCGGCGTTCGACGTCGGCCTCCTGCTCTTCGCTCATGGTCGCGCGGTCGTAGCCAAGAATGCTGACCGAGCCCCCTTCCGGGTCCTTGAGGCCGATGATCGAGTTCAGCAGAACCGTCTTGCCCGAGCCGGAGCCGCCGACGACGCCCAGAACCTCGCCCCGCTCGACCACAAGATCGAGGTCTTCGTGGATGGTTCGCTCTCCGAACTGGCTCAGCAGGCCGCGCACCTCGATCAGGTGTTCGGGCGCGGTCGTCGGATTCGCGGCCGGAGCGGTCACCAGTTCAGCTCCAGGAAGATCATCGCAAAGACCGCGTCCAGGAAGATGATGGCGAAGATGGCCTGAACCACCGCGGCGGTGACCCTGCGGCCGAGGCTCTCCACATCGCCTGCGACCGCCATGCCCTGGCGACAGCCGATCGCCGCGATGACCACGGCGAACACGGGCGCCTTGAGCAGGCCCACCCCGAGGTGGGTGCTCATCTTGGCGTCCTCGGTCATGCGCTGGATGAAGAAGGCGGGGCCGTACCCCAGCTCCGCCCAGGTCACGATCAGCCCTCCGAACAGGCCGGAGATCATGCCGATGAAGGTCAGCAGCGGCAGCATGGCGAGCATGGCGGCGAGGCGGGGGATCACCAGCGCCTGAAACGGATTGACCCCCATCACCTGCATGGCGTCGACCTCCTGGTTCATCCGCATCGAGCCGATCTCGGCGGCGAAGGACGAGGAGGAACGGCCGGCCAGCAGCACCGAAGTGATCACGACGGCGAACTCGCGCAGCACGGATACGGCGACCAGCTGGACGGTGAACACGCCGGCCCCGAACTGCGTCAGCAGATTGGCGCCGAGGAAGGCGATGACCGCGCCGATGAAGAAGTTGGTGACGGCGATGATGGGAATGGCGTCCAGTCCCGACCGCTCGCCTTGGCTGAACCAGGCGGCCCAGCGAATCCGGCCGGGATGTTTCAGCGCGGTCCCTACGGCGACGATCAGCCGGCCCAGAAACGCCATCGACAGGGTGGCTTCAGCGATAATATCGCCGACCCCGCGTCCGACCTTGGCGAAACCACGCACCCAGCCCGGAGACCTCCGCGGCGGCCCGGCGCTTTCGCGTTCCAGCTTCTCGACCAAGGCGTAGGTGCGGCCGGCCTCGGGACGCTGCGCCCAGGCCGATTGCGGCAGGACGCAGCTGGCGGCCTGGACGATGGCCAGGGCGCCGGCCGTGTCGAACCGACCCATGTCGGACAGGTCGACGGCCTCGACCTTGCGGTCATGCAACTGCTCGTCGAGCCGGCGCGACACCCGGCCGAGTTCGGTCGCGGTCCAGTCCCCGGTCAGACGCAGGGTCAGTCCGGTTTTGCCGTCGTCGATCTGGAAATCCGCTGCGGCCATGCCCCTACCTAGATTGCGCCGGTCGTTTTGCCTACGCCGCCCAAACGGCAAAGCTGGGGCAGACCTCACAACGCTGCGCAGCCGTATTCGTTCAGCCACGGTTTCAGGCGTTTACGGTCAGAGCAACCTGCGGACGCGCGCCAGGTCCTCGACGAAGCGGCCGCGTTCGGCGATCCGCGACGCCTCGTCAGGCAATCGCAGCAGATACGAGGGGTGGACGGTCATCAGTACGCGCGAACCATCGGGCTGGACGATCACCTCTCCGCGCTCCTTCATGACCGCGACCTTCCGGTTCAGCACCCCCAGCGCCGCCGTCGCGCCCAGGGTCACGATCACCTTCGGCCGCACCAGCCGCCGTTCGGCGTCCAGCCACCAGCGGCAGGCGCTGACCTCGCTGACCAGCGGCGTCTTGTGGATGCGCCGCTTGCCGCGCGGCTCGTGTTTGAAGTGTTTCACCGCATTGGTGACGAAGACGTCGTCCCGGTCGATGCCGGCCTCGGCCAGCGCCGCATCGAGCACGCCGCCCGCCGGTCCCACGAACGGCCGTCCGGCCAGATCCTCCTGATCGCCCGGCTGTTCGCCCACGATCATCAGCCGCGCCTTCTTCGGCCCCTCGCCGCAGACGCCCTGGGTCGCGTCACGCCACAATGGACAGCGGCGGCAGGCCTGCACCGCCTGCCCCAGTTCCTCCAGCGTCGACGGAACGAAGCCCTCGTCAAAGGAATGGTCACGCCCCATCCGCGACAGCGTCTTCGCAAGACGGGGATTCGGCTGGGCTGCGGGCGTGGCGACCATGGCTTCGGTTCGAACCGCCGACTGCGCGACCAGTTCCGGGATCAGGGCGGCTTCGGGCAGGTTCTTCCAGTACCGTTTGGGCATTTCGCCCTGCATGGTCTTCGTCTTCAGCCGGGCCGGATTGAAGGTCGAGGCGTAGTAGGTCTTCCAGAATTCCTCCACCTCGTCCTCGGCGGGCGTCATGTCGCGCGTCGCCGGAGGGCCGAGGGCCAGCGTCTCGCCGTCCCAGACCGCGCTGCCGTCCGGCGTCAGGATCGACCACCGCATGGTCGTGAACCGCCGCATGAAGAAGGGCGCCGTCTTCTCCACCACCCGATGGGCCGGCTCGAACCACGCGACCCATCGCTCGCCTTCCCGGTCCTCGACCTGCCGGAAGCGGACGAAGGCCTTCATCTTGTGGCTGGCCCGGCTGACGTTCCTGGCCCGCTCCAGCGCGTCGGCGACGTCGACGTCGGTGACGACCTTCATCAGATCCGGCTCGTTCCGCAGTCGCCACAGCAGCCGGTACATCAGGTCGAACCGGTCCGCCGAACGGTGCAGGATCACCTCCCGCGCCAGATCGACGAAGGCTTTCGGGACGACGAACACGGGCTCGGCGGCCGGCGGCGGCAGGGCGTCGTCGAACAGGCCCCCGCCCGCGGTCCCGACCCGGAACACAGCATCGCCGGGCGCGACGCCGGCCTGCCTGAAGGCCCGCGCCGCCCGTCTCCAGCCGTCGAAGTCCGTCTCGTGCTCGAGGAAGGCGGCCCTCATTCAGAACAGACTCATCTGAACCGGCTTCGGCTCCGGGGCGATGCGGGCGCGCAGGTCGGCGGCGTCGGTCAGGCCGCCGGGCGTCCAGTCCAGCGCGACGATAAAGGGCCGCACCTTGTGGATGCCCCGGCACAGCCGCCCGATGTCCTCGAGCCGCAGCGTCCGCCAGCGCCGCACCTGAATGATCCGGTCGACCGACTTCACGCCCAGGCCGGGCACCCGCAGCAGCATCTCGCGCGGCGCCGTGTTCACATCGACGGGGAACGACGCCCGGCTGTTCAGCGCCCAGGCCAGTTTGGGATCGATGGCCAGATCCAGCATGCCGTCGACGGTCGCCTCGCCGATCTCGGGCGGCGAGAAGCCGTAGAACCGCATCAGCCAGTCGGCCTGATAGAGCCGGTGCTCGCGCATCAGCGGCGGCTTCGACAGCGGCAGGGCGCTGGACGAATCCGGGATCGGGCTGAAGGCGGAATAATAGACCCGGCGCAGGCCGTAGCCGCCGTACAGCGACGCCGACCGGTCGATGATCTCGGTATCCGGCGCCCCGTCGGCCCCGACGATCAGCTGGGTCGACTGTCCCGCCGGCGCGAATTTCGGCGGCTTCGCCCGATCCTTCCTGCCCGGCCGCGCGGCGTCCACCTTCAACCGAACCTGGCCCATGGCCTTCTTGATGACCCCGACGTCCTTCTGTGGGGCCAGCCGCTGCAAGGCCTCGTCGCGCGGCAGCTCGATATTGGCCGACAGCCGGTCAGCATAGAGACCCGCCTCCTCGATCAGCTTCGGATCCGCTTCGGGGATCAGCTTCAGATGGATGTAGCCGCGGAAGTCGTGTTGCTCGCGCAGCGTCTTCGCCACCAGCACCAGCTGCTCCATGGTGTAGTCGCCCGAGCGGATGATGCCGGACGACAGGAACAGGCCCTCGATATAGTTCCGCTTGTAGAAGTTCAGCGTCAGCTCCACGACCTCGTCCACGCTGAACCGCGCCCGCTGCACGTTCGAGGACGCGCGATTGATGCAGTAGGCGCAGTCGTAGATGCAGAAGTTGGTCAGCAGGATCTTGAGCAGGGACACGCACCGGCCGTCCGGCGTGTAGGCGTGGCAGATGCCCATGCCCTCGGTCGAACCGACCCCCTTGCCGCCGACCGAGTCGCGTTTCGACGTCCCCGACGAGGCGCAGCTGGCGTCATATTTGGCCGCGTCCGCGAGGATCGACAGTTTTCTGCGAAGGTCGATCTGGGCCATGCGTTCATGTTATGTTCCCGAACACCGATCAGGTCCAGCGCGGCCGTAAAGGCGAATTGTCGCGTCAGCTCAGATAGTTGAGCAGGGAGACCTGCCGTAGCTGGCCGATCACCTGCGCGGACGCCTGGATGGCGATCTGCGACAGCTGAAGGTCAGTCACAGCCTTGGCCATGTCGGCGTCCGTCCGGGTCGACACCAGTTCATCCAGCGCGTTCTTCTGGGCGGTATGGCCGGCCGAGATGCTTTCCACCTGCTTGGCCAGGGAGCCGGTCTTGGCCATCTTGTCGACCACTGCCGTGCCCGCCTGCTCCAGACGGCCCAGCTGGGTGGTCAGGAAGGTCTTCTGCGCCTCGGTCAGCTTGCCGGTCAAAGGTCCCTGCCCGGCCGTGGTGTGGAAGTTCTGGATGTCGCGCAGGATGGTCAGCGCATCCGTACCGAGTTCGTTGGCGAGGAAGCCGGTCTCGAGCGTCGTCCCGTCCGCGACGCGGCTGGCGGTCTTCAGGGTGTCGTTCTGAAAGACGGACGGGATCGACGGGGCGGCCGCCAGTTCGGCCAGATTGCCGACGTTCAGGGGCGCGGTGGTCGTCGAGGCGCCGGAAAACAGATAGCCGCCCTGGTGCCGCATGTTCAGTCCGCCCCGGATCGACTGGAACTGACCTTCCATCTCCAGCATCAGCGATCCGGCGGAATCCGTGGACAGGGCGTCGCCAATGGCTTCGCGCAGACCGCTGATGCCGTCGTTGATCTGGCCCATGGCCAGATCCTGCGTCGTCAGGCGCGAGGTCACCGCCTCGGCCGTGTCGATGAAGCCCTGGATGCGGCTCTGGGAGCCCTTCAGCGCCGTCAGCGTCTCCGACTGACGGCCAAAGCCGGTCAGGTCGGTGGCGTTCTTCTGCGTCGACACCCGCTCCTGGGCCTCCGCCGAGCGGATCTGGGTGTTCATCAGGTTCAGCAGGGCTGACTGATAGTTTCCATAGGTGGCGACGCGGGTCATCAGACTATCCCCATCAGCGTGTCGTACATGTCCTTGCACGCCTGGATCAGGCGGGCGGAAGCATTGAAGGCCTGTTGGTAGGTCGACATCAGCACCAGTTCCTCGTCGAGGTTGACGCCCTCGTGCGCGGTCTGGCGGGAGGTGGCCTCCGTATAGAGAGCCTCCGAGGTTTCCTTGCGGTTCTTCGCCGCCGCGGCCCGTCCGCCGATCTCGCCGGACAGTTCGGATGCATAGCGCGACACCGAGATCGAACCGCCCGTCGATCCGCCGGCTGGCTGGAAGTTGGAGGACCGCTCCCCGGCGTCGGCCAGAACGAGGGCGCCGCGACCGTCGCCGGCGCTGAGGGCGGGCGTGCCGGCGGCGGCCGACAGATTGAGCTGCGCGAGGGCCAGTCTCGACGGCGTCTGCCGGATATCCGTGCGCAGCGAGAAGCCGTCCGCGCGGGAAGACCGGACCCCGCCGGCGATGCCGAACAGCTCGGTCACGGATACGCCCGACGGCACCTGGGTCGTCGTATCCTGCAGCACGCTGAGGGTGGGGGCCGGATTGCCGTAGCCGGAGAAGCTCAGCGAACCGTCGGACGCCAGGGAGAAGGAGCCGAAGCGGCCGATGCCCAGCGCCGGATCGTTCAACCGGGTGATCAGGTCGCCGACCGTCCCGCCCGGCGGAATCGCGACCTCCAGGTCGCGCAGCCGCGACCCGGTCTCGCCCGTGAACCGGAACGTCAGCTTCTCGCCCGCGGTGAAGCCATGCGCGGAGCTCACCGTCAGGCCGTTGTCGTAGAAGGCCGGGCGGTCGGTGGAGATCAGATCGTTCAGGCCGAAGTAGTGCGAGAACCCGCGACCCACCTTGGCGGACGGCGTGGTCGGATCGTCCGCGATCGCGACGCCGTTGGGCGCGGTGGCGGTTATGCTGAGACGGCCGTCGGCGAAGCTGGCCGTGGCCGCTCCGCCCAGCTGCAGGTTCAGCTCGGCCAGGAAGTTGGCGGGCGTCGTGGGGGCGCCGTTCACCGTCATGGTCGCGCCCGAGAAGACGATGTCGGCCCGGCTCTGTATGACGCCCGCCGCATTGGTCACGGCCACTGTGGTTCGGCCTGTAAAGCCGGCGATGGCGGTCTCGAACGACTGGCCCACGTTGCGGCCGGACAGTTTGACCGGGGCCGGCACCGAGGAGTTGGCGTTGTGGGCCCGGTTCAGTTCGTCAGCGACGTGGGACACCAGTTCCGCCAGCCGTTCGGCCGCGGCGGGCGCTTCGATGTCGCGCAGTTCGACCAGACCCTTGATCTCGCCCGAGGCGACGCTGTCCAGCAGCGAGCGCTTCTGACCGCCGGGTTCGGTGATCCAGATTTCGTTGAACGCGGTCTCGCCGGTGACCGTGCCAGCCCTGTTGTATTCCAGGGTCGCCGCGCCTTCCCCGGCCAGCAGGGCGCCGGTTCCCGTGCGGATCGACACGCCGCCGACGGCCCGGGGCGAAATCCGGATGTCGATCAGTTCGGCCAGTTGCCCGATCAGGGCCGACTGGGCCGTCTCGGCGCCGGAGGCGTCGCCGTCCACGGCCGTGGCGCGGGCGATCTCCAGGTTCAGGCTCTCGATCTGCTTGAGCAGGCCGTTGGTCTTTTCCACCGCGCTCTGGATGCGGCCGTCGGCGTCCTCGCGAACCGCCTGGATCTGCTTGCCGATGCGGCTGGCCTCGTCGAACAGGGCCTGGGTCTTGAACAGGGCGTCCTGACGGCGCGGCGAGGAGGTCGGATCCTCGGCGCTGGCGGCGAACGCCGAGAAGACGCCGTCGACCTGGGAGAAGAAGCCGCTGTCGCCGCCGGGGTCGCCGAACAGCGACTGGATGCGGTCGTACAGTTCATAGCGCACGCCTTCGCGCGCGGCGGCGGCGCCGGCGTTCAGGCTGGCGGCCTGAAGGAAGCGGTCGGTCGCCAGACGAATGCGCGAAACCTCGACGCCCGAGCCCATGCCCTGGCTGGTCAGGGTGGTCTGGTCCGCGATCTTGCGGACATAGCCGGGCGTGTTGACGTTCGAGACGTTGTCCGAGACGACGCGCAACTGGGTCTGGGCTGTGGCCAGGCCCGTGGTGGCCGTGTTCATGATGGCGTTCAGCGACATGCGGCGGCCTCCATGTGAACGGCGCCCGGCAAGCCCTGCCAGCCGACGAGCGTTTTTTGCCCGGCGTCCCGCGAGGGCGCGTCCGGCAAGTCCTTGATTTTACGCGCTATCGCGTTTCGCGCCTGGGTCATGACCATTCAGGAGCGCAAGGGACGGGCCAGCCGCGGCTGGCGCGTTCCCGCGTCGCTGGCGCCGGGCAAGAATCGTCGGCACGCGGCAAGTTTCGACCTGACAGGCTGCGCCAGCGCCGTGCGACGGAAGAGAATTAGCCGTGATTTTTCAGCTGCTTCCGGCCTTCATCGCGGTTGGCCCGCGACTTGCGCCATGGGGTCTGAATGTCCGGCGCAGCACGCGCCCAAGTCACCATCGCCGCCGCGACCATCCCATCGGGACCATGTCCGCCCTCGCTCTGCCGCCCTTCATCGCGCCCGCCAAGGTCAGCGTCCCGCAAGGGTCGACCGGCGCCGCTGACGCGACCGGCTTCAGGAGCCTGCTGGACACCGCCCTGGAGAAGGACGCCGCGCCGGCGGAGGCCGAGGAAGCCGGGGTTCAACCCGCGAACGACGATGTAGAGGCGACTGCGACCACAGCCGCGCCCGTCGTCCCGATCCCGGTTCCGGTTCCGGTTCCCGCGCCCGTCCCCGTCGCTCCGCCGACGGTTGAACTTGAAGCAGCGACGTCCGCACCCGCGGTCGTCCCGGCGGGCGACGGCGTGCCTGACATCGATCCTTCCACCTTGCCGCAGGTCGGCGAAATCCAGCCGCCCGCCCAGGCAAAAACCGAAGCGAAGCCCCTGACGGCGGCTCCCGTCGCGTCCGACGCCCCTCCGCTCGAGGCGACTGCGACTGCGACTGCGCCGGTCGCGGCCGCAACGGCGGAGATCGCCCCGCCCCCCGACGAGACCGTCGACATGAAGGCCGCCGCCGCCGTCGTCGCAGCCCGGGCCGCCCCGCAGCCCGCGCCCGCTCCGCTACGCGCGCTCGCCGAGCGGACATCCCGGCCGCTGGATCCCCCGGCGGAGAAGACGTCCGAGGCTTCGACGTCGGGGTCGGCCGTGGTCGACGCAAGGACCGTCGCGACCGGGACAGCCCCGTCCGATGGTTCACAGACCGGGCCGGACCGGACAGCCGGGCCGTCCGCGGCCGCGCCCAAGGCTGCAACAGAGATCGCCGCCCGCGCCGACGAACCCGTCGTCGAGGCTGCGCCCTCGGGAGAGCACGCGACCGGCTCGGCCGCGACCCCGGCGCAGACCCGCGACGTCAGCCTGTCCGGCCTGTCGCGCGCCACCATCGACGCCACGGCCCAGATCGCCGCCCAGATCCTGCGCAAGCTGGAAGGCCGATCGACGCGGTTCGAAATGGCCCTGACGCCCGACGATCTCGGCCGGGTGGACGTGAAGCTGGATATCGACTCCGAGGGCCGCCTGGCCGCCCGGCTGGCGTTCGACAATCCGATCGCGGCGACCGATCTGCGCGGCCGGGTCGACGACCTGCGGCGCGAGCTTGAGGATGCGGGCTTCCACCTGGCCGACGACGCCTTTGAATTCGCCGAGCGCGACAGCGGATCCAGCAGTTTCGACCGCGGTCAGGACGCGCGCCACGGCCAGAACCGCGCCTTCGCCGCCGCGTCCCGCCTGAACGCTGAAATCGATGTCGCCCAGCCTCCTCGCTGGATGGCGCTCTCTCTCTCGCCCGCGGGCGTGGATCTGAAGGTCTGATCGATGGTCGACGCCGTCATAAACACCAATACCGCCAACGCCCGGATCGCCAGCGGCACCGGCATGCTGGCCTCGAATTTCGAGACCTTCCTGACCCTGCTCACCTCGCAGCTGAAGAACCAGGACCCGCTGTCGCCCGTCGACTCCAACCAGTTCACCGCCCAGCTGACCCAGATGGCGGGCGTGGAGCAGCAACTGCTGACCAATGACCTGCTCAAGAGCCTGGTTTCGGCCCAGGGCGGCGGCAGCCTGAGTCAGGCGGCGACCTATATCGGCAAGGAGGCCACCGCGGCCTGGTCGGCCACCAAGATGGCCGACGGGAAGGCGACCTGGAGCTACGAGCTGGGCGCCAACGCGGCCTCGGCCACGCTTCAGGTGCTGGACGGAACCGGCAAGGTCGTCTGGTCCGGCGACGCGCCGGCCAAGACCACCGGCCTGCATGACTTCACCTGGGACGGCGAAGCCACCACCGGCAACGACGGCCAAGACGGCCAGGTCTATTCGCTGAAGATCGTCGCCAAGAACGCCGCCGGCGACGCCGTGGACGCCCAGGTCCTGACCCGCGGCCGGATCAGCGGTGTCGAGATGTACGAAGGCGAGGCCTTCCTGACCATCGGCAACTCGATCGTGCCGCTCTCCACCGTCATCGCGCTTGAAGAAACCGAGGATCCGGCCCTCGCGGCCTGATCGCCCCACCATGACCGTTTCAAACCGTTTTTCGTAAGGAGCCCCGCGCCATGAGCATCAACAGCGCCCTTCTCGCCGGCGTGTCCGGCCTGACCGCAAACTCCGCCGCCCTGGCGGCGATCTCGCAGAACATCGCGAACGTGAACACCGTCGGCTACAAGCGCACGGCCGGCGAGTTCGCCACCGTGGTCAACAGCCAGGCCCAGGGGGCCGGCTATTCGGCCGGCGGCGTCCAGGCCAGCGCGCGACACTTCACCAGCCAGAACGGCCAGCTGCAGCGCACCACCTCCTCGACCGATCTCGGCATCGCCGGCCAGGGCTTCTTCGTGGTCACCGAGAAGGCCGAAAACCTGACGCCGACCGACACCCGCCTGTTCACCCGCGCCGGGGCCTTCCGCGTCGACAACCACGGCTTTCTGAAGAACACGGCCGGACTGTATCTGCAGGGCTGGCCCATCGACAGCGAGGGCAACATCAACCTCGACCCGTCGGACCTGACCCGACTGAGGACCATCAACGTCGGTTCGGTCGGCGGTACGGCGGAAGCCACGACGCGCATCGAGCTCAACGCCAACCTGCGCTCGAGCCAGACGATTTCGCCCGAGGCGCTGGACGCCGCGGCGACGCCGGTTGGACCGAACGCCTACAACGCCGCGACCAACTCGATGGCCATGTGGGACGCCGACACCGGAGCGGGGGTGAAGCCCGACTTCGAGCTCACCGTCCCGGTCTCGGACTCCAAGGGCGGTCAGCGCACTGTCTCCATCGCCTTCCTGAAGAGCGCCGTCCCCAACGAATGGTACGCCGAAATCCGCGCCGTTCCCGCCAGCGACGTGGTCACCGGCGCGGGCCTGACCAACGGTCAGCTCCGGACCGGCCGGATCGCCTTCACCCAGGACGGGCGGCTCGACGTCGCCGCCATGCAGGCCATGCCCGCCGGCCAGGCCCTGTTCGCGGACCCGACGGCGGCTTCGCTGACCTTCGGCGCTTCCGACGGCGCCGCTCCGGGCGCCGGACAGTTCAACTGGGCGCCCGGCCTCGGGATCGACAACCAGACGGTTTCGTTCGAGCTGGGGAACGCCGCCGGCGGCCTGACCCAGTACGACAGCGCCTCGGTCGTCCAGGCGACGCTGACCAACGGCACCGCCTTCGGCAACCTCTCCGAGATCAAGATCGACGAGAAGGGCTATGTCACCGCCATCTTCGACAACGGCGTGACCCGCCAGATCGCCCTGGTCGCCCTGGCCACCTTCACCAGCCCGGACAGCCTGTCCGAGGCCAGCGGCAACGCCTTCCGCGTCACCCAGAGCTCCGGCACCTTCAACCTCAAGGGGGCGGGCAGCGGCGGGGCGGGCCTGATCGGGGCGTCGCAGCTGGAGGCCTCGACCGTCGACCTCTCCGCCGAGTTCACAGGGCTTATCACCACCCAGCGGGCCTATTCGGCATCGTCGAAGATCATCACCACGGCCGACGAGATGCTGGCTGAGCTGATCAGCATCAAACGCTGATCTTTGAGTAACGGGCCGTAAACCTCAATGAATCCTTTATTGAATATTGAGAGGGTGGTCGGAAGGCATTTTAGGCTTTCCTTCACCACGACGCTTAAACGGCCCTTAGCCGCCGGTCGCTATGGTCACGCTCCTAGTGGTGGTGGTCAATGAGGCATAAGCCCATGTTGCAAGAGCGACGTCTTAACAGCCGAGGCGAACAGTATGTGGTCGGGCCTACGGGCACGCCCCTGACGATGCACGATCTTCCCCCGGCCAATACCGACCGCTGGGTGATCCGTCGCAAGGCCGAGGTCGTGGCCGCCGTGCGTGGCGGTCTGATCAGCCTGGATGACGCCCTGGCGCGTTATCGCCTGACGGCCGAGGAATTCCTGGCGTGGCAGAAGGCCATCGACAAATGGGGCATGCAGGGCCTGCGCACGACGCGGATCCAGCACTACGGCCGCCCGTAAATCTTCTCCCCCGAGCCGACCGCGGCCGCTTCCGGAAACGGGGGCGGCCGTTGTCGTTTCCGGCTCGTTTTCGTCCCGGCCTCGAAATCGAACGGGTTTCGCACTAGATAGCGCGCCATGACGCTGGCCGAGCCCCTCTGCCCGATCCCGAACATCGCCCCCATGACCGGCAAGGCCGACATGGATGCGGCGATCGAGTCCGCGCGCGCGGCCGTCGGCCTGCCGGTCGGGTCGCGCGTGGTGGCGGCGATGTCAGGCGGGGTGGACTCCACCGTGGTGGCGGCCCTGCTGCACAAGGCGGGCTATGACGTCGTCGGCGTGACGCTGCAGCTGTACGACCACGGCGCGGCGCTGAAGAAGAAGGGCGCCTGCTGCGCCGGTCAGGACATCCATGACGCCCGGCTGGCGGCCGAGACGCTGGGCATCCCCCACTACGTCCTGGACTATGAAAGCCGGTTCCGGGACGCCGTCATCGACCAGTTCGCCGACAGCTATCTGGCCGGCCAGACGCCGGTGCCCTGCATCCGCTGCAACCAGACGGTCAAGTTCCGCGACCTGCTGGACGTGGCCCGCGACCTCGGCGCCGAGGCCATGGCCACGGGCCACTATGTCCGGCGCTCGGTCGTCGACGGCCGGGCCCAGATGCGCAAGGCGATCGACCATTCGCGCGACCAGTCCTACTTCCTGTTCGCCACCACGGCGCAGCAGCTGGACTATCTGCGCTTCCCCCTGGCCGATCTGGAAAAGCCCCAGGTGCGCGGCGTGGCCCTGGAACTGGGCCTGCGCATCGCCGCCAAGCCGGACAGCCAGGACATCTGCTTCGTCCCCAACGGCGATTATCGCACCCTGATCGACAAGCTGCGACCGGAGGGCCGGGAGGCGGGCGACATCGTGCACATGGACGGCCGGGTGCTGGGCGGCCATGCGGGCATCACCGACTACACCATCGGCCAGCGCCGCGGCCTGAACGTCGCCGTGGGCGAGCCCCTGTTCGTGACGAAGCTGGATCCGGCGAAACGCCACGTCATCGTCGGCCCGCGCGAGGCCCTGCTGACCGCGTCCCTGACGCTGGACGAGACCAACTGGCTGGGCGACGAGGCGAGCATCGAGGCGGCGGCTGAGGCCGGCGCGCCGGTGCTGGCGCGCGTGCGCTCGACCCGTCCGCCCTCCCCGGCCCGGCTGGCCCTGGTCGACGGCGCAGTCGCGGTGCTGTTCGAGACGGGGGAGGAAGGCGTGGCTCCGGGTCAGGCCTGCGCGCTCTACGACCCGGCCGATCCCGATCGCCTGCTGGGCGGCGGCTTCATCAAGACGACCGCCGCCGTTGTCTGAGACGCCGGACGACGCGCTGGCGCTGACCACGCGCGCCGGCCTGCCGTCCGGGTTTCTGTATCTCCGCGACGAATTTCCCCGGGACCGCTGGACCGCGAAGCTCGACGAGACGGCGGGCTTCTGGCTGCAGATGCATGCCAGCTTCCGCGGCCATCAGGCGCATATGGACGGGCTGGTCACCCAGTGGCGGGCCAATGGCGACGCCGCCGCCCTGCATCGCCAGCTGATCCCGGCGCTTCAGTCCTTCCTCCAGCACCTCGACGGCCACCACCGCGTCGAGAGCGGCCAGTATTTTCCCCTGATGCGCCAGATCGAGCCGAAGATCGGCGCGGGCATCGACCTGCTGGACCGGGACCACGACGCCATCCACGAGACGCTGGAGGCTCTGTTCCAGGGCGGACTGGCCTTCCATCAGGCGGTGAGCGGCGGGGCGCCTGATGTTGCGGACAAGGCCAACCGGCTGTCGGACCTGATCGACGGGAACGCCCGCCCCCTGCTGCGCCATCTGGAGGACGAGGAGGACATCGTCATTCCCCTGATCCAGCTGCGTGGTCTGCATCACGCCTGAGCAGGAACGGCGGGGTTGGCCGGACAGGCGAAAACATGGTCCGGATGGTCCGGATGGTCCGGATGGTCCGGATGGTCCGGATGGTCCGCCCGGATTCTGCGAGATTCAACTTTTCAAAGACCGGACCCGGAAAGGGCCTGGTCGATGAGAGCACGCGCCTGCGTCAATACCGGACGTAGCCGGGCCGTAGCGGCCCCTAGCCCTGAGCCCGGGCGGGCATCAGCTTGCGGCGTTGGCGCACGAGGGCCAGCGGCCTGCCGTCGGGCGCCCAGGCCACCCCGTCCTCGACCGCCCAGCCGCCGCCCACGTCGCGGCTCTTGAAGTGGAAGTAGGCCCAACCTTCGGGCGAGGTATCCGGCGTCAGTTCGGTCAGCAGGTCGGCGCGCAGATCGACGCTGGCGGAGATGATCGGCGGCGCGGGGAAGGCCGTGAAATAGGTCGGGTAGAGGCCGTCCAGCAGGAACAGCAGCCGCGCCTCGTCCAGGGGGGCGGCGTCGACGGTGCGCATCCAGCAGCCCAGCTCGGGCGACCGGCCGGCGTTCTCGCCGAACAGTTTCGGACCCGCGACGAAGCGGTGGTCGATGTGGCGGGTGAACCAGGGGCCGAAGGTCGGGTCGAGCGGCGTCGGTTCCAGCTCGTCCACCGGCGTGGGCGAGGCCGTCAGCGGCGTCAGCACCGGGCCGGCGACGTCGCGGCCGTATGTGCCGAGCGCCTGGACGGCCAGCCGGTCGTCCTGCCCGCCCGAGACCGAGGCGTAGGCGACGTTGCGGCCGCCCCGGTTCATCATCGGCGTGAAGGTCGCGTCCTCGAAGCGGGCGGCGGCCAGATACTGGATGGTCAGGGTCTGGAGGGGCGTCTCGACGCCCAGCCCCTGACGCATGGCCCCGGCGGCCAGGGCCGCCATCAGGCCGCCGAAGGGCGCCCCCCGTTCCTGCGGGGCCGATTGCGGGGCGTTGGAGAAGCCGCCGTCCAGCCGCGCTGTCAGTCCGCCCTCGCCGTCGTCGGTCAGGGTCAGGGCTTCGGCCAGGGTCTGGGTCATGCGGTGTCGTTATCTTGGAGAAAGGGCGGGCGGAAGTCGGGGAGGCTTCCGCCCGGAGTTCGGGATCAGGAAACGCCGCGGCGCCTCCGTAGCCAAACAAGACTGACCCAGTCCGTCCAGATTGGCAACCCTCTTGCCAAACGGCTGACGCAGGGTCACCTTCCCACCATGGGACGCACCGCAGACTACTCACGCCAGAGCTGTTCGATCGCCGCGACGCTGGAGGTCATCGGCGATCCGTGGACGCTGCTGGTCATCCGCGACGCCTTCAACGGGGTCAGCCGGTTCGAACAGTGGCAGGAGCGGCTGGGCGTCGCCCGGAACGTTCTGGCGGCGCGTCTGAAAACCCTGGTCCAGCACGGGGTGCTGGAGCCGCACCTGTATTCCGAACGGCCGCCCCGCAACGAGTACCGGCTGACGGCCAAGGGCAAGGACCTGTACGGCGTGCTGGTGACCCTGCACGCCTGGGGCGCCCGCCACGTCTATGGCGAGACGGATTCCGGCTTCGCCATGATCCACAAGGAGTGCGGCAAGGACCTCGCGCCGCGGATCGCCTGCGGCCACTGCAACGAGATCGTCAAACCGCGCGACATCCAGCTGGTCCATGCCAAGGACTGCCCGACGGTCGGGGACGTCATGCCCCGGACCGACGAAAAGGCGGCCTGAGCCGTGGCCGCCGTCACCCTGATCGGCAGCCCGGTCTCGCCCTATGTCCGCAAGGTCCTGGCCGCCTGCGCCATCAAGGGGATCGAGGTCGAGCTGGACCCCATCTCGCCCATGTACGGCAATGACGATTTCGAGCGGATCAGCCCGCTGCGGCGCGTGCCCGTCTGGCTGGAGGGCGATCTCGTGCTGTGCGACTCCAGCGTCATCGTCCAGTATATCGAGGAGACGCGGCCCGGCCCGTCGCTGTGGCCCGCCGATCCGGTCCAGCGGGCGAAGGCGCGCTGGCTGGAGGAGTTCGCCGACACCCGCCTGTTCGACGTGCTGGGCTGGCGGCTGTTCTTCCAGATCGCCCTGAAGCCGCGCTTCTTCGGGACCGAGCCCGACGCCGAACTGGTGGAGAAGGCCCGCGACGTCGAACTGCCCCAGATCCTCGACTATCTGGAAAGCCAGACGCCCGAGACAGGCTTCCTGTTCGGCGAGCTGTCCATGGCCGACCTCAGCGTCGCCCCGGCCTTCCTCAATGCGCGCGCGGTGCAGGTCAATGTCGATCCCGAGCGCTGGCCGCGTCTGGTCGCCTGGCTGGAGCGGATGAACGAGGAGACGCCGCTGGGGCCGCTGAACAAGCTGGCCCGCAATCTGATGCGCACCCCGCTGGCCGCCCACCGTGACCGTCTGAACGAGTTCGGCATCGCCGCCGCCAGCCGCAGCTGGATGGGCGAAGCCGCGCGCCGCGGGCCGATGACGCCGCAGTAGCCCGCAGTGCTTGCCTAAGACGCGCAACGAGCCCATTCACCCGTCCGAAAATTCCAGACTCGCCAGGTTTCCCCCATGTCCGATCCCGTCGTCATCGTCTCCTTCGCCCGCACCCCGATGGGCGGCTTCCAGGGCGCCCTGTCCGGCGTCAAGGCGACCGAACTGGGCGCGACGGCGGTGAAGGCCGCGGTCGAGCGGGCGGGAGTTCCGCCGGCGAAGGTCGAGCAGATCTACATGGGCTGCGTCCTGCCCGCCGGCCTGGGCCAGGCCCCGGCGCGTCAGGCCGCCATCGGCGCGGGCCTCGGCCAGCATGTCGAGGCGACGACGGTCAACAAGATGTGCGGCTCGGGCCTGCAGGCCGTGATGATGGCCTCGGACAGCCTGGCCGCCGGCAGCGCGGACGTCATCGTGGCGGGCGGCATGGAGTCGATGTCCGGCGCGCCCTATCTGATGACCAAGCACCGCGGCGGCGCCCGCATCGGTCACGACGTCATCGTCGACAGCATGTACATGGACGGCCTCGAGGACGCCTATACGCCCGGCAAGCTGATGGGCGCCTTCGCCGAGGATTCGGCCCGGACCTATCAGTTCACGCGCGAGGCCCAGGACGAATACGCCCTGGAAAGCCTGAGCCGCGCGCTGGAAGCCATCGCCTCGGGCGCCTTCAAAGCGGAGATCACTCCGGTCGAGGTCACGTCGCGCAAGGGCGTGGCGACGATCACCGAGGACGAACAGCCCGGCAAGGCCATGCGGGAGAAGATCCCGAACCTGAAGCCCGCCTTCTCGAAGGACGGGACCATAACCGCCGCCAACGCCAGTTCGATCTCGGACGGCGCCGCGGCGCTGGTGATGACGCGCGAGAGCGTGGCGCGGGCGCTGGGCCTGCCGGTCATCGCCCGCATCGTCAGCCACGCCGCCCACGCCCACGAGCCCGGCCTGTTCACCACCGCCCCCGTCCCCGCCATGCAGAAGGCGCTGAAGAAGGCCGGCTGGTCGGTCGAGGACGTCGACCTGTGGGAGATCAACGAGGCCTTCGCCGTCGTGGCCATGATCGCCATGCAGGAGCTGGGCATCGACCGGGCGAAGCTGAACGTCAACGGCGGGGCCACGGCCCTGGGCCATCCGATCGGCGCCTCGGGCGCGCGCATCCTGACCACCCTGCTGGCCGCGCTTCAGGCGCGGGGCGGCAGGAAGGGGATGGCCAGCCTGTGCATCGGCGGCGGTGAAGCCGTCGCCGTGGCCGTAGAGCTGGCCTAGCCGCCCATCTGCTGCAGGACCCAGCTGTTGCCGTCCGGGTCCTCGAAATGGGCGAACCACATGCCCGGGGCCATTTCATTGGCCTCGCTGACGACGACCCCGCGCCCGATCAGGTCCGCACGCGCGGCGTGAATGTCCCCGACGACCAGGTGGGAGCCCTTGACCGAGCCGGGCTCGGAAAGCCCCAGGCCCTTGCCGAAGCCGATCGAGCAGCCGGAGCCCGGCGGGGTCAGCTGGACGACGCGGAAATGCTCGTTCGGCGCATGGTCGTGGTCCAGCCGGAAGCCGGCCTTGTCGGCGTAGAAGGCCTTGGCCCGGTCGATGTCGGCGACGGGCAGCAGGATCAGTTCGAGCTTCATGTCCATGGGCTAGCGCCCCTTCCGGTAAAGCCAGCCGCCCAGCCAGACGCAGGGGACGGCGGTGACGACGAGGGCGATGGGCAGCCAGATCGGGCCCAGGTTCACATTCATGGAGACGAACACGCCCAGCACGCCCATCACCAGGCCGATCCCCGCCAGGACGAGGACGTGGATTCCGGGGGTCGACGGGGCCAGGCGGGCGGTGACGTAGCCGCCGAGGATGGTGAACGCGACCCGGTAGGCCAAGGCCAGGGCGTTGAGTTCGGGCTCGAACATCGGTTCGCCGTTCGGGGGGAAAACCCCCGTCACATGCATCGCCATGTCGGTCAGCGTCGACAGCACCGCGATGGTGAGAAATCCGGCGACGACGGCGAGGACGCTCGCCAGGACGCGCCTCGCCCCCGCGACGGGCCGGGTGTCGTGAACAGTCATTGTGGTCTCCCCTTTGCAACGGTTCTTCAGCCGCGAGCGGGCGCGATCAAGAGCGCGCGCCCGCGACAGACCTCGCTGTCGTCGGTTCCTGCGGTCAGGCGGCCATTTCTGCCAGCAGGCCGTCCAAGTGGCGGTAGCCGGCCTCCATCCCGTCGGTCATGCCGGACATCTTCGCCCCGTCCCGCGCCGCCTGGGAGGCGTAGAGGATGTGGGTGCGCAGGGTCGTGCCGCCGTCCGTCTCGTGCAGGCTCTGGGTGACGACGGTCTCGCCGCCCGTCCAGTCCTCGTCGAACTTCTCGGTGGCCACGGTCCGGTCGTTGGGGACGATCTCGCGGAATACGCTGGTCAGTCCCATGACGCGACCGTCGTCATTGGCCCATTCGAACCTCATGGTTCCGCCGACGCGCAGGTCGATCTCGCACACCGGCATGGACCAGCCGGGCGGGCCCAGCAGCCAGCGCCTGACCAGCGGCGGCTCCACCAGGGCGCGCCAGACGAACTCGCGCGGGGCGCTGAAACGGCGCTCGATCAGGATTTCCCGGTCCCCGGGCGTCATCAGCTTCAGCGGTTCGCTCATCGTCTTTTCCTCCAGATCCTCATTCGCCCGCCGGTTCGGCGGTGGATTTCAACTCGTCCAGCACGGCGTCCAGGGCCTCGAAGCGGCCCTGCCACAGCGTCCGGAATTCCAGCAACCAGTCGTTGGCCACCATCAGCGCGATCGGCTCCAGCTTGCGGGGCCGGCGCTGGGCGTCCTGCCCCGTCGAGATCAGACCCGCCCGCTCCAGCACCTTCAGGTGCTTCGAGATCGCCGGCTGGCTCATCGCGAAGGGCTCGGCCAGCTCGCTGACCGAGGCCTCGCCGGCCGCCAGCCGTTTCAGGATGGCGCGTCGGGTCGGATCCGCGAGGGCGAAGAAGGTCTCGTCCAGTTTCAGAGCGGCGGCGGCCATGTATATAACCTCATTGTTGTATAACCATATGGATATATTCAGGAGCCGTCAAGCGGCTTTTCTGACACCGGTTTCCTGCTAGCTTTCGGTTACGGGAGACATGGATGTTGCTGAACCGAAGAGGGGCGCTGGGCCTGGCCGCCCTGGCCGCCGCGCCGAAAGCGTCCGCCCTGGCGCAGGGGCCGCAGGCGCTGGCGCCGCCCGACCCGACGGAGACCATCCGCCTGTGGCCGGGCGCGGCGCCGGGCGGCGCGAACGTGAGGGTCACCCCGGAGGTCGTCGAACGCTCGACCGACCCGGGCTTCCATGACCGCTTCGCCCGGTACACCACCGACCCGATCCTCACCGTGCTCAGGCCCGAGCGGCCGAACGGCGCGTCGCTGCTGCTGATCCCCGGCGGAGGGTATCGATGGGCGGTGGTGGACAAGGAGGGTCTGGACTGCGCCCGTCCGTTCGCGGCGGCCGGCGTGACCTGTTTCATCCTGCGCTACCGCCTGCCGGCCGACGGCTGGTCCGCCGGTCCCGCCGCTCCGCTGCAGGACGCCCAGCGCGCGATGCGGCTGATCCGGCGGACGGCCCTTGCGGAAGGCCTGGACCCCGCCCGGGTGGGGGTGCTCGGCGCGTCCGCGGGCGGCCATCTCGCCGGGGCGCTGACCTCGAGCCGTGAGGCCGTCTATGAGGCCGTGGATGCGGCCGACGGCCTGTCGTTCAGGCCCGACCTGTCGATCCTGATGTATCCGGTCGCGACCATGTCCGGACCGTTCGTCCACGCCGGGTCGCGGGGCGAGCTGTTGGGGCCCGATCCCTCGCCCGAGGCTGTCGCGCGCTGGTCCCTGGAGAAGATGGACTGGAGCGGCGCCCCGCCGACCTTCCTGCTGCATGCGATGGACGACGCCTCGGTGCCGGTCGAGAACAGCCTTCAGCTGCTGACAACGCTCCGCGCCGCGGGGGTGAAGGCCGAGGCGCATCTCTTCCAGGAGGGCGGCCACGGCTTCGGGGTCCGCCTGATCGCCGGAAGACCGGCGTCCGTCTGGCCTCAGCTCGTCCTGGCCTGGGCCGCGCGGCTCGGCTGGGTTACCTGACGCCAGGCCGCGCCGTCGGAACCGCGGGCCGGGTCGCCGAGGGTCCGGCAGGCTGCGGCCGGCGCTCGCTGGCCATCAGTCGGACAAGGCCGGTCGGGCCGACGCCGAGCACGATCATCGCATCGCTCCTGTGTTGCGAACGATTCTCAGGTTTGCGCGGAAGGCCCGTCGTGGCAAGTCGAAAACGGATGGCGTTCCGACGGAGAAGCAGGATGCGTGAAGACGGAAAACTGGATTATCTCGAACTGCCCGGCGGCGCCCTGGGCGCGGTCAAGGCCTTTTACGGCGCGGCTTTCGGCTGGACCTTCCAGGACTATGGGCCGTCCTATGCGGCGTTCGACCAGGGGCTGGACGGCGGGTTCGACGCCGACGCCGAGCCGGACGCCAAACCCCTGCCCGTCCTGTTCGCCCACGATCTCGAAGCCATGGCGGCCAGGGTTCAGGCGGCGGGCGGCATTATCGTCAAGCCGATCTTCGCCTTTCCGGGCGGCCGCCGGTTCCACTTCCAGGATCCGGCGGGGAACGAGCTGGCCGTGTGGTCGGAGACCCGGGAGGACTAACGCACGTCCACTGACTGGGCGATGTTTTCGGCCATGGCCCGGTCTGGGCCGTCCAGGCTCATGGTCCAGACGTGGATTTCGCGCGGGGCGTCAGGCCGCTGGAACAGGTGTTCCTGGGCGTGGCGCACGCCGTCCTCGGTCGAAATGATCGAAGCGCGCCCGCCGGCCTCGACCATCTGGCCGCTGTAGATCGGGAACTGCGACGCAGGGCCGGCATAGACCATGACGAACGACTGGTCGCCGCGGCGGATCGTATAGATGCGGAAGTCCGGGCCGGGGCGGCCGGTGACGATCTCGAAGCCGGCCGGTAGGGTCACCGTGAACGGCAGGGCCGCGCGGGCGGCCGCGTCCAGAACGGTGACCGTGGCCACGCTCGGCGGCGGCGGAGGCGTTGGAGCCGGGGCGGCGGCTTCGACAGGCGCGGGCGTCGCTGCGGGCGCGGGTGAACCTGCCGCAGGGCCCGTGGCCGGCGGCTGGGTTCGGGGCGCGGGGGTCGCGGGCATCGGCGTCGTCCGGGCCGGAGCCGCCACAGGCGGAGCGACGCCTGGAACGGATGAGGACGGGTTCGGAGAGGTGGTCGGAGCCGCGGTCGCTGGCGTGGTCGTCGCGGGAGCGGGCCGGGCCGCAGCGGGCGGAGTCGCCGTTGCAGGCCCCGCATTGGCGGGGGCGGCGGTCGTCGGCGCGGGCGTGAGGACGGACGCGGGCGGCGGCGGCGCGATATAGTCGGCGGGCACGGGCGGGCCGCTGTTCAGGCTGCGCGTCAGGTCGCTGGTCGGCGGGGACGCCGGCGCGGTCTGGGCGTGGGCGGCGCCGGCCAAGGCGAGGACGGCGGCGGCGGTAAGCAGGCGGACTTTCATGGACGGGACCTTCGCGCCTCAGCCCGCGAACGGCAAGGCCCTGAGCGCATAGGCCACGATGGCGGTGAGGCCCGACCCCGCCAGGGCGAGGCCGAAGAACCAGGCCAGCCGCCGCCACAACGGGCCGCTGTCCTCGCCGGGCCCGGGCGGGGGCACGGGCCTAATGATAGCCGGTCTGCGCATCGACCTTCCCCCGGAAAATCCAGTAGACCCAGGCGGTGTAGCCGAGGATGGCCGGCAGGATCAGCGCCGTCCCGACCAGCATCAGACCCAGGGCGTTGTCGGGCGCCGCCGCCTGCCGGAAGGTCACGGCATAGGGGGCGACATAGGGGGTGAAGCTGGCCGCCAGTCCCAGATAGCCGGACAGGAACAGCAGCAGCGCCCCCGCGAACGGCCAGCGATGCGAGCCCTTCCGCGCCATGCCGACCACCAGCCACAGACCGATCAGGCCCAGGGCCGGAATGACCAGCAGCGGCGCCAACGTCCCCCAGTCGACGGCGAAGCCGGCGGAGAGGTCGAACCCCCAACGGCTGGCGATGCGCGGATGGATGAACAGGGTCGCCACGCTGACCGACGCCAGCAGGCCGCCGACGGCCGCGGCGCTGATCAGGGTCCAGCGTCTGGCGTCGCCGTGCAGATTGTCCTTCGTCTTCATCATCAACCAGGCCCCGCCCAGCAGGGCGTAGCCGGCGACGATCCCGGCAGAGACCAACAGGGTGTAGGGGGTCAGCCAGTCGAACGGACCGCCGGCGAACCGCTCGTTCTCGACCGTCACCCCCTGGATGAAGCCGCCCAGGATCAGGCCCTGCGCCACCGCGGTCAGGATCGACCCGCCGGCGAACATCTGGGTCCAGAATTTGCGGCCCCGGTTGCGGGCGCGAAAGCGGAACTCGAACGCCACGCCGCGCAATATCAGGCCCGCCAGCATCAGCAGGACCGGCAGATACAGGGCCGGCATCAGCACCGAATAGGCCAGGGGGAAGGCCGCCAGCAGCCCTCCCCCGCCCAGCACCAGCCAGGTCTCGTTGCCGTCCCAGACGGGGGCCACGGTGTTCATCATCACGTCCCGCTCCTCCTTCGACCTGGCGAAGGGAAACAGGATGCCGACCCCCAGGTCGAAGCCGTCCAGCATGACGTAGAGCAGGACGGCCGTGGCGATCAGTCCGGCCCAGATCAGCGGCAGGTCCAGCATCAGACGCCCTCCCCCGGTGTCGTGTCTTCGGGCGCCTTGGCCAGCGCCGAACCGGGGGCCCGGTCCTGTCGGGGCGCCGGCTCGGCGAGCGCCGCCACGGGCCCTTCGGCCATCAGCCGCAGGATGAACAGGGCGCCGGCGGTGAACACCACAGCATAGACCAAAATATAGGCGGTCAGGCTGGTCGCCACCTCGGCCGTCGTCACCGGCGAGACCGCGTCGCGGGTCCGCAGCACGCCATAGACGACCCAGGGCTGGCGTCCGACCTCGGTGACCATCCATCCGGCCAGGACGGCGATGAAGCCGGACGGGCCCATGGCGACGCAGAAGCGCAGGAACCAGGGGCTGTCGAACAGCCTGCGCCTCCAGATCAGGATCGCGCCCACTCCGCCCAGCAGGATCATCAGCAGGCCCAGCCCGACCATGATGCGGAAGCCGAAGAAGGGAATGAACGGCGGCGGCTGGTCCTCTCGCGGCCATGCGTCGAGGCCCTGGATGACCTCGTTCTTCGGCACATTCTGGATGGCGTTGCCGACGCCGGGGATCGACACCTCGAAATGGTTCTTCTGCGCGTTGCGGTCGGGGATGCCGAACAGGTGCAGCGGCTGGTCGGCGCGGGTTTCCCAATAGCCTTCGATGGCCGCGGTCTTGGACGGCTGGTGCTCATGCGCGACTTCGCCCGACCAGTGGCCTGCCAGAAGCTGCAACGGCGCCAGCACGGCGATCAGGCCCACCGCCATCACCAGGGAGATGCGGCTTTCGGTCCAGCCCGTCACGGGCGGACCGCTCCGTTCCTTGAGGATCCGGAAGGCCGAGGCCGCGCCCACGACCAGGCCGGTGGTCAGGAAGGCCGCCAGCAGCATGTGAACCAGCCGCGACGGGAAGCTGGGGTTGAAGACGACCTGCATGAAGTCGGTGGCCTGGAACCGGCCGTCGGCCATGATCTCGAAGCCCTGCGGCGTCTGCATCCAGCTGTTGGCCGACAGGATCCAGAAGGCGGAGATCGAGGTTCCGATCGCGACCAGGCAGGTGGCGGTGAAGTGCAGCTTCGGCCCGACCTTCTTCCAGCCGAACAGCATGACGCCCAGGAAGGACGCTTCGAGGAAGAAGGCGGTCAGGACCTCGAACGCCAGCAGAGGCCCGATGACGCCGCCGGTCAGGCGGATGAATTCGGACCAGTTGGTGCCGAACTGGTAGCTGAGGACGATGCCGGAGACGACGCCCATGCCGAAGCTGAGGGCGAAGATCTTGACCCAGAACAGATACAGGACCTTGAACGCGTCCCGCTTCGTCCAGAGCCAGAGTCCCTCGAGCACGGCCAGAAGCGCCGCCAGCCCGATGGTGAAGGCCGGGAACAGGATGTGGAAGGCGATCGTGAAGGCGAACTGCAGTCGCGACAGCAGCAGCGCATCGAACTCCACGGCCTTGCCTCCTCACTGACCTGACGGGTCAGAAATGAGCCTCCTGAGCCATGGTGTCCATGTGCGATCCGCCGCGCGGCGGATCGCCGCGATCAGGCGGCCGGCATCTCGACCCAGAAGACCGCGCCTTCACCGGGGGTCGAGGTCACGCCGATCGAGCCGCCCTGCAGTTCGACCAGACGTTTGGCCAGGGCCAGACCGATGCCGTGGCCCTCGACCGTGGATCTCTCCAGGCCCAGACGATTGAAGGGCTCGAACAACTGGGCCTGTTTCTCGGGCGACAATCCGGGCCCGCGGTCGCGGACCTCGATCCGCACGCCGTCATAGACCTTGCTCGCGCGGAAGGTGACGACGCCGCCAGAGCCGCCGTATTTGACCGCGTTGGAGGCGAGATTGGAGATGACCTGGGTCAGGCGCTGGGAGTCGGCCAGGGCGATCAGCCCGTCGCCCTCACTGATCACCTCAAGCCGCACGCCCTCGGATTCGGGGCGCAGGGCTACGGCCCGTTTGACGTCTTCCAGCACGCCCGGTACGTCGGTCGGCCGCAGCTCGACCTTCACGGCGCCGGACTCGGCGCGGGCGACATCCAGCAGGTCGTGCGCCAGCGCCTCGACCTGACGCGCCGTCTTGACCAGCATTTCGGCCATCTCGCCCTGGGTGGCGGTGACCGGACCCAACTGCCCGGTCTTCCACAGTTCGCCGATGCCGATGACGCCGCCCACGGGGCTCTTGATCTCATGGGCGACGTTGGCCAGCAGGCGGGACTTGGCTTCCGAGGCGCGTTCGGCGCGGATCTGGCCGGCCTTGGCGCGGTCCGACAGACGGTCCCGTTCTTCCAGCAGGGCCGCGACCAGCATGATGGGCAGATAGCCGAACAGGATCAGGAGCTGGGCCATCATGGCGCGATCCGGACCCTCGAAGGCGAGCCCGTACGGACCGAAACCGCGCATGCTTCCGCCGATGGCCAGAATCGAGATGATCAGCAGCGCCGCGGTGACGCCCAGCATTCGCAGGCGCACGGCGATCAGCAGCAGCAGGGGCATGGTGACGAAACCGATCGGCATCCGCTGCTGCGAAAAGACGGCGAAACACAGCGCCGTCAGCAGGCCCAGCAACACGACGGCCTCGGCGGCCCTGGCCGGCGCGCGCAGGCGCACCAGTTCGCGTTTGGTCAGCGCGAGGCCGAAGCTCGAAAGCACGGCGAGGCCGAGCGCGTGGCCGAACCACCAGGTCTGGGCGACGTCGAGGAAGCTGGCTCCCTGCATCCACCACAGCATGAGCCCCGCGAACAGGGCGGCCGGCAGCGGTCCGATGACCGCGGCGCTGAGCAGGAACCGGCAGGCGCCCTCGACCGACGCAAGGTTCAGCGTGGGCGCGAACCGGCGCGCCAGCAGGACGGGGACATAGATGTCCAGCATGTTGGCGACGGTGAACATCACCGTCAGCTCGGTGGAATTGCCCGCCAGCAGGTTGCCCGCGGCCACGCCCATGGCCACCAGGGCCCCGAAGGAAAGGTCGTACAGCGGGCCGCGCGAGGTGCGCAGCCAGACCGCGACCGCAAGGCCGCCGGCGCCCCAGAGCGCGGCGACGACGCCGGTCGAGCGAGCGAAGGTGAGGGCCAGAACGACCAGGACCATCACCGCCATGGCCGTGAAGATCGGCGCCAGGGGTTGGCCGATGCCGCTGGTCGGACGCGGGACATCCCTCACGCGTGAAGCCGCTGGCGTGGCGACGCCGGGGCGGGCTCCAAGGGGTCGAGCGCGCGGCTCATCTGCATTTTTTGTCCTGGAACGACAGCTAGTCTTTCGTTCCCTAAGCCAGCGCTTCCTAATATCCCCTGAAGGTCAGGCGCTTGCCGCCAGGGCTTCAGACAGCTCGCGTACTCCCGCCGCGGCCCCTTCGGGATGGTTCCACACCGCCGAACTGACCGCCACGAAGTCGGCGCCGGCCCGCGCCAACCCGCCCGCCGTGGCCGCGGTGATCCCCCCGATGGCGACGCAGGGGATCTCCACCGTCTCCTGCCAGATGGTCAGGATTTCGGGATCGGGCCGATGGACCGTCTCCTTGGTCGTCGTCGGGAAGAAGGCGCCGAAGGCGACATAGTCGGCCCCTGCCTCGGCCGCGTCCATCGCCAGTTCGCGGCTGTCGTGGCAGGTCACGCCGATCATGGCGTCGCGGCCCATGATCGCCCGCGCCTCGGCCAGGGAGGCGTCCCCCTGCCCCACATGGACCCCGTCGCAGCCCGAACGGGCCGCCAGATCGGGCCGGTCGTTGAGGATGACGGCCACGCCGCGCGCCTGGGCGATCGGCTTGAGCGCGGCCACGGCGGCCAGAACCGTCGCGTCGTCCACGTCCTTGAGCCGGATTTGCAGCGCCGCGACCTCTCCGGCGTCCAGCGCCGCCTCCAGCCGTCCTGCGAAGGCGGAAAGGTCCGGGATCGCCGGAGGGGTGATCAGATAGATCGCACAGGGCGGGCGCGGGGGAACGACAGGGGGCTTGGCCATGGCGGCGAAGTGCGACGGACGCGGGCCTGCGTCAACTCCGGCCCTGCGAACGACTTGCATTCGCCACGATTGGCCTGTTAAGAAGAACCATTCGCAACAAGCCTTTCGGGTTCGGTTCGTGTACGTCTGCAACTGCAACGGCCTTCGCAAACGGGATGTCGCCGCCGCCATCGAGGCCGGCGCCACGCGCCCGCGCGACGTCTTCGCCCGCAATCAGTGCGCCGCCCAGTGCGCCAAATGCGTCTGCGAAATGCGCGAGATGATCCAGGAAAGCCGCGAAACCTTCGCCATGGCGGCCGAATAGGCTCCTGCCCTCCCTTTGAGGGAGATTCATTCGCATTTTCAATGTCGTGAGAAGTGTTCGCAGGTGAACACGGGGCGCGTTTGCGTGCTAAAGCAGGCGTTCGCAGCCGGTGATTCACGACGGTCGGGCTGACCGACGCGCCGCTGTCAGGAATACGACGATGAAGGGCGATCCCGCGATCATCCGCACGCTCAACGCGGTTCTCACCAACGAGCTGACGGCGGTGAACCAGTATTTCCTGCACGCCCGCATGTTCGAGAGCTGGGGCCTGAAACACCTGGGCCAGATCATCTACGACGAATCGATCGGCGAGATGAAACACGCCGACAAGCTGATCAAGCGGGTGCTGTTCCTCGACGGCCTGCCCAACCTGCAGGACCTGCACAAGCTGAAGATCGGCGAGAACGTCTTCGAATGCTTCGGCGCCGACCTGTCGCTCGAACTCGGCGGGCGGGATGCGCTGATCGCCGGCATCGCCCAGTGCGAGGCCGCCTCCGACTTCATCAGCCGCCAGATCCTGACGGAGATCCTCGCCGACACGGAAGAGCACATCGACTTCCTGGAGGCCCAGCACAAGCTGATCGAGCAGCTGGGCGAGCAGAACTATCTGCAGTCGGCCATGACCGAGATCGCCCCGGACCGGTCCGCCACCGGCAACTAGAGCACCTCGCGCCGGGCCAGATGGGCGACGGCGAGGGCCAGCACGACCAGGCCGAGGCCGCAGCCCAGACCCAGGGCCGTGTTCACGCGCCACGCCTCGTTCGAGACCAGCATGTTCACCGGCATCTGCCAGGGGAAGAAGACGCCCGCCTTCGCCGAGGTGGCGACGACCGAGAAGAAGGTCCCGCCGATGCCCAGCACCAGGGCCGGCACGAAGCTGGCGAAGCGCAGGGCGGTCCATAGCTGGATGGCGACCATCAGGATGGCGGCTAGGAAGACCTTGCCCATGGTCGTGGCGTAGAGGGCGACGTCGAGCGTTCCGGTCGGCGTCAGGTTCGGCTTGATCGCCGTCGCCAGCATCACCGCGCCCCATGTCAGGATCAGGGTCGCCACGCTCATCACCGCGACCACCGCCAGCACCATGACCGCCTTGGCCGCATAGAGCCGCCAGCGCGGCAGCGGCAGGCTGCGCAGATGGTCCCACGACTTCGGCCCGTGCTCCATGTGCGCGACCAGCGCCGTCAGGGCCGTCACGCTCATCGGCAGCATGAAGAACGCCCAGATGCCGATCGAACTGACCATCCACATCTCCCACGGCTGGGCCGCCTTGCCGCGCAACAGGTTGAAGAAGGTGAAGATGGCGATCAGCGACGGCGCGGCGACGGCCAGCAGGGCGGCCAGCGACCGGTTCAGCTTGCGAATTTCAACGGACAGGACGGCGAGCATCAGACGAGCTCCGGTTGGGGTGCGGAGACGGCGGGCGCCGACGCCTGACGGTAGATGCCCTCCAGCGACCGGGCGCGGGCTCCGATGGCGAAGACGGCGACTCCGGCCTGGACGAGGGCGCGGTTCATGGCCGAAACGGCGGCGTCCGGATCGTCGCCGGGGCTGAGCCGGACCGTCAGGCCGTCATCAGCTGCGGAGAGCCCCTGATCGAACGGCCTGAGCACGGCCGAGGCGCGGGCCGCGTCGTCGACGCGCAGGGCGATCTCGGGCGCGAGGTCCGCCTTGATCCGCGCCAGTTCTCCCTCCAGCACCAGCCGGCCTTCATGGACGATGCCGACATGGGTGGCGATCTGCTCGATCTCGCCCAGCAGGTGGCTGGACAGAAGCACCGTGGCGCCCGTCCGCGCCGGCAGGTCCTTGAGGAAGCGCCGCATGTCGGCGATGCCGTCGGGATCAAGGCCGTTGGTGGGCTCGTCGAGGAGCAGCACCGGCGGCGCGCCCAGCATGGCGCGGGCCAGCCCCAGACGCTGACGCATGCCCAGCGAATAGTCCGACACCCGGCGCGAACCGTGGGCCTTCATCTCCACCACCTCCAGCACCCGGTCGATCTCCGTCGCCGGGAGGCCCAGCAGGGTGCGGGTCAGATCGAGGTTCTGGCGCCCCGTCAGATTGGCGTAGAAGCCGTGCGCCTCCAGCAGGGCCCCGACCTTGCGCGCCGCTCCGATACGGTCGCGGACGACGTCGATCCCGGCGATCCGCGCCGAGCCCGAGGTCGGGCGGATCAGGCCCAGAAGCATCTTCAGCGTCGTCGTCTTGCCCGCGCCGTTGCGCCCGAGGAAGCCGTAGACGGCCCGGTCCGGCACGGTCATCGACACCGCGTCAACGGCCCGGCGAGCGCCGAAGCAACGGGTCAGGGCCTCGGTTTCGATGGCGGTTGTCATGGCGGAGGCGCTCTCGTTCGTTTAAGTCTTATATAAAGTTGCGAACCTTGCGTCTTTAAGTCAAGATTAAAGATCAGACATGATTCCACGCCCGGGAGCGCCGTGTGAGCCAGACCGATCTCGTCCGTTTCCGCCGCATGTGCGGCCAGTTCCGCTGGCTGGCGGTGTTCATGGTGGTGACCGTCGGCGGCGGTCTGCTGCTCACATGGATCGCCGGGCCGGTGATTTTCTGGCTGCGCGACGGCCGCGACCCGTTCGAGGCCAGCACCCTCGCCGGCCTCGTCTGGTTCAGCCCGACGGCCTTCTATCTGTTCGGCGTCTGGTCGATCGGTTCGGCCATGGGCCAGCTGGCCAGGGGGCGGCTGATCCAGCCGACCCTGTCGTCGGCCCTGCGCCGCGTGGGGCTGTCGCTCGGCCTCGGCGGGGTGTTGAGCGTCTTCGTGGTGTCCAACCTCGTCCGGTTGATCGAGCACGGCCGCGGCGGCTTCCTGCATTTCGACGTGGCGGGCATGACCCTGGGCATGATCGGCGGGGCCCTGTTCCTGCTGGGGCGGGTCGTCGATCAGGCGGGCCGGGTGCAGGCCGAGCTGGACGAGATGATCTGATGCCCGTGCGCGTGACGCTCGACGCCCTGATCGTGAGGAAGGGCCTGAAGGCCCGCGACCTGGCCGCCGAGGTGGGGCTCAGCGAGACACAGTTGTCCCTGTTCCGCTCGGGCAAGGTGAAGGGCATCCGGTTCCGCACCCTGGCGCGGCTGTGCGCGGCGCTGGACTGCAAGCCGGGCGATCTGCTGGACTATGGCTTCGACCCGGCCGACCTGGCGCCGGTCGAAGACGACGAGGTCTGACGGAACCGCAAAGCCGTCCCGCCATTGTCTGTCCGCAGACAGGGAGAGCGGCGCGTGACCGATATCGACGACATCCTGGACGACGCGCGCGACGCCGCCGGCGACTTCCTCAACGCCAATGAGCGCGAGATCGGCCACGTCATCCTGGGCGTGGCGGTGACCGTGGGCTTCGCGCTGGGCGCCACCCTGCTGGCGCGGACCACGATCCGGCCCCGGCCCATGCATCTGGCCGACGACGACGCGCCCATCACCGAAACGCCGCGCGGGCCGCTGAGCCTGATCCTGCCGGCGGTCTTCTCGGTCACCACCCTGTCCGCGGTTCGGGTCTGGAACGCCCCTGCCCGGCCCGAGCGCACCACGGCCATGGGCCTGTGGGCCGCCGCCCAGGCGCTGAACGCGGTCTGGATCGCCATACGGCCGGCCAGCCGTGGCCTGCAGATCGCCGCCGCCATGTCGTCCGCCGGCCTGGCCGCCGCGTTCGCCCACGAGGCGCGCAAGCTGGACAACCGCGCCGGCAAGCTGGCCGCGCCCAGCGGCGGCTCGGTGCATCTGGCCAATCTGGTCCAGGGCAAGTCGCAACCCCAGGGGCCGACGGTTCACTGACCCGCGCCTTGCCGGATGACGCCGCATCCTCTAGGGACTGCGCCCGTTCGCGCGCGCCACGGGGCTGCGCCCAATCCCTTCCGAGAACCCGATGAAGATCAACGGCAACAACATCAAGCCCGGCATGGTCCTTGAGCACAACAAGGGCCTGTGGGTCGTGACCAAGGCCAGCCACGTCAAGCCCGGCAAGGGCGGCGCCTTCGCCAACATCGAGGCCAAGAACCTCGAGACGGGCAACAAGCTGAGCGAACGCTTCCGGTCGGAAGACAAGGTCGAGCGCGTCACGCTGGAGCAGAAGGACTTCTCGTTCCTGTACGAACAGGGCGACGCCCTGGTCTTCATGGACGACGCCACCTACGAGCAGACCGAGCTGCAGAAGGACTGGGTCGGCGAAGACCGCGTCGCCTATCTGCAGGACGGCATGAAGGTCGTCATCGAAATGCACGAGGACCGGCCCATCGGCCTGACCCTGCCCGACCAGGTCACCCTGGAAGTCGTCGAGACCGAGCCCACGGTGAAGGGTCAGACCGCCTCGTCGTCCTACAAGCCCGCCATCGCCAACAACGGCGTGCGCATCATGATCCCGCCCTACATGGGCGTCGGCGAACGCATCGTCGTCGACACCACGACCGGCGAATACGTCCGCCGCGCCGAATAGGCCCGACCGACACCGCGACCCGGAGGCGCGATCCTGCGCCTCCATGACCTTCTCCGACTGTCCGGGCTGACGCCTTGAAGGACCTTCGGACCAGGAGATCCCCATGGCCCTCGCCTCAGCCCTCGTTTCCGTCATCATCGACGCGGTCCGCAAGACCGCGCGGCCCATGCTGCGCGACTTCGGCGAGGTGGCCCAGCTGCAGGTGTCCCGCAAGGGTCCCGGCGACTTCGTCACCGCCGCCGACATCCGGGCCGAGGACACCCTGTACGAACTGCTGATGAAGGCCCGCCCCGGCTACGGCTTCCTGGGCGAGGAGCGCGGCATGATCGAGGGGACCGACAAGTCCCACATGTGGATCGTCGACCCGATCGACGGCACGACCAACTTCATGCACGCCATGCCCCACTTCGCCATCACGGTGGGCCTGCAGCGCACCGCGCCCGACGGCACGTCCGAGATCGTCGCCGGCGTGACCTACAACCCGGTCATGAACGAGCTGTTCTGGGCCGAAAAGGGCAAGGGCTGCTATCTGAACGACAGCCGGATCCGGGTCGCCGGCCGCCGCGACCTGTCGGAAAGCCTGATCGCCACCGGCCTGCCCTTCATCGGCAAGACCGGCCACGCCCAGTCGATCAAGGACATCCACGCCATCGGCCAGCGCGTCGCCGGCATCCGCCGTCTGGGCTCGGCCTCGCTGGACTTCGCCTGGGTCGCGGCCGGGCGGTACGACGCCTACTATGAGCGCAACCTCCAGCCCTGGGACGTGGCGGCGGGCATACTGTTCGTCACCGAGGCGGGCGGCATCGTCACCACCATCGACGGCGAGGGCCGTCCGGAGACGGGCGCCCAGATCCTGGCCTCGAACTCGGAACTGCATCCGCAGATTCAGAAGGTTCTGCGGGGGTAGGAGGCGGGGCCTCACAGTCCCGTTCCCCGCTGACCGGGGGCAGAGAGTCTCGCACTCCCGCGAAAAAAATCGGCACGGCGAACCCTGCCGATCAGGCGGACCCGGCGCACGAGGTCCGCGCGGCTGAGCAGACATGTTCAACACTGTCAAAGACCAGGCCCGGCGGGCATTTCGCCATTATGCACAGGCCCGCGTCAGAAACGGTCGCAGGCCGAATTTGCGGCGACCAGGCGCCCGCCGGACGGGGCCGAAGTCGCCAATTCCTGTCCCCGAAAGGGCGGGTCGGAGGGGGCGAGAGTCTCCATGCCGGCCGCCGACCCGAGGCCGGCGGCGCCCCTCGCCTGCCGGCGCGGGCGGGCTTTCCGGCTGTCGATTTCCGATTCCTGACACGCCGGGGTAGCGTGTCTAACGGCGGTCATCGAAGGCGCGCCGCCGAACTCGATTTCTTCGCCGCTCCACCCACATTTCACATGCCCCGGGGAGGGACCATGTCTCGCGTTGTCTTTATCGGACTGACCACCTTGATCCTCGCGGCTTGCGGGCCCGCGGAGCAGACATCGGCCCCCGAAGACGCCGCGCCGGCGCCGGCGGCCGCAGCGCCCGCGGCCGCAGCCGCCGCGACTCCCGAGGGCGCCTGGACGAAGGTCCGGATCACCGGCCTGACCTGTGGCGACAACTGCTATGTCCAGATTCAGCCGATCGAGGGCGGCGAGGCGGAGGACGTGATGTGCCCGGCCGAGCGCTGTGCGCCCTGGTTTGAAAGCCAGGCCCTGCCGGGCGATGTCGCCGGCAAGACCTGGGAGGTCCAGATGGGCACGACCGAACAGCGCGATAACGCAGGCACGGTCATGGACGACAGCTTCCCGGCCATCACCGCCATTCGCGAAGCGACCTGAGCGCAAGGCCCTCGGTCGGCGTCGCCGCCCGCTATCGGCGCCCAGGCCGCCACACACAGCCCTGTCACATGCCCCGGGGAGGGCGCCATATGTCTCGCACCGTCGTTATTGGACTGACCGTCCTGATCCTCACAGCCTGCGGGCCGGCGGGTCAGACCCCGGCCGCGGAAACCGCCGCGCCGGAACCGGCCCCGACGGCGGAGCCAGTTGCGACGGCGAGCGCTTCCCCGCCCCGCGCGCCGATGTCCTGGGAGGCCATGCAGGACCATTACCAGCAGGTGGAGGTCGAGCCCGCCGACCCGCTGGAGGCGCTGGAGTACCGTGCGGTCACCTGCGCGCACCTGAGCGGCGAGGTCGGCAGCGAAAATCCCGAGCGGGAGCAGTTCCTCAATGCGCAGATCGAAAAGTACCGGTGCGAAGACGCGCTGCTGGCCGAGGTGCGCGCCATGCGGGACGCCCGCTCCGACGAGCCCGCCGTGGTGGGCCGGCTCGATACCCTTCTGGCGAACCTCTACTAGGCCGCGCCTAGCCGAGGGGTGACGCAAGGCGGCGGGCAGGTCGGATTTCCGCCTTCAGGCGACAGCGGGCTGCCGACCCATTGCGGACAATACGACTCTGGGTGCTTATCGCCGCATGAAGGCGCCGATGTCACTCAGGGCTGCTGCGCGGGATGGCGTCACCTCGCTCGGCTGCCTGCTGCTTCTGTTCAACGGTTCGCTGGCCCTGCTGGCGTCAGCCTATGGCTTCGGAGAAGGATGGAAGGCGTGGGCGATGCCGATCACCGGTGCGGCCATGCTGCTCTTGGCGGCAAGGATGGTCCAGGTGCGCATCTACCGGGAGATGCGGCTGCGCCGTGCCGGGCACCTCAGAGCGTCGTGGGGAGGCCGCAGTAAACGACGGCTTCCGGTCGTTGACCTGTAGGCGCTTCGCGACCCGTAGCGGACGCGACGAACACTCCGACACGCCCAAGTGATCGCCTAATCACGCACTGGGAACCGACCGAAGGCCGTTGATTGTAACTTCCACACCGTGCGCCTTGATGGTCCGGATGAGATCGCTTTCGCGCTGAGACCTATGACGAGGATAGGTCACCCGCCACACCTTCGGTCTCAGTCGATTTAGCCGGACCCCACAGTCTCTTGCGAAATCCGCCTTCAACTGCCGATGATACTCCATCGTGATGCGGTCATTCACAAAGCCCTCGTAGAAGCGGACCCGGTCGGGTTTGAAGTTACAGAACCGGGCAAAGCCCGCGTAGGCCATTTGGCCGAGCAGGTTCTCATCGGGTGAGAAGTGCTGCTCCGGACCGTTCGGTCCCTCTAGTCCCTCCTCAACCATGGCGAGGTAGGCCGCGAGAGCGTCATCGTCAGGTTTGGGTGCACTCTGAGCCGACGACTGCGGAGAAGGCTGGGCAGGCTGAACGGGACGCTCTGCTTGTCCGCAACCCGCCGCTGACATGAGCACGGCAGCGCTGGCGAAGAATGTCGCGAGATCGCGGTTGACCCGAGGAAGCATGGGCACTGGCGTAGCCGCGCGCAGGTTAAGGTCCGCTTTCCACCCACAGGCGACTGCAGGAACGTCCGATGAAGCGGCGCACACCGTCGCCTCCCGTCACCCGATCAACGACCTCGCCGCCGCCCGCGCCTCGTCCGTGATCACCGCGCCTGACAGCATCCGCGCGATCTCCTCGCGGCGGGCGTCGTCGTCCAGCGTGTCGACCGTCGTCGTGGTCAGGCCGCCGGCGTCGGCCTTGCGCACCTTCCAGTGAGCGTGGCCGCGGGCCGCGACCTGGGGGCTGTGGGTCACCACCAGGACCTGGGCCCCGGTCGACAGCCGCTGCAGGCGCGCGCCGACGGCGGAGGCGACGGCGCCGCCGACGCCCTGATCGACCTCGTCGAAGATCATCACCGGCTGGCGCTGGTCCTCGCGTCCGGCCAGCGCCGCCTTCATGGCCAAGGCGAAGCGGGCCAGTTCGCCCCCTGACGCAATGGCGTCCAGCGGGCCGAAGCCCGTGCCGGCGTTGGTGGCGATCTCGAAGCGGACGGTCTCGACCCCCAGCGGCCCCCGGCGGCCCTCGGCCACCGGCTCGAAGGCGACGCGGAAGCGGGCGCGGTCCAGTTTCAACGGGCCCAGCTCGGTCATGACCGAGGCCGTCAGCCGGTCGGCGGCCGCCTCGCGCGCCGAGGTCAGCAGCATGGCGGCGACGTCATAGGCTTCCCGCGCGGCCGAGGCGGCGCGTTCGGCGGCGGTGATGGCCTCGGCCCCGTCCTCGATCAGGCGCAGCTGTTCGCGGAAGCGGACGCGCAGCACCGGCAGGCTGTCGACCGACGTGTTCAGCTTGCGGGCGGCGGCGCGCAGGGCGAACAGCCGCTCCTCGGCCTTGTCCAGCCGGCCCGGTTCGAAGTCGAAGGCGTTGGCGGCGGCGTCGACGCAGGCGATGGCCTCTTCCGCCTCGACCATGGTGCGGTCGATGGCCTCGGCGGCGGCGGACAGTTTCTGCAGCAGGGGGTGTTCGGGGTCGGTGCCCGCCTGCCCGGCCCGCGTACGCGCGTGTTCGACCGCGCGCAGGGCCGCCGACAGTTTCTGGGACAGCTTGTCGCCGCCCAGCTGGGCGCGGGCGTCGGCCAGGTCGCCGATGGCCTTTTCCGCCGCGCCGAGGATGGCGCGTTCGCCGGCCAGTTCGGTCTCCTCGTCGGGGCGGGGATCCAGTTCGTCCAGTTCGGCGAGGTTCTGCGTCAGCTCCTCGGCGTGGGCGGCGGCGTCGGCGGCGGCCGCCTTCAGGTCCGAGACCGTGCGTTCGGCCGCCTTCAGCTTCTCGGCGGCGCCGGCCACGCCGTCCAGCTGGGGCTGCAGGCCGCCGTAGGCGTCCAGCAGGGCGCGGTGGGTCTTCCAGTCCAGCAGGCCGACGGTCTCGTGCTGGCCGTGGACCTCCACCAGGGCCTGGCCGATCTCGCGCAGGGCGGCGACGCCGGCGGGCTGGTCGTTGACGAAGGCGCGGCTGCGGCCGTCGGCGGCCACGGTGCGGCGCAGGATCAGCTCCTCGCCCGGCGCGACCTCGAAGCCGCGCTCGGCGATCATCTCCAGCAGGGCCGGGTCGTCGGGGGCGGTGAAGACGGCGGTCGCCGAGGCCTGTTTCGCGCCCGCCCGCACCAGGCCGGCGTCGGCGCGCGCGCCGAGGGCCAGGCCGAGGGCGTCGAGAATGATCGACTTGCCCGCGCCGGTCTCGCCGGTCAGCACGGTCAGGCCGCCCTCGACGTCGAGGTCCAGCGCGTCCACCAGCACGATGTCCCGGATGGAGAGGGCGGTCAGCACGGGCCCGCTCCGTCGAAGGTCACGAGACAGAAGGCGCAGCGATCAGGATGAGGCAAGGCGAATCGATCTCTCTGGCGACGCCGGAGAATGCTGGCCTTTCGCCCCCCGGGTAAAGCCCGAGGTTAGCGGAACATATCGGAAACGTCAGCCCGGGATGATCCGGCGCAGCCAGCTTTCGCGCTCGCCGGTGGGCGTGACGCCCGGCTGGCGGCCGTCCTCGGTCAGCAGGGCGTAGGCCTCGGCGTACCAGGGGCTGCCCGGATAGTTGAAGCCCAGCACCGCCCCGTTGCGGGTCGCCTCTTCCTTCAGGCCCAGCATCAGATTGACCTCGACCAGGCGGTACAGGGCCTCGGGCGTGTGCGAGGTGCGCTGGTAGGCGGGGTTGTCGATGACGGCCTTGTAGCGGTTGATCGCCGCCAGGGGCTGGCCCGCGCGCTGGTAATAACGGCCGATCGCCATCTCCTTGCCCGCCAGCTGGTCGTTGACCATGTCGATCTTGACCGCGGCGTCGGTGGCGTAGGACGTGCCCGGATAGCGCCGCTGCACATCCTTCAGCCCGTCAAGCGCCGCCTGGGCGTAGCCCTGGTCGCGGCCCACGTCGGTGATCTGTTCGAAATTGCACAGGGCCTTCATGTAGAAGGCGTAGGGGGCCGACGGATTGCCGGGGAACAGCTGGATGAAGCGGTCCGAGGCGGCGATGGCCTCGGCGTAGTTGTTGTTCTGATAGTAGGCGTAGATCTGCATCAGGATCGCGCGGCGCGACCACTCCGAATACGGATGCTGACGCTCGACTTCCTGGAAATAGTCGACGGCGTCGGCCCAGCGCCGGCTCTGCAGCCGCTGATAGCCGGTGTTGTAGAGCGCCTCGACCGGGCGCTCCTCATAGACCAGGCGGGGACGGTCGGCGCCGCGGTTGCAGGCCGAGACCGTCAGGGCCGAAACAGCCACCGTGGCCAGGATCAGGCCGGCGCGGAACTTGGAAGCAGGCAAGGACGACCTCAAAATGCAAGCCGGCGAGCGCGAACCCGTCGGCGCCCCCGGAAACGAGACGCGATCTCTACACCAGCGAACTTGTCTGCGCCAATGCGCGAAGAAGACCTGCAAAAAGACGCTCTGCGCCTTGTAGCCGGCCCATCCGCTGGTATGTAGCGCGCCAGCGCCACGGCGGCATTCTCAGCCCGGCGATGACGGCGAAAGGATGACCGGACATGAAGCTGCTCTCTGGCAACTCCAACCGGACCCTGTCCCAGGCCATTGCGGCCCACCTCGACATGCCCCTGACCAAGGCCCAGGTGAAGCGGTTCGCCGACAACGAGGTGTTCGCGGTCATCGAGGAGAACGTCCGCGGCGAGGACGTCTTCATCGTCCAGTCGACCAGCTATCCGGCCAATGACAATCTGATGGAGCTGCTGATCATGACCGATGCGCTGGTGCGCGCCTCGGCCAAGCGGATCACGGCGGTCATGCCCTATTTCGGCTATGCCCGGCAGGACCGGAAGACCGGCGGGCGCACGCCCATCTCGGCCAAGCTGGTGGCCAATATGATCACCCGCGCCGGGGCGCACCGGGTCCTGACCATGGATCTGCACGCGGGCCAGATCCAGGGCTTCTTCGACATTCCGACCGACAACCTGGTCGCCACCCCGGTGCTGGCCCAGGACATCAAGGACCACTATCCGCGCGGCGACGACCTGATGATCGTCTCGCCCGATGTCGGCGGCGTGGTCCGCGCCCGCTCGCTGGCGTCGCGACTCAACGCCGACCTGGCCATCGTCGACAAGCGGCGGGCCCGGGCGGGCGAGAGCGAGGTCATGAACATCATCGGCGACGTCGAGGGACGGCGCTGCATCCTGTTCGACGACATCGTCGATTCGGGCGGCACCCTGGTCAACGCCGCCCAGGCCCTGATGGACAAGGGCGCGGTCGAGGTCTCGGCCTATATCAGCCACGGCGTCCTGTCCGGACCGGCCGTCCAGCGCGTGACCGACGGACCGCTGAAGGAACTGGTCATCACCGATTCCATCGAACAGCCGTTCGAGGTTTCGAACTGCGCCAAGATCCGCACCGTCTCCGTCGCCCCGCTGATCGGCGAGGCCATCCGGCGGATCGCCAACGAGGAATCGGTCTCCAAACTGTTCGATTGACGGATCGCCTGCCTCAAATTGGCCGGGAGCGCGTTCTCTGCTCCACGACGGTCAGTTCGAGGAGATTTCATGCGTTCGGTAATGATGCGCCGCGGCCTTTCACTGGCCGCCCTGGCTGCGGCCGCCGTCCTGGCGGGTTGCGCCTCGGGCCCGACCGAAGCTGAAGTCGAGGCCGCGCGCGTCGCCGCCGAGGCCGCCGCCCTGGCCGCCCGGACGCCGCCGCCCATCAGCCTGTCGCAGAGCGTCGCCCAGGACGCGGCGGTCTATCTGGCCTTCTCACGCGAGATCGCCGCCATCCGGGGCGGGTTCGAGAGTCCGGAGGCCATCCAGGCCGCCCTGCGTCAGGGCGCCGCCTATGACCCGGGCCAGATTTCCCGGGGCCTGGTCGCCTACGCCTCCATCGTCGCCCTGCAGTCGCCGGCCTTCGTCTCGGGCGTGAACCAGTACGGGATCAATCCGACCGGGCGGCAGCAGATGATCGCCCGAATCGTCGCCGACCCGCGCGCCGCCTCCTACATGCCCGGGGCGCAGGAAGCGGCGGGCCTGATCATGGCCGCCCTCGATAACGAGATCGACGCCCTGAGCGCCGCGGCCAACTCGGTCGAGAACGACGCCTACGCCGCCCAGGCCGACGGGCGGCGGTCGTGGGCCATCGCCCATGTGGCCAACCGCGAGGCCCGTCTGGCGGGCGCCAAGGACCTGTCCGTCCAGACCATGGCGGCGCCGGCGGCCGAGTCGGCGCGCCTGTTCGCGGCGGCCAGCAACGGCGCCGGGCTGGGCGCGACCGGCGGACGACGCCGCGATCCCCCCTATCCGCCGGTGGTGACCAACGCCCTGGCGCTGGCGGCCCTGGCGGCGCTGGGCGCGGCGGGCGAGGACGCGCGCGCCAACACCGCCGCCCTCCAGTCCGAAGGCGTCAGCCAGAACTGCCTGAACGAGTCCAAGCTCAACCTGTACCAGTGCCTCGCCGCCTCGCGCCCCAGCTATGAGGACATGTTCTGCCTGGGCCGCCACATCGTGCGCGACCTGGCGACCTGCACCCGCAGCGCGGCCATGCCGGCCGCGACCGTCACGGTTTCCAACCCCGTCGCGGTGGAGGTTCGGCCTCCTGTCATCGTAACCGCGCCGCTCGACTCGCCCGCGCCGGCGCCGGCGCGGCCGGCTGCGGTCCAGCCCGCGACCTCGCCCGCGCCTCCATCTGCGCCCCCGCCGGCCACGATGACGCCGACCCAGCGGCTGAACATGGGGAGCGGCGCGCCGGTCCGGACCGCGCCGGGCGGCTGAACCGGCGGGGCCGGAGCCGATTCCGCTGGCGGATTAGTGATCGGCAAACAATTCGCAGGGCGTTATAAGAGGCTTGGAGTTTCGGCGTCCCGCGAAGGCGCCGCGCGTGTTCTGGGGAATCTCGCATGTTCAGCGCCTATCCGCGTCGCGGCCTGTCGGTCGCAGCCGCCGCCGCCGCCATCGTTCTGGCCAGTTGCGCCACGCCGGAGCCGGAGCCCGCTCCTCCCCCGCCGCCGCCCCCGCCGCCGCCCGCCGTCAGCCTGAACGAGGCCGTGGCCCAGGCCGCCTCCATCTATGTCGCCTTCATGCGCGAGGCCGGCACGATCCGCGCCGGCTTCGACAGCGCCGACGCCATCCAGGCCGCGATCCGCAAGGGCGCCTCCTACGAACCGGCCCAGCTGTCGCGCGGCATGATCGCCTATGGCTCGATCCTGGCGCTGCAGTCGCCCGAGTTCGTGCAGGGAGTCCGCACCTTCGCCGTCGATCCCGCCCAGCGTCAGCAGATGATCGACCGCATCCTGGCCGATCCCGCGACCGCCGCGACCTTCCCCGGCGCCGACGCCGCCGCCGGCCTGATCGTTGACACCATCGGCAAGGACTCGGCGATCATGATGCAGATCGCCGAAACGGTGGAGGAAGACGCCTATACGATCCAGGGCCGCGGCGATCCGCGCCGCCGGTGGGCCACCGTGCACATCACCGACCGCGTCACCCGGCTGGAGGGCGCCAAGTCGCTTTCGGCCGTGACGATGCTGCCCTCGGCCGAGGAATCGGCCCGCCTGTTCGCCGCCGCCAACAACGGCACGGGGCTGGGCATGGGCTCGGCCCGCTCTGGCCCGCCCTATACGCCCGCCGTGGTCCGCGCCCTGGCCATCGCCGCCCTGGCCGCGCTCGGCGCCGGGGGCGAGGACGGCCGCGCCAACACCGAGGCCCTGACGGTCGAGCAGAACAGCGAATTCTGCCTCAACATGTCCAAGCTGATGCTGTTCCAGTGCCTGGCCGCCTCGCGCCCCAGCTATGAGGACATGTTCTGCGTCGGCCGCCACGTGGCGCGCGACCTGGCCACCTGCACGGCCCAGAACATCACGCCGGTCCCGCTGGAGGTCCCCCAGACCGCCGTGGCGGGCGGAGCGCCGGAACAGCCCCCGATCGCCGCCGAGGCGGCCGCCGCCTCGGCCGCGGCGACGGCGGCGCTGAACAACGGCGGCTGAACCCGCGCGAGCGAGTCCGCGGCCTGTTGCGTCGCGGGGTTCTTGCGTGTAATGACCCGCGCTCTTGAATTCAGGGTCCCTGACCCCGCCGCGAGGGCTGACTGGTCAGCGCGGCGTTTGTGTTGTTGAGGCGAGGCGATGGCCGAGATCATTCTGAACGTGGACGTCCGTGATGGCGTTGGCACCGGCGGCGCACGCGCCGCGCGTCGCGCGGGCATGGTCCCGGGCGTGCTGTACGGCGGCGACAAGGCCCCCGTCGCCATCTCGGTGAACGAGCGCGACTTCCGCAAGTCGCTGTACACCGGCAAGCTGCTGGGCCACCTGGTGACCCTGAAGTACGGCAACGAAAGCCAGCCGGTCATCGCCCGCGATGTCCAGTTCGACCCGGTCAGCGACCGTCCGCTGCACTTCGACCTCATGCGCGTCGACGAAAAGCAGACGATCAAGATCGAAGTGCCGGTTCACTTCATCAACCAGGACCAGTGCGAAGCCTTCCGTCAGGGCGGCTCGCTGGAAATCGTCCGTCACTCGGTCGAGGTGAAGGTCCGCGCGGATCACATCCCGGAAGACCTGATCGTCGACCTGGCCGGCCACAAGCTGGGCGACACCATCCGCTGGACCGACCTGAAGGGCACGGAAGAGGTCGAGCCGACCATCACGGACCGCGATTTCGTGATCGCCTCGATCAAGACGTCGTCGGCCGCCATCTCGGCCGCCGCTGACGAAGCCCACGACGCCGAAGTCGCCGCCGAGGCCGCCGAGGTCGAAGCCACCGAACAGGCCGCATCGGGCGAAGCCGAAGCCGCCGAGGACGAATCGACCGAGGGCTGATCGCCTTCTTTCGACTGTTTTGCGAAGCGGCCCCTTCCGGTTACGGATGGGGCCGTTTCCTTGTCTGGACCTGAGCCATGATCATCATCGCCGGCCTGGGCAATCCGGGCCCCAAATACCAGGGCAACCGCCACAACATCGGCTTCATGGCGGCCGACGAGATCGCCTCGCGCTGGAAGTTCGGGCCCGAGCGGGCCAAATTCCAGTCGGTGATCCGCGAGGGCGAGGTCGATACCGCTTCAGGACCGGTGAAGGTCCTGCTGATGAAGCCCCAGACCTTCATGAACGAGAGCGGCCGGGCCGTCGGCGAGGCGGCGCGCTTCTACAAGGTCAAACCGTCCGAGGTGATCGTCTTCCACGACGAGATCGACCTGGCCCCCGGCCGGTTCCGCATGAAGACCGGCGGCGGGGCGGCGGGCCAGAACGGCGTGCGCTCCATGATCAGCCAGCTGGGCGCGGACTTCCGCCGCGGCCGAATGGGCGTGGGCCATCCGGGCGAGCCGCAACTGGTGCACGGCCATGTGCTGAGCGATTTCCACAAGGCCGACCAGGTCTGGCTGGAGCCCATGCTGAACGCCGTCGCGGACGCCCTGCCCTTCGCCCTGGCCGGAGACGACGACCGTTATCAGGCCGAGGTCATGCGCCTGGCTCCCGCGCCGAAATTCAGCCCGCGTCAGGCCGCGCAGAAGGCGGCCAGAGGCGAGGACTAGTCGCCGTATTCGATGGTGTAGCGCAGCGTCCGGCTGCCGCCCGCCGGGATGCGCAACCGCCAGGCGGGATAGCCGCCGTCGGTGATGACGCTGCGCATCGACGATTCGACGATGCGGAAACCGGTCCAGGCGAACTCCCGGGGCCTGATCTCGATCTCGATCGCCGCAGGCTTGTCGTTGGTGACGGTCACCGCCATTTGCGCACGGGTACGGCCATTGGCGTCACCTTGGGACAGCGTTTCCTGCGCGACCGTAAGGTCCATGGCGTCGCCGAACGCCAATTCGACCGGCAGGCCGACGCCGCGGTCCTCGAACTGCGCCTGCCCGGTGAACAGGGTCCGCCCGGCCTGGGTCTCCATCATGCTGACGCCCCCGCCGGGCAGTGGAACGCCGAGGCCGGACCCGGTCTCGTTTTTCAGTCGCAGCAGCAGTTGGGCCTGGCGTTCAGGGTCGTCGTCGCCGGCGGAGGCCCAAAAGGCGTACATCCGGGTGAAGAGGACGTTGTCCTGTTCGAGGAAGCGCACCTGTTTGGTCTGGCGCGCCGCCACGTCCGTGGGTTCGGGCAGGGTGTAGATCTTGTAGTCGCCCAGTTCGCCCAGCCGGGCGATGACGCGCGAACCCGTGACGACGACCTCGTCGAGATCCATCGCATCCTCCGTGGTCGGCGGAGCGGCGGCAAGCATGTCCCTGCGAAGCCGGCTGCCGGTGACGACGATTTCGTCGATCATCTCGGCGCCGGTCGTCCGGTCCATCGGCCAGCAGGCCGACGTCGCAACGACCTCGACCGGCTCGACGGGCACGGTGTCTTCGTCGCGGTTCAGATTGCCGGCGACCACCTGGACCGGCGCGTCGGTAAAGCCCGTGCCGCCGAAATTGGCCAGGGTGATCCAGCCGGTCAGGTCCAGCGATCGTCCGTCGGGACGCAGCCGGGCCACATAGTCCGCCGACCACTGCAGGCCCGTGGCCAGATAGGCCAGGGTCACCGTATGCCGGCCGGCCGTTTCGGCCCGGGTGCGGATCGACAGGGTCGGCTGGTCGCTGAGGCCGTCGGGCACGCGGTCGAACAGGATCCGCTCGGTCAGTCCCGAACAGTCCAGCGCCTCGAACCCGCCGTCGATCTCCAGCACCACGCCCCGCGGGCCAGACCGCACCACGGCGGCCTTGCGCACCTGTTCGCCGGTGGCGGGGTTGGTCCGGACCACCTGCACGACCTCGCCGACCGAACGCTGCAGCAGCGAGCCCGGGCTGAGCAGGTCGAAGTCGGTGTTGCGTTCGATCACCCGCGCCGGCAGGCCGTCCAGGGTCGCGGTCTGCGGCACGATGCCGGTGGCGACGCCGCGCAGACGGATCACCGCCTCCCCCGCCGGCAGATCGATCGTCCGGGTCTCGACGATCAGGGCCAGCCCCTCCTGATCCAGCCGATCATCGCCATTGCTGGAGCGTTCCAGCAGCCGTGAGGTCTCGACCGGCTGATCGCGATAGATGACGACCGCCGTGCGCTCGGCGCGCGGCGACACGACCTCGACCTGGGCCCGTACGGTTCCGGCGACGGCGGTCAGGGCCGCGGCCATGCCCGCGATGAGGATCAGACCTCGCACGGCGGATCAGCCGCCCGTGGTGACGGTCGCGGTCAGCACCGTCTCGCCATTGGCGGGAACCGGCACGCGCCAGACGATGGTGTTGGCGTCCTGCAGCACGCCCTCGATCGACTGGCCTTCCAGCTGGGTATTGCGGCCCAGACCGTGCTGGCGCACCTCGACGACCACCGGCTCCGGGCGGGCGTTGCGGACCGTGTAGGCCATCTCGAAACGGGTCCGAGACCGGTAGTAGCCCCCGGTTCGCGGCGCCGCGACGTTGGAGACGACGCGCGGCTGCACCGTCACGTCGAAGGCCTGGCCGGTGGTGATGACGATGTCCGAGCCGGCCGGAGTATGAGGCACCTGATCCTCGCCGATGAAGCGGGGCTCGCCCGCCTCGTCGTTGACATAGACCCGCGCCACCCCGGCCGGCAGCTGGGTTCCGACGCCCGAGGCGCGGCTGTTGGAGAAGATCACCGCCACGTCGGCGGCGCGCGGTTCGGTCTCGGTCGTGAAATACCCCGCCTCGAACAGATAGCGTTTGGACGCCGGCACGTTCGAGACATCCAGCAGGCCGACCTGTTTCGTCTGGTTGTTGGCGACGGTGACGGGCTCGGGCAGCGGATAGATGTAGACGTCGGCCAGGCCCTGGGCGCCGCCCTGCTCCGTGCCGTTTCCGCGCGCCGGCGCGCGCGGCTGCGGCTGCGGATAGCGGCCGCCGTAGGGATTGTTCGCATTGATCAGGGCCACGTCCCCGGCGACCACGCGCGTATCGGCGTTGGTGAAGGTCGCGCCCGACTGGTTGGTCACGGTGATCCAGCCGGTCAGGTCCAGCCGTCCCGCCCGCTCGTCGAAGCGCGCGACATAGTCGGCCTTCCACTGCAGGCCGGTGGTCAGATAGGTCAGGGTGACGTCGCGCTGGCCCGCGCCGGCGGCGTCCAGGGTGACGCTGAGGGTCGGGCGGGGGCGCAGGTTCGCGGGCACTTCGTCGAAGATCACCCGGGTCGGCACGCCGTCGTCGCGCAACACCTCGATATGGCCGTCCACGGCCAGGACCACGCCCTGGTTCGCCGCCAGCACGCGGGCGCGCTGGGTCTCCTGGGCGCCGCTGCCGGGATTGGTGCGGACGATGCCCACCTCTTCGCCCACCGCGGACTGCATCAGCTTGTCGGGCGTCAGCAGGTCGTAGTCGAAATTCTGCTCCACCACCGACAGGCCGCGCCCGGCCAGTCCGACCGTCTCGGGCCGGATGCTGGCCGAGACTCCGGGGAATTCGCGACGCGACCGGCCCGCCGGCAGGGTCAGCGACCGGGTGTCCTCCACGAGGGCGATATTCTGGTTGTAGATGGTCAGCGACACCGCATCCGGCCCGCCCGACCCGTCCTGAACCGCCTGGCTGGCCGGGGTCTGCGCCGCGGCGGCGGTCGCGGTCAGGACGACGAGGGCGGCCCCCGTCATCAGGGCGAGGCGGTCGATCATGCGTGTACTCCCGGTTTGCGTGTGAAAGCCTGTCACGCGCCCCGGAGGCTGTCCATCGGCATCCATGCAGGCCGTCGCCTTGTCCCCCGCCCTCGCGGGCGATAGACCGCCCCGGCTCACAAGGAAAACCCATGACCCGCACCCTCGTCTCCGCCGCCGCCCTGCTGATGCTGGCCGCCTGCAACTCCGGCGAAAAGGCCCCGGAACCCGGCGCGCCGACGGTCGCGGTCGCCGACGCCCTGTGCCGGCCGACGCCGAAGGGCCGCCAGACAACCGGCTGCTACATGACCCTGACGGCCAGCGCGGACGACCGGCTGGTCTCGGCCGAAAGCCCGCAGGCCAAATATGTGCAGATCCATGAGAGCCGCATGGAGAGCAATATGATGATGATGCAGCAGATGCGGGACGGCATGCCCCTGGCCGCGGGTCAGGCCACGGTCCTGGCCCCGGGCGGCAATCATCTGATGCTGCTGGGGGTGGAGGAGCCGCTGGCGACCGGCGACACGGTGACGCTGAAGCTGACCTTCGCCACGGCCGCGCCCGTCGAGGTCACGGCCCGCGTCGCCCAGCCCGCGGCGGGGGAATACGACCACGTCGCGGCCCACTGAGCCGCCGAACCTGACAAACGGGGCGCGACCCGCTAAAGGCTCGCCTTCATCCCTCTGATTTGCCGCCTCTCGCGGACAGGACCTGCGTCCGTCCGCTCAAAGAGGCTTCTGGAACCGCCCAAGCCCATGGCTCTTAAAGTCGCGATCGTCGGCCTGCCCAACGTCGGCAAGTCCACCCTGTTCAACGCCCTGACCAAGACGGCGGCGGCCCAGGCCGCCAACTATCCGTTCTGCACCATCGAGCCGAACACCGGCGACGTGGCGGTGCCGGAGCCGCGTCTGGACGTGCTGGCGGGGATCGCCGGCTCCAAGGAAATCATCCCGTCGCGGATCACCTTCGTCGACATCGCCGGCCTGGTGCGCGGCGCGTCCAAGGGCGAGGGCCTGGGCAACCAGTTCCTGGCCAATATCCGCGACTGCGACGCCGTGGCCTTCGTGGCCCGCTGCTTCGTCGACGACGACATCACCCACGTCGAGAACCGCATCGACCCGATCTCTGACCTCGAGATCATCGAGACCGAACTGATGCTGGCCGATCTCGAAAGCCTCGAGAAGCGGGTCGTCAACGTCGAGAAGAAGGCCAAGGGCGGCGACAAGGAGGCGCAGACCACCCTGCGGCTCATCAACATGGCCCTGACGCCCCTGCGCGCCGGCAAGCCCGCCCGCGTGGTCGAGGTGTCGAAGGAGGACGAGAAGGCGTGGCACATGCTGCAGCTGCTGACCTCCCTGCCCGCCCTCTATGTCGCCAACGTCGACGAAGCCTCGGCCGACAAGGGCAATGAGCTGTCGGACCTGGTGGCCAAACGCGCGGCCGCCGACAACGCCAAGTCGGTGGTCATCTCGGCCAAGATCGATTCCGAACTGGCCGTGCTGGACCCCGAGGAACAGGCCGAGTTCCTGGAGAGCCTGGGCCTGGCCGAGCCGGGCCTGAACCGCCTGATCCGCGAGGCCTGCGCCCTGCTGGGCCTGCAGTCCTATTTCACCGTCGGACCCAAGGAAGCCCGCGCCTGGACCATCCCGATCGGCGCCACCGCGCCCCAGGCCGCCGGCGTGATCCACACCGACTTCGAGAAGGGCTTCATCCGCGCCGAGACCATCGCCTACGACGACTTCGTGGCCCTGAAGGGCGAGGCCAAGGCGCGCGAGGCGGGCAAGCTGCGCGCCGAGGGCAAGGCCTATGTCGTCAAGGACGGCGACGTGATGAACTTCCTGTTCAACTGACCGGCTTCGCCTCGGCGGGCGCCGGGCATCGCACCAGGCTGACCACGGCGCTGTTGCGGTTCAGCCAGGTCAGCCGCATGGCGTCGCCCTGGACGTTCATGCGGACCCGCTCGCGCGACGTCTGGCCCTCGGCCGAACAGGCCAGGCCGGCTTCATAGCCGTCGGCGACCTGGCTGACCGACAGGATGCCGCAGCTGTTCTCATAGCCCTCGAACCGGGTCGTGGTGATCTGGATCGGCCGTTCGGCGCCCTGCGGCCGGGCGCACCAGGCCCGGTCGGCGGACCACAGGCCGACGAAGGTCTGGGGGCCCGATCCCGGCATGATGGAGCCGACGCCGGGAGGCGGCGTCGCGGCCGGCGCCTCGGCCTCGGGCGTGTCGATGGGGGCCGCAGGCTGGGTCGGCGGATTGGTGGCGGCCTCCCCGCAGGCGGCGAGCAGGAGGAGGGCGAACGGGACGAGGCGGTGCAAGGTCATGGCTCTGGAACGCGGTTCGCCGACGAGGGCTCCCGATCTCGCGCCGATCACGAATTCGCGGTGACGCTTGCATCCTCCGGAAGATTTTGCGACCGGTTCGCTTGTGTTGAGAACAAGGGGGCGTCCCGCATGACTCAGAACACCAACCCATGGGCGTCGCAGGTCGATCCGCTGGCGCAGGACATCGCCGCGGTGCTCAAGCGCATGGGCGGATCCGCGCATCAGCGCGACGTGGTCCAGTGCGTGGCGGCCATGAAGCGTCAGCGGGGCGAGAGCGTCGGTCAGGACCTGGCCAACAAGATCGTCGAGGTGTTCGAAAAATACCGCGACCTGTTCTTCAAGCCTTTCGGCGAAGGCTCGATGCGCTGGGCCCTGCAGCCGGGCGTCGCCTGAAGCGGCGCGCACTCCCGATGCGCGCCACACAAGCCTGACCGGACCTAGAACCGCCGGACGTAGCTGAGCGACCAGACGTCCGCGTCGCCGTCGTCGCCGAAGTCGCGGCGCGTCCAGTCGCCCCGCAACCCGTTGCTCCCGTCAATGAACCAGTTGGCGCCGACGCCGTAGTTCACCCCGTCGAACGACTCGTCAGTGCTGAGGCCCGAGGCCGTCACTTCGAAGTTCGAGGAGCCATAACCCACGCGGCCGAACAGTTCGAAGTTCGGGCTGACCGGCAGATAGCCGACGGCATAGGCCGCAACGTCGTGTTTGAGTTCGATCCGCCCGCCGGGAATTCCGACCGGAATCTCGTCGTCGGAAACACCGACGGAGGCCTCGCCTTCGATTCCGAAATGAGGATTGAATTGGGCGCCGATCCGTCCGGTGACGGCGCCGAGTTCGCCGTCTTCCGCGCTCAGCTGACTGTAGCCGATCGAGCCGTAGACCTGGGGCGTAGAGACGCTCTGGGCCATGGCCGGGACGGCGAACAGCGACAGAAGGGCTGTCGTTACAAGCACTTTACTCATGGGGCTTTGACCTTCCAATCATTGGCGGCCTCAGCCGCCGCGCCCCCCCCTGTAATGGCCAAGGTGTAATCCAAGCTTGGCCGTGGCAAGACCCGGGAAAAGGATCGCCGCCGCCCCGTGATCGGCGAGACACAAACGCCGTTATGCGATCACGGCGCACGAAAAAGCCCGTAACCGTGAGGTTACGGGCTCGTTCGGATTTGTATCAGTTCGACGGATCAGAACCGGCGAACGTAGCTCAGGCCGTAGGTGTCCAGCTCGCCGCCGTTGTCGTCGGTGAAGTCGCGACGGGTCCAGTCGGCGCGGACGCCGTTGCGGCCGTCGAAGAAGTAGTTGGCGCCGGCGCCGTAGTTGACGCTTTCGCCGTCCTCGGTGGCCGAGAGGCCGGCGGCCTCGGCCTTGATCGAGGTCGTGCCGTAGCCGACGCGGCCGAACAGCTCGAAGTTCGGGCTGATCGGCAGGGTGCCGACGACATAGGCCGCGGCGTCATACTCGTGGGACAGGTCGCCCGTGACGCCGGCGACGGTGATCTCGTCGTCCTTGACGCCGAACGAAGCTTCGCCCTCGAAGCCGAGGTAGGGGTTGATCTTGCCGTTCAGGCGGCCGGTGATGGCGCCCAGGGTGGCGTCGTCGCCGTCCAGCTGGGTGTAGCCGATCGAGCCGGTGACGGCGGGGTTGGAGATGCTCTGGGCCATGGCGGGCGCGGCCAGCATAGTAAGAGCGGCAGTGGCGAGAAGAACGTTACGCATTGTTTCTTGTATCCTCTAGATGTGGCAACCGACGGCTGCCAGCCCCATCCAGCGGAGACACAAATGGGCTTCGTCGGCCTACGTTCCAGAGGCCCATCTACACTTCAGCTCGACTGTGTGAGCTGAAGCACAGACCGCGTTACATCAATCACGACAGTTTTGTGGCGACGCGAACACTGCTCGGTCAGCGGTCCTTCTCGCGCTCAGTCCCCGCCCGGGCGTGCAGGGCGGCCTGCGCAGCCGCGAGGCGGGCGATCGGCACGCGGTACGGCGAGCAGCTGACGTAGTCCAGGCCCACTTCCTCGCAGAAGGCGATGGACGACGGATCACCGCCGTGCTCGCCGCAGATGCCCATCTTCATGTCCGGGCGCTGGCCCTTGCCCCGCTCGGCGGCGATGCGGATCAGGTCGCCGACGCCCTCCTGGTCGAGGCGGACGAAGGGGTCGGATTCGAAGATGCCCTTGTCCATATAGGCCTGCAGGAAGCGGCCGGAATCGTCGCGGCTGATGCCGAAGGTGGTCTGGGTCAGGTCGTTGGTGCCGAAGCTGAAGAACTCGGCGTGTTCGGCCAGATCGGCGGCGCGCAGGGCGGCGCGGGGCAGTTCGATCATGGTGCCGACAAGGTATTCGACGCGGTCGCCGGCCTCGGCGAAGACGGCCTCGGCGGTGCGGTCGGTCAGTTCGCGCAGATATTTCATCTCCAGCCCGAGGGCGACCAGCGGGTGCATGATCTCCGGGATGGGGGTCTCGGCCGCCGTCTTCTTCACCTCCAGCGCCGCCTCGAGAATGGCGCGGACCTGCATCTCGTAGATCTCGGGATAGGCGACGCCCAGGCGGCAGCCGCGGTGGCCCAGCATGGGGTTGGTCTCGTGCAGTTCCCTCGCCCGGCGCTTCAGCTTGGCGGCGTCGAGGCCCTGGGCAGCGGCGAGGGCGTCGATCTCGGCGTCGGTGTGGGGGATGAATTCGTGCAGGGGCGGATCGAGCAGGCGCACCGTCACCGGCAGGCCGGCCATGATGGTGAACAGCTCGACGAAGTCCGCCTTCTGGAACGGCGCGATCTTGGCCAGGGCCAGGCGGCGGCCGGCCTCGTCGTCGGCCAGGATCATCTCGCGCACGGCGGCGATGCGGGCGTCGTCGAAGAACATGTGCTCGGTGCGGCACAGGCCGATGCCCTCGGCGCCGAAGCCGCGGGCGGTGCGGGCGTCCAGCGGGGTCTCGGCGTTGGCGCGCACCCTGAGACGACGGACCTTGTCGGCCCAGGCCATCAGGGTCTGGAAGTCGCCGGTCAGCTCGGGCTCGATCATGGCGACGGCGCCCTCGAGCACCTCGCCCTTCGAGCCGTCGATGGTGATGACCTCGCCCGCCTTGAAGACGCGGCCGCGGGCGGTGAAGGTCCCGGCCTTCTCGTCGATCGACAGCTCGTTGATGCCGCAGACGCAGGGCCGGCCCATGCCGCGGGCGACGACGGCGGCATGGCTGGTCATGCCGCCCCGGGCGGTGACGATGCCGCGCGCCGCGTGCATGCCGTGGATGTCCTCGGGGCTGGTCTCCTCGCGCACCAGGATGACGGCGTCGCCCAGCTGGTTGAGGCGTTCGGCCTCGTCGGCGTCGAAGACGATCTTGCCCGTGGCCGCGCCGGGGGATGCGGGCAGCCCGGCGGCGACGACGTTGCGCACCGCGTTCGGGTCGAGCGTGGGGTGCAGCAGCTGGTCCAGCGCCGACGGCTCGACGCGCGACACCGCCTCCTCTTCGGAGATGACGCCCTCGGCGGCCAGGTCGACGGCGATCTTCAGCGCCGACTTGGCGGTGCGCTTGCCGTTGCGGGTCTGCAGCATCCACAGCCGGCCCTGTTCGACCGTGAACTCGATGTCCTGCATGTCGCGGTAGTGGCTTTCGAGCCGGCCGACGACCTCGACGAACTGGCCGAACACCTCGGGCATGGCCTCTTCCATCGAGGGGGCGGTCTCGCCCATCTCCTCGCGGCCCGCCTTCGTCAGAGACTGGGGCGTGCGGATGCCGGCGACGACATCCTCGCCTTGGGCGTTGATCAGGAACTCGCCGTACAGCTTCGCCTCGCCCGTCGACGGATTGCGGGTGAAGGCGACGCCCGTGGCGGAGGTGTCGCCCATGTTGCCGAACACCATCGACTGGACGTTGACCGCCGTGCCCCAGCTTTCCGGGATGTCGTGCATGCGGCGATAGAATTTGGCCCGGTCGTTCATCCAGCTGGCGAAGACGGCCGAGACGGCGCCCCACAGCTGGTCATTGGGATCCTGCGGGAAGGGCTGGCCCAGCCGGTCCTCGACCACCCGCTTGTAGTCGGCGACCACCTTCTCCCAGTCCTTCGCGGTCAGGTCGGTGTCGATGGTGACGCCCAGACGATCCTTGTGATCGTCCAGCACCTCCTCGAAGTCGTCGTGCGACAGGCCGAGGACGACGCTGGAATACATGGTGATGAAGCGGCGGTAGCTGTCGAAGGCGAAGCGGCGGTCGCCGGACAGGGCGGCCAGGCCTTCGACGGTTTCATCGTTCAGGCCGAGGTTCAGGACCGTGTCCATCATCCCGGGCATGGAGGCGCGGGCGCCCGAGCGGACCGAGACCAGCAGGGGGTTGGACGCATCGCCGAAGGTCTTGCCGACGACGGTCTCGACCTTCTTCAGTCCGGCGGCGACCTGTTCCGCCAGTCCGGCGGGATAGTTCTGGCCGTTGGAATAGTAGTGGACGCAGGCCTCGGTCGTGATGGTGAAGCCCGGAGGCACGGGCAGGCCCAGGGACGACATCTCGGCCAGGTTGGCGCCCTTGCCGCCCAGCAGGTTCTTCATCGACGCGTCGCCGTCAGCGGAACCGCCGCCGAAGCCGTACACCCACTGAGTCATCGAATAGCCCCTGCGCCTGTCGTGTCGTCCGGCCTGACTAACGTGCTGCGCCCGCGAAGGCGAGGCCGGGGCTGTAACAAACCGTGAGCCGGTGTGACGGTTCCGGTCCGTTTCCACGCTGAGCCGGATCAGGCAGACAAGGCCATGACACCCGACCTGATCATCTTCGACTACGACGGCGTCGTCGCCGACAGCGAACTGCTGAGCAACACCGTGCTGGCGGAGGTCCTGACCGGCATCGGTCTGCCGACGACCGCCGATGAGGCCATCGCGACCTATATGGGCAAGCGCTGGGTGGACTTCCGGCCGCTGATCGAGGCGCGGCTGGAAGGCCCCTGCCCCGATACGGTCCATGCCGACTGGACCCGGCTGTCCCGCGAGCGCGCGCACAGCGCCCTGACCGCCGTGCCCGGACTGGCGGCGTTCGTGGATGGGCTGGAGGGGCCCCGCTGCATCGCCTCGTCGAGCACGCCGGAATGGATCGAGCTGGGCCTCGCCCGTTTCGGCCTGACGGGACGGCTGGGCCCGGTGTTCAGCGCCGCAGTGCATGTGACGCGCGGAAAGCCGCATCCGGACATCTTCCTTCACGCCGCGGCGGCGATGGACGCCGATCCGGGGCGAACCATCGTCATCGAGGACAGCCCGACGGGCGTGCTGGCGGGCGTGGCGGCCGGGATGCGCGTCATAGGGCTGTGCGCGGGCGGGCACATTCGCGACGGACACGCCGGACGGCTGGAAGCGGCGGGGGCGCACGACATCGCCCTGTCGTGGGACGAGGTCGCGAGATTGATCGCCTGAAATAACCCGCCCTTAACCGCGATGATTCACCAATCGGTCTTCAAGCTGAGCGGGGCCGCGTACCAATGTCCGAGTTGAAGACCGACGTCGTCATGAGGGGCGACTGCATCGAGGTGTTGCGGTCCCTGCCCGACGCCTGCGTGGACATGGTCTTCGCCGACCCGCCCTATAATCTGCAGTTGGGCGGGGATCTGCTGCGGCCCGACAACAGCCTGGTCGACGCGGTCGACGACGACTGGGACAAGTTCGACAGCTTCGCCGCCTATGACGCCTTCACCCGCGAATGGCTGAAGGAGTGCCGCCGGGTGCTGAAGCCCGAGGGCTCGATCTGGGTGATCGGCAGCTATCACAACGTCTTCCGCCTGGGCACGGCGATCCAGGACCTGGGCTTCTGGGTGCTGAACGACATCATCTGGCGCAAGTCCAATCCGATGCCGAACTTCAAGGGCACGCGCTTCACCAACGCCCACGAGACCCTGATCTGGGCCGCCCGCAGCCGCGAGCAGAAGCGCTACACCTTCAACTATGACGCCCTGAAGGCCTTCAACGAGGACACCCAGATGCGGTCCGACTGGACCCTTGCCCTTTGTACTGGGGAGGAGCGGATCAAGGACGCCGACGGCAAGAAGGCCCATCCGACCCAGAAGCCCGAGGGCCTGCTGCACCGGGTGCTGCTGGCCGCCACCCGGCCCGGCGACGTGGTGCTGGATCCCTTCTTCGGCACCGGCACGACCGGCGCGGCCGCCAAGCGTCTGGGAAGGAAATTCATCGGCATCGAACGCGACGAGACCTACGCCAGGGTGGCCGAGAAGCGGATCAAGGCGGTCATCCCCGCCGCGCCGGAGGATCTGGTCGTCATGGGCTCCAAGCGGGCCGAGGTGAAGGTGCCGTTCGGAGCCTTGGTCGAGGCCGGCCTGCTGTCGCCGGGCGACAAGCTGTACTGCCCGCGCGGCGATCGCGAGGCCCGGGTCCGGGCCGACGGTTCGCTGGTGGCCGGCGAACTGACCGGCTCGATCCACAAACTGGGCGCCCTGTTCGAGAACGCCCCGGCCTGCAACGGCTGGACCTACTGGCGTTTCAAGACGGATCAGGGCCTCAGGTCCATCGACACCCTGCGCGCCGAGGTCCGCGCCGGCATGCAGTGATCGGTAGCCGACACTTGTAACGCTGTAACCTGCGCAGTTTGCACGGGAAAAAACTGCGTTCGTGGAACTTCGCATGTGCGAGATGGTTGTTTATCCGGCGCCCCTCCGAGGGGGTGTCGGGAACCTGAACCATGAAGATCGCGCAAGTTACGCCGCTGTACGAAGCCGTGCCGCCGAAGCTGTACGGCGGCACCGAACGCGTTGTCGCCCATCTGACCGACGCCCTGGTCGATCTCGGCCATGACGTCACCCTGTTCGCCTCGGCCGACGCCGAGACGCGCGCGCGCCTGATCCCGGTGCGCGACCAGGCCATCCGGCTGGACCCCGCCCCGCTGAAGTCCGATCTGGCCGCCCACATGACCATGCTGGCCGAGGTGCTGAAACGCGCCGACGACTTCGACGTGATCCATTTCCACACCGACATGGTCCACTTCCCCTTCTTCTCGCGCTGCGCCGACAAGACGATCACGACGCTGCACGGACGGCTGGACATGAAGGACATCGCCGGCGTCTACGAGCGCTGGCCCGAGTTCGGCCTGGTCTCGATCTCGGACGACCAGCGCCGGCCCCTGCAGATGGCCAACTGGAAGGCCACCGTCCATCACGGCATGCCGGGCGACCTCTATACCTTCTCGCCGAAGTCTGAGGGCTATCTGGCCTTCCTGGGCCGCATCTCGCCCGAGAAGCGGCCGGACCGCGCCATCGAGATCGCGACCAAGCTGAACAGGCCGCTGAAGATGGCGGCCAAGGTCGATGCGGCGGACAAGGTCTATTGGGAGACCGTCATCCGGCCGATGGTCGAGGCCAATCCGCTGGTAGAATTCATCGGCGAGATCGGCGACCACCAGAAGTCGGCCTTCCTGGGCGGAGCCGAGGCCCTGCTGTTCCCCATCGACTGGCCCGAGCCCTTCGGCCTGGTGATGATCGAGGCCATGGCCTGCGGCACCCCCGTGGTCGCCTTCCGCTGCGGCTCGACCCCCGAGGTGATCGAGGACGGCGAGACCGGCTTCCTTGTCGACACCCTCGAGCAGGCGATCGCCGCCGCCCGCCGCGCCCATCTGCTGGACCGCGAGGCGATCCGCGCCCGGTTCGATCTGCGCTTCTCGGCGACGGCCATGGCGCGGCGGTATCTGGACGTCTACGGCGACCTGCTGGCCAAGCGGCCGTTCGCGGAAGAGCCGCTGGAAGACGTGGTCACGCCGCTGCGCGGGCTGGAAGGCCGAAGCTTCGCCGCGATCGGCTGATCCGGCTGAACCCCTCGGGACTTTGTCCATTACCGTACTGAGGCGCCATCAAGCGTCCCCATTCGGGTGAAACCTTCAGGCCTGCCTGAGCCGCCCCTGGAGCCTTCATGGACGACGCCTACACCGTTCAGACCACCGCCCTCGAAACCTCGGAAACCGACGGGCTGGAACGGCTGATGGCGCTGAAGGACGCCGACACCTTCGCGGTGGCCGACGGCTGGGGCGACATGAAGGGCGGGGCCGACGGCCTGTTCGACCATGACACGCGGATCCTGTCGCGCCTGGTGCTGACGGTCGGCGGGGCGCGGCCGTCGCGGCTGAGCTCGGGCGTCAGCCAGGACAACGTCTATTTCACCTGCCATTCGACCAACCGGCCCCTGCCGCCGATGGGCGGACGGTCGGCGCCGGCGGGGGTGCTGCATATCGAGCGGCGGCGGTTCGTCTGGGACCGGCGGATGTTCGAGCGGGTGCGGATGGTCAACCACGGCATCGAGGACATGCTGCTGCCGCTGGCGCTCGATTTCGGCGCCGACTTCGCCGACATCTTCCAGGTGCGCGGCACGCTGCGCGAGACGCGCGGGACCATTGAGCCGCCGACCCACGACGGGCGGCGAGTGACCTTCGCCTATGTCGGTCTGGACGAGGTCCGGCGGACCAGCTGCCTCGCCTTCTCCGAGCCGCCGGCGCGACTGACCGGCTCGCGGGCCGAGTTCATGTTCAGCCTGCCGAAGGGGAAGCGCAGCGACCTCTATATCGAATGCGGCCCGGACCGCTGCGATGCGCCGGACGAGGCCCGCTACCGGATCAATGCGGTGCAGGCCCGGCTGGCCATGCGCACCCGGCGGCGGCGCGGGGCCTCGCTGAGGGGGCCGCGCAGCCCGCGCTTCAACGACTGGCTGGACCAGAGCCGCGCCGACGTGGCCCTGCTGACCACCGACCTGCCGACGGGCCCCTATCCCTATGCGGGCGTGCCGTGGTTCTCGACGCCGTTCGGACGGGACGGGATCATCACGGCCTGGCAGATGCTGTGGCTGGACCCGTCCCTGGCCAAGGGGGTGCTGACCTATCTGGCCATGCGGCAGGCGACGGAGGTCTCGGCCTTCCAGGACTCGGCCCCAGGCAAGATCATGCACGAGACCCGCGGCGGCGAGATGAGCGCCCTGGGAGAGGTGCCGTTCGGCCTCTACTACGGCGGGGTCGACACCACCTGCCTGTTCGTGGCCCTGGCCGGGGCCTATGCGCGAAGGACCGGCGACTACGCCCTGATCCGCCAGCTGTGGCCCAATCTGATCGCCGCCACGAGCTGGATGCGGGACCACGGCGACATCCAGGGCGACGGCCTGATCAGCTATCAGCGCGGCGCCGACACCGGCCTGTCCAATCAGGGCTGGAAGGACAGCGAGGACTCGATCTTCCACACCGATGGCCGTTTCCCGAAGGGGCCGGTCGCCCTGCTGGAGGTGCAGGGCTACGCCTACGCCGCGTGGCAGGCGATGGCGGAGCTGGGCGCGGCCCTTGGCGATCCAGGCGCCCTGGGCTGGGCGGCCGAGGCCGAGCGGGTGCGGGCCCTGGTCGAGGACCGGTTCTGGATGGAGGACGAGGGCTTCTACGCCGTCGCCCTGGACGGCGACGGCGAGCAGTGCCGGTCGATCGGGTCCAATGCCGGCCACCTGCTGTTCACCGGTCTGCCGTCGGCGGAGCGGGCGAAGCGGGTGACGAAGCGGCTGCTGGGGGCCGAGTTCCGCTCGGGCTGGGGCGTGCGGACCCTGGCGACCGGTCAGGCCCGGTTCAATCCGATGAGCTATCACAACGGCTCGGTCTGGCCGCACGACACCGCCATGGCGGCGGCGGGCATGGCCCGCTACGGCGAGCGCCGGGCGGTGGCCCTGCTGCTGGGCGAGATCTACGCCTCGGCCGCCCATTTCCATCTGCGCCTGCCCGAACTGTTCTGCGGCTTCGAACGCCAGCCGGGCGAGCCGCCGATCGCCTATCCGGTCGCCTGCCTGCCCCAGGCCTGGGCGGCGGGGTCGGTGTTCCTGATGCTGCAGTCGGCGCTGGGTATCAGCCTGGACGCCGTGGCGGGGACGGTGGAGATCGACGATCCGGTCCTGCCGTCGGGGATCGACCGGTTGAACGTCACCAATCTGCAGGTGGGCGACGGGGTCGTGGACCTGGCCTTCCAGCAGATGGGCGCCCACACCGTGGTCATCCCCCAGCGCCGCGAGGGACCCGTGTCGGTGCGGACAGTGCGCTAGGCCAGTCCCCGCTCCAGCGCCTTGCGGAAGACCGTGGGCAGAGACCGCAGCGCCTCGTCTGGATCGGTCCACAGGAAATCGCCCGTCCCCGTCGCCGTGCGCACGGCCAGGGTCAGGGAGAAATGGGTGAAGACGTGATCGACCGCGCCCGCGTCGCGCCAGTCGGCGGCCGCCGGCGGAGACGCATCGCCCTCCCCGGCCCAGTCCGAGGTGGGCAGGCCCGTCATCCCGCCCAGCAGCCCCTTGTCCGGCCGCCGCACCAGCGCCACCCGCCCCCGGTCGTCGCGCAGGACCCAGGCGGTTCCCGTGCGATGCGGCCGCTCGGCCTTCTTCGCCTTCCGCGGCCAGCGTTCCGGCGCGCCCGACCGGAAGCCGGCGCACCACTGCGTCAGCGGGCACAGCTCGCACAGGGGGCGGCCGGGACGGCAGACGGTGGCGCCGAGGTCCATCAGGGCCTGGGCCCAGTCGCCGGGGCGGTCGTCCGCCACCAGGGACCCGGCCAGCCGGCGCAGCTCGGGCCGGGCGGCGGGCAGCGGGGTCTCGACGGCGAACAGCCGGGCCACGACCCGCTCGACATTGCCGTCCACCACATTGGCGGCGCGGCCGAAGGCGATGGCGGCCACGGCGGCGGCGGTATAGGCGCCCACCCCCGGCAGGGCCAGCAGGCCCGCCTCGGTGTCGGGGAAGACGCCGCCGTGGTTTGTGGCCACCGCCCGCGCGCAGGCCAGCAGATTGCGGGCGCGGGCGTAGTAGCCGAGGCCGGCCCAGGCGGCCATGACGTCGCCGTCCTCGGCCGCCGCCAGATCCGACACGGTCGGCCAGCGCGCGGTGAAGGCCTGGAAATAGGGCGTGGCGTGCGGGGTGGTGGTCTGCTGCAGCATGACCTCGGACAGCCAGACCCGGTATGGATCGGGGGCCGCCGCTCCCGGCGCGGCGCGCCAGGCGAGGGTGCGTCCATGGGCGTCGTACCAGTCCAGCAGGGCCGCGCGGAAGGCGGACAGGTCGGCGGACGGGTGAACCGGGACGGAAGGCATCGACCGCGCTATAACCCGGAAATGCCCCGCACGCTGCCCACCGACGACGAGGTCCGCGAAATCCTGTCGCGACGCCGCACGCGGCCTGCGCCGCGCCCGGCGCCCAAGGCGGGCCGGGCCCTGCAGGGGCTGATCAAGGAGCTGGACGCCAAATTCGGCCGGGGCGCCCAGGCGCTGGAGCCGCGCTGGCGGGAGATCGTCGGCGACCGGCTGGCCCGGGTCACCCGGCCGCAGAAGCTGACCAAGGGGCGCGGCGGCGCGGGCGGGACGCTGGAGCTGCGCGTGGCCGGTCCCGCCGCCCTGCTGGTTCAGCACCAGTCCGAGGACATTCTGGCGCGGGTGAACCTGTTCCTCGGCGCGGGCAGCGTCGAAAAACTGCGCATCGCCCAGGGGCCGGTGAAGCCGCCGTCCGACATCGCCGCCCCGCCGAAGCGCCGTCCCGCCGCCCAGCCGCTGGCGGCCCAGGACGAGGCCGCGCTGAAGGCCGCGGTCGCCGACGCCCCGGACGTGCTGAAGGGGCCCCTGGAACGGCTGGGACGGGCGGTTCTGGGCGATCCCGCCAGGGGCCGCGACCGCGCGGGCCGTTGACAAAACTTCGCCCTTTCTGTTCTCGAAGGTGGTCAGACGCGCGCGACCGCGGGGAATCGCGCGATGCTCCAGAAATTCCCGCCGCCAGTTGAGGAAGACCCCATGAGCGCCACCACCAAATACGCCGCCATGAGCCGCCGCGCGGCCATGACCGCCGCTGCCCTGGCCGCCATGGCCACGCTCGCCGGTTGCGGCGGAGGCGGCGCGGGCGCCGCGGCCGAGGGCGACATGGCCCTGGGCGCCGCGGAAGGCGCCAAGGTCACCGTCGTGGAATACGCCTCGGTCACCTGCGCCCACTGCGCCGCCTGGCAGGAGCAGACCTGGCCGGCGTTCAAGGCGGCCTATGTCGACACCAACAAGGTCCGCTACGTCCTGCGCGAACTGCCGACCCCGCCGGCCAACGTCGCCGTCGCCGGCTTCATGATCGCCCGCTGCGCCGGTCCGGACAAATATTTCGACGTCGTCCACGGCATCCTGGCCAGCCAGAACGAATGGCGCGCGGGCGTCAATCCGCGCGACACCCTGTTCCGCGTCGGCAACGGCGCCGGCCTGAACAACCAGCAGATCGAGACCTGCATCAAGGACCCCGAGGGGCTGAAGGCCGCCCAGGCCCGGACCGAGGCCGCCATCAAGGCGGGCGTCGACGGCACGCCGGCCTTCTTCGTCAACGGCACGCCGGTGATCACGCCGGGTTCGGACGCCGGCCCGACCATGGCCGACCTGTCCAAGGCGATCGACGCCGAGCTGGCGAAGGGCTGATCGCTCCGGTGCGGCCGCCGCGTCTCCTGCTGATCCTTGCGCTGGCGATCGCGGCGCCGCTCGCCTCGGCGTCGGCGCCCGCGGTCGCGACCGAACCGGTCGCCCCCGTGACGGCGGCGGACCGCACCCTTGGCCGGGCCGACGCGCCGGTGACGGTGATCGAATACGCCTCGTTCGCCTGTCACCTGTGCGCCGACTGGCACCAGTTCGTCTATCCGGGGTTCAAGGCGCGGTTCATCGACACCGGCCAGGTCCGGTACGTGTTCCGCAACCTGCCGACGCCGCCGGAGGAAATGTCCCTGCCCGCTCACGCGCTGGCGCGGTGTGCGGCCCCCGACAAGTTCTTCGACGTGGCCGCCAGCCTGATGCACGGACAGGCCGCGGTCCTGCGCGGCGGCGCGCTGGACGCCTGGTACGCGCCCGCCATCGCCGTCAGCGGCCGGACGCGGGCCCAGATCGACGCCTGCATCGCGACCCCGGCCACCCGCGCCGCCATCAGTCGCGACATCACCAGCGCCCACGCCGCCGACGTTCACAGCACCCCGAGCTTCTTCGTCAACGGCCGCCGGGTGACGGACCGTTCGCTGGGCGGGCTGGAGGTCGCGATCCGGGCGGCCGCCGCCGACCGTTGACCGCGTAGGGACCCATGCAGTTCCAGCGCCTCCGGCTCGTGGGCTTCAAGTCCTTCGTCGATCCCGCCGAGGTGCATATCGAGCCGGGCCTGACCGGCGTGGTCGGCCCCAACGGCTGCGGCAAATCCAATGTGCTGGAAGGCCTGCGCTGGGTCATGGGCGCCAACTCGGCCAAGGCCATGCGCGGCCAGGGCATGGACGACGTCATCTTCGCGGGCGCCGCCGAACGGCCGCCGCGCAACCACGCCGAAGTCCAGCTGACCATCGACAACGCCCAGCGCCGGGCGCCCCAGCCCTTCACCGACAGTCCCATGCTGGAGGTCTCGCGCCGCATCGACCGGGGCCAGGGCTCGACCTACCGCATCAACGGCAAGGAGGTGCGGGCCCGGGACGTCCAGCTGCTGTTCGCCGACGCCTCGACCGGAGCCAACTCGCCCGCCCTCGTGCGTCAGGGCCAGATCAGCGAACTGATCGCCGCCAAGCCCCAGAACCGCCGCCGCATCCTTGAGGAGGCGGGCGGCGTCGCCGGCCTCCACACCCGCCGGCATGAGGCCGAGCTGCGGCTCAAGGCGGCGGAAGCCAATCTGGAACGGCTGGACGACATCGGCCGCGAGCTGGAAACGGCCCTGTCGCGGCTGAAGCGTGAGGCGCGGCAGGCCGAACGGTACAAGAAGATTTCCGCCGAGATCCGCGCCCTGCAGGCGGCCCTGCTGTTCGTGCGCTGGAACGACGCCCGCGTCGCGGCCGAGGCCGCCGCCGCCGAACTGGCCCAGGCCGACCGGGCGGTGCTGGAGGCGACGACGGCGTCCAGCCGGGCGCAGACGGCGGCGCTGGGGGCGCAGGAGGCGCTGAAGCCGGCGCGCGAGGAGGACGCCGTCGCCGGCGCCCTGCTGCACCGCGCCTCGCTGGAGCGCGACCGGCTGGACATGGCCGAACAGGCCGCGCGGGCCGAGGTCGAGCGGCTGACCGCCGAGACGGTCCGCATCGCCGCCGACATCGAGCGCGAGGCCGCCATGGCCGGCGACGCCGAGGGCGAACTGGCCCGGCTGGGCGCGGCGCTGGAAACCCTGACGGCCGAGATCGCCGCCGCCCCGGCGCGCGGCCCCGAACTGGAAGCCGCCCTCGCCGCCGCCGACGACGCCCGCAAGGCCGCCGACGCCGAGGTCGAACGCGTCGCCGGCGCCGTCGCCTCGGTCGAGGCCCGCGTCAACGCCGAGAGCGCCCGCAAGCGCGACGCCGAGGCCCGGGTGGCGCGGGCCGAGGCGCAGCTGTCGTCGGCCGAGGCCGAGCGCGCCGGGCTGGGACCGCTGGTCACGCCCGAGATCGAGGCCGCGACTGCGGCGCTGGAAACCGCCCAGGCCGAACTGGCGGGGGCGCGGGCGGCGGTCGAGGCGGCCGAGACCGAACGCGGCGACCGTGCGCGGGCCGAGGCCGAAGCGCGGACCGCCGCCCGCGCCGCCGAGGACCGGCTTGGCCGGCTGCAGACGGAGGCGCGCGGGCTGGCGCAGCTGCTGGTGCAGGGCAAGCGCGAGCATGCGCCGGCCCTGGACAGGGTGCAGGCCGACAAGGGCTATGAGGCCGCGCTGGCGGCGGCGCTGGGCGACGATCTGGACGCGGCGCTGGACGCGCGGGCGGCGGCCTACTGGGCCGGAGCCGACGTCCCCTCCCCGGCCTGGCCGGCGGGCGTCGAGCCGCTGGCTGACCATGTGTCGGCGCCCGAGCAGCTGACCGCGCGTCTGGCCCTGTGCGGGGTGGCGGCGGCGGGCGAGATCGAACGGCTGGCGAAATCCCTGCCCGTCGGCGCCCGGCTGGTGACGCGCGAGGGCGACCTGTGGCGCTGGGACGGCTTCGTCCAGCGCGCCGAGGCCCCGCGTCCCGCCGCCGTGCGGCTGGCCCAGCGCACCCGGCTGTCGGAGCTGGAAGCCGAGATCGACGCGGGCAAGCCGGCGCTGGACGAGGCGCAAGCCGCGCTGAAGGTCGCGACCGAAGCCTTCCGCGCCGCCGAGGAGACGGTGAAGACCGCCCGCGCCGCCCCCTTCCCGCTGGACAAGGCCGTCACGGCCGCCCGCGACCGCGTAGAGGCCCTCGGTCGCGAACAGGCGCGCAAGGAGGCCCGGGCCCAGGCGCTGGACGAGACGATCGCGCGGCTGACCGCCGAGCTGGAGGCGGCGCAGGCGGCGCTGGCCGAGGCGCAGGGGTCGGACGCGCCGTCGGAAACCCTGGACGGCCTGCGCGCCGAGCTGACGGCGGCGCGGACGGCGGCCGATGCGGCGCGCGGCGCGGCGGCGACGGCGCGGGTCGAACGCGACGCCGAGGCCCGCGAGGTGGCCGGGCGCCAGTCCCGGCTGGACGGCCTGACCCGCGAGCGCGACGGCTGGGCCGCGCGGGCGAAGGACTCCGCCGCCCGGATCGCCGCGCTCGGGAAGGATGCGGAGAAGGCGGCCGCGCGGCTGAAGCAGGCGTCGGACGCCCCGGAACAGCTGGCGGCCCAGCGCTCGACCCTGCTGGACGCCCTGACCGCCGCCGAGACCCGGCGCAAGGCGGCGGCGGATGCGCTGGCCGTGGCCGAGGGTGAGGCCGGCGAGGCGGACCGGGCGGCGCGGGCGGCGGAAGGCGCGGCCTCGACGGCCCGCGAGGCCCGGGCCGGGCTGGCGGCGCGGTCAGAAGCCGCGGCCGAACGGCTGGCCGAGGCCACGGCGAACGTGCGCGAGACGGCGCAGATGTCGCCCGAGGAGCTGGGCCAGAAGCTGACCGACGACGCCATCGCCCGCCCGCCCGACGCCGCCGGCGCCGAAAGCCTGCTGTTCGGCCTTGAGCGCGAGCGCGAGGCCCTGGGCGCGGTCAACCTGCGCGCCGAGGACGAGGCGACCGAATACGGCGACCGGCTGCAGACCATGAAGGTCGAGCGCTCTGACCTGACCAGCGCCATCGCCAAGCTGCGCGACGGCATCGACGAACTGAACGCCGAGGGCCGCGAACGGCTGGTGGCGGCGTTCGATGTCATCAACGACAACTTCAAGAGCCTGTTCGAGGCCCTGTTCGGCGGCGGCCAGGCCGAGCTGAAACTGGTCGAGAGCGACGATCCGCTGGAAGCCGGGCTGGAAATCTACGCCTGCCCGCCCGGCAAGCGGCTGGCGGTCATGAGCCTGATGTCGGGCGGCGAGCAGGCCCTGACGGCGGCGGCCCTGATCTTCGCCGTCTTCCTGGCCAATCCGGCCCCGGTCTGCGTGCTGGACGAGGTCGACGCCCCGCTGGACGACGCCAACGTAGACCGCTTCTGCCGCATGCTGGACGAGATGCGGAAGCGGACCGACACCCGCTTCATCGTCATCACCCACAACCCGGTGACCATGAGCCGTATGGACCGCCTCTACGGCGTCACCATGCCCGAGCGGGGGGTGTCGCAGCTGGTCAGCGTGGACCTGACCCAGGCGGAAGAGATCGTGGCCGCCTAGCGCGACCCGAGCACTTCCGTCTTCAGGAACCACCCGAAGATCGCCGGCCCCTCGATCACATAGCGGCGGAACATGCGGCGCGGCTGGCTGAGCAGACGGTGCAGCCATTCCAGCGACAGCTGCTGAAAGATGCGCGGCGCCCGTTGCTGGCGGCCGGTCAGGAAGTCCACCGAGGCGCCGACGCACAACGTCACGCCCATCTTGCGCCCGGCGGCGCGCAGGGCGTGGGCGAACAGCTCCTGCTTGGGGAAGGAGACGCAGGCCAGCAGCACATCCCACTCGGCCTTGGCCGCGGTCCCGACGGCGGCGGTCCAGCCGGGCGTTCCGGGCGTCAGCATGGGCGCCTCGATCCAGCGCAGGGTCTGGCGCGGATAGCGGGCGGCCAGGTCGTCGAAGGCGGCGCGGTCGGGGCCGAAGACGGCGATCACCAGCCCCTCGGCGGCGGTCGAGGCCAGCAGGTCGGCGGTCATGTCCGACCCCGGATACACCGGCAGGGCGACGCCGCGCAGGCGGGCCAGATGGGCCAGGATGCGGCTGTCGCAGATCTTCAGATCGGCCCCGTCGTAGACGTCGCGCGGGACCCGGCCGTCCATCAGCTTGATGACGTGATCCACATTGGGCGTGACGACATAGCCGTAGCCTTCGCGCGCCATGCCGATGACGCGGTCCAGCATCGCGGACCGGTCGCCGCCGGCGAAGTCCAGGGTCATGAAACGCGTCATGGCGATCAGCCTAGTCGCGCCGCCGTCAACGCGCGGTTACGATGGGGCATGAAAACGCTTCTCTTGCTTCTGGCGCTGACCATGAACGGTCAGGCTTCGCCCACCGAGGGCCAGTGGGTTCTGACCGGGGTGGGGCGCTTCGCCGTCTTCGCGGACGTCGGCTCGATCCGCCGCGAGGGCGACATCGCCTTCATGACCAGTTTTCAGGTCGTCGAGGAGGATTTCGGGATCGGCGGTCGACCCTATTCCGGCGGACTGTCGCACTGGTCGTTCGATTGCGCGGCCCATATGGCCGACCGCCTCGACTTCATCTCCGTGAACGCGGCGCTCGGTTTCGGCGAGGGCACAGCCGAACCCAGCCCTGCCTACGCCGCCGTGCCCGGCGGAGACGCGGCGGAACTGCTGGCCGTCGCCTGCGATCCGGCCTCGGCGGGCGAGGCCGACGCGGACAATCTGGCCGACGCAGTTCGCGTTGGGCGCGCAGCGATGGCGAGCCAATAACCAGACATTGAATATGGAATTCAAGCGCTTCCGGGACTCGCATAGCGCCGCTTTTCGGCCATAATCCCCGCCGGAGGGCTTGAATGAAAACACTCGCACTGTGTCTGGCCGCGGCGATGGCCGTGGCGATCCCGTCGGCGGCCCCGGCACAGGACGCCACCCAGGGGCCCGACGAGCCCATGCGCCAGCTGTTCCAGATTCCCGGCATCGTGGCCTTCATCAACACGCCGAAGCCGCTGGAGACGGGTCACAAACAGGTCTGGACCTGGCTGTTCCTGAAGCAGGCCATGCCCGGCGGGGCGAACAATCTGGCGCTGGAGTGGGACGTTGACTGTACGGCGGGAACCGTGCGGACGGTCCGCACCGCCGTCTATCAGGATGCGACCTATGTCCGGACGGACCCCGGCCCCGCCGAGGCCGCCGCGCCCGCGGCCGGCACGCCCGGCGCCGTGACCCTGGGCGCCGCCTGCGCGACCGAGCGGTCCCGCGTCCGCCCGTTGGCCAATCTGACCGCCGTCCGCGCCTCGGCCGCCCAGACCTTGGGCGCCCAACCCTGATGGATCAGGCGGGGTCGGCCGCCGCCTCGACCATGTCGGCCAGCGCCCGTGTGGCGTCCGGCAGGGCTGCGGACCGCGCCCCGGCGCTCATGGCCGCCAGACGGGCGGGATCGGACAGCAGGGGCAGAAGGGCCCCGGTCAGGGCCTGAACCGTCACCTCGTCCTCCAGCATCACCTCCGCCCCGCCGGCTTGGGCGAGGCTGAGGGCGTTGAAACGCTGGTGGTCGTCCATGGCGATCTTCAGCGGGATCAGCAGCGAGGGCACGGCCGCCACGGCCAGCTCCGAGCACGTCGAGGCCCCGGCCCGGCCGATGACCAGATGCGCCGCCGACAGCCGCTTCGCCATGTCGCGGAAGAAGGGCGCGACCTCGGCGGCGATCCCGGCCTCGAGATAGATCTGCTGCGCGGCCTCCAGCGTCTCGGCGCGCGACTGCTGCTGCACCTTCAGCCGGGCGCGGATGGCCTCGGGCAGCGCCGCCAGCGCGCGTGGCGCGGTCTCGGCCAGGATGCGGGCGCCCTGGCTGCCGCCGGTGACCAGAACGTAGATGGGACCATCCGCCGCCGGCGGGCTCCAGACGCGGTCGTACAGGGCGCGGATGTCGGGCCGCACGGGATTTCCGATCAGGGAAACGCGCGCGCCCAGCCCCTGCGGGACCTTCTGCAGATCGGGGAAGGACGAGGCGACCGCGCCGACATAGGGCGCCAGCCAGCGGTTGGTGCGGCCAAGGACGGCGTTCTGTTCGTGCAGCAGGGTCGGCCGCCGCTGGCTCAGCGCCGCGATCAGGGCCGGCGCCGAGGGATAGCCGCCGAAGCCGACGACCACGGCCGCGTCCAGACGGTTCAGCGCCTTGCGGGCCTTCAGGACGCCGCGCGCGATGGCCACGCCGGCCTTCGCCATGCCGATCGGCCCGCGGCCGGTGGCGGCGTCCAGGGCGATCCGCTCCTCGGCGGGGAAGTTGTGGGCGTAGGCCTCGCCGCGATGGTCGGTGGCCAGAACGATGCGCCAGCCGCGCGCCTGAAGCTCGCGCGACAGGGCCTCGGCGGGGAACATGTGGCCCCCGGTGCCCCCGGCGGCGACGACGCAGACTTTCGACGACATGACGGTCCTAGGGCAGGATGCGCCGGCCCTGCGGCAGGCTGGCGCCCGGCTCGTAGGCGCCGGGGCGGCGGCGGGTCAAGGCCAGGGCCAGACCCATGGTCAGCCCCATGGCCAGCATGGACGAGCCGCCATAGCTGATGAAGGGCAGGGTCATCCCCTTGGTCGGGATCAGGTTCAGGTTCACCGCGATGTTGATGCAGGCCTGCAGGCCGATCAGCATGAACAGGCCCGCCGCCGCCGTCTGCTCGAACGGATCGGTCAGCTTCATGGCCCGCCGCATGCCGCGGACGACGATGAAGGCGTAGAGGGCGATCATGGCCAGCGACAGCACCAGGCCGAACTCCTCGGCGCCGACGGAATAGATGAAGTCGGTGTGCAGATCGGGCACCGACCGTTTCATCACCCCCTCGCCGACGCCGCGTCCGACCAGGCCTCCGGCGCGGATGGCCTCGGAGGCGCGGTCGATCTGGTGGGTGTCGGTGGTCTCGGGCGACAGGAAGCGGCTGAGCCGGTCGCGCATGTGGCTGAAGGTGAAATACAGGCCCACCACCCCCGCCATGCCCGCCGCCGCCAGCGCCGCCACCCACTTCAGCGGCACCCCGGCCATGAAGAAGACGGCCATGAAGGTGGTGGTGATCAGCAGGGTCTGGCCGATGTCGGGCTGGATCAGCAGCAGGCCGACGGTCAGGGCCCAGGCCCCGAAGGCGATGCTGACCCCTGGCACCCCCTGCCCCTTCTGCGCCTCGGAGAACATCCAGGCGGCGCAGACGATCAGGCTGGGTTTGGCGAACTCGGACGGCTGCAGGCTGAACGGGCCGAGGTTCACCCAGCGGGCGGCGCCCTTCACCTCATTGCCGATGAACGGCAGGGCGGCCATGACGACGATGGCCCCCAGCAGGGCCAGAAGGGCGATCCGCCGCACGCCGCGCGGCGACAGCAGCGAGGCCAGCAGCATCAGCACCGTCCCGCCCCCGGCCCAGACGATCATCCGCCAGGAATAGTGGAAGGGATCGCTGATCGACTGGTCCGCCAGAATGGCGGCGGGACTCGAGGCGAAACTCAGCGACACGCCCAGCGCCACCAGGGTCAGGGCCGCCGCCAGCAGGCCGCGGTCGACGGTCCAGAACCACTTCGCGATCGGGCTCTGGTCGTTGCGCGAGAAGGCGGGGCTGTAGTCGGTCATGATGCGCTCGCGGGGGTCGCGCCGAGCGCCAGGACGGCGGCGCGGAACGCCTCGCCCCGCGCCTCGAAGTCGGGATACTGGTCGAAGCTGGCGGCGGCGGGTGACAGCAGCACCACCTCGTCGCGGCCGGTTGCGGCGGCGGCCTCTGCAGCGGCCTTCACCGCCGTGGCCATGTCGCCGCTGATCCGGTGCGGCGTGTCGCCCAGCCGGGCGGCGAACGGCCCCGCCGCCTCGCCGATCAGGAAGGCCTCGACCACGCGGGGGAAGAGGTCCTCCAGATCGTCGATCCCGCCGGCCTTGGCCCGCCCGCCCGCGATCCAGAAGCTGCGCTCATAGCTGGCCAGGGCCTGCCGCGCGGCGTCGGCGTTGGTGGCCTTGGAGTCGTTGACGAAACGGACGCGGCCGAGGGTGGCGACGTGCTCCATGCGGTGGGCGAGACCGGGGAAGGTCATGAGGCCCTCGACGGCGGCGTCATGGCTCACGCCCAAGGCCCGCGCGGCCGCGTAGGCGAAGGCCGCGTTCTGGGCGTTGTGACGACCCGGCAGCGAACGGGCGGGGGACAGGTCGATGTCAACCTGACCGTTGATCTTGAGCACGCCGCCGCCAGCCTCAATTCCGTGCATCCCCGCGAAGGCGGGGACCCAGGCTTTGGCCTCACCTCCGATGTCGAGACCCTCGACCGAATGTCCGTCCCCGGCGCGGCCGCTCAAACCTGGGTCCCCGCCTTCGCGGGGATGCACGGATGTGGAGACGGTCGTGACATGGCGGTTGGCGGTGGCGAGATCGCGTGCGAGCGCCTGCCCCCAGCTCTCGTCCACGCCCACCAGCGCCAGCCCGTCCGGTCCCTGCGCGCGGAATATCCGCGCCTTCGCCGCGACATACCCCTCCATCCCGCCGTGCCGGTCCAGATGGTCGGGGCTGACGTTGGTCAGGATCGCCACGTCCGGTGCGAAGCCAGTCGTCAGGTCCAGCTGATAGCTCGACACCTCGATCACATAGACAGCGCCCGGCGTCGGCGCCGGAAGCGCCAGCACCCCAATGCCGATATTGCCGCCGACGTGAACCGTCAGCCCCGCCTGTTTCAGCACCCAGCCGATCAGGGCCGTCGTGGTCGACTTGCCGTTGGTCCCCGTGATGGCGACCACCTTCGGCCGCTCCCCCTCGGGCAGGGCCGCGATGGCCCGCGCGAACAGTTCGATGTCGCCGATAACCTCGACGCCCGCCGCCTTCGCCTTGCCGACGGTCCAGTGCGGCTTGGGGTGCGTCAGCGGCGCCCCCGGCGACAGCACCAGCGCCGCGAACCCCGACCAGTCGGCGCCCGTCAGGTCCTCGACCGCGAACCCTTCGGCCTCGGCCTGCATCCGGCTGGAGACGCTGTCGTCCCACAGCACCGGCAGGGCCCCGCCCGCCTTCAGGGCGCGCGCGGCCGTCAGTCCCGACCGTCCCAGGCCGAAGACCGCGATGCGCCGCCCTTCGAAGCCGGGAACGGGGATCATGGCCCTATCGCAGCTTCAGGGTGGCGAGACCGGCCAGGGCCAGCATGGCCGAGACGATCCAGAACCGGATCACCACCGTCGATTCCGGCCAGCCCATCTTTTCGAAATGATGGTGGATGGGCGCCATCAGGAAGATGCGCTTCTTCGTGGCCTTGAAATAGGCGACCTGGATCATGACCGAGGCGGCCTCGATGACGAACAGGCCGCCGACGATGCCCAGCACCAGCTCGTGCTTGGTGGCCACGGCGATGGCGCCCAGCGCCCCGCCCAGGGCCAGCGAACCGGTGTCGCCCATGAAGATCTTGGCCGGCGGGGCGTTGTACCAGAGGAAGCCGGTGCCCGCCCCGATGATGGCGGCAAGGAAGATAGCCAGTTCACCGGCTCCCGGTACGTGATGAATGCCGAGGTAGTTCGAGAAGATGAAGTTGCCGGCCAGGTAGGCGATGATCCCGAAGGCCGCGGAGGCCATCATCACCGGCACAATGGCCAGACCATCCAGACCGTCGGTCAGGTTCACGGCGTTGGAGAAGCCGACGATCGTGAAGGCGGCGAAGGCCACATAGAACCAGCCCACGTTCAGCAGCACGGCCTTGAAGAAGGGGAAGGCGATCGAGGTCTCGAGGTTGGGCGAGGTCGGCGACGCCTTCATCCAGAGAACGGTCAGGACGCCGGCGATGACGGAAACGACGATCTGCGCCATCAGCTTCTGTTTTGACGTGAGCCCGGCCGAGGTCTGTTTGGTCACCTTGGCGTAGTCATCGACGAAGCCCAGCACCCCAAAGGCCGCCGTCACAAGGCTGACGATCCAGATGTAGGGATTGGTCAGGTCGCCCCACAGCAGCACCGCGACCGCGATGCCGGCGAGGATCATCAGACCGCCCATCGTAGGCGTCCCCACCTTGGACAGGTGCGACACGGGTCCGTCCGAGCGGATGGGCTGGCCCTTGCCCTGTTTCACCCGCATCCATGCGATGAACCGGCTGCCCATGGCGACCGAGACGAACATGGCCGTGGCCATGGCCAGGGCGACCCGCACCGTCTGGTACTGGACCAGGTTGAGCAGTGGGTAGTCCTGCGCGATGTCGGCGTAGTGGAGATACAGCAGATAAAACATCAGGCGGCCCCTCCCAGAGCAGCAAGGGCCCTGGCGACCAGCGACGCCTTCGACCCGTTCGATCCCTTGACCATGACCACGTCGCCCGGCGCAACCAGCGCCCCGGCCTCGGCGGCCAGTTCGGCGGCGGTCTCGCGCCACAGCCCGCGGCGGGCGGGCGGCAGGACGTCGTGCAGCCGCTTCATCTCCGGCCCGGCGGTGTGGACCAGATCCAGTCCGGCGGCCTCGATGGCCTCGGCCAGGCCCTCGTGCAGGGCCTGCGACCGGTCGCCCAGCTCCAGCATGTCGGTCAGCACCACGATGCGCCGCGCGCCGGTCGGAACCGGCTTCGCGCCGAGGCTGCGGAAGCCCGCGGCCATGGACAGCGGATTGGCGTTGTAGCTTTCGTCGATCAGGGTGAAGGCCCCGCCGGGGGCGGTCACGGCCGTGGTCTGGCCCCGACCCGCCAGCGGCTGGAAGTCGGCCAGGGCGCTCAACGCCGTCTCCACCGGCACGTCCAGGGCGTCGAGCATCAGCAGGACGCACAGGCTGTTCAGGCCCCAGTGGAAGCCCGACTGGCTCAGCGAGAAATCGACGGTCTTGCCGAACAGCTCGGCCTTGACCCGCGCGCCTCGCGGATTCGGCTCGAAGTCGATCAGCCGGGCGTCGTGGCCGGCGGCCGTGCCGAAGGTGACGCGCCGCGCCCCGGCCTTGCGCGCGGCGGCGTCCAGCAGGACCGAGAAGCCCGTGTCGCCGTTCAGCACCGCGACGCCGTCGGGCGCCAGCCCCTCGAAGATCGCCGCCTTTTCCGCCGCCACCCCGGCCTCGCCGTCGGAGAAGGCCTCGATATGCACCGGGCCGACCGTGGTGACGCAGGCGGCGTGGGGGCGGACCATCTTCGACAGGGGCGCGATCTCGCCCGGGGCGTTCATGCCGATCTCGAACACGGCCCGCCGGGTCGAACGCGGCATCCGCGCCAGGGTCAGCGGCACGCCGATATGGTTGTTGTAGCTCTTGATCGAGGCGTGGGCCGGGCCGGCCAGATCGAGGCCCGCCTTGATCGCCTGGGTCACGCTGGTCTTGCCGACCGAGCCCGTCACGGCGCCGCGGCGGACGTGCGGACTCCGTTCGCGCGAGGCGACGCCAAGGGCCTCCAGCGCGCGCAATGTGTCGGCGGTGACGACCGAGGGCCCGCCCTCGACCGGGTGTTCGGTGATCGCGCCCGCCGCCCCGGCGGCGAAGGCCGCGGCCGCGAACTCATGCCCGTCCCGTGCGCCCTTCAGCGCCAGGAACAGATCGCCGGGGACGATCTCGCGGCTGTTGTAGGTGACGCCCGTCGCCTCGAAGGCGGGGCCGGACAGGCGGCCGCCCGTCGCGGTTTCGATTTCGGCGGAGGTCCAGAGCGGAGCGGTGTCAGGCATGGAGGCGAAGGGCTTCGGCGGCGACGGTTGCGTCATCGAACGGATGAGTCGTCCCGCCGATGATCTGTCCCTGCTCATGCCCTTTTCCGGCGATGACCACCACATCTCCGTCGTCCATCATGGCGATGGCCTGTTGAATGGCGGCGCGGCGGTCGCCGATTTCCTGCGCGGCGGGGCAGCCCTCGCGCACCGCCCTGCGGATGGCGGCCGGATCTTCCGAGCGGGGGTTGTCGTCGGTGACGATGGCGACGTCGGCCAGACGACCGGCGATCTCGCCCATCAGGGGCCGCTTGCCCTTGTCCCGGTCGCCGCCGGCGCCGAACACCACGATCAGGCGGCCGGTCGCATGCGGACGCAGGGCCTTCAGCACCGTCTCCAGGCCATCGGGCGTATGGGCGTAGTCGACATAGACCTCGCCGCGCGCCGAGCCCGGAATACGCTGCAGCCGCCCCTGCGCGCCCGTGATCTTCTCCAGCCCGGCCAGCACCCGCTCGGGCGTCTCGCCGGCGGCGATGCACAGGCCGGCGGCGACCAGGGCGTTGGACGCCTGGAAGGCGCCCGCCAGCGGCAGCAGGACTTCGTACTGGGTCCCGCGCGCGTCGATGGTCAGGCGCTGGCCTTCCGGCGTGGCCCGGCGCGCCACCAGCGACAGGTCCCGCCCGCGCTCGCCCACGCCCATGACGCCGAGGCCCGACATGATCGAGGCGGCGGCGAAGCTGGAATAGGCGTCGCTGTCCGCGTTCAGCACCGCCGTCCGTCCGCGCGGCAGCAGGGTCTCGAACAGCCGCAGCTTGGCGGCGCGGTAGCCCTCCATGTCGCCGTGATAGTCCAGATGGTCCTGGCTCAGATTGGTGAAGGCGGCGGCCTTCAGCGTGACCCCGTCCAGGCGCCGCTGGTCGATGCCGTGCGACGAGGCTTCCAGCGCCAGATGGGTCACGCCCCCGGCGGCCAGATCGGCCAGCATGCGGGCGGCGTCGGCGGCGTCGGGACTGGTCAGACCGGGGCCCGTCAACTCCCGATTAACGTTACCCGACTGCGCCAAAACCCCAAGGGTCCCCATGCTTGCGGAATGGAGTCCCAGGGCGGCCCAGATCTGGCGGCAGAAGGCGGCGACCGAGGTCTTGCCGTTGGTCCCCGTCACGGCGACGCAGGTCCCCGGCTGGGCGCCGTAGAAGCTGCGCGCCGCGATGGCGTAGGCCCGGCGCACGTCGCCCGAGGTGACCAGCACCGGCGCCATGGCCGCATCCGTGTCGGCCGGGGCCAGGACGGCGGCGGCGCCCTGCGACAGGGCCTGCGGAATGAAGGCGCGGCCGTCGGCGGCCGTTCCGGGCAGGGCCACGAACAGCGAGCCCGGCGCGACCTTGCGGCTGTCCGCCGTCACGCCCGTGATGACCGGGTCCGAGGCCACGTCGCGGCGCAGCAGTTCCGACAGCTTGATCGGCGCCGCGCTCATCGGCCGTCGCCTTCCTGGTCTTCGAAGGCCGGGATGACCTTGTCGCCCACGGCGGTGCGATAGGGGTCGGCGCGGCGCTGGACGTTCAGGAAGGGCGCGATCCGGTCGGCGATCCGGCCCACCGCCGGGGCGGCGACGAAACCGCCGGTGCGCGGATAGGTCTGGGGCTCGTCGATCAGGACCAGGATCTGATAGCGCCGCGCATTGACCGGGCCGTCGGCCGGGAACACCCCGGCGAAGGTGCCCACCGCATGGGCGGTCGAGTAGCGGCCGTTGACCGACTTGTTGGCCGAGCCCGTCTTGCCGCCGACGCGCAGGCCCGGGGCCTCGGCGCGGCCGCCCGAACCGCGCACGACGTTGCGGCGCATCAGGTCCAGCATGGTCAGCGAGGTCTCGGGCGAGATCACCTGCCGCGCCTGCACGTCGGGCCGTCCGCCCTTGCGCAGGGTCAGGGGGATGTAGCGCCCGCCGTTGGTCAGGGCCTGCATCGCCGCCGCCATCTGCAGCGGGGTGATCGAGATGCCGTAACCGAACGACAGCGAGGCCAGGGTCGAGTCCGACCACTCGCGCGGAACGATCGGCGTCTCGGACGCGATCTCGAACGGCGCCCGCGACATCAGGCCGAAGCGCTGGAAATAGTCGCGCATCACGCGCGGCCCCATCTCGGTCGACAGGCGCGAGGTGCCGATGTTGGACGAGTGCAGATAGACCTCCTCCAGCGTCAGCACCTTGTTGGTGGCGTGGAAGTCGGTGATCCGCCGGTTGCCGATCTGCAGCGCCTCCGAGGCGTCCAGCAGGGTGTTCATGTCGGCCCGGCCGGTGTCGATGGCGGCGGCAACGGTGAAGGTCTTGAACACCGACCCCATCTCATAGGTCGCGGCCGAGGCCAGGTTGCGCGAGTTCGAGCCCGGCCAGCTGGCCATGCCCAGGACCTCGCCGGTCTGGACGTCGGTGATGATGCCGACCGCGCCCTTGGCCTGGCTCTCGGCGGCGGCGGCGGCCAGTTCGTTCTCGAGGATGCCCTGGATGCGCAGGTCGATGGAGATCTGGAAGGTCTCGCCACGCGCCCCGGCCGCCCGGATCTCGTCGTTGAAGGCGCGCTCGGCGGCGGACAGGCCCACCCCGCCCGTGTCGACATTGCCGACCACGTGGCGGGCGGACTGGCCCAGCGGATAGACGCGGACATCCTCGGGCTCGAACGTCACCCCGCCCAGGGCCAGGGCGTGGACCGCCACCTTCTCCTGCGGGGTCAGGCGGTTGATGACCAGCAGCCGCCGGTCGCCGTTCAGTACGCGGTTCAGCCTGGCCGCCGGGACGCGCGGCAGGGCGCGCCTGATCTGCGCGGCGGCCGCCTTGCGGTCCCAGACCTCGGCCGGATCGATGTACAGGCCGTAGTGGGTGATGTTGGTGGCCAGCAGGGCGCCGTTGCGGTCGACCATGTCGGCGCGGACCACGGCGTTGGGATGCGCCTCCAGACCGACCCCGCCCCTGGCCGTGAACAGGGCCGCATGGGCCGCGCCGACCGCCAGACATACGAACACGGCCGAGAACAGCGACAGGATGACGAAGATGCGGACCCGGGTGTCTTCCTCGGGCCGGGCGTCGGCGTGGGCGCGGCCGAACGAATGCTCGACCCACCACATGGCCTCGGCCAGCCAGCGCCACGACGGCATGTAGCGCCGCACGCCGTACGAGACGGGGCGGGCGCCGGCGAGCGGATCGTGCGCGCTCATTGCACGGGCTCCGCGACAGGAGCCCTAGCGGCATCGGCAGGTGCAGCCGCTTCAACCGGCGCGACCGGAGCGGGCGGCGGTGGGGCGGGCACGGCCGCCAGCGTCGGCAGGCTCTCTTCCGTCGCCTGACGGTGGACGTCGACCGGGCCCAGACCGGCGCCGCGCGACAGGGCCTCCAGCCGGCCCGGCTGTTCCAGACGGGCGACCTCGGCGCGCAGCAGGCGGACCCGCTGGCCGTTGTCGGTGATCTGGCGCTCCAGATCGGTGATGCGGGCGCTCTGACGGGCGGCGGCGGCCTTGGCCAGATAGACCGAGAACACCATGGCCGCGACCAGCATGACGCCGATGATCTCGACCCAGCGCACGCCGCGGATCTTCCACGCATACAGCCGGTTCAGGGTGGCGACGGCCGAGCTCATGCGGCGATCCTCCCCCAGGGCGCGGCGTCGGTGCGTACGGCGGCGCGCAGCTTGGCCGACCGCGCGCGGGGGTTGGACCCCAGCTCGGCCTGACCGGCCTCGCGCGCGCCCTTGAACGACAGGGTGAAGCTGGGCTTGCGGGTCTCGATGGCGACGGGGGCATGGCGCGAACCGCCGGGCGCATTGCCCGTGCGCTCGGTCAGGAACGCCTTGACGATCCGGTCCTCCAGCGAATGGAAGGTGACCACGACCAGCCGTCCGCCGGGCGCCAGCGTCGCCTCGGCCGCCTCCAGCCCGGCGCGCAGCTCGCCCAGCTCATCGTTGACCGCGATACGCAGGGCCTGGAACACGCGCGTCGCCGGATGGATGGCCGCGCCGCGCCGTCCGCCCAGCGCCTTCTCGACCACGGCGGCCAGATCCAGCGTCCGCTCGAACGGCTTCTCTACCCGGCGGCGCAGGATGGCTGTGGCGACCCGGCCCGACTGGCGCTCGTCGCCATAGAGCTTGAAGATATGGGCCATCGGCCCGTGGTCCCAGGTGTTGACGATGTCGGCGGCGGTCTCGCCCTCGTCGGACATCCGCATGTCCAGCGGCCCGTCGCGCATGAAGGAGAAGCCGCGCTCGGCCTGATCCAGCTGCATGGACGATACGCCGATGTCGAAGACGACGCCGTCCAGCCTGGCCTCGCCCGACTGCGCGAAGGCGTCGGCCAGACCCGAGAAGGGCGTGCGGATCAGCCGGAACTTGCCGGGATAGTCATTGGCCACCGCGTCCGCGTGCGGCTGGACGGTCGGATCGCGGTCCAGGCCGATCACCGTCGCCCCGGTCGCCAGAATGGCGCGGGTGTAGCCGCCGGCGCCGAAGGTGGCGTCGATGATCACGTCCCCGGCCTTCGGGGCCAGCGCCTCGATCACCTCGTCAAGCAGGACAGGGGCGTGGGGGCTCATGCGCCCTCCCCGCCGGAGTCTTCGCCCAGCATGACCTGACGGGCCAGGGCGCGGCGGGCGTCGCGGCGGGCGTTCCAGCGCGCGCGGTCCCAGATCTGGAAGCGGGGCCCCAGGCCGACGATAACCACGTCCTCGCCCAGGCCGGCGTCCTCGCACAGGCTTTCCGGCAGGGTGATGCGGCCGCCGCCGTCGTACGAGAGCGGGCGCTGGCCGGCGTAGAAGGTCTCTTCAAGGGCGGTGCGCCGGTCGCTGCCGAACGGCAGGGCCTCGATGCGGGCGACGTATTCGGCCATCAGCTTGTCGCCGCCGGCCTCGAGGCAGTCGGAGGCCATGGAGAAGAAGCAGAAGACGCCGTGCTCGGCGCCGTTGTCGGCGGTGCGGAACTCCTGCGGGATCAGCAGGCGTCGCTTCCCGTCCAACTGTTTCTCGTAGGTCGAGAGAAACACGCCCTTGCCCCAACTCGGATCTCTCGACCCGCCCCTCTGATCCCGTTCACGCCACGCGGCGTCGCCATCCCCAACTCAGTTGAATGGGATAGCATGGGATGAAATGGGTCTCAATGGGATTAGTTGACAGAAGTTAACGCCCACCAGCGCCGAAAACCCTGTAATGGCCGGAACATACACAGAACACGCGAAGTATAGACAGGCTGTGGACTGATCCTGCGCCGCAATCCGGGCCAAGGGGTTAACCGGTGAACGGCGATCTCCTTCCCCGCCGGGGGAGGTGGCGCGGCGCACCTCGCGCCGCGACGGAGGGGGCCCGGCCTCAAGCAGTTCGCGACCGCGTCGCGAACGGTAGGCCCCAAAAATGAAGTGTCAGACGGCCTGTAAGCCGGGTTCTGTTCCCGCCGAAGCGGGCGACGATCATTCCTCTGGACCACCCGTCGCCGGATGGTTCTCGCGACCTACCCGGACGCCTCGGGCGATGAACCCTGCGGCCGAGGCCGCGCGACGTCCCTATTCGGTCTTGCTCCAGGCGGGGCTTGCCATGCCGTCCCTGTTGCCAGGCACGCGGTGGGCTCTTACCCCACCCTTTCACCCTTCCCTGCCCCGAGGGGCAGGCGGTTTGCTTTCTGTGGCGCTATCCCTCGGGTCGCCCCGGGCGGGAGTTACCCGCCGCCTTTTCACCGTGGAGCCCGGACTTTCCTCGACGGGAGCATAACCCCCGCCGCGACCGCCCGGCCGTCTGACGGGGGCTAGGTGCGCGTTACGCCCCGTAACGTCAACTAGTTCAGCACCCCGGTCGTGCTCTCGGCCGTCGCCAACTGGAGCACGCCCATCAGCGTGGCCCGCGTCTCGCCGTCGGCGATGCCGTCCACCTTCGAGGGCCGCCAGTGGCGCTGGAAGGCCTCGACGGTCAGGCGGGTCGCCTCGTCATAGTCGCCGCCCGGCGTCAGTCCGTACCCCAGCCGGTGCAGGCCGGCGCGCAGCACCACCACGCCCAGCCCCTCGTCGCCCACGCCCAGAGGCGCGCCCAGGGCCGCGATCCGTTCCGGCGCAGGCTCGAACCACAGGCCGTGGCCGACCGAGGCCAGCCGCTTCCACGGAAAGCGTTCGCCCGGATCCTGCTTCCGCTCGGGCGCCAGGTCCGAATGGCCGATGATGCGGGCGTCGGGGATGGTCCACCGTGTGCGAATGTCCGAGATCAGGCTGATCACCGCGTCGATCTGGGCCTCGGGGAAGTCGCGATAGCCGAACTCGTGCCCCGGATTGACGATCTCGACGCCGATGGAGGCGGCGTTGCAGTCCGTCTCGCCCTGCCAGACGCCCTTGCCGGCGTGCCAGGCGCGGCGTTCCTCGTGCACGAGGCGCAGGATCTCGCCATTCTCCTTGACCACATAGTGGGACGAGACCTTCGCCTCGGGATCCTGCAGCCGGGCGATGGCGTCGCGCGCCGTCTTCATGCCGGTGTAGTGCAGGACCAGCATGTCGGGCGGCGCCCGGCGGCTGTCGAAATTGGGGGACGGCGCGTCCTTGACGACCAGCACCGTTAGCGGCCGCCCGGCCGCTCCCAGCCGTAGGCGACCCAGGCGCCGTCGACCTTGCGGGCCTCGATGACGTCGTCGGTGCGGCGGGCGCGGACGGCGACCTTGCGGCGGGCGCCCATGGCCAGGCCGGCGAAGAAGACCAGGACGGCGGCGAACAGGGCGATCACGGCCACGGCGGCCGCGGTGAAGACGGCCAGGACGGCGCCGACGGCCATGGCGACCAGGGTCGCCACCAGTCCGCCGAGCCACAGGATCGACGCCAGAAGACCATTGGCCGGACGGCGGGCGCCGGGGCCGAAAATCAGACGGTCGGACTGGGTCATGACTTCACCTTCGAGGGCGCTATGTACAACGCCGAACATTCAATGTCGGTCCGCGAAGCTGAACGGTCAATGACCGGCCTCTTCACAGGCGAGTGTTCCGCATCCCTAGTAAGGCTGATCGGCCAGCACGGACGCGCCGGAAGCGCGGGCGCGGTCGGTCTGGATGCGACGAACCGTCGCCTCCGCCGCCGGGTCGTTCATGACCCCGCCGATGCCGATCAGGACGCGGGCGGCCTCGCCCGAGACCCCGAACAGGTCCGAGATGGCCTCGAACGGCGATTCCGGCGTCGGATAGCGTTTGAAGCGCACGGACTCGTCGGCCGGGATGCGGGCCAGCTCCCGCGCCTTGGCGACAGCCTCCTCGATCCCGCCCAGCTGGTCGACCAGGCCGATGGATTTCGCCTGTGCGCCGGTCCAGACGCGGCCGCGGGCGATCTCGCGCACCCGGGCCGGCGGCAGGCGTCGGCCGGTCGAGACGCGGGTGATGAACTCCTCATAGGTGCGGTCGATCTGGGCCGCGAAGGCCGCCCGCTGCGCCGGGGTGAAGTCCTGCGACGGCGAGAAGGCGTCGGCGTACTGGCCGCCGACCGACAGGTTGCGCATATCGACCCCGAACCGGCCGAGGGCGTCGGCCACCACGAACTTGCCGCCGAACACCCCGATCGAGCCGGTCAGGGTCGAGGGCTGGGCCACGATCCAGTTGGCCTCGGAGCTGATCCAGTAGCCGCCCGAGGCGGCGTAGTCGCCCATCGACACCACCACCGGCTTGCCGGCCGCCTTGGCCGCGCGCACGGCGGCCAGGATCTGTTCCGACGCCTCGGGCGAGCCGCCCGGCGAGGACACCCGGAAGACGATGGCCTTGACCGACTTGTCCTCGATCGCATCGTAGATGGCCTCGGCCAGATCGTCCGACATGATCGACGAGCCGCCTCCGAACGGATCGGCGCCGCCGCCCGTGCCGGTGTTGATCGCCCCCTCGCCGCCGACAATGGCGATGGCGTTGCGTCCCGTGCCCGCGCGCTCGCCCTTTGACGAGGCGTAGTCGCCGAATTCCATGATTTCGGAGCCGCGGCCCGCGCGGCGTTTGGCCTCGGTCTCGGCCTCCTCGACCTGGCCGATCTTGTCGATCAGGCGCAGCCGACGGGCGTCGACGGACGAATACGGCCCGGCCTCGATGGTCGCCCGCAGGGCTTGCGGCGTCGTCTTCCGGTCCTGGGCCGCATTGGCGATGGCCGACGCGTAGATCGAGGTCATCCACGCCGTCATCGCCTCGCGGTGGGCCGGGGTGAAGTCGCTCTCGGTGTATTCGTTGACGGCGTTCTTGTACTCGTACCGCTGCTCGAACTGCGGCGTGACGCCGTATTTGTCGAAGGCCCGGCCCAGGAAGATTCCGTCGGCCGAGAAGCCCGCCAGCTGGAAGCTGGCGGTGTTCTGCATCCACAGTTCGGACGCCGAGGCGCCGATCATATAGCTGGAGACCGCCGTCCCGACCGGCTGGAAGCCCTGGCTGTGGGCGATGACCACCTTGCCCGAGCGGCGGAAGCGGCGGACCGCCTGACGGATCTCGTCGGCCGCGGCGGGGGTGACGCCGCCTTCCGGCAGGCGGATCAGCAGCGCCTTGACCCGGTCGTCGTCCTCGGCCTGGGCCAGGACGTCGACGATCTGCAGCGTCGACAGGCCGCCGCCGCCGAACACGGCGAACGGATTGGTCGGCGTCTGGTCGGTGATCCCTTCCCGCAGGTCCAGCTCCAGCACCGTATTGGAAGGCGTCGGTTCCTTCGAGGTCGCCGAGCTGATGGCGACGGTGATCAGGATGAAGGGCACCACGATCAGGAACAGGAACAGGCCGGCGAAGACGCCGAGCACGGTCAGGAAGAATTGCTTCATGGGGAGGAGCGTGGTCCGGAGCGCGGGCCGGGTCATGGCCTTCCACGACCATAGGGCGGCGGGCCTTGCGGTCAAATGAACGTCGCGTAACGCGCGAGCGGCGGCGCAGCATCGATGCTGCGCCGCAACGAGACCGATTGATGGACCCGGGTCGAACCCCTATATGAGCGGTCTGCGAGCGGGGGCCTATCGCCCCGCGTTACATCCGGACCGCACTCCCCATGCTGGTCACCCTGATGAAGGCCAAGCTGCACCGCGCCACGGTGACCCAGGCCGATCTCGACTACGAAGGCTCGATCGCCATCGACGCCGACCTGCTGGACGCCGCCGGCATCTTTCCGCACGAGCAGGTGGATGTGCTGAACATCACCAATGGCGCGCGTTTCACCACCTACGCCATCGAGGCCCCGCGCGGCTCGCGCGTCATCGGCGTCAACGGCGCCGCCGCCCGCCTGGTCCAGAAGAACGACAAGGTCATCGTGGTCACCTACGGCCAGATGCCCGAGGAAGAAGCCCGCCAGTGGTCCCCCACCGTGGTGCTGCTGGACGACAACAACGACATCAAGCGCGCGGCTTGACGGCGCGCCCTGCGGGGCATTCCCTGTCCTCAGGGAGAATACCGATGGCGCGTTCGATCCGGTGGCTGACCTGGGGCCTGTTCGGCCTCTATGTCGTGGCGGGCGCCGCGGCCCTGATGATGGCCACGCCCGCGGGCCTTCAGGCGCTCGGCCTGACAGGCGGCATGGTGTCCTTCCTGCCGGCCACGATTCTCGGTCTTCCCTGGAGCCTGCCGCTGTTCGTCATGGACGACGGCCCGGTCACGGCCCTGGCGGTGCTGGGCATCTGCTACGGCCTGAACGTCGGCGTGGGGCTGATGCTGCTGCGATCGCGCTCATAGCAGAACGCCCCGATCCGTTTCCGGACCGGAGCGCCGCGTGACGTCCTAGCGAACCAGGTCGTAGACGCCGGTGATGTCGATCCGCACCGTCAGCTGACCGGCGGCGACCGGGGTCGAGCCCGCGTCCTGGGCCATTTCGGCCCGCGCATACATCATCGGCATCGGCGGCTGGGGCGAATAGCCGCCGCCTTCCGACAGCGAGCGGATGCCGCCCAGCTGCACGCCCAGAGCCTGCGAATACAGCGACGCCTTGGACTGGAGATTGCGCACCGCGATCTGGCGGGCCTGGTTCTCGGCCGAGGTCGGGTCCTTGAGGCCGAACGAGATGCCGTCGATCTGGTTGACGCCCGCGGCCACCACCGCATCGGCCGTCGTGCCCACGGCGTTCAGATCGTTGATGATCACCGTCACCCGGTTGTTGGCCTGATAGCCGCGCAGCCGGGGCGGCTCGTTCTGGACGTAGTCGTACTGGGCCGACAGGTTCAGGCCCGAGGTCTGGACGTCGCGCTCGGCGATCCCGGCGCGGCGCAGGGCGGCCATGACCTCGTTCATCCGCGCCGCGTTCAGCCGCATGGCCTCGGCGGCGGTGGTGGCCTCGGTGACGACGCCGAAGCTGATGGTGGCCATGTCCGGCGCGGTCTTGACCTCGCCATAGGCCGACAGGTTCAGCGCCGGGCGGTCGGCCACGGCGTGGATGACCATCGGCGCGCCCCCGTCGGGCTGGGACTGGGCCCGGGCGGCGGGGGCGGCGAACAGGGCGGCGGCGGCCATGACCGCGCCGCTCATCAGCAGCAGGCGGTTGGAGACGGCGGGCGCGGCGGCGGCGACAGCGGGACGGTTCATTGGCGTCGGAACTCCTGAAAGCGTTGGGCCGTGCGTCCACGGTGGGCGACGACCATGGCCGCACCTTGACCGTTGGCCGCTGAATGAACGCCTGCGTACCCTTGGCAGTTTCCGTTCATCGGCGTGAAATCGCCGACAGGTCGGGGGCGGGCCAAAGGCAGCGAGCCCGGCGCTTGGCAAGCCGCCGCCCCGCCTGCTAGGCCACGCCCACGGCGGGCGCGTAGCTCAATGGTTAGAGCCGACCGCTCATAACGGTCTGGTTGGGGGTTCGAGTCCCTCCGCGCCTACCGCTCCTCGCCGGCCGACGCCTCACGCCGCCGCGCGCACGTCTCCGTCCACCACCCCGACCAGACGTTCGCCGCGATGCACGGTCAATGTCGTCGAAAGGGGCCAGTCCGTCGCCATCCGCCGCGCCTGGTCCATGGCCGCCGCATCGTCCGCGGCGTCCAGCACGCACAGATCGGCCACGGGGTCGAAGGGCGCGTTCACGATGCAGAAATAGCAGTCCATCAGCGCCTCTCCATGGGAGGCCGCTTAACTATCCGCCGCAGGACTCGTTCCTGTGACGACTATCTGACATTTCGTCACGGAGTCAGGGACTTGAAGGCCCGGCGTTGCGCCTACCGCCCCCAGACGCCCCCGCCCCGGCTCCAGCGGTCGTCGCCGCGATAGCGGGTGTCCGGAATGTAGCGGCCGTCGCGGTCGTACCAGCCCTGGCCGTCGCGATAGTCGTCATAGCCGTCGGGCCGATAGCCGTCGTCCTGATAGGGCAGGCCCAGGATGCCGTCCTCGTCGTCCCACCAGTCGCGCGGATAGGCGTTGATCTCGCAGGTCCAGCCGTCGCCGGGGCGCCAGTAGGGCTCGTACCGGCCGCGATAGCGGTCGCGGAACTGGGGCTGGCAGGCGTATCGCGACCAGACGCGGTTGCCGCTGGCCTCCACCGTGGCCCGATCCTCGCGATAGATGACCTGGCGCACGCCTGCGAAGACGTTGTTGACGATCACGGCATGGCCCGAGGCCGCCGCGACGCCGACCGTGGTGGCCCGCACCCGGCTGTCGGCCAGCCGCAGCTCGCCATTGTAGAGGACCACGCCCTTGTCCGAACGGCCGATGCGGCTGTTCTGGATGCTGACCGAGGCCCCCTCGACCGCGACGCCTTCGACATAGCCGACGATGGCGGTGTTCTCGATCTCGACCCGGCCATAGTCGCGCGCCGAACGCACCACCACCCCGATCGAGCGCGGCCCGAAGGCGTTGGGCGCGCCCGTCCCCTTCAGCGTCGTCGAACCGATGCGCGAGGTCTGGCCCGCGCCCGGGATCAGCTCCAGCCCCGACTGGGCGCCCGCGATCACCATCTCCCAGGCGGTCAGCACGGCGCCGTCGGCGACGATGGCCGGGGCGATGGTCTGGGCCTCGATCACCGCATTGCGGATGTCCAGCAGGCCGCCGTCTACATAGATGGCCGCCTCGTCCCCGGCGTGGCGGAAGCCGACGCGGTTCATGACGATGTCCGCGCCATAGCCGACGATGCAGGCCGCGTCCCCGGCATGGGGCGAGGCGAACAGCATGTCGCGGATCTCGACCCGCACGCCCTGCGCCACCGTCATGCAGGGCAGGCCGTCGGGGGCGATCAGGGTCGGCGCCGGATTGCGGTCCCAGTCGCGCGGATCGAAGCCGCTCTCGCCGATGATGGTCATCGGCTTGTCGATGTTCAGCCAGCCCACGCAGGCCCCGCCGCGCGCGCGTATCACCAGCGTCCCGCCCGGCCGCACCCGCCGCACCGCGTCCTCGACGGCGCCCGTGCCGGGATTGCCGCCGCAGTCGACCAGAACGATCTCTTCCCCGCGCGGATAACCGCCCGGATAGCCGGGCCGCCAGTCGGGCCGGTGCCGGCCGTAGTCATAGCGCCGGTGCGACGAACCCCGGTTGCGATAGCTGCGCGTCGGCGGGTCCAGCAGGATGCCGAAATTCGGCCGCGTCTGGCTTTCCACCTTGGCGGCGACCTGGGCCCGGGCGGTCGGGGCGTCGGTCAGGACGAAGGCGCCGACGGCGGCGGCCATGGCGGCCGCGCCGCAGAGAACGCTGGCGATCCGGGCGAAGGGCTTGGGGCTCGTCATGGTGCTACGCCCTCCTTAGCGGCGCTGCTGCGAACGGGAGACCTGGGCCAGCACGGCCTGCAGGCGGCCGGCCGAGGGGCCGAAGCCGGACAGGGCGGAATCGATCCTCAGGGCCACGGCCTGGGCCTTGTCCTGATCGGCCACGCCCGAGACGCCGAGGGCGAAATAGCTCGACATGGCGAACTTGGCCTCGGGGCTGCCCTGACGCGCCGCCTCGTCGAACCATTTGAAGGCGCGGGCGTAGTCGGCGGGCAGGCCGATGCCCTCGGCGTACATCACCGCCAGCACCAGCTGGGCCTCGGACGAACCGTTGATGGCCGCCATCTGGATGGCGCGCACCCGCTCCAGATAGGACAGCCGGCCCTCCATCGGATGGCCCAGCATGGCCTCCAGCGTCTCGATCTGGCGCTTGGACAGGTCCTCGGGCCGCGCCGCGACCTCGTCGGTGATCCCCAGATAGCGCAGGGCCCGGCCGACGTGGACGAAGGGCAGTTCGCTGGCCATCCGCCCCAGCGCATATTCATAGGCGTCGCCGCGCGGCCGGCTCTCGTCCGAGAAGGGCACGCCCGAGCGCGGCGCGCTGTTGGGATAGAATTCGAACGGCGGCGTCCACTGGCGCGCCTTGGTCTCGACCAGGCCCTGATACTGGCCGCGGCTCGGCGCCGAGCGCTCGAAATCCTTCAGCAGGACATAGGCCCCGACGTCGCCGGTCTGCACCGCCAGATAGTTGTACAGATAGGCATCCACGTCGTTGCGCTGGAACAGATTGGTCGCCGAGTAATAGCCGCGCCGGTTGCGGTCGCGGCTGTTCCCGTTCTGCTGCCGGCCCCAGGCCTCGCGCGCCTCGCGATTGTCCTCGGGCTCGCCGAAGGGGCCGTACAGGCCGTCGTGCAGCCGGGCCAGGGTGCGGTAGCCGTCGGCGTCCTGGGTCGACAGCACATAGATGACGCGGTCGCGGACGGCCTCCTGCTCCTCGCGGGTCATCTGGGCCAGCTGGCGGTCCAGCCGCTGATAGGCCGAATGGCGTTCCCACGCCCGGCAGTCGTCGTATTTCGACAGCGGCCGCCAGCCGCCGAAGCCGCCGCGGTCGACGCGGTTGATCGGGGCGTAGCCCTCGTCATTGGCCAGGGCCAGGGCGTACCAGGTCGCGCTCTCGATCGGGTCTTCGATGTTCTTGTCGGTGGCGCGCACGGCGGCGTAGCGCGAACCCAGCTCCAGCTGGGCGAAGAAGTCGCCGCGGAAGGCCGCGCGGCGCAGGGCCCGCAGTCCCGTCTCCTGGGCGTTGAACTCGGAACCGGTCAGTGAGGCCGGTCGCGGGCAGGCGTTGCTGGTCGCGCTGGCCGGCTGCCAGAAGCGCACGCCGTCGCGATCGCCGCACGACGCCATGGCGAGGGCCGTCAGGGCCAGAACGCCCGCCACCGCCGCTATGGCGATGGGGCCGCGCCTCGAGCCGTTGCGGGGCTGGTCGTCATGGTCCGATTGATCGTCGCGCATTCGCCCCCCTTCGACCAAAAGCAGACAGCCCCGGGGCCCGCACGCTGAAGCTTGCGCAAGCGGGACAGTTCCGTCCAGTTAACCATCTGTCAAGGTTAACGCTGGTTTGCGACAAAGCGTTGCCGCAGCGCGGCCCTTTTGTGTCCGCCTCCGTACTTATCCCCACGAATCAGTCGCTTGCCGACTCGCCTGGATGGGGAAAACGGCCCTCTCGCCAGTGAGGGCGGCCCTCCCTATATGCATCGGCCAGACCGCCCGGAGCTCCGAATGTCCTATCTCGCCCGCGACGACCGCCCCGCCGACAAGGCCGCGCGCTACGCCGAGCTGGAGGAGGAGATCCTGGCGGTGCTGGACGGCGAGCCCAACCGCGTGGCCCGCATGGCCACCGTCGCCTCCATGCTGGCCGACGCCTTCCCCGTCTTCTTCTGGACCGGCTTCTACGTCGTGGATCCGGACAAGGCCGACGAACTGGTGGTCGGCCCCTATCAGGGCACTCTGGGCTGCCTGCGCATCGCCTTCGGCCGCGGCGTCTGCGGGACGGCGGCCCGGGACCGGGCTACCCAGATCGTCGACGACGTCCACGCCTTCCCCGGCCACATCGCGTGCGACGCCCGCTCGGCCAGCGAGATCGTCGTCCCGGTGTTCGACGCGTCCGGCGCCCTGATCGCCGTCTTCGACGTGGACGCCACCGAGACGTCCGCTTTTGACGCAACCGACGCCCATGCTCTGGAACGGCTGATGGCGAAGGTCTTCGCCTGACCGATCCGGACCATCCGGACCATCCGGACTGCTTTTTTCAGTCCGGCGTCCGTGCCAAAGGTCCTGAACTGATTTTGGAGGATGCGGCATGTCGGAACGGGTGATCGCGGTCACGGGCGGCCACGGCGTGCTGGGCCGCGCCGTCGTCGAGGCGGCGCTGGCCGACGGGCTGAAGGTGGCGATCATCGACCACGCCAGCGGCCAGACCGCCCCCGAGGGCGTGCTGGAACTGGGCGGCGTCGACCTGACCGACCCGGCCTCGGCGACAAGGGCCATCGACGCGGTCATCGCCCGTCTCGGCCGGCTGGACGCCCTGTTGAACATCGCCGGCGGCTTCGTCTGGCAGACCACCGACGACGCCGACCCCGCCTGGGGCAAGATGTTCGCCCTCAACCTGACCACCGCCCTGAACGCCAGCCGCGCCGCCCTGCCCCATCTGAAGCGCTCGGACGAGGGCCGCATCATCAATGTCGGGGCCAACGGCGCGCTCAGGGCCGCCGCCGGCATGGGCGCCTACGCCGCCTCCAAGTCCGGCGTCCACCGCCTGACCGAGGCTCTGGCCGAAGAGCTGAAGTCGTCGTCCGTGACCGTCAACGCCGTCCTGCCCTCGATCCTCGACACCGAACAGAACCGCAAGGACATGCCCGACGCCGACCCCGCCAAATGGGTCCAGCCGTCCGACCTCGCCCGCGTCATGCTGTTCCTCGCCTCGCCGGAAAGCCGCGCCGTCACCGGCGCCCTGATCCCCGTCACGGGCCGCGTCTGATGCAGTTGACCCGCTCGGTCCTGTACCTGCCCGCCAGCAACCCGCGCGCCATCGAAAAGGCCCGCGGCCTGAACGCCGACGCCGTCATCCTCGACCTCGAGGACGCCGTCGCCCCCGACGCCAAGGCCGAGGCGCGTCAGGCCGCCGTCGAGGCCCTTTCCGCGGGCGGTTTCAGCGGCCGGGTCGGAGTCCGCGTCAACGGTCTGGACACGCCCTGGGGGGCGGATGACCTGACCGCCCTCTGCGTTCACAAGCCCGCCTTCGTGGTCGCCCCCAAGATCGAGAGCCCGCAGGCCGTGCGCGAGGTCGCCGCCCGCCTGCCCGCCGGCGCCGACCTCTGGATCATGGTCGAGACGCCGCTCTCGGTCCTGCGCCTCGACGCCATCGCGGGCGCGGGCGCCCCTCTGGCCGCGCTGATGCTGGGCATCAACGACTTCGGCGAGCGCATGAACCTGGTCCTCGGCCCCGACCGCGACCCGCTCAAGCCCTGGCTGGCCGCCGTGGTCGCCGCCGCGCGCGGCCATGGCCTGCTGGCCATCGACGGGGTGGTCAACGCCACCGACGACGCCGACCGCCTGCGCACGGAATGCCTGCAGGGCCGCGCCTTTGGCTTCGACGGCAAGAGCCTGATCCACCCGGCCCAGATCGAGGCCGCCAACGCCGCCTTCTCCCCCTCCCCCGAAGAGGTCGCCAGGGCCCGCGAGGTCGTGGCCGCCTTTGCGACGGCCGACGCCGAGGGAAAGGGCGCGATCCGCGTCGGCTACCGCATGGTCGAACGCCTGCATCTCGACGCCGCTCATCGCCTGCTGGCCCGGCACGAGGCGGCGGAGTCGCGCGCCGGATGACCCATCTCGACCGCCGCGACGGACGGGCCTACACCGTACTCCAACGCAACGGACGTCCCTCAAGCAACGAGGCGCCGCGCGCCGAGTGATAGGGACGAACCAAAAGTGACCCACGCCGTCATCGCCGCCACCGGCCTGTTCACCCCCGAACAGTCGATCTCCAACGCCGAGCTGGTCGCCGCCTACAATGCCTACGCCGAGCGGTTCAACGCCGACCACGCGGCCGAAATCCTCGAGGGCGACGTCGCCGAACTGACCCCGTCCTCGGTCGAGTTCATCGAGAAGGCCTCGGGCATCAAGTCGCGCTTCGTCCTCGACAAGGCCGGCATCCTCGACCCCGCCCGCATGGTCCCGCACATCCCCGAACGCTCGAACGACGAGCTGTCGGTGCTGGCCGAAATGGCGGTCGCCGCCGCCCGCGACGCCATCGCCGCCTGGGGCAAACCGGTCAGCGAGATCGGCGCCGTCCTGTGCGCCGCCTCCAACATGCAGCGCCCCTATCCGGCCATGGCCATCGAGATCCAGCAGGCGCTGGGCATCGAGGGCTTCGCCTTCGACATGAACGTGGCCTGCAGCTCGGCCACATTCGGCATCAAGACCGCCGCGGACTTCATCGCCTCGGGCTCGGTCAAGGCCGTGCTGATGGTCAATCCCGAGGTCTGCTCGGCCCATCTGAACTTCAAGGACCGCGACAGCCACTTCATCTTCGGCGACGTCGCCACCGCCGTGATCGTCGAGTCCTCTGATCAGGCCGGCCCGGGCGGCTGGGACATCCTGGGCACGCGGCTGAAGACCGTCATGTCGAACAACATCCGCAACAATTTCGGCTTCCTGAACAACGCCGCCCGCGCCACCGAGGTGCTGGCCGGCGAGGCGCCCAGCGGCGAGCCGACGGGCGCCGGCAACGACAAGATGTTCGTCCAGCAGGGCCGCAAGGTCTTCAAGGACGTGGTGCCCATGGTCTCGGACATGATCGTCGCCCACGCCGCCGACCTCGGCATCGACCCGACCACACTGAAGCGGATGTGGCTGCACCAGGCCAACATCAACATGAACCAGTTCATCGGCCGCAAGGTGCTGGGCCGCGAGCCGACGCCCGAGGAGAACGTCATCATCCTCGACGAGTACGCCAACACCTCCTCGGCCGGCTCGATCATCGCCTTCCACCTGCGCCAGCAGGACATGGCGGCGGGCGACACCGGCCTGATCTGCAGCTTCGGCGCCGGCTATTCGGCCGGCACCGTCTTCGTCAGGAAGCGCGCCTGATGGTCGACCGCAGCGATATCGGCGCCGTCATCGACGCCATGTACGCCTGCATCTCCGGTCCCGCCGGACCGCGCGACTGGGCGACCGAGCGCCAGGTCTTCCACCCCGACAGCCGTCAGGGCCGCACGGGCCTGGACGCCGACGGCCGCCCGACCCTGCTGCTCATGGGTCGCGAGGAATACATCGCCAACGTCACCCCCTTCTTCGACGCCAACGACTTCTACGAGATCGAGGTCAGCCGCCGCATCGACGTGTTCGGCAACATCGCCCACGTCTGGTCGGTCTATGAGGCGCGCACCTCGCTGACCGACGCCGAGCCCGAACGGCGCGGGATCAACTCCATTCAGCTGGTCCGCGGCCCCGACGGCCTGTGGTCCATCCTGCACATGGTCTGGGACAACGAGCGCCCCGGCCTCACCGTGCCGGCCTAGGGGCCTCGTTCCCGGGCGGATGCGCCGCCTTCCACTCCATGGCCTTGCGAATGCGGTTCTCTACCGAGGGATGGTCGTAGAAGATGAACTCCTCGATCGCCGACGGCGATGGCGCGCGATACTCCGCCGTCTTGATCAGCGCCTTCGACAGCCCGTCCGGCTCGTTGGCGTGGACCATGGAGAAGTGGTCGGCGTCCGCCTCGATGGTCCGGATCAGCGTGGTCTGCAGCGGCGTGGACAGCAGCTCCAGCACCGCCAGGATCGCCACCAGCACCGGCAGGCCGGCCGGATCGGCGATATCGCCGACCCTGTTCGCTCCCAGCACACGCTTCGCCAGCGGATAGAGCCGGTCCACCAGCCAGAAGCCGATCGCCGCCAAGACGATCATGATCCCCGCCATCCACAGCGAATGCATGTGGACGTAGTGGCCCATCTCATGCCCCACGACGCCCTTCACCTCGGCGATGTCGGCGCCCTTGGCGAACATCACATCGCTCATCGCCACCCGCGCCGAGCCGAACAGGCCCGAGACATTGGCCGTATAGCGGTCCGACTGTTTCGAGCCGTCGTAGATGTAGATCTTGTCGTCGGGCGTGCCCGTCCTGTGCGCCAGCTCGACCACCGCATCACGCACCGGCCCGTCCGGCGCCGGCGTATAGGTGTTGAAGATCGGCTCGATGAAGATCGGCGAGATCAGCAGGAAGAAGATCACGGCCACCGCCGTCAGTCCCGCGCCCCACGCCCACCACAGCCGCCGCGCATGCCGGATGATGAAATACAGGGCCACGATCAGCAGCCCCATGAAGACCACCGAAATCGCCGTCCCGATCACCGCCTCGGTCAGCCATCCCGTCAGCGGCTGGCTGGTCAGCCCGTACTGTTTCTCGCGCCACCAGCCCTGGTAGATCGACCACGGCAGGGTCAGGACGAAGCTCATCAGCAGATACGTCACGCCGATCAGAAGCGAGACCAGCTTGGGCCGTTTGCGCCGCCGCTCCAGCCGGTCGCGGATGCCGCTCAGCACCCCGGTGCGGATGACGATCCAGGCTGTGACGATCGAGACGACCGCCCCCCACAGCAGCAGCCAGTGGCCGCCCTGGGTATAGGAAATAGCCCGCGCCGTGTCCTCGGGCGACAGCGTCGCCAGCCAGCGCGCGGTCTCGGCCGCGGGGTCGATGCTCATGATGGTGTCCCTCCCTGACCCTGCCAGAGAACGCCCGTCTCCCGCGCCTGTCAGCTTAAATCGCCGTCATCCGACCCGCACCAGCCAACCGCGATAGCGCACCAGCCGCCCGATCAGCGGCGCGGAGATCTCGACGTCGAAGACGAAGCGCCCCTCCGCGTCGACTTCCTCGTGCGCCCGGGTCGCAGGGGCCAGGGCGCGCGGCAGGGGGATCGGCCCCAGCCGCCAACCCTCGACCCGGTAGACCAGCCGCCCGCCTTTCGGGGTCAGCGTCAGGTCCATGCCCAGCGGCCCGAACCGTTCCCGCACCCGCCCGCCTTCGCGGGGATGCGACAGCACGCTGGCGAAGCCGTGGCCACCGATCCGACGCCGCCACACGGAGCGGTCGCCGTCGGCCTCGATCGCCACCTCGGCCGCGCAGGCCGCCTGCGCCTTCGGAAAGCCCACGATCCGGGCGGCCAGCGCGGCCAACGGTCCCGACGCCCCCTCGGTCGCCGCCTCTCCCCGCCACAGCGACCGCCCCGGCGTCTCGTGCAGCGCGCGGATCGGCGCCGGCAGGGCGTCGAACGCCGGCCCGATGGCGCGCGCGTAGATCGCCCCGCGCTGGACCACGGTCTCCGTCGCCAGCCCGTGCGGCTCCATTTCGGCGACGATGTCCTCCAGCGACAGCACGCCGACGCAGGCCCGCGCGCCGGGCCCCACACGCCCCGCCGCGATCGCCTTGATCGCCGCCAGCGCCGGCAGGCCGGGGGTCACCGGTCCCTCGCCCGGCGCGGCGACCAGCCGCCAGCCCCCCCGCGCCGCCCGCCCCCGGCCGTCGACGCCGTACGCCTCGACCCGCATGGCTCCCCGGTCCGAGCCGAAGACCGACGCCCATCCCGACATCGCGACCAGCGCCCTGGCCAGTGGAACCGGATCGAACCGGAAGGCGCGCACCAGCAGGCCGAGGGCCCACGCGCCAATGTGGGCGGGCCACGGCTCGAGCCCGGCGAGGAACCACGCCCGTTCGCCGGGCTGAAACCGCTCCGCCAACAGATCGAGGTCCGGCGTCTCGCACAGCGACACCCGCCGCCGGCCCGCCGCGCCGAAGTCGCGCCGGTGCAATCCGCTCCAGCCCGCCCGCGTCGTCCAGACCCCGCCCTCGAACGCCCTCACCGGCCGCCCCAGCCAGGACAGGATCGCCCGCATCACCGACAGCCCGCGCGGGGCCCGCGCGCCGGGCGAGATCGCCGCCTCCACGGAGACGACCTCGCGCCACCCCTCCGTCAGCCGGTCCAGCACGGCGTTGGACAGCGCCGGCGTCGAACTGCAGCCGGTCAGGGCGACGACGCCGGCCGCCCTGGCCGCCGCGTCGAGCGCCGGAAACGCCGCCACGAAATCGCGCCCGTCGGCCAGGTCGACATAGGACATACCCGCCGAAATCGCCGCCCGCGCGGTCGCCGGCTCTGCGCCCTGGAACGGTCCCGCCGCATCCGCGACGATCGCCGCGCCTGTCGCCGCCAGATCGCCCGCCGTCAGGGTGGCCGTGTCCATCACCGCCGCCTCGACCCACCCGTCGGGAAACGCCGTCCGCAACCGCGCCGCCGCGCCCTCGGCCCGGGCGGGGTCGCGGCCGGCGACCACCACCTCGAACCCGTTTCGCAGCAGGCCCTCGCACAGGCGCGAGCCGAACACCCCGCCCGCCCCGACCACCAGCACCCGCGTCATGCGACGAACCGCGCCCGGTCCTCGGGCGACGGGACCATGCAGGTCTCGGTCCGGCCGAAGATGGCGTAGCGGTTCCGCGCGATCAGATCATAGGCCGGGTCCCGCACCCACCGGGGCGCCGCCTTCAGACCCGCCAGCGCGCGCGTCCCGGACAGCTGGCCCAGAACGATCAACGCCGCGTCCGACTTGAAGAAGATGCGCCCGCCCCACACGACGGCGTTGGTCTGCGGCGCCTCCGGATCGATCCCGTACCGCGCCGCCAGCTTCCGCCCGGCTTCCGACTGGATGGCGACGAACCGGAAACGCCGCCCGGGGTCTTGCCCGATCACGAACCGCACCCAGCGCGAGCAGAAGACGCACACGCCGTCGAACAGGATCAGGCCGTCGGCTTCATCCGGGGCGGGCTGCGGCGACCAGCGGTTCATGCGGGCACACTGCGGCGCTTGCCGGGGCCGCACAAGGCGGCGTTACGCCGCCGCCACCGCCTCGATCTCGACCAGCCAGGCCTCGTCGAAGATGCCCGTCACGATCACCGTCAGCGCCGTCTGCCGTCCCCCCAGCCGGCGGACGCGGACCTCGCGGTTCTCCAGCGCATACGCCCGGTCCGACAGGAAGGTCGTGACCTTGACCAGGTTGTCCAGCGTCATGCCCGCGGCCTTCAGCTGGGTCTCGACATTGTCCCAGACCTGTTCGCACTGGCCTGTGAAGTCGGGCGCCAGCGAGCCGTCGGGCGCGACCGGAATCTGGCCGGACAGATACAGCCAGCGGGTCGCCCCGGAGACCTCCGCCGCCTGGGCGTAGGCGCCCTCCGCCGGCGGGGAGCCGTCTCCGGTCAGCGGGCGGATGATGGCGGCCAACGGCGTCTTCGTCCTACTGGCGCGCGGCGTCCGAGCGGGCGCGCACGACGGCGAACTCCGACGTCGGCTTCCAGCCCGGCCAGTCGCTGCTGTTCGCGAGGTCCAGGCCCAGGTGATACAGCAGGGTCAGGTTCTCGACCGCCGAGGTCAGGTCCCAGTCCGCCGACCATTCGTCCGACGGCTTGTGATAGTCCGCCGCGAACTTGGCGCGCCACGCGGCCTCGCCCGCCGCGCGTCCGCCGTCGACCCAGTCCCAGCCGTGCCAGGGCATGATCGCCGGCACGCCCATGCGGGCGAACGGGAAATGGTCCGAGCGGTAGTAGAAGCCCTGTTCCGGCATGCCGTCGTCCGAGACATAGCGGCCCAGCGGCTCGGCCAAGGCCTGCAACCTGTCCTCAAGCTCGTTCTGGCCCTTGCCGAAGATCGGAATGTCGCGGGTCGGACCCGACAGCGGCAGCATGTCGATATTGATGTCGGCGACCGTCGTCTCCAGCGGCCAGACCGGGTTGGCGGCGTAGCCGTAGGCGCCCATCAGGCCCATTTCCTCGGCCGCCATATGGGCGAAGACGATCGACCGCTTCGGCGCCGGCGCCGCCTTGATCTGCCGCGCCATCTCCAGCACGCCGATGGTGCCCGAGGCGTTGTCCCAGGCGCCGTTCCAGATGTTGTCGCCCGTCACGCCCGGATGCTGGTCGGCGCCGCCGACGTGGTCCCAGTGGGCCGAATAGATGATGGTTTCGTCCGGGTGCTCGGTCCCGGGAATGCGGGCCAGCAGGTTGTGGGTGGTCAGGGTGGTGATGGTCTCGGCGATATCGGCCGAGACGGTGAGGTTCAGCGGAAACGCCTTGAAATTCCCGTCGGCGATATTGAGCATCCGGTCGATGTCCGTCCCCGCGGCCGCGGCCCACTGGGCGGCGATGTCCTTGTTGACCGACATGGAGAATTCCATGTCCGCCGTCCCAGGGGTCAGGGTGCGGGTGCGGGCCAGGCCGCGAATGGTGCCGTCCCACATCGAGGAGCCGGCGGCGTGCGGAACCAGGGTGACATAGCCGATCGCGCCGCGCCGGAACGCCTCGTCGATCTTGGACTGGCCGGACTCGTAATGGGTGGAGTAGGCGCCGTTGAACCGCTCTCCCTCGGGCTCGCCATAGACGAACATCGCGACCTTGCCGCGCAGATCGATGTCCCCGTAGTCGTCCCACTGGCGTTCGGGCGCGTAGATTCCGTGGCCGACAAAGACGACCTCCGCATTCCGGATGGCGGCCTGGCCGTCATTGTTCACGGCCCGCAGGGTGACGTCGCTCCCCAGCGTCAGGGGATGCGCCACCCCGTCCGGGCCCGTCCAGCTGGCCGTCGCGCCGGCGACCGGGGTGTAGCGTTTCAGCTCGACGGGCTGCAGCCACTGGCCGTTCGGGCCGCCGGGCTCGAAGCCCATGGCCTCGTACTGGGCCTGCAGCCAGGACAGCACCATCCGCTCGCCCTCGGTGCCCGGATAGCGGCCCTGGTATTCGTCGGCGCTGATGGTGCGGATATTGTCGCTGATGCGCGCGGCCGAGAAATCCTGGGCCGAGGCCATGCCGGCGGCCAGAAGCACGGCGGCGACGGCGACGCCGCCCATCATCTTGCGAAACATAGGTGTGAACTCCATCCCCGAACTGACGGCGCGCACTCTAGGGCGGCCCCGCGGGACCGCCCGTTAAGTTTTCGTCATCTGGACCTAGCGCCGCTGGTTTTTGCTCGGTTCGCGCGCCGGTCCGAATTCCGAACCCGGCATCCACTCGGGCCAGTCGCGGCTGTTGGCCAGATCGCGGCCGATGTTGAAGATCAGCTCCAGATCCTCGACCTGGCCGCGCAGGTCCCAGTCGGCCGACCATTCGTCGTCGGCCTGGTGATAGCGGCGCGAGCCATATTCGGTCCGGGCCGCCTCGCGCGCGGCGACGGGCTCGTCGCGGAAGGCGCCGCCGCCGTCGACATAGGCCATCGGCACGCCGCGCTTGGCCAGGGGGAAGTGGTCCGAGCGGAAATAGCTGCCCGACGCCGGGTTGCCGTCCGGCTTGGCGGTGCGGCCCTGACGGAGCGCCTCGGCCGTGACGCGGGCGTCGAGGTTCGACTGGCCCGAGCCGATGATGTCCACGTCGGCGACCCGGCCATAGACGTTCATGGCGTCGATGTTGAAGCCCGCCACCGTCGTGGCCAGCGGGTAGACGGGATTGGCGGCGTAGAACTCCGAACCCAGCAGTCCGCTTTCCTCGGCGGTGAAGCTGATCATCACGATCGAGCGCTCGGGACGCGGACCGGCGGCCCAGAGGCGGGCCAGCTCCAGCAGGCCGGCGGTGCCGGTCGCATTGTCGACCGCGCCGTTGAAGATGCGGTCGCCGTTGGCGTCAGGCTCGCCGACGCCGATATGGTCCCAGTGGGCCGTGTACAGGATGGTCTCGTCCGGATGGGTCGCGCCCGGCAGGCGGGCGATGACGTTGCGGGTCGTGACCCGGCTGGTCGCCACGTCGAACATGCCGCTGAAGGTCGCGCCGTTCAGCTCGACCGGGCGGAAGTCGCGGCTCCGGGCGCTGCTCTTCAGCGCCTCGAAATCCTGGCCCGCGCGGCGGAACAGGTCGACGGCGACGTCGCGCTGCATCCAGGCCTCCATGGGCACGCGCTCGGCCGCAGCGTTGGCGCGGACGATGTCGAACTGCGGGCCCGACCAGCTGTTCTGCACCGTGGCCCAGCCGTACGAGGCCGGAGCCGTCTCATGCACGATGATGACGCCCGCAGCGCCCTGACGGGCCGCCTCCTCATACTTGTAGGTCCAGCGGCCATAGTAGGTCATGGCCCGGCCATTGAAGGTGTTCAGCGCCGGCTCCTCGAAGTCGGCGTCGTTGACCAGCACGACGATGACCTTGCCGCGCACGTCCACGCCCTTGAAGTCGTCCCAGTTCCGCTCGGGCGCCTTGATGCCGTAGCCGACGAAAACCAGAGGCTTGTCCGTCAGCATGACATGGTCGCCCGGCAGGCGGGTCGAGATGGTGATCTGCTGGCCCTGGGTCAGCGGAATGGTCTCGCCGCCGACCTTCAGGTTCACGCCCCGGAAGTTGGAGGCGCTGAACCGGTTCAGGGCCACGTCCTGGGTCCACGACCCGTTCAGGCCGCCCGGCTGGAAGCCCGCCGCCGCATACTGTTCGCTCAGGTAGCGGACGGTCATGTCCTCGGCCGGGGTGGCGATGCCGCGGCCCTGGTATTCGTCGCTGGCCAGCACGCGCACATGCTCGGACAGGCGGGCGGTCTCGAAGCTGGCGACGGGGGGCGTCATCCCGCCTCCATCCATCGTCGCGCAGGCGGACAACAGGGCGCCGGCGGTCAGCACGGCGGCGGTCGGGAACAGACGCATGGACGGATACACCCTCGGCCAATGACAGGACGGGGCGGACCCTAGGGCCAGTTTCCGAGGCTGTCGATGCGGTCCCGGATCAGGGCGCGGGATCGACCGCCCCGGCGGCCGGCCAGCCGCTGTCGCCGACGCGGGTCAGCCGCATGTCGATGACCTCGCGCGACGGCTGGCCCTCGGCGACATACGTCCCGACCTCATGCCAGGTCCCGTCCTTCACCACCGCGACATACTGGATCTTGGCGCCCGGCCCGGCGGGCGTTTCCCAGCGGAAGCCGTCCGCGGTGACCTCGAACGGATAGTCGCCCGAATAGCCCTGGGCGTAGGAGCGGAAGCCGTATCCGCCCGCCCGCGCGTCCCACGAGACGACAGCCATGGCGTTGAACTGCGTCGATCCGTCGGCCGCATAGCCCCGGCCCTCGATCACGCGGATCGAGCCGCCCAGCATCGGGCCGACGCGCTCGGTCTGGGTCAGCACCATCTCGCCGCCCGGACCGTGGACGGTCGCCGTCCCCCGCCACTCTCCGTCGAGGAAGGCCAGCCGATCCAGCGCCACCCGCTGCGCCGGCGATCCGGTCGGCGAAGCCGGCGTCTGGGCCTGCGCCGCCATCGGCGCGGCGATCAGGACGGCGGCGAGAAGGAAACGGGCGCGAACGGACATGAGTCAGCCTCTCCGATATTATACTTTGCCGTATAAAGTACTTTCGTCGAAGGCGCAATCCGCATGAAAAACCCGCCGGCGCCTCTCGGCCCCGGCGGGTCATTCGGTCGTCGTTCCAGGCGACCCTAGTGGGCGACGCCCTGCCAGATCCGGCGGTAGCTGAGGTAGGTCACGCCCGCGAACAGGAACAGGAAGATCAGCACGCCCAGACCGGTCTGCTTGCGCTGGACCTGTTTGGGGTCCGAGGCCCAGGCGATATAGGCGGACACGTCCTTGGCCATCTGGTCGACCGAGGCGACGGTGCCGTCGTCATAGGTCACCTGCCCGGCGCGCAGCGGGTTCGGCATGGCGATGAAGCCGCCGGCCGGCACATGGGCGCCTTCCGGCACGAAGGGCGTCAGATCGCCGGCCATGTAGATGTTGTAGTTCTGGCCGGGACGGATCTGCAGGTCGGCCGGCGGCGCCTTGTAGCCGGTCAGCAGCGAATAGATGTAGTTCGCCCCGCCGTGACGGGCCTTGGCCATCACCGACAGGTCGGGCGGCGCCGCCCCGCCGTTCGCGGCGGCCGCGGCCGTCGCGTTCGGATACGGGCTGGGGAAGCGGTCGGCGGCGGTGCCGTCGCGCATCACCGGCTCGCCGGTTTCGGTGTCGATGTCCGCGATCTGCACTTCCCTGGCCAGCGCCTTGACGAAGCGGTTCTCGGCCGGATTGGCCTGGTGCTCGTCGAAGAACGGACCGCCCGGCTCGGCCAGGGTGCGGAAATGCATCAGGTTCATGCTGTGGCACGAGGCGCAGACCTCGCGATAGACCTTGTAGCCCCGCTGCAGCTGGCCCTGGTCGAAATGGCCAAACGGGCTGTCGAAGGCGAAGCCGCCGTCGCGCAGTTCGTGGGCCTTGCCCGAGGCGAGGGCCGGCGAGGCCGCCAGCGTCAGGCCGGCGGCGGCCGCGATCAGGACCAGGGTCTTCTTCATGGCGCGGATATTCGTCTGGAGGGTCATGGTCGCGATCAGCCCTTCTTCTCGGGCGAGGCCGGAGCCGCCGCCGTCATGGCGTCGCCGCCCGACAGAACCGGTTCCGAGATCGTCGCCGGGATGGGTTTCGGCGTCTCGCGCAGGCCGACCAGCGGCATGATGATCAGGAAGAAGGCGAAGTAGTACAGCGTCGCCAGGCGGGTCAGCCACAGATAGCTGTTCAGGTCCCCGTCGATCAGGTTGAAGGTCTTGAACGTTCCGATCACCGGCGCGTCAGGCAGCTGGGCGCCGCACCAGCCCAGGATCAGGCCGACCAGCACGAAGATGACGAAGAAGGTCCGCATGGTCGGGCGATAGCGCATCGACCGCACCTTGGACGTATCCAGCCAAGGCAGGACGAACAGCACGCCGATGGCGCCGAACATCGCCAGCACGCCGCCGAACTTGTCCGGAACGGCCCGCAGGATCGCGTAGAAGGGCAGCATGTACCACTCGGGCACGATGTGCGCCGGCGTCTGCAGCGGGTTGGCCGGAATGTAGTTGTCGGCGTGGCCCAGGGCGTTCGGCATGAAGAAGACGAACACGGCGAACAGGATCAGGAACAGGATGATGGCGAAGCCGTCCTTGACCGTGAAATACGGGTGGAACGGCACCGTGTCCTTGGCCTGACGGTCCTTCGGGATCAGGATCCCGACCGGGTTGTTCTGACCGGCGTGGTGCAGGGCCCACAGGTGCAGCACCACGCAGCAGGCGATGACGAACGGCAGCAGATAGTGCAGCGAGAAGAAGCGGTTCAGGGTGGCGTTGTCGATCGCCGGCCCGCCGCGCAGCCAGATCAGGATCGGCTCGCCCACGTCCGGAATGGCCCCGATCAGATTGGTGATCACCTCGGCGCCCCAGTAGGACATCTGGCCCCACGGCAGGACGTAGCCCAGGAAGGCGGTGGCGATCATCAGGAA